>ERZ506922.492-NODE-492-length-18605-cov-6.618598_pt1 | contig 18605 bp, 20 predicted proteins | sample MGYA00513974_ERZ506922 | MGnify/ENA metagenome assembly ERZ506922 | reverse complement strand
CGCCGGAACACCGGCCGCAGCAGCAGCGCCGTCACATAGCTGAGACTGCTGTACCCGATCAGCAGCCACACAAGGCTCAGATACAGCCGCAGCCACGGGAACACCAGACACGCCCCCACCGGCACCGCCCAGATCAGCCAGATCAGCAGCATCCGTGGCAGGTTCCCCACCCCCACCAGCATGGCGTTTTTCATGTGGCTGCGCCACGTGTTCTGATACCGGGCCATCAGGGGAAACACAAACGTCAGCTCCACTGCCGTCAGCTGCAAGGCGAATACCGCCAGCAGCTTCCACAAAAAACGGTCGTTCAGAGCGGCGAAGTACAGATCAAAGCCGCACAGAACCAGCACCGCCAGCATGGGCAGCCATACCAGCAGGGCACACTTGAAGTTCTCCCGCCATGCGGCGAAAAATTTTCTCGCCGTGTGGCTGTCCTCCCCCTGTATCACTTTCCCCAGCACCTGATACAGCGCCGCTGTGGAGGGGCCTATGGTCACCACCGGCAGAGAGCACAACACCCACAGCACATTCAGCACCACCAGCGTCCACACCCGCTCCATGCCACGGAAGAAGGCGCTGTTGGGATCAAACAACGAGCGAAACATCTCACCCCTCCTTTTCCGCCGCCAGCGCATCCGCCAGCCGGGCATATTCCGCCAGCCCCAGCCGCTCTCCCCGCACAGAGGGATCCAGCCCGCAGGCAACAACGATCTCCGTCAGCCGCTCCTTGGGCAGGGGGAAGGCCGTCTGCAGGGAGTTCACCAGCGTCTTGCGCCGCAGGGCAAAGCCCGACCGGACGGTGCGGAACAGCATCTCCCTGGAGCACACCTCCACCGGCGGAGTCTTGCGGCTGCGGCAGTGGATCACCGCCGAGGTGACCTTGGGGGCCGGCAGGAAGCAGGTGTTGGGCACCTCGAACAGCAGCTCCGGCGCGGTGTAATACTGCATCAGCAGGGTGAAGGCCCCATAGTCCGCCGTGCCCGGGGCGGCGCAGATCCGCTGGGCTACCTCCTTCTGAATCAGCACCGTCAGGGATTGAAAGCAGCGGCTTTCCACCACCCGGGTCAGCAGGGGGGTGGTGATGTTATACGGCAGGTTGGCGCACAGAATGGGCCGCAGGCCCCCAAGGTGCTCCCGCACCAGGGCAGGCAGCTCCTGCTGCATCACGTCGCCCCGGATCAGGGTGAAATTGGGGAAGTCCGCCATGGTCTCCTCCAGCACCGGGTACAGCCGCCGGTCCAGCTCCACGGACACCACCTTCCCGGCCCGCTGGGCCAGCTCCCGGGTCAGGGGGCCGATGCCGGGGCCGATCTCCAGCACGCCGGTGTGCTCGTCCGCGCCGCAGGCGGCGGCAATGTCCCGGGGCACCCAGCCCTGGATGAGAAAGTTCTGACCCATGGCTTTGGAAAAGTGAAAGCCGTGGCGCTGCAAAAGCGCCTGGATGTCATTGCGATTGCAAAGGTCCATATTGCCTCCTATTCGACAACAAGTTGTATTTTTCTACTGAATTATTCCTCAAAGTTATCATTCTCGGGGCCGGGGCGGTACTCCAGCAGGTCCCCAGGCTGGCAATCCAGGGCGCGGCAGAGCTTGTTCAGGGTGTCCACCCGGACGGCCCGGGCCTTGCCGGTTTTCAGGATGGAGAGATTGGCCATGGTGATGCCCACCCGGTGGGAAAGCTCCGTCAGGCTCATTTTCCGCCGGGCCAGCATCACGTCAATGTTGAATACGATCATGTCCGTGCCCCCTCTCAAATGGTCAGGTCGTTGTCCTCCCGCAGGGCGGCGGCGTCGGCCACCAGCCGGGACAGGACATAGAGCACGATGCCCGCTGCCAGGCAGAAAAACGTCACCAGCGGCGTAATCAGGAGGGTCAGAGGTGCACTGCCCGCACCCAGATAGGCCACAATGAGCATTCCCGCCGGGAATATCACCGCGTCGGCAAAGGCCAGACGGCTGACAGTGCGCAGGTCCCGGGCATTTTTCCCGGTGAAGGCCATACCCTTTACAGCGATGCTGCCGCAGACTCTCCACGCCGGGACCATGGCCCAGAAGATCGGCACGGCAAACGCCCACGCCCAGATCAGGCACGGCCAATAGGCCCAGGCAAATTCCGGGGCATAGCGAACGGTGTCCTGGCCGTAAAATGGAAGAAACAGGAAGAAGAATACCACCAGCAGCAGTCCTGCCGCCAGCAGGACGGCCCGCAGCAGGGCCGACATGGTTTTGGTTTTCATATGCGTCGCTCCTTTCGCTTTCTGGGGTCAGGATAGCACAGATCATACCGCATGTCAAGTATTATTTATCGAAAATCGAAAAATTATTTCTGTTTGGCAGGGCGGCGTATTTTCCTGTTGCATTTTGGCGGCAGCGGGTATATACTAAGAGCAGAAAACAACCGAATAGCTGTCTTCGGGGCGGGGCGAAATTCCCCACCGGCAGTGATAGTCTGCGAGCGGCTGCGGCCGCAGGAACCGGTGCAATTCCGGTACCGACAGTATAGTCTGGATGAGAGAAGGCGTGTACGGCATTGTCACAATGCTCTTTTTTGATGCGTGCACCTTGGAAGGCAAGTCTTTCCGGGTGTTTTACTTTTATCAAAAGGAGCGTTTTTTCTTATGACGCAAGCAAGCAAACGGACCCATCACCTGGCGGTAGCCGCCATGCTCAGCGCCGTGGCCGCGGTGCTGCAATTCGTGGAGTTTTCCATCCCCCTGATCCCCAGCTTTGTGAAGCTGGACATTTCGGACCTGCCCGCCCTGCTGGGGACGTTTTCCCTGGGCCCGGTATACGGCGTGGTGATCCAGCTGGTGAAGAACCTGCTGCACCTGCCCTTCGGCTCCAGTGCCGGAGTGGGTGAGCTCAGCAACTTCATCCTGGGGGCTGTGTTCGTGCTGTGCGCCGGCCTGGTGTACCGCAAGCACAAGAGCCGCAAGGGCGCCCTGATCGGGGCGATGCTGGGTGCGGTTCTGATGGCTGTGGTCAGCGTCCCCTCCAACTACTTCTTCGTGTATCCGGCATATGTCAAGGTGTACGGGATGCCCCTGGAGGCCATCATCGGTGCGTACCAGGCCATTCTGGGTACCATTGCGGAGGTCCCCTCCTCCAACGCTCTGCTCAACTGCCTGCTGGTGTTCAACGTGCCCTTCACCCTCTGCAAGGGCCTGCTGGACGTAGGATTGTGCTTCCTGATCTACAAGCCTCTGTCCCCCCTGCTGCACAAATAAGACGGGCTGTCCCGGCAATAAGCGATCCCCCTGTCCGCTATGTGGACAGGGGGATGTAATTTATGTTCCGCTGTGGGCGTGGACCTTTTCCGGGGCCGCGTCCCCCTTGGGAAGGCGGCGCACCCGGATCTCCATGACCCGCCGGTGCTCCACCCGGGTGACGCACACCTCCAGGCCGTCGGCCCGGAACCGGTCGCCTACGTCGGGCACCCGCCCGATCTCCTCCATGACCCAGCCGGACACCGACGAGGCGTCGTACTCCTCGCTGGGCTTCATGTCGAACAGGTCGTACAGATCGTCCAGATCCGCCGAGCAGGCCACCAGATAGCTGCCGTCGGACTGCTTCCGGAACTCCTCGATGACCTCGTCGTGCTCGTCCCAGATCTCGCCCACCAGCTCCTCCATAATGTCCTCCATGGTGACGATGCCCTGGGTGCCGCCGTATTCGTCCACCACCACGGCCATGTGAACCTTATTCTGCTGCAATTGCCGCAGCAGGTCCGATATCCGGGCGGTTTCCGTGGTGTACAGCACAGAGCTCTTCAGCTCCGACAGGCGCTTCGCGCCCCGGCAATAGGCGGCGTAAAAGTCCTTCTCATGGAGCACACCGATGATGTTGTCAATACTGTCGTGGTAAATGGGCAGCCGGGAGAACCCGCTGCTTGCGTACATAGCCGCCGCCTCCTCCATGGTGGCAGTGTCCGCCAGGGCCTCCAGGTCCACCCGGGGGGTGAGAATCTCGGATACCTCCATGTCGTTGAACTCGATGGCGTTGCGGATGAGATCGCTCTCGTGCTGGTCCAGGCTTCCCTCGGTCTCGGCCTGGTCCACCATCCCCATCAGCTCCTCCTCCGTGATGCCGTCGTCGTCCTGGTGCCGCAGCAGCACCCGCAGCAGCTTTTTCCACTGGGTGAACAGGAAGTTCACCGGCGTCAGCACCACCGCCAGCACCCGCAGCAGCGGCGTGGCGGCTATGGCCCAGGCCTCCGGCCGCTCCTTGGCCAGGCTCTTGGGCGTCACCTCGCCGAAGACCAGGATCACCACGGTCAGCACCGTGGCGGACACCGTGGGACCCTTGGCGCCGCCGATGAGCTTGATAAACAGCACCGCGCCAATGGTGGTGGCCACGTTGTTGACGATGTTGTTGCCGATGAGCAGGGTGGAGAGCAGCCGGTCGTAATCGGCTGCCAGGGCCAGGGTCCGGGCGGCGCGCTTATCGCCGTCGTCGGCCCGGGTTTTCAGGCGGATACGGTTCAGGGATGTAAAAGCGGTCTCCGTGGCGGAGAAATAGGCGGATAGGGCGATCAATGCCGCCAGCGCCGCCAGCATCGCGACAGTACTACTGTCCATAAAAGGGCTACCAACTCAGCTTTCTATGATGAAATTTCAGGCGCTTGCACGGCCTGATAGCTCAGTATACCATAATTGGGTCCCGCATGCAACCGATTCGCAGAAATTCCCGGCCCATTCCGGCATTTTGGGGAACCTTTATGGACTATTAACGCAAAAAAAGGCCGCAGAGCGGGGAACTCTGCGGCCTTGAGGTATTTACTTGGCGTATTCCACGACCTTGGTCTCCCGCAGGACGTGTACCTTGATCTGTCCGGGGTATTCCAGCTCGTTTTCGATGCGCTTGGCCAGCTCCCGGGCCAGAATGACCATCTGGTCCTCGGATACCTGCTCGGGCTTCACCATCACGCGGACCTCGCGGCCGGCCTGAATGGCGTAGCTCTTTTCCACGCCGGGATAGCTGCCGGTGATCTCCTCCAGCTTTTCCAGGCGCTTGATATAGTTCTCCAGGTTCTCCCGCCGCGCGCCGGGACGGGCAGCGGAAATGGCGTCGGCCGCCTGCACCAGACAGGCCACCAGCGTCTTGCACTCCACGTCGTTGTGGTGTGCCTGGATGGCGTGGATGATGTCCTCCTTCTCCCGGTACTTCCGGCAGAATTCCACGCCCAGGGCCACATGGGTGCCCTCCATCTCGTGGTCCACAGCCTTGCCGATATCGTGCAGCAGACCCGCCCGTTTGGCGGCCTGCACGTCGGCGCCCAGCTCGGCGGCCATCAGGCCGGCAATGTGGCTTACCTCGATGGAGTGCTGCAGAACATTCTGACCGTAGCTGGTGCGGTACCGCAGGCGGCCCAGCATTTTCTGCAGCTCCGGGTGCAGGCCCCGGACGCCGGTCTCCAGCACGGCGCGCTCGCCCTCGGCGCGGATGGTGGCCTCCACCTCCCGCCGGGCCTTTTCCACCATCTCCTCAATATGGGTGGGATGGATGCGGCCATCGGCAATGAGCTTTTCCAGAGCCAGCCGGGCGATCTCGCGCCGGACAGGCTCGAAGCAGGAGACGGTAATGGCCTCCGGTGTGTCGTCGATGATGAGATCCGCCCCGGTCAGTGTCTCCAGGGTGCGGATGTTGCGGCCCTCGCGGCCGATGATGCGTCCCTTCATCTCGTCATTGGGCAGGGGAACCACACTGACGGTGATCTCGGCCACATGGTCGGCGGCGCAGCGCTGGATGGCGGTGGCCACGATCTCCCGGGCCCGGCTGTCAGCCTCGTCCTTGGCCCGGGCCTCGATCTCCTTGATCTTCAGGGCAGTCTCGTGGGTCACCTCGGACTCCACCTGGGCGATCAGGTAATCCTTGGCCTGGTCGGCGGTAAAGCCGGAAATGCGCTCCAGCATCTCGGTCTGGCTGCGCTTGATGATCTGGATCTCCTCGTTTTCCTTGTCGGCGGCGGCGTGCTTGGCAGCCAGCGCCTCCTCCTTCTTCTCGATGGCGTCCATCTTGTGATCGAGGTTTTCTTCCTTCTGCTGCAGGCGGCGCTCCTGCTTCTGCAGGTCGGCGCGCCGCTCCTTCACTTCCTTCTCGTACTCGCTGCGGGACTTCAAAATCTCTTCCTTGGCTTCAAGAAGTGCTTCTCTCTTTTTGTTTTCAGAGCTCTTGATGGCTTCGTTGATGATGCGGGTGGCTTCTTCCTCCGCACTGGAGATCTCTTTTTCCGCCACGCGCTTGCGATAGCGAATACCGAGGAGGAAAAACACCACGGCGGCCACGGCAAAGGCGGCCACTGCTACGATCCAACCGGTAGGTGTCATGGTTGGTGTTCCTCCTATTCTTTTTTGTGTATGGAAACGGATGGCTCCGTTCTTGGGCAGATAATAACCGGGAGAATCCCCTGTCCCCCCGATGATAATCTTACTTAATTTTAATCGGATTGCACAAAACTGTCAAGAGCAGATTCGCATGTTCCCTGCTATTTTTTCGCTCAGATGTCTAAATTTGCACATATGGCGCGCTGACGTACCCCAGGGTATCGCCGTACAGCACCACGTACCATCCCCGATACTGCCCGAACACCGTCACCGTCTCCCCACTGGGGATCCGGGTCAGCACCCGGCCCGTGACCGACGGCTCCGCCCGCAGGTTCACCGGCCCGCCGGACTCCGTGACGATGACGCCGGGCTGGCTGGGACCGGGATAGGTAAAGGGCAGACCGAAGTATTCCGCCATGCTCATGGCCAGGTTCTGGCCGATGGCGTCGATGTGGCTTTCGATCCATCGGGCGTCGGCCTCGTTGTCGTGATACCCGATCTCCACCAGCACCGCCGGGGCCCGGGGCTGCCGCACCTCTCCCAGGGTGGTGGTGGACCGGGTCACCACCCGCTCCGGCAGGGGATAGATCTCCTGCATGTTCCGGGCAATGATCTCCGCCCCCCGCCGCCCGTTGGCGCTGGTGGGATAATAGAAGGCGATGACGCCCCGGTTCTGACCCTGGCTGCCGGGGCCGGAGGCGTTGGAGTGCAGAGCCAGGTAAAAGTCATAGTCCCCGCGGTTTGCCTGGCGGATGGAGGACGCGGCGGTCATATCCGGGGTGTTCCGGGAAAACTGGATGCCGTTGGCCAGCAGATACGGCTCCATGGCGTCGGCCACCAGGTTCATGAAGTATTCCTCCGACCCGTTCCCGGTGACATAGGGATTATATTCCTGCGTCGAAGGACTCAGATAAATTCTCGGCATGGGCATTCTCCTTTCCTGGCCATTCTATGCCAAAATACCGGCTCTGCGCACTGGTAATTTCCCAGCATATGTGATACAATAGAGGCTGTTGAAAAACTCGGAAGTCTTCCGCCATCGGAAAGGAAGATCGTTACGAAAGAAACCCATCAGAGGTGTCTTTCGTTTGCAATCACAGGTTTTTCAGAACTCAAAAAGTTCTGAAAAACCGCACGCAGCTTGTCAAAAAAGTCTTTTTTGACAAGCTGACAATGGCTTCACATGAAAAAAAGGACGGTGCCCCTATGAAAGCAGAACGACCCTATCCCCAGATCGCCATCACCCCCAAGGGGGAGGAAGCCCTCACCGGCGGCCATCCCTGGGTGTACGAGGGCGAGGTCACATCCGTCACCGGCAGCCCCGCCGACGGCGACCTGGTGGACGTGGTGAGCCGCCGGGGCAGCTGGCTGGGCGCCGGATTCTACAACAGCCGCTCCCTGATCCGGGTGCGGCTGCTGTCCCGCAACGCCAATGACCGGTTCGATGCGGACTTCTGGGCCCGGCGGGTGCAGTACGCCTGGGACTACCGCAAAACGGTGATGGCCCCGGAGGATCTGTCCTGCTGCCGGATCATTTTCGGCGAGGCGGACCATTTTCCCGGCCTGACGGTGGACCGGTTCGGTCCGGTGCTTGTGGCTCAGGTGCTGTGCCTGGGGCTGGACCGGGTGAAGGATACCATCTTCTCCCAGCTGGTGCGGGTCCTGCGGGCCGACGGACAGGACATCGCCGGGGTATACGAGCGCAACGACGCCGCCCTGCGGGAGAAGGAGGGCATGGCCCAGGGCAAGGGCTGGTATCCTCTGCCCGGGGAGCCTGTGCCGGACTTCACCTGCGCGGACATCACGGAAAACGGCATCCGCTATACCGTGGACTTTGAAAACGGCCAGAAAACCGGCTTCTTCCTGGACCAGAAGTACAACCGTCAGGCGGTGGCCCGGCTGGCCCGGGGCAAAACCGTGTTGGACTGCTTCACCCATACCGGCTCCTTCGCCCTGAACGCCGCCCGGGGCGGGGCAAAGCACGTCACCGCCGTGGACGTGTCGGACTTCGCCGTGGCGTGCGCCCGGGAAAATGCGGCCCGCAACGGGCTGGATGGCACGGTGGACTGCGTGAGTGCCAATGTGTTCGACCTGCTGCCCCGGCTGCAAAAGGGGCAGTACGACTTCATCATCCTGGACCCGCCCGCCTTCACCAAAAGCCGCCAGACCACCCGGCGGGCCATGGCCGGATATAAGGAGATCAACTACCGGGCCATGCGGCTGCTGCCCCGGGGCGGATACCTGGCCACCTGCTCGTGCAGTCACTTCGCCACCGAGGAGCTGTTCCGGAAAATGCTCCGCGACGCGGCCCACGACGCCGGGGTCCAGCTGCGGCAGATCGAGGCCCGGCAGCAGGCCGCCGACCATCCCATTCTCTGGGGTGTGGAGGAGACCAGCTATCTGAAATTCTACCTGTTCCAGGTGGTATAATCAAAAGGAGAAAGCCATGGAATTTCGCGTATTGGCCATCGGCGACGTTACCAGCGAGGAGGGCACCGCCCACCTGCGCCGCCATCTGCCGGGCTTTAAAAAAATGAAGGGTGTGGACTTCACCGTTATCAACGGCGAGAACATCTCCGGCACCGGCCTGACCCCCCAGCAGGCCGACGATCTGTTTGCCGCCGGGGCCGACGTTATCACCCTGGGCAACCACACCTGGGGCAAAATGCAGATCACCGATTATCTGGAGGACAACCGCTATATCCTCCGCCCCGCCAACTTCTCCCCCCGCACCCCGGGCCGGGGCTACGGGGTGTATGACCTGGGCCGGGTGCAGGTGGCGGTGCTGTGCCTGATCGGCCGGTGCGACCTGGCCTGGGGCAGCGACAACCCCTTCACCACGGCGGACCGCCTGCTGAAGGCCGGGGAAAAGCCCACCTTCACCCTGGTGGATTTCCACGCCCAGGCCACCAGCGAAAAGCTGGCCATGGCCTATTATCTGGACGGCCGCGTCTCCGCCCTGTGGGGAACCCACACCCATGTGCCCACCGCCGATGAGCGGGTGTTTCCCAAGGGCACCGGCTATATCACGGACCTGGGCATGACCGGTGCGGTGGAGTCCGTGCTGGGCATCCGTCCGGAGCAGTCCGTGGAGTCGTTTCTGGGCGGCCTGCCGGGCCGGTACCGTCCGGCGGAGGGCCCCTGCAAGGCCCAGGGCGCCCTGTTTACCTTAGAGTCCTCCACCGGCCTGTGCACCGCCGTGGAGCGCGTGGAGATCCGATAAATACAGAGGAGGAACCGTATCATGTCCGTTGAAAAAGTCCGGGCCTATCTGGAGCCCTTCGGCGTGTCGGACCGCATCCGGGAGTTCGATGTGTCCAGCGCCACCGTGGAGCTGGCCGCCGTGGCCGTGGGCGTGGAGCCCGCCCGCATTGCCAAGACCCTGAGCTTCAGGCTGGGAGACGCTCCCATTCTGGTGGTGACCGCCGGAGACGCCAAAATCGACAACAGCAAATATAAGCACTTTTTCGGCATGAAGGCCAAGATGCTCACCCCGGAGGAGGCGGTGGAGCGCATCGGCCACGCCGTAGGCGGCGTGTGCCCCTTCGCCCTGCCGGAGGACGTGAAAACCTACCTGGACCGGTCCCTGCGGCGGTTTGACACGGTGTTTCCCGCCGTGGGCAGCGCCGCCAGCGCCATTGAGCTGACCTGTGACCAGCTGGAGCGCTGCTGCGGGGCGAATTTTGCGGGCTGGGTGGACGTATGCAAGGGCTGGCAGGAGGAGACGGATGGCTAAGGTTCTTCATGCGGCGGATTTCCACCTGGACAGTGCCTTCCGGGCCCTGCCGGAGGAGCAGGCCCGTCTGCGGCGGCAGGAGAGCCGGGAGCTGCCCGGCCGCCTGGTGGACTGGGCCAACGACCACGGGGCCCGGCTGATGCTCCTGGCCGGGGACCTGTTCGACTCGGACCAGCTGTACAGTCAGACGGCCCAGATGCTGGCCCAGGCCCTGTCCCGCTTCCGGGGCACGGTGGTCATCGCACCGGGAAATCACGACTGGCTCTCCGCCGCCAGTCCCTACCGCCAGCCCATCTGGCCGAACAATGTTCACATCTTTCTGGGCCGGGGCATAGAGCGGCTGGCGCTGCCGGAGCTTCAGTGCACCGTGTACGGGGCGGCCTTCACCGCCCCGGAGGAGCCGGAAAGCGGCCTGCGGGGCTTTTATGCCCAGCCGGACGGCAGCGCCCGCATCATGGTTCTTCACGGGGACATGGGCAGCCGGGAAAGCCGCTACCGCCCCCTGACCCCGGAGGAGATCGCTGCCACGGGGCTGGACTATCTGGCCCTGGGCCATGTCCACGCCCCCTCCGCCATGAACCGGGCCGGAAACACCGTTTGGGCGTATCCCGGCTGCCCCCAGGGCCGGGGCTTCGACGAGCTGGGGGAGCGGGGCTTCCTGTTCGGCGATGTGGAGCCGGGACGGGTGGATATGCGCTTTGTGCCCTTTGCCGGGCGGCGCTACGAAAGCCTCACCGTGGACGTGTCCGGGGGCGACGCTCTGGACGCCATCCGCCGCAGCCTGCCGCCGGATACCTCCTGGGATATTTACCGCATCCGCCTCACCGGCGAGACGGCGGAGCCTTTGACGCTGGCTCCCCTGGAGCGGGCCCTGTCGGGGGAATTTTTCCGGCTGGAGCTGCGGGACGACACGCGCCTGCGCCGGGACCTGTGGGACCGCTGCGGCGACGACACCCTGCGGGGTCTGTTTCTGGGGCAGCTGCGCCGGGAATACGACGGTGCGGACCCCCGGCGGCAGAAGGAGATCGAGCAGGCGGTGCGCTTCGGCCTGGCCGCCATGGACAATACCATTGATTCGTAAGGGGCGCTTTGCTATGAAAAACATCCTCATGATCGGCACCGGCGGCACCATCGCCTCCGGTCAGACGGCAGAGGGTCTTGCTCCCGAGCTGGACCCCAGCCGCCTTTTGCAGGACACACCCCGGGTGGCTCAGCTGTGCCGGGTGGACTGCCTGCAGCTGTACAGTCTGGACAGCACCAACATCCGGCCTGACCATTGGCTGGGCCTGGCCCGGGCCATCCGGCAGCATTACGACCGGTATGACGGCTTCGTCATCAGCCACGGCACCGATACCATGGCCTACACGGCGGCGGCCCTGAGCTATCTGATCCAGGACTGCCCCAAGCCCATCGTCCTCACCGGAGCCCAGAAGCCCATCTGGTTCGACGGCACCGACTCCAAGCGCAACCTCATCGACGCGTTTCTGTACGCCTGCCGGGGCTGCGGCGGGGTCCAGATCGTGTTCAATGGCCGGGTGATCCTGGGGACCCGGGCCAGAAAGACCTTCTCCAAGAGCTTCCAGGCGTTCTCCAGCGTCAACTACCCGGAGCTGGCCATGATCCAGGATGAGCGCCTTTTGCAGTACATCACCACCGACAGCTGCCCCGCCCCCCGGTTCTACGACGATCTGGACGGCAGCGTGGGCCTTTTGAAGCTGATCCCCGGCACCCGCCGGGAGCTGCTGGCCTTCATGGCGGACCGGTACGACGGACTGGTCATCGAGGGCTTCGGCGTAGGCGGTCTGCCGGAATACGACGGATTTTATGACGTGATCCGGCAGGCGGCGGAGAGCGGCACGCTCGTTGTCATGACCACCCAGGTGCCCAACGAGGGCAGCGACCTGACGGTGTACCATGTGGGCGGTCATCTGAAGCATACCCTGCGGGTGCTGGAGGCCTACGACATGACCACGGAGGCCGCCGTGTGCAAGCTCATGTGGATCCTGGGCCAGACTCACGATTTTGCCCAGGCGGAAAAGCTGTTTTACGCCCCGGTCTCCCGGGACATTCTCCGCTTTTCCGGAGAATAAGAATGAGGTGATCCCCCATGTCTACCCTGCTGCGCGGCGCTCCCGCGGCGGAGCGCCTGACCCTGGACCTGAGCCGCCGGTCCGCCGCCCTGCGCCATCGGGGCGTGATCCCTACCCTGGCCATTCTCCGCGTAGGCAGCAGCCCCGGAGACCTGGCCTATGAAAAAAGCGCCGCCGCCCGCTGCGCCAAGTGCGGCATCGACCTGCGCCGCATCCCCCTGGATGACGCCGCCTCCCTGCCGGAGGTCATCCGGGCCGTGAACGATGATCCGGCCATCCACGGGTGCCTGCTGCTGCGTCCCCTGGCGGACAAGACGGCGGAGGCCGCCGCCGGGCAGCTGCTGCTGCCGGACAAGGACGTGGACGGCATGACCCCCGGCTCCCTGGCAGGACTGCTGACAGGGCAGAGCGGCTTTGCTCCCTGCACCGCCCAGGCGTGCCTGGAGCTGCTGGACTACTACGAGGTTCCTTTGGCCGGACGCCGTGCGGTGGTGGTGGGCCGCAGCCTGGTGGTGGGCCAGCCCGCCGCTCTGCTGCTGCAGCAACGCAATGCCACCGTTACCGTGTGCCACACCGGCACCCGGGACATACCGGCCCTGTGCCGGGAGGCGGACGTGCTGATCGCCGCTGCCGGACGGCCGGGCCTCATCACGGCGGACTGTCTCCGTCCGGGGCAGACGGTGCTGGACGTGGGCGTCCATCCCGGGCCGGACGGAACCCTCTGCGGCGATGTGGCGGCGGAGGCCGCCGCCCTGGACGTGGCCCTGACCCCGGTTCCCGGCGGCGTGGGCTCCGTCACCTCCGCCGTCCTCTGTAAGCACACCGTTCAGGCGGCGGAAAAAACGCTGTAATAAAAGGCAGGACCCGCAAAGCTCGTGCGGGTCCTGCCTTGTTGCATAGTTCTTATTTCACCAGCGCCAGGATCTCCTGGGGCGACACCAGGCCCACAGACCGGTCCGCCACCTGGCCGCCCTTGAATACCAGCAGCGTGGGGATGCTCTCGATGCCGTACCGCAGAGCCAGCTCCCGGTTTTCATCCACGTCCACCTTGACGATCTTCAGCTCCGGGTGCTGCCCGGACAGCTCCTCCAGAATGGGAGCCAGCATCCGGCAGGGCCCGCACCAGGTGGCCCAGAAGTCTACCAGCACCGTCCCGCTGTCCTGCAGGACCTCCCGGTCAAACTCGTTGTCGTTCACATGCAAAATCGCCATATTCAGCGCCTCCTCTTGACGTATAACATGATTATACCAGATTTCCCGCCGCAATTCTGCGGCAAATGCAACAGATGCAAAAAACCGTCTCTTAAAACGGGATAGCCGCCATGGCAGGGGCGGAGGGGTCCGCGAAGGGTCCCGCCGACGGAGCCCGCACCGTCAGCAGCAGATAGGCGATGCCCAGCAGGATCGCCAGCACATACCACAGCAGCTCCCCGCCTCTCAGCCGCCGCACCAGCACCTGACCGTGAAGCGTCAGCCCACCGGCCAGGATCAGGCTCCACAGCCGCAGTCCCCGTCCCGGCAGCAGCCAGCACAGTCCCGTCATGCACAGGGGCATGGCCGCCAGCAGCAGGCAGTGCCCGCCCCGTCCCTGCCTCTCCGGGGTCATCCGCCAGATCACCAGCGCCGCCGGCAGATACGGCCAATACAGCATCTTCCCCATTTCCCAGGGGCTGCCGTTCACCGGCGTCAGCAGCGCCGTCAGCGGACATGGGAACGTCCGGTGCAGCAGCCACAGTGCCGCCGCCGCGGCCGCCGCCGTGAAAAATCCCAGGATATATCGCTTCATTCCGCCCACCTCCGTCATTACCCTATGCAGGCAGACGGCGGGGCAGAACGCTACCGGATGCCCCGCAGACCGGTCTCCGGGTCCACGAACAGCGGCAGCTCCGGCGGTGCGAAGGTCCACACAATAAACACCGCCCACACCGCCGTCAGCACCGCGCCGCCGGCCACCTGCCACAAAGGCGCCGCCAGCGCCCGTCGGCGCAGCACCGTCCAGCTGACCCAGAAGCCCAGAAGCACCGCTATCTGGAAAATGGCGATGTCCAGCCACATGAGGTCCCGGCCCAGAACGCCCTGGTACGTATAAAACAGCATGGGAATGGCCGCCAGCCCCGCCAGCAGGCCCGCCGCCCTGGCCGCCGTCACCGGCAGGCCGCTCCGGCCCACGGCCACCAGCTCCGCAATGCTCCACAGCACCCACGGCGTGGTCAGCAGCTTCATATGCTCCCAGACAGACTCGTTGACGGCGGCCAGAGCCCCCACCACCGGGCTTTGCCCGGTCCAATCATATACAAAGTGCAGCAGATTCCCCGCCGCCAGCACAAACAGCAGCCCCAGAACCTCCCAGGTACGCCACTTTTTATCGCTCATGCGCTCGCCTCCCTTTTACCGGAAGCATACACGCTTTTCCGCCGTTTTATACACGGCCCTGCGGTGCAGCACAGCAGGCACACCGCCGTCATCAGCAAAAACGGGTTCCGCCCGGCCAGTGCCGCCCCCGCCGCCGTCAATAGCCCCGCCGCCGCCAGGCTTACCCCCCCGGCTATCCGGTCGGCCAAAAACGGGTCCGTCCGCCAGCACAGGGCCAGCCACAGCATCCGCCCGCCGTCCAGCGGCAGAATGGGCAGCAAATTGAAGCATCCCAGCACCCCCTGGGCCCCGGCCAGCAGATACAGCGGCTCCCACCACCGGCCCAGCGCCGCCAGAGCCGCCGCCAGCAGCAGATTCACCGCCGGTCCTCCGGCGGCGGCCAGCAGCTCGCTGCCGTAGCTCAGCCGCCCCGCCACCTGCATATTTGCCCCCAGAGCGGAGATCTCCATGTACCGCACCCAGCCGCCCCGGCTGCGCAGCACCGCGTAATGCCCCAGCTCATGGCACAGCGCCGCCAGCAGCACCGCCCCCAGCACCTCCGGAGACGACAGCCACACAAAAACCGCCAGCAGTGCCGGGGCCCCCGGCGATACCCGTACCCGGGTCCGCTCAGGGGGCCGCATAATAGTAGATGGGATTCACATACACCCCGTCCTTATGAAGCTCGAAGTGCAGATGCGGTCCCGTGGCGTTGCCGGTCCGGCCCACCTCGGCGATGGGGTCCCCGGGCCGCACCTGCTGGCCGGAGGAGGCGGTGATGCGGCTGCAATGGGCATACAGGGTGGCAAAGCCCCCCTCATGCTGCACCGTCACATAGTTCCCCAGCTCTGCGCTGTCTCCCACCGCCGTGACGGTGCCCGATGCAAAGGCCGTGATCACCGCACCCTCGTCGGCGGCGATGTCCAGCCCATAATGGAACCGAGTCCCGCTGCCGCCGGGGTCCTGCCGATAGCCGAACCGGTCTGTCACCGTTCCCGTCAGGGGGTTGGCATAGGCAAAGCCCAGCACCTGCTGGGTCAGACACACGTCCCCGGGGGTAGTCTCCGCCGAATATGCCGCCGGGTCCGCCGTCCCCTCCGGGACCGTCTGCTGGGGGCCGAACACCGCCGTATATGCGTCGTTCAGGGCCTGGCCCACGGCGCCCTGGCCGGATACCGCCCGCCCCACGGCGGAAAATGCCGCCCGGAAGTCCGTCTGCCCGCCCATCAGGTCCAGCAGCTTGTCCCGGCACTTGTCCATAGCCGCCGGAGCGCTGATTTTCACCAGCACCACCGCCAGCAGCACCACTCCGCTGACGGCCAGCTGCCGCAGATGGCGGTCCCCCCGCCGGGAGGCGGGCTGCTCCCGCTTGCCCCGGGCCGGGGCCGCCGTCCGATACCGCCGCCCGGTCTGCGGTCGATTGGTCATAGCACATTCCCCCTTTCGGAACAGTGTATGCCGCCGGCCGGTCCGTCAGAACCGAAACGTGCGGCCCCGCCGCGCCGCTGTCCGCCGCGCCGCCTCTGCCAAGGCGGTGGCCCGGGTGCAGAACCGTCTGCTGTCCCGCCAGGCCGCGGTGCAGTCCCGCCTGACCCGCACCCTGCGCCAGGAGCAGGTGGAATACGGCTATTCCTATACCGCCCTGTTCAACGGCTTCTCTGTCCGCACAGCCCGGAAGAATCTGGAAGCCATCCGGAACACCAAGGGTGTCACCTGTGCCTTTGTGGCCGGGTCCTACGCGCTGCCCACCACCCAGCAGGCTGATACCCAGGCTCTGCAGGTGGCCCTGGCCAGCAGTCGGTTTACCGGTAAGGGCATGACCATCGCCGTGCTGGACACCGGTCTGGACACTGCCCACCCCGCCTTTGCCAACGCCCCGGCGGACGCTAAGTTCACCAAGGACTACATCAGCGGCGTCCTGCAGGCCGCCGACCTCAATGCCGAGGTCCTGATGCCCGGCGTCACCGCCGATGATGTGTATCTCAGCGCCAAGATCCCCTTCGCCTTTGACTATGCCGGAAAGGACGCTCAAGTGGCCCCCGGCAGCAAGTGGGATGCAGAAAATCTGGAGCACGGAACCCATGTGGCCGGCATCTCCGCCGGCTATGCCGTGGACGGCGAGGGCGCCACCTTCTCCGGTGTGGCTCCCGACGCTCAGGTCATCCCCATGAAGGTCTTTGACGACAGTGGCACGGGCGCCGCCACGACCACCATTCTGGCGGCTCTGGAGGATGCCTACCGTCTGGGCGTGGACGCCGTGAACCTGAGCCTGGGCTCCTACGGCGGCTTCACCGTGGACGAGGACGCCCTCATCAACGACGTGTACAACAAGCTGGATGACGCCGGCATTATGGTCATCACTGCCGCCGGCAACGAGACCTCCTCCAGCTATATGAACAGCTACGGTACCGACGCTCCCCTCACCGGGGACCCCGACAACAGCGTGGTGGCCGTCACCGCCGAGTATCAGGGCATGACCGCCTCCTTCACCGTCCATGTGGGCCCGTACCCCGGCTCTGTGGAGCTGTACCACGGCTGGATCCAGGCCCGCAGCAACCGCATCTTCCTGCAGGGCAAGCAGGGCATCGTGGGTGCCGGCCGTGACGGCATCCACGCCACGGATACCGCCGCCACCAGCGACGATCAGATCATCACCTTTACCAACAGCGATCCCAATGTGGTGGACCTGACCAATCCCGTGATCCGCGCCACCTCCAACCGTGATATGGCGGACGAGTGTGCCTTCGTGGACGCCAGGAATCCCGGCAATGCCGTCATCACCGCCACCGCCACCAGCACCACCCAGGATACCGTCCAGTGCTTCGTCACCGTGGTGCCCAAGTGGTACGACGGCATTCAGGCCACCCAGGATACCATTCATCTGAAGCTGGGCCGGGGCGCGGACCTCACGCAGTACCTGACCCTGCTGGACGAGTCCGGCGTGGTGATTCCGGAGCTGAACCCTGTGAACTATGCCAGCCTGGATGAGAGCATCCTCTCCGTGGATGCCAGTGGGCATGTCACCGCGCTGCACACCGGCACCGGTATGGTGCGGGCGCTGCTGAACACCGGCGACTACGCCCTTATTGCTGTGGAGGTCACCTGCGATCACGATCACACCACCCGCACCGAGACCCCCGCCACCTGTACCGAGGACGGCTCTGTCACCGTCATCTGCGATGACTGCGATGAGGTACTGTCCACCGAGACGCTGCCCGCCACCGGTCACAGCACCGTGGTGAAAAACGCCAAGGACGCCACCTGCACCGAGCCCGGCTACACCGGCGATAAGGTCTGCACCGTCTGCGGCGAGACCGTCGAGACCGGTGAGGTCATCCCCGCCGCCGGCCACAGCTACAAGGATGGCAAGTGTACCGTCTGCGGCGCCGCCGATCCCAACGCCAACAGCGGCGGCAATACCGGCAATCACGGCACCGACAGCCCCAACACCGCTGACGAAGCCGCTATGGGCCTGTGGCTGAGCCTCATGGCCGTGGCCGTTCTGGCCGGAGCCGTTCTGGTTCTCGGCAAGAGGTACCGAGCCTGATTCCCCCCTTTCGCAGCGCTCCTCTTAGGCGATAAAAACCCTTGGCGGTACAGCCCCTTGGCGGCGCAGCCCCTTGGCGGCACAGCCCTTCGGCGGCAAGGCTCCTTGAAATAGCGCATCTCTCTTTCTGTAAAGGCGGAGGGGGGACCCGGTAGGGTCCCCCCTCCGCCTTTTGCTGTTCCGAAACCACCCGGCTTCTCCGCCGTCGCCTGATTTCCCGCTGCTTCCTGATTTTCTCGATACCGTTTCATCTTCTGATACGATTCGATTTTTGATGCCGCTTTTCCCTGATGCCGCCGCGCTGCCAGAATCGAAAAATCCGGAGCGGCTCTGTGGCCCTTCTGCGCCTCAGTATTTTCCCCATGCGAAATATTCAAAAAATTCATGCTCCCATCGGGAAAATTTTTCCGGAAAAACATTGCCATTTCTCCGGATTTCGTATATACTGGGAGGTGTATAGGTCATTCCTCCCTGCGCCGCAAGCAGGTGAGTTCTCCTCCTGTACAGCCGCATCCGGCGGCAAGCAGGCGGGGAAGGCAAAATTGCCTTCCCCGCCTT
>ERZ506922.491-NODE-491-length-18653-cov-3.869502_pt1 | contig 18653 bp, 15 predicted proteins | sample MGYA00513974_ERZ506922 | MGnify/ENA metagenome assembly ERZ506922 | reverse complement strand
AACGTGACGATGGACACCACCAGGTTTGCCTCGCCCTTCAGAATGGACTGGTAGGTGAGGAAGCCGATGCCGTGGATGTTGAAGATCTGCTCGGTGATCATGGCACCACCCATCAGGGCGCCGATGTCCTGACCAAGGTAGGTGACGACCGGAATCAGGGAGTTGCGCAGCACGTGGCGCAGCATGACCTGACCGTTCGACATACCTTTGGCACGTGCAGTGCGCACGTAATCCTCGGCGATGTTGGAGGAGATTTCGGAGCGAGTCAATCGAATGATGTAGGCCATCGACACCGATCCGAGCACCATGGCCGGCATGAGCAGGTCGATGAAGCCCGGGTCTGCGCCTGCCGTCACCGGCAATATCGCCCACTGAATACCAAAGACATATTGCATGACGAAGCCGGTGACGAAGGTCGGCACGGAAATGAGCAGCAGGGAGACGATCAGGATGACGGTGTCGTACCACTTGCCCTTCTTGAGGCCCGAGATGATGCCGAAGACCACGCCGAAGATCGCCTCGAACACGAACGCCATCAGGCCGAGCCGGATGGTGACCGGGAAGGCGCGGGTGATTTCGTCGAGAACGGGCTGGCCGGCGAAGGTATCGCCGAAGTTCAGGGTCAGTGCATTCTTCAGGTAGATAAAGTACTGAACGATGAACGGCTGGTCGAGATGGTATTCTGCGCGGATCTGGGCTGCGACGGCGTCATTGACGGGCTTGTCTCCGAACATGGCCTTGACAGGGTCGCCCGGCAGGGCGAATACAAGGGCATATACCAGAAGAGTCGTACCGAGAACCACGGGAATCATCTGCAGAATGCGTCGCAGAAGATACTTACCCATACGGTTGCTCCTTATTTCCTAGACCGGCCAGAAAGGGCATAGCACGCCCCCGCCGGTCGATAAATACTCCGACAGTTTACCGCATGCCCGGACTGTGATATGTAAATTTGCGTTAACGCAAGGTTTGAGATTGGGCAATGTTGGTGGATATGTCCATGGTTGCGGTCGGATAGTGGATACTTTAACTTGGTTCCCGCTGGCGGGAGCAAGCACCCTCACACAACAAAAAGGGCGGGGATCTTGCGGTCCTCGCCCTTTATTTCCGAACTACCTAACGGTATCCGTTCAGTGAGTCAGACTCACTTCTTGGACATCTCGGTGTAGGTCGGGAGGTTCTGCCAATCGAAGGCGTAGCCGGACTTCACGTTGAGGGAAGCCACACCGGAGGCGTTGGAGTAGTACAGCGGGATGGCCGGAAGGTCGTTGAGGAGGATTTCCTCAGCCTGCTGGTACAGCTTGTTGGCGTCATCAGTGCTGGAAGCGGCAGCAGCCTGCTTGCACAGGTCATCGAAGGCCGGGTTCTTGTAGTCACCATCGTTGGAGCCGTTGCCATCAGCAGCAGCGGTGGAGTACAGCTGCCACAGGTAGTTCTCGGCGGACGGGTAGTCAGGCTGCCAGCCGGTACGGAAGGCGCCCTTCATCTGACGGTTGGTGACGGCGTCACGGAATTCCTGGAAGGTCGGGATCGGGTTGGTGGCCGCGTCGATGCCCAGGTTCTTCTTGAGCTGGTTCACGACAGCATCGTAAATCGGCTTGGCACCACCATCGGCGTTGTAGGAGAAGGTGAGCTGGCCGTCGTACTTGGAGATGGCGTCAGCCTTGGCCCACAGTTCCTTGGCCTTGGAGGCGTTGAACTTCAGGTTGTCGGCACCCTTGAGGGAGTCGGAGTAGCCCGGGGTCTTCGGGGAGGTGAACTCGGTGGCGGCGGTGGCGTTGCCGTTGAGCACCTTGTCGATGAGCTGGTCACGGTTGATGGCCATGGAGATGGCCTGACGACGCAGCTGGCCTTCCTCGTCGTTCTTGAAGTGGTCAAGGGAGGACGGGATGGTGAAGGTCTGGATAACGGAGCCGGCCTCGGAGTAAGCCTGGACCTTCTTGTCGGTCTTGAAGGTCTTGGTGAAGGCAGCCGGGACGGATTCCATCACGTCGAGGTTGCCGGCCTGAATGTCACGGTAAGCGGCGGAGTCGTCGGTGTAGACCTTGAAGGTCACGCCGTCGTTCTTGGGCTGCTCGTTACCCTTGTAGTCAGGGTTCTTGACGAGGGCGATTTCCTTGTTGTGGTCCCAGTGGTCCAGCTTGTACGGGCCATTGGAGACAGGCTTCTCGCCGAAGGCCTTCGGATCCTTGTAGAAGGACTCAGGCAGCGGGGCAAAGGCCAGGTAGCCGACCTTGATCGGGAACACGGAGTCGGACTGGTTCAGGTCGACGGTGAAGGTGGTGTCGTCCACGACCTTGAGGCCGGAGAGCTGCTCGTCACCTTTGAGGCCATCCTTCTGCAGATCGTCATAGCCGGCGATGGCGGAGAAGAAGGAGGAGCACTTCTGGGCGTTCTTCGCATTGGCCACATAGCTCCAGGCCTTGGTGAACGACTCCGACGTGACCGGCGTGCCATCCGTGAACTTCCAACCGTCCTTGATCTTCACTGTGAACTGGGTTGCGTCCGAATTCGGTGTGATGCTTTCGGCCACTTCAAGATGCTGCTTGCCCTTCGCGTCGAAGCTCACCAGACCTTCGAACAGGTAGCGGATGACCTTGCCGCCGCCCATTTCGTTGGTGTCGCTCGGAATCAGACCGTTCTGCGGCTCGCTGTTGTTCACGGAAATCAGCGAGGTGTCGCTGGAATTGCTGGTGGCGGCGTTGTCATCGGATGACGAGCCGCACGCGGCGACCGACATCAGCATGGTTCCCGCCGCGGCCATGGCGACCAGGCGGTGGAGCATGTTTCTCTTCATTGTTTTCTCCTCTGATGTTGACATTCCGTCGCTTATGACGGCGGAAAGACAATAGATGTGATTATAGGAGTTTTGTTAACCGAGTTCACTGCTCTGTCTCAATGTGAGATGGAACGTTTCCATACAAAAGGGCTAAGAGGGTAATGCAGGGAGGGAAGAGGGGCGGGATGCCGCTGAGAACATCAGTCGAAGCGGACGCCCTCGGGCTTGCTGGGCAGCGAGTACAGGAATGCTTGGATGATCAGCGAGATGCCGGCCATGCCGAGGCTGACATAGAACAGCGTGAGCAGCATTCCCGGGAAGCTGTTCGGGTCATGAAAGTCGAGTTTCGGTGGCTCGTGGGGGATGACCATGATCATGCCGATTTCGATGATGACCAGGCCGAACGCAATGACGACCAGCATCGCAAGGGCCAGAATGGTGCCGACGTGCCCAAGCAGAAACCACCAGCCGGTGCGGTTGGCATCATGCAGCCTTCTGAAGGAGATGGCCATGATCGGTACCATGGTGGCCAGCATCCACAGTATTCCGGACACCGTTCCGGCAGCCGGAATAAGGAATATCAGCACGCTGACCGGAATGAAGAACAGCATGGCGAGCCAGAACTCGCGTCTGCTGGAACGCCCCCGAAACTCCATGTAGCCGATGAAAAAACGTTTGACGGCATCAATGAAACCGCAGTGGTAGTCGGGCGTCCATGTGCCGTTGCCGCTGTAGGGGAATCGCATATTCGTAAAGCCTTCTTCTCAATGAAACGCATACGCTGGATTCGCGTCGCGCGTCCACCGACGGTGGTGTGCGGCCATCGTAACATGCTGCTATTCGCCCATAGCGCAACCGTTGCAATCGCAATGATTCGGCGGATTTTCCCGCAATATGGCGTGTGTGGCCGCCCATAGCGTCGGTCACACACGAAAGACGGAAAACTTTAAAGCAAACCGTCCGCCTGCAACGCGTCATGCATACGGTTGAGGCAATCCACCAGCAGCGGATACGGCATCGCCATGTTCACGCGCACGCAGCCGGCTCCCGCGCGGCCGCACGAACGGCCGTCGGTCAGCGCCACCTTCGCCTTCTCAAGGAAATACGCGGCCGGATCGTCAATGCCAAGCGGGCCGAAATCCAGCCATGCGATATACGTGCCGCGCGGGCGAATATAGCCAACGCCCGAGAACCGCGTGCGCATCTGCTTGTCGAACAACCCAAGATTGCGTCGCACGTAGGAAAGCGCGTCCTGGAACCACGGATCGCCCTCGTTGTAGGCGGTGGTGGTGGCGATCGCACCGATCGTGGCGGTCTGATGCTCGCTCCACTCCGCACGTTCCGCCCACATCTCACGGTCCACCGGATTCGTCAGCAGCACCTGCGCGCACTTCGTACCCGGAATGTTGAACGACTTCGACGCGCTGGTAGCGGTCATAGACTGCTGAGCGGCCGCCTCGCTGATGGTCGGATACGGAATATGACGCCCCTCGAACACGAACGGCGCGTGAATCTCATCATTGAAAATACGCACGTCGTACCGTTCCGCCAGCTCGCACAGCCGCTGCTCCTCGGCCAACGTAAGCACCTTGCCGATCGGATTGTGCGGATTGCACAGTACGAACGCATGGCAGCCAGCCGCGAACGCGCGTTCGATGGCGTTGAAATCGAACAGCCATTCGCGTTCGCCGGTCGTTTCGTCGGTTCCCTGAAGCATTTCGATTTCGATCACGTCGACGTCGTACAGCTTCGGCACGCTCAGGAACGGCATGTACGCGGGCGTCGGCACGACCACGGCATTGCCGGCGCCGACCAGCTCGCGCAGGAAGATTTCGTACGCTTCCAACACGTCCGGCACCACGCGGATGATGTCCGGATCCACGTCCCAGCCGTAGTGGCTTTTCTGCCAGCCGGCGCACGCCTCGGCCACGCGGCGCTTCCACGGTTCGGGAATGTAACCGAGTTTGCAATGGTCGCAGGCGCTGTCGATGGCCTGCTGGATGCACGGCGCCAGGCCGTAGTCCATTTCCGCGATGAACGCGCCGATACAGCCGGGGTAGCGGGTCCACTTGTCGGAACCGACTTCGGCCAGATCTGCGGCGGTGGTGCGATCGATGGCATCGGCATCAAAGCCGGAAAAAATACGATTCTGCTTTTCCATGCGTTCCAGCATAGCCGCCGCCCGGTTACGCGTGTTGCGATGCCGTAACGTACATAACCGCTGCCATATGATTGCATTATGCGATTGCTGTCATGCGGTTGCCGTTAGAACCGTTGGAAACGCATGACAGCGCTGCGGAAGAACGGATTTCAGCTTTCCAAGAACGCTGGAATCGCGGCCGCCGCCGCATATCCGGCGCGGTACATGCGTTCCAGACCTTCGAACGACTTGCTCAGCGTGTTCAAGCCGTACATGCTTTCCGGCGCGAGGATGAGCACACGGCCATCCTTCTCGTATTCCTTGGCCAACGCCACCTCGTCGTTGTACGTCTGATAGCGGTTCATCAGCTTTTCCGCGGCCTCTGGGTGCGTGCGCTTCAGGATCGTGGCCGGGCCGATGTCCTTCTTCTGTTCGCGTACGGTGTCTTTCGGACGGGTGAGAATCACCACGATGCGGTCATAGCCGTCGTCGATGGCCTTCTGCACCGGAATCGGATCAGCGATGCCCCCGTCGTAATACGGGACGCCGTCGATCACATACGGTTCGCACGCCACCGGCACCGCCGATGACGCCTTCATGATGTCGTAATTGTCGTAGCCGACGTCCGACTTGTCGAAATACTTCGTGGAACCATCGTCCGCATTGCAGGCCACCACGGTGAATTCGGTCGGATTCGCCGCAAACGCCTCGTAATCCACCGGATTCTCGCCATCGTGGTTGCTCAGCGTGCTGTACACATAATCGAGGTTCGCGTAATTGTGGTTCTTCACATAGCTGTCGAAGCTCGCGTATTCCTTACGGAACGCGTACTGCGTGTAGAACGTGTGGTTTCGCCCGTGCTGTCCGGAAATGTAGGAAACCATATTGGCGCTGCCGGCGGAAACACCATAGCAATGGTCGACATGTATGCCGTCCTCCAGCATGCGGTCCATCACACCCGCGCCGTAAATCGCGCGGAAACCGCCGCCGACGTCGATCATCGCTGTCCTGTTGGCCATATGCGCCCGTCCTTTCGCAAGTCCGTCCCTTTTGCCGGGTTTCATTCGACTTTACGCGGTCTGTCGGGACATTCGCGCTCAGCGATCAAGCAGCGACTGCGCCAACTGCGCGATTCGTGCGGAAGTGTCGGAATTGGCCAGATCGATGCTGCCTTCCGCGTCTTCCGGAGCGAGCTTGCCCAACGATTCGAGCACCACGCCAAGGTGACGCACGGTGCCTTCATTGCCGTCGATGATCGCCGCCGTATCAGGCAGCAGTTCGCGGAAATAATCGCGGTAGAACACGAAATGCGTGCAGCCGAGCACAACGGAGTCGATCGTGGACAGATCGTATTGGTCGAAATACTGGTGCAGCGTGCGCATCACCACATCATGGTCGTCAAGCTGCCCATGCTCCACGATCTCCACCAGACCGGGGCAGGGCTCCGGAAAAATCGTATGGTCGGCCTTGAAACGGTCCATCAGCACGGCGAACTTGCGTTCACGCAACGTCAGGGGAGTGGCGGCCACGATGACGCGCTGACGCTTGCCGTGACCACGGTCGCAAGCCACCTTCAATGCCGGCTCCATGCCGATGATCGGAATGTCGTATGTGTCGCGCAGTTCGTTGGCTGCGGCGGAAGTGGCGGTATTGCAGGCGATCACGACCGCTTTCACGCCTTGTTCCACGAATCGTTTCACAATGACGTCGGACAGTTCGCGCACCTGTTCGGGCGATTTCGTGCCGTACGGAGCGTTCGCGGAGTCGCCGAAATACAGCACATGCTCGTTCGGCATGTCGCGTCGAATCTCACGCGCCACGGAAATACCCCCCAAACCGGAATCGAAAACGCCGATAGGTGCCGTTGAAGCCATACGTCCTCCTTTGCCATCGCGCGCATGCCCGCAGGCGCATACGCCAAACGCTTTCAATAGCCTACCGCGTGTAGAGTGAACTGGTATGAGCATTCCAAGCATTGTTTACAAAGCGCACGCCACCGGCAACGATTTCGTGGTGTATCTCGACGAAGACGGTACGCACGAGCCGACCGCCGATGAAGTGCGATTCCTGTGCGACCGCCATTTCGGCATCGGCGGCGACGGCCTGATCCGTCTGGCGCATCCGCAGGCGGTGTCCGATGTGAACGAAAGGCAGATCGCCGATTGCGCGGCGGGCGATGCGGACTGGTTCATGGACTACCGCAACGCGGACGGCTCGCTGGCCGAGATGTGCGGCAACGGCACACGTGCGATCACGCTGTTCGCGCAGCGGCAGGGCATCGCCGACCAGCCGGGCGGCAAGCCGTTCCGTCTCGGCACCCGTGCAGGCGTGAAGGTCCTGACGTCGCTCGGCGATGTGTCAGGGCTTGGCAAGGACGTGTTCCAGGTGGAGATGGGCGCATGGAAGCGTGGCGACGTCGACGGTTACGAAGTGACCATTCCGGGCACGTCCGGTTCCGCACGTGGCACGTTCGTGGACATGGGCAATCCGCACGTCGTGGCCGTGCTCGAGGACGCGTTCGCCAGCCTGCCGAACGTCGAAGACCTTGATCTGGTCACCAAGCCGGTCGTCGCGCCCGAGATTCCGTCGGACCAGAACGTGGAGTTCGTGCGCATCGACGAGCAAAGCGAAGGCGACGATGCGGGCGAGGCCACCATGCGCGTCAACGAACGCGGTTGTGGCGAAACCTTGTCGTGCGGCACGGGCCTATGTGCCACCGCCATCACGTTGCGCGCCAAAACCGGCATCGACCATTGGACCATCACCGTACGTGGCGGCACCTTGCGCGTCGACGTGACCGACGAAGACGTGAAGCTTACCGGCAGCGCCACCATCGTGGGCAAAATCGAACTGCTGTAACCGCTGCGGCAGCAAACGAAAAGCGGATAGGCAAAAGGCCGGCCACGCAGGGTCGGCCTTCATCGTAAAAGGTTCTATGCAAACCGTATCAGGCGAACAACATCGGGCCATCCTTGACGAGAATGACCACGATCAACGCCACAATCCACACCACATCGACCATCAGATCGAAATTCAGCCGGTAATACTTGCGCAATCCAGCATGACCGGACGGCATATCCTGCACGGCCACCGTGGCATGCGACAACGCCATGAACTGCACGGTGGTGGAGAACATCAGCACCAGGCACCACGGACACATCGCGTTGATGACGAACAGCGACTGCGTGGTCAGCCAATACGAATACGCCAACGCGGCAAGGCCTCCAAGCCACGTGCACAGCGCGAACCAACGCGGCACGGCCACCTTGGACAATCCGATCACCGCGATCGTCACGAACACCGATTCGGCGGCAATGCCGAAGAACGCGTTCGGGAAGCTCAATCCGGCGAACTTCACGATTTCCGCCTGCCAGGATTCGGCCACCGTGGAACAGGACAGCACGGCGTTCACATCGCAGTTGAGCTTCTGCCCGGGATTGCGTGCCATTTTCAGCGTGTCCGCCGACAGAATGAACGATACGAGCAATGCCACCGCCGAAGCGAGCAGCATGATCAGATACGTCCACGTTGCGCCGTGACGCCATCCGCGCGGCTTCGTGTAGTCGTCGTCCATGGCGACGGCTGTGCCGACGCTCGTTTCGTCATCGGCTGCGTCCACAGCGGCCTGGCCTTCAAAATCGCTCATCGTCAATCCTTGGAAAATCAAAATACAAACGTTGTCATGTCTCAGTCTACGCGAAAAACCGCGGATTCGAGCTTACGATAGTCATATGAGTCACGTGAGTTACGCGGAACCACCCGCACAAGGTTGGGATATTCATTGCCATACCGTCTTTTCCGACGGTACGGAGACGCCGCGCACGCTGGTGGAGCAGGCAAGGAAGCTTGGCTTGCATGGTGTGGCGATTGCCGACCATGACACCGCCGCCGGCTGGGACGAGGCGACGGAAGCCTCGGAGGAAATCGATTTGCCGTTGCTGCTGGGCACGGAAATCACCGCCGTCGACGAAGATGTGTCCGTGCACATGCTCGCCTTCCAATACGATCCGTCCAACGAGCATATTTCCAGCATGTTCGCCAACACGCGTGCGGCGCGATTGCGGCGTACGAAACGCATGGTTGAGCGGCTGTCGCAGGATTTTCCGATTACGTGGGACGATGTGCTCGCCCAAGTGAAGGAAGGGGAGCGCACCACAATCGGCCGTCCGCACATTGCCGACGCGCTGGTCGCGGCGGGCGTGTACGAGACGCGTTCCGACGCGTTCGCCGACGCGGTGAGCGCCAAATCCAAGTATTACATTCCCACGCCGTCGCCGTCGACGCACGAGGTCATCGCCGCCGTCAAGGGGGCGGGCGGTGTGGTGGTCGCCGCGCATGCGGGCGATCCGCAACGCAACCGCCGGCTGCTGTCCGACGAGCAGCTTGACGCGATGATCGCCGACGGCTTGGACGGCTTGGAAGTATGGCATCGCGGCAATCCTCCGGAACAGCGGGAACGATTGCTGACGATTGCCGCACGGCACGATCTGCTGGTGACCGGCGGCTCGGACTGGCATGGCAAAGGCAAGCCGAACGGTCTGGGCGAGAACCTTACCGACGACGACACCGTACGCGAAATCTTGTGCCGGGGTGTGGATTTGATCGGTCGCGTCGGCAGCTCACATGCCGCATGAAATCCGGATATGGAATTTCCAAGCGTGAACCGGATACATGAATCGAATATGAAAAAGGCGCCGAACCTGATATGGTCCGACGTCTTTTTCATATGGAACGTGTCCAACGCGTTTGTTGGTGGCGATCAGAGATTGCCGAAGCCGACGGCGTGCTTGGTTTCGGAACCGATGATGGCATAGCCGAGAGAACCGGCCGGCACCACGATGCGACGGCCCTTGTCGTCGGTCAGGTTGATGGTCTTGCCATTCTCCACGGCCTCGGCGATGACGTTGTTCACCTCGTCGGCGCTCTGCTCGGTGCTGAAGGTGACGGTGCGCGCCACGTTCTGAATGCCCAGTTCGATATCCATGATGCTCCTTGTAAGGGTGTTCGTGTGCAAAGTCGTTTGCAATGTATGCGCTTATTCTACGCGCGGTTTCTCATCGGTGGCGTCCTCGGCCTGCAGCCGGTCGACCTCCGCTTTGGCCTTCTGCATAGTGGCCTCATCGCGTTCGAGCAGCGGAATGAGCATGGTCGCCGCTTCGCTATGGGCTTGAGGAATTTCCTCCTCGTTCGTGTCATCGCTGCCATCGGCGGTCTGCAACGTGCTGATCACAATGGTCGAACTGGACGGCAACGACTCGTGACGCTCCCTCGCGGACTGCTCCGGAACGAACGTGCTGACGGGGGATTCCTCACGTTCGCTCGTATCGTCCGAATCGGCATTGCCGGAAACCATGCCGGCGGAGGTGATATGTTCGGCGGCGGTCACATCGAACGCTTCCGTGGCGTCATCGACGATCTGCTTCGTCTTACGGACGGGCTGGGAGCCGGTAACATCGAAATCGCCGGTCCTGTCATCATCCATATCGGTCGCGTCGATATGACGTTCGCCGGTCGCGTCGGCATCGTTATTCTGCTGCGCCGCCGCCTGCCTGCGACGTTCCGATTCGTCCAGCAACGTGCCCACGGTGATGGTGCTCGGCGGACGGTTGCCGGCCTTCTGCTCGTCCTGACGCGTCTCGCTCGGCCTATGGTTCTTCGCGGTGAGCATACCCAACTGGTGAGCCAAACGCTCCACCTGCGCCTTGAACTGCATGATCTTGACGCTATCGGCCTGATTCAACGCGCTGATGAAATCGCCCACCTGTTCCATCTGCAGCCACAGGTTGGCGCGCAGCATGATCAGATCATCCAGACGATTGCCCAGCATGCGTCCATACGCGCTGAGCAACGCATTACGGTGGTTTTCGTCAAGTTTGGAGAAAATCCACGCCAAATCACGTGCCGGATCATTGACCTGCATATCCTGCCAGTTCGTGATGGCGGTGATCGACGAGCCCGAGAACAGCACATCGCCGTCGGACAGGCCACCATGCACCGGACAAGTGGCGAACGACCACAGGCCATCCGTTTCAAGAACGTCGGACCAGCTCGTCGTGATCTCCTGCGGCACATGGCCAGCCTGACGCAAACGCTTGATCCATGCGGTCAGCTGCGCGCGAATCTGCCCCGTGGAGAACACCGGATAGCCGGCCTCCTGCAGAAAATCCGGACGAAGACGGTGTATCGCGCCCAACGCGGTGCCCACGCTGGCACAGTCGTCCAACGTCAGCAGCGTCAGCGGACGCGCCTGACCATCATGATGCGTGGCGATCATCACGGAAACGTCTCCTGTGACGGACCTCTCCTGTTCGCCGTTGGAGAACGCCAGAACGCGATCGACGTCGAACCCCAATCCGCCCAACTCGCGGTTGCCCATCAACGTCTGCGCGGCACGCACGCGACCAGCGAGACGCTTGCGTCCCTTCGGCGTGTTCGAAGCGAACGTGTCATACAACTTGCCCGCGGCGTCCTGCACCACGGCATGATCAATGCCATACCCCTTGTCGGTGGCGTTGACCTGCTTGCTGTCACGCGTGCCAGCGATGGTGGCGTTCGGCATCGCCGCGCTCGCCAAGGCGGCCATCATAAATCTGCTTCGTTCGGTCACAATTCCAACCTTAATACACACTGAAGGCTAATAAGGGCGCGACTTGCCACGAATTCACGGTTAATCGCGCCGATGGCGTCCGTATCGTCACGCAATCTGCCACAATGGAGCATATGGATGCAACAGCGGAAGCGATTCTCGACGGACTGGACGATGCGCAGCGCATGGCGGCGACCGCCGTGCGCGGTCCCGTCCGTATCATCGCCGGCGCAGGTGCCGGCAAAACGCGGACCGTCACCCGAAGAATCGCCTACGCATGCGCCATCAAGGCATGGGATCCGCACGCCACGCTCGCCGTGACCTTCTCCGTCAAAGCGGCCGCGGAAATGCGCAACAGACTATCCCAACTCGACGTCGCATCCGACGTCAAAGCCGCCACCTTCCACTCCGCGGCACTACACCAACTCCGTCGGATCTGGCCAGACGTATGCGAAGGGCCCATGCCGTTCATCTCACGCAATCCGCGCGAAATCGTGGAACATTCCCTACGCCGAGTCACCACCCAGCAGGTGGACGACGACACCGTGCGCAACCTGCAAGCCGAAATCAACTGGTGCAAAATCTCGCTCATCGCGCCGGAAGACTATGAACGCGTCTGCGCGGCCATCCACCACCAGCCGCCGGCAGGACTGGAACCAAGCCAATTCGTGGATGTCTACAAAGCCTACGAAACCGAAAAAACCAATCGCAACGAAATCGACTTCGACGACATCCTGCTCATCACCTGCCACCTCATCGAAAGCGACGAAGACGTGGCGGCCAGCATCCGCTCCGGCATCACATGGCTCACCGTCGACGAATACCAAGACGTCTCGCCCCTGCAGCATCGGCTGCTCACCCGATGGCTCGGTGACAACCGCAACATCTGCGTGGTCGGCGACCCGGCACAGACCATCTACTCGTTCGCCGGAGCCAGCAGCTACAACCTGCTCAACTTCGCCTCCGAATTCGGACCCCTCACCGCCGACGTCAGACTCAACAACGACTACCGTTCCACCCCGCAGATCGTCAACTACGCCAACCGCGTGCTCGAAGCCTCACCGCAACGCGCCGACTATCTCAAACTCAACTCCAAGCGAGACCAAGGCCGCCGAGTCGCGCAAACCGTCTACAACAGCGATCTCGAAGAAGCCCGGGGCGTGGCTGCACGCATCCGCAGACTCGTGGACGAGGGAGCATCTCCGGGCGACTGCGCCATCCTCACCCGAGTCAACGCGCAGCAGAAAATCCTCTGCCGGGCACTGGGCGAACAACACCTGCGCTACCGCGTCAAACGAGACAGCGGATGGCAGAACTCCGCGCTCGCGGATGACGCTCAGACCCGCTTGGCCATGTTGGAAGCACTTGGCGCAGGCGGCGACGTTAAAGGCGTGACCATCTCCACCATCCATGCCTCCAAGGGCCTGGAATTCAAACACGTGTTCCTGATCGGGTGCTCCGAAGGGCTGATTCCATACGGTTCACCACCCGAAGGCGACCTTCTGGAAGAGGAACGGCGATTGATGTACGTGGCGGTCACGCGTGCCGAAGACACGCTCGACGTGTCCTATGCGCGCGCCCGCGAAGACGATGGGTCCGATCGCGGGCGCAGGAAATCACGCTTCTTCCGGTGACTGCGGGTCGCCGGAAGCGTTCGTATCGCCGGCGTCATCTGTACCGTCGGCGTCGTTCGTGCCATCGGCGTCATCGCTCTTGTGCTCTTCCTCGTCGAGCAGCTTGGACAGTTCGGCATCCCAATCGATGCTGTCCGGAATATCCTGTTGCGCCGTGGTCTGTTCCGTACCGGTAGTGGCGGATGCGGCGCCGTTCTCTTCGTTGGAGCTATCCTCGGACTGTTCGTCCGGCAGTTGCGGCAGCAGATCCGGATGCGACCATTTCGCGTCGCGCGCCTCGGGGCCTTCCTGCGCGCCGATGCTTTCCCACAGCGCGGCCGCCTCACGCATGCGCTTGGGGCGCAATTGCATGCCCATCAGGCTTTCGAACGTGCGTTCCGCAGGGCCTCCGATGGCGCGTTCGCGGCGCAACATCTCACGAAGCTGTTCGATATGCGGAATATGCGCCATGCCCGCACGCCACACGACGGCATCCACCCAGCCCTCCACCAAGGCAAGCAGATTCTCCAACGCCTTCATGGCCTGCTTCTGCTCCGGAGTGTCCGGGAACGCCACCTTGGTGATGTTCACCGCGCTGGCCATGGAATCCGGATCGATGGACTCCGCCTCACGGATCTGCTCCTCCATGGCATCCATGTCGATGGTGATGCCACGCGCGTATTTGCCCAGCAGCGCCTCGAAGCGGGGCATCAGCCACGGCACGGAGGCGAACAGCCTGGCATGCGCAAGCTCCTGCAGCGCAAGATAGCCCATCACTTCGTTCACGTCGATGTCCAGCGACTTCGCGTATTCGGTCACGTTCTGCACGATCAGTCCGCCGGCGGGATTCTTCAGCAGCGCGATGCCCTGATCGAAGCTGCCGCGCACCTCATGGGACAGGTCGCCGGCGGCACGCCCCAACTGCATGGCGAACGACGTGTTGCCGACGAATCGCATCAGCTTCGCCGGATTTTTCATTTCGTCCGGAATCGGAATTTCGATGGGGCCTGCGAAAACCCCGGAAATCTCGGTCTGGATTTCGCCGTCGCCGAAACGCTGCGACAGAATCGAAGCCAGAGCGTCGTTCATCGATTCGGCCACGGGGGAGGCGAACTGCGCCCACGCGTCGATTGTGTCCTCCACCCAGCCGGCGCGGGTGAGCAGCTGCGTCTCGCCTTGCGCCGGGTTGAATTCGCAAGCGGTATCAAGCCACAGGTTCGCCTCGCTGATGGCACGTCTTGCGATTTCGCCGGTTTCGGCGTTCACGCTGCTGTCCGATCCGGCACCATTCGCCTGCTGCAACGCGAGCGATTTCGCCAGTTTGATGTTGATCGGCCCCTGTTCCACGGCCTGCTGCATATCTCCCATGGTGTTGAGTCCGCCGGCGGTGAACGCCTGCATCATGGACTTGACCTCTTCGGGCTTGGGCAGCGTGCTCGGATCCTGACTCATCAGCTGGTCGCGTACGGCTTCCGGCATGTTGGAAAGCTGGTTCCATGCCATCTCGCCCTGAATCGGTCCGAAGCAATCGATAAGCCACTGGCGGATCGCATTCTCATCCATACCGTTTCCTGCCTTTGTTCCACGCGATTGTTAAGTTCGTTGCCTTCCATAGTATGGGAGGCATGGCCGATATGCAGGAAACACAGCGAGTTCACGCCAAAAGCACACGTAACGGGTCGTCTCAAGGCCTTCTGCCACGTATCAGACGACGTTGGCGTCAGGTCGGACGGTGGTTCGATGTTCGCCCTTGGCGATATCTCGCCGGACCGATCGTGGCCGTGCTCTGCGTGCTGGTGCTTATTGCGCCCAGCGCGTACGTGGTGCAGGAGCCGGGACCGACCCAGGACGTGCTCGGAAAAGTCGAAGGCAAGCAGGTCATCGACGTGTCCGGCGTGAAGACGCATAAGGACTCCGGCAAACTACTGCTCGTCACCGTCAACGCCTCAGGCGTTCCCGGATATCCTGTGACCAACGCGCAGGCGTTGCTGGCATGGGCCAATCCGAAGGCCACGGTGATTCCGCAGGAGGCCGTGTTCCCCGTCGGACAAAGCGCCAAGGACTATGCGAAGGAAAGCAACAAGGAGATGTCCTCATCGCAGAGCGCCGCGGCCACGGCCGCGAAGCGGTTCCTCAAGGCGCACGGTTATGACGTGTCCGGTATGAAGGTGTCCATGCACGTCGATGACATCGGCGGCCCGTCCGCGGGCATGATGTACACGCTCGGTCTGATCGACAAGGTGACCGGAGAGCAGCTTTCCGGCGGGAAGACCATCGCGGGTACCGGCACGATGAACGCCAAAGGCAAGGTTGGCGCGATCGGCGGCATCCGGTTGAAGATGATCGGCGCGAAGCGTGACGGGGCCACGTGGTTCCTTGCCCCGGAATCCAACTGCTCCGACGTGGTCGGGCACGTGCCACAGGGCCTCCACGTGGTGAAGGTGGGCACGTTGGACGAGGCGTACGACGCGCTGGTCGCCATCCGCGATGGTAAAGGCGGTTCACTGCCGCAATGCACCGTCAAGCAATGAGCGTGCGGCGGAAGGAGATAGGCGTGATACAGGCGGAAATCGCCGTTTCATCTCGAAAAGTGGGCGATTCCGGCGTTCGTAACGTATATGTTCGAGCAGTGTTGGTATATTGACGAACGTGAATCAAACGGCATCTGATAACGCTGAAGAATTCGGTTTCCACGCCGGCGACCTGGTACAGGAATGGCTGTGGGACGATGATGTGGATGACTCGATCCGCGCCAAGATCGAGGAACTGACCGGTGAGGAGCTGGTCGACGAGGATTATGACTCCGCAGTCGACGGTGTGATCATCTGGTGGCGTGATGGCGATGACGAGGACGAACTGGCCGACACCATTGTCGACGCCTATGCGGTTCTCGGCGATGACGGCCCGCTGTGGGTGCTCACCCCGAAGCCGGGACGTCCGGGTGCCGCAAGCTCCAGCACCGTGCAGTCCGCGGCCAAGACCGCCGGCATGAATGCCGCCACTCCGCTGACCGTCAGCTCCGATTGGAACGGTATTCACCTGCGCGCGTTCGGCAAGGGCAAGTAAACCAAGACTTTTCGCGATTTTCTCGCGTATACGAAAATCCCCCGGGTCCATTGGGTTTGGGGGATTTCGCTATTACGTGGACTTTCCGGCAAAACACAAACAAAACGTGGGCGGAATGTGGGCAAAACACGGGTGCGCGCGTTGATATTACGCGGGATGATATGCGATTCCTTGATTTTTCACGGCGTTGCGAAAAGTGGGCGATGAGGGATTCGAACCCCCGACATCCACCGTGTAAAGGTGGCGCTCTAACCAACTGAGCTAATCGCCCGCTCTCCAATACCATAGCGTAACCCTTGACGAATGCGTGGTGAATGCGGCAAAAGGGCGGAATATACGGCGAGTTGAGCATTTGGCATGGCATAGCGTCTCAACGCCCACGTACAGTGGAACAGAGTATGTTTGTTCCTCTAGGAGGTCGGTAGACTATGGCTCAGCAGTCTGAAGCTTCAATCCCCAGGGCCGGGAAGCGCAAGTGGGGGTACGATCCCGGTCAAGTGGATGAGTTTCTGGAGCACGCACACGCGTTGTATGACGGCGATGGCGTGCAGCTGACGCAGCGCGACATCCAAAACGTTTCTTTTGACTTGACCCGAGGCGGTTACGTTATTGCGCAGGTCGACGCGGCACTGGCGCGATTGGAGCGTGCGGTGGTCGACAAGCAGACCGCCTGCGAGATCTCCCAGCATGGCCGCGTCGCGTGGAAGGCACAGACCGAAGACCTGTATCATGACGTCGCCCGTCACGTCGGTCGCGCGAATGGCGAGCGGTTCAGCTCCGGCAAGCCGCATGTGCCGTCCTATGACCGCAAGCAGGTCGATAAGCTCGCCGATAGGATCGTGGACAAGTGCGCGGCGGAGCTGGGCATCGACGGCATCTCCAAAGAGGATGTGAAGGGATTCGACAAGATCACCGCGGAGGCGGTTGCCAATTCCGTGTTCACCCAGCGCAAGGGCAAGAAGGGGTATGACGAGCGTCAGGTCGATTATTTCCTGAACTCCTGCGTGCAGCTGCTGAGCCGTATCGAATCCTATGGTCGTATCTCCGACCGCATCGCCCCCAACGAGGGTGAGAAATCCGAAGTGCCGGCTATGGCGGCTGTCGCCCCGGCCGTTTCCGCGGCTGCGGCCGGCACGGACGCGCCGCTGATCTCCGCAGACGCCCAATTCCAGTCCGCGGTCAGCGAATTGTTGAACACTCCGGAACCCGCCCCGGTGAACACCGGCGACAGCTTCAGCGAAGTCAGCCAGGCCGAGCAGAGCCTCTTCTCCCAGCCTGTGCAGCAGTCCATATTCGACCAGGCGGCGGAACCGGTGCAGTCTGCCGGCAATGTTTCCACGTCGAGCATCTTCCCTGCTCAGGGTTCGGACGAGAACAACATGGCGATTCCGCCATCCTTTGCACCGCCAGTCGTCAGCACCGATCATGCCGAGGCTGCGGCCGCGCAATCGCAGCAGCAGGTGGCCGACGAGCCGAGCGCGACTTCCTCCGCTTCGATATTCGCCCCTGCCGAGTCCGTCAATCCGATTCCGCAGCAGGAACGCACACCGCTGCCGTCCTTCGAGCCGGCCGCGCAGTCGCATCCGGTCGAAGCCCCGGCTGTGGAAGCGCCTGCGGCATTCGCGCCGTCTTCCGCGGCCCCGGAGCCCTTCGCTCCGGCATCCGATTCCATATTCGCACCGCCACGCCAGACGGCACCGGCCCCGACAGGCACGACGGCACCGGCTGCACAGCCCACCCGCGTCAACGCTTCACTGGCCTCTCTGGCGCATATGGCCGAGGTCTCCCAGGAGCTCCCCAGGATCGAAGAGAAAAGCTTCGTGCCCAAGGTGCCGAGTCTTGATGCCCCCAGCCCGTTCGCGTCCACATCGTTCCCAAGCTTCGCGCCCGCCGGGGATGAAACCCCGCAGACCGTTCATCAGAACGATGATGGCAATGGCGGCAACGGTGCCGACGGCACCGACAATGGCGTGAAATTCGATTTCACCTTCCCCGGCGCCGATATTCCCGATCTGTCGTTCCCGACTTTCGACAACGAAAAGAAAGAGCAGTGATTCACAGCAATACCGTGGTCGTTCTTGGGTCCACCGGTTCCATCGGCACTCAAGGGCTTGACGTTATTTCCAGACATCCGGAACGTTTCACCGTAAGCGGTTTGGCCGCGGGGGGCGCCCATATCGAGCTGCTTGCCCAGCAGGCCGCGCAATTCCACGTTCCATTGGTCGCGGTGTTCGACAAGCAGACCGCCAAGCCGCTGCGCGAGGCGCTTGACCAGGCGGGAGCCCGCAGCACCCAGATTCAGGCGGGTCCTGAAGCGATAATCGGATTGGCCGGTTCCGGAGCCGACGTGGTGTTGAACGGCATTACCGGTTCCATCGGCTTGGAGCCTTCCATTGCGGCGCTGCAGGCAGGATCCCAGCTGGCTCTTGCCAATAAGGAATCCGTTGTGGCGGGCGGTCATCTGCTGTT
>ERZ506922.490-NODE-490-length-18661-cov-10.787972_pt1 | contig 18661 bp, 24 predicted proteins | sample MGYA00513974_ERZ506922 | MGnify/ENA metagenome assembly ERZ506922 | reverse complement strand
GTCAAGGGCGAAGGGTAAAAAATACCGCACGAGCGAAGCGAGCACAGGAGATTTTACCCGGAGAGTGAAACGTCCCTTGACAAATACTCTGTGCGGAGTTACCTTTGTGCCGGAAAATAGAAAAATCACATGCCCATTCCGAAACCTCTGCTCCTTTTTGGCTTCTGACGGAGTTTCAAATCTTCCTCCTGCTTTTTCTTAGGGATAGGCTGCTCGATGTCCGGCGTTTTCTCCACCTGCTGAATTTTCGGCTTCTCCGGCTCCTGCCGGGATTGAAGCTCCGCTTTGAGATTATCCCATTTCTCCTTTCTGATGCGTTCCGCACGTTCCACCTGCCGGGCTATTTCCGCCGGGCTTCCGTTCTTGACGGCATTAAGATAGTCGAAGCTTTCCTCCGGTTCCCGGTCAAACCCCATGCGCCGATCAAAAGAGCTTTCACACTTCCGGAAAAAATCCGTCCGGTCAAAACCTCCCTTCACGTTGCCGCAGTTCTTCTTTCCGGTGTGGTTCGTTTTAGGGCTTAACTTTTTGGTGTTGCTCCGGTCTTTCCGACTGACGATGATATGTGCGTGCATATCGCTGTCACTGTCACCGTCCCGGTTGAAATGGATCTTTGCGTAATATTCCACATCATCGCTTCTCAAGCCTTTTCCGAAACCCTCTGCATAGTTTCTCATCACGTCCTGCCGGATGTACCGTTGCAAGGCTTCCGCACGCTCCTGCGGAGTACTGCCCATGCAGCGCAGCTCCTTCTCTGAAGGGCTGACGGTGATAACATAGAACTTTGCGTCAGTCCGGCTTAACCTAGCCTTGTTGTTGTCTATCTTGAATGTGACCTCCCTTGCGCTCACGTAGTCCCGGAACTGGTTGAAGAACGGCTGCACCTCCTCCCCTTTCTTCATCCTCTCCAAATCCTCATGCTGGAGATAGTTCGTCACCGCAACACAACTGCCTGTATTGGCGTATGTGCCGTTACCGCCTCCCTGTATCTTCACGTTCATATCTTTTCCCTTTTGTTCTTCTCGTCCTTGTACAAGGCTTTTATATCATCGAAAAGCCCGGCTTTTCCTTTCGCATCGATGTAGCTTGCGATATTCAATATTGTGAGTTTTTCATCTTCCGGCAGGTTTATCCATATTGTCTTCTCAGTTGTTTCCATATAAAACGGTTTTAAGTTTCTTTCTGATCCATTGCGGTGCTATCCTATAGTCTGGATGGATGCCATCCATTATAAGGTAACGGATGAACGTGGTTGTGCTGTTACACGTGCAATCTATAATGTGCTGGGTATTGACCGGGAAGGACATAAGGAACTACTCGGAATGTATATATCAAGAAATGAGGGAGCAAACTTCTGGCTCAGTGTTCTGACAGATCTCCAGAACCGTGGAGTCGAAGATATTCTTATTGCCTGTATAGACGGCTTGAGAGGTTTTCCTGAAGCAATCCAAAGTGTTTATCCCAATACAGCCGTACAGCTTTGTGTCGTACATCAAATTCGTAATTCCATCAAATATGTAGGCTCCAAAAATCAAAAGGAATTCCTGAAGGATTTGAAATGCGTTTATCAGGCTGTAAATAAAGAATCGGCAGAAAATGAACTCCTCAAGCTAGAAGAAAAATGGGGCGAACAGTATCCTATTGTTATCAGGTCCTGGCAGGACAATTGGGATAAGCTGTCCGAATATTTCCAGTACACTCCGGCTATCCGTAAGCTCATATATACAACAAATACTGTTGAAGGGTATCACCGTCAGATCCGTAAGGTAACAAAAAACAAAGGCGTGTTCCCATCGGATACAGCCCTTGAGAAACTAGTTTATCTTGCATACCGCAATATACGGAAGAAGTGGACTATGCCACTTGCCAATTGGGCTACAATCTCACAGCAACTGGCCATAAAGTTTGGAGAGCGAGGTACTGTCCAAAATTTTGTGTAAATGGAAACAGGATTCAGTTGTAAGTTTGTTCTTATATCTGGATTCTGTTTTCAAATATAAGCATAAACTGGTTCATAATCAATCCCCAGTTTGAAATAGGCATTGTCCATTTCTTTTCAATCTCCATAAGTGAAAGATACACGTTTTTTTTTACGGCATCGTCCGACGGGAATGAAAGCTTTGATTTGGTGTACTTTCTGATTTTTCCGTTCAGATTCTCAATAAGATTTGTGGTATAGATTATTTTCCTGATTTCCAATGGGAACTGGAAGAAAACAGTCAGATCATCCCAGTTGTTTCTCCATGAAAGTATGGCGTATGGATACTTTCCTCCCCATTTCTTTTCCAGATTGTCAAGTTCTGCGGCAGCAACTTCCTTATTAGGTGCATTGTAGATATTCTTCATATCCGCCGTAAACTCTTTCTTATCCTTATAAACGACATATTTACAGGAGTTCCTGATCTGATGTACCACACAGATCTGAGTGGATGACTGGGGGAATACGGTACGGATGGTATCTGTAAATCCATTCAGATTGTCAGTACAGGTAATCAGTATATCCTGCACTCCACGAGCCTTCAAGTCGGTCAGGACACCCATCCAGAAAGAGGAACTTTCCGATTTGCCGACCCACATGCCAAGGACTTCCTTCAGGCCGTTCTGTTTCAGACCGACACAAAGATAGACGGTCTTGTTTATAATCTTGCCGTTATCCCGTACCTTGAAGACGATACCATCCATCCAGACTATCAGATAGACCGGATCCAGAGGACGGTTCTGCCATTCCTGCGCAGCCTGGCTTACCTTGTTTGTAATAATGGAAATAGCTGATGTAGAGAGCTCTATTTCATAAATCTCACGCATCTCCTCCTCTATATCGGAAACACTCATTCCTTTGGCATACAGGGAGATAACAAGCTTCTCTATAGAAAGTCCCCGGCTTTCATGCTTGGGGACTGCTATCGGTTCAAACTGCCCGTTGCGGTCACGCGGAATGGAGATGACAGACTCTCCATGTCCGGTCTGAATTTTCTTCGGATAACTGCCATTCCGGGAGTTGCCGGTGTTGTTCCCTGCCACGGAATTCTTCTCATACCCCAAATGGGCATCCATCTCACCTTCAAGCATCTTTTCCAATACCTGCGCATGCAACTGATTCAGAAACCTGCTCACATCCGCTTCTGTCTTGAACTGGCTAAGGAACTCCTTGCTTAATACCTCATCAGGCACTACTTGATTCTTTTCTTTCATAATCTTTTTCATTTGGTAAATGTATAAAATAAAAAATACGGAACTCGATTTTGAATCCCGTATTTTCCATTTACACAAAATATCTTATAGTGCCCATTAAACTGATAGTGATATCTATCTAAAAAATCAAAAAACAATCTTCCAGGTTGTACAAAATGATATTACGTACAGGAATAATGGGGTTAGAAGTGTCCGGATAAGGTAGGCTATTTTCGATTGATCGGTTCGGTAGCCAGTTGTTAATCTCCGTTTATTATACTTTCGGAAAAAGAACAATAGGGTATATTACGTCACCATTCAATCATGGATTGACAAGGAATCCTCCAGCAAAAAATGAAAGGAAGTTGAAGCGGTTCTGAACCTAAACAGGCATGAAGTGAACTACCCCTAATCTTTAGTTTAGCGGTAGTTCACCATTGTAAAGTCTGAAATCAACGGGATATTTCCTTAGAAGATATAGATTCTATCTGTACATATTGGAAATAACAAAGGACAGTATTCAGTAAATACCGCCCTTTTGTTCGTTTTTGATTCGACATTGGTAATATTTATTTTCCGCTCAATAACTCTATCGCCTGTTCGAATGTGCGGTCCACATGTGTTTGCGGAGAGAGTGCCATCTCATATACCTCCTCCTCTGTCGGTAGTTCTACCATGATATCCGGTTTGATGCCTACGCTCTCGATTATGGTCCGGGAGGCATCCTGCATAGCTATAAGAGGCATATAAAACTCCATACATCCGCCAATGGTCTCTACCAGCCCGCCGTTGAACTGGTCTGAATCCCCAAGCCCCGCAGTCGCTCCCGCGCTGTGACTTCCCACAACAGTAACATGTTTTCCCTGGCTCTTCAGCATAAGGGTGCTGATCTCGGACATACTAGCGCTGTATCTATCGATAAGAACCACTATGGGGATTTCCTCCTTGATCCCTATATCTGTTACTTTCGTCATACATGGAACCCATGGCGTATAGCTGTAAGGATTGTTATCCTCTTTGAACCGCTGATAGCCGAAAACGACATTTTTCGTAATAAAACGGTCAGTAAACGTTCTGGCATCGACAACCAGTCCGCCGCCATTGCCTCTTAAATCCAATATTATCTTCTGTATCTTTCCCTCTTTCAGAGGTGTTATGAAGTTATTGTAGAACTCCACTATATACGGACTGTTCAACACCTTATCCACATCGGACAGGAAAATAGTATATTCGGATGCCAGCTGAAGATGTTCCATCAGACGTGTGGTAAACCACTCCGTATATTTCGCATGTTCCGCAAACTCCGGTATCAGAAACATATCGGCCAATACACTGTTTATATCCGGCGCGTTCTTCCTCGCCGTGGTCAACGCCTTAATGAAGGTTTCATCCATTCTCTCCGTCCGTTCAAAGTCCTTCATCCTGCTTGCGGCAGTCAGGGCAGGTTCCGATTTCATAAAAGAATCAAACTTTTTGACGACTTCTACGGATCTTTCAATCAGGGCCTGTCTAGTTGCTCCTTCCTCTATACCGGTTACGGCAACAGTGTCCCTTATTTCCTGTTCAGACAAAAAGTAGGGACTGTTTTCATCTATGGCCAGGTATTCATCACGAAATGACATCATATAGTTTTTACTAAGCATGAACGAGGAGAACCCGAAGTAATAAATATCCGGGTTGTCCTGCAGGAAGCCCCCCAATACATCCTTGTTACCTCCGTAAACGCCCGTTTCATCCTTAATCTTAGGTTGCATATATGCATATTTGTATTCGAAAGGATAAGTATATATGGTTTCCTTATTTTTCATGCCACCATAGAATGTTATGGTTTTAATATAGCTATGTGATGCCGGCAAAGATATCTTTACGTAGAAATGCCGGTCGATTATTGGATCAATAATATCGGTAAAGTATTCCTCCGCCTTTTCGCAATCCTCCGATATTTCCGCCTTGCTGTATTCCGTCTCTCTGTTCCAGGTTTTCAGTTCCTTGAATTTCGGAGCGTATTCTTTGTAAACGGCTTCCCAGTCCATTCCTTTCTGCTCATTAAAATAATTGTATTTCTGGTTCATTGTGTTCCAGAACATGTCGAACAGGTCGGAATAGGAGTTTATTTCACTTGACGCATACCGCGTCGGTTCTTTCGTGGATTCTGTCACGTCTTCCACACAACTGCCAAACAGAGCAAACAGTAGAACTAAAGGCAGGACATGGAATTTAATCTTGTTCATCTTCTGTATTTTCATAAACATATTGTTTTAAAATTTATAGGCGACGCCCAATGTTATCATATTGGCAACTCTTCGGGATTTGCTATTTGCAGAGGTTTTTGCCTTGTAGATATCTGTCAATCCGTATTGGTAGGCGTACGAGGCGAAAACGTCAAACCTTGTAAAGGAATAGCCAAAATCCACCTTTCCCTCCAGACCGAAAAGCCCCCTTTTCAAATGGTTCTCATTCTTGTCAAAATCGTACTTCTCACTTACATGGCACAGCTCGTAACGGCCGTCCTCTTGCAATTCGGAAAATACCGGATAAACCCCGTTACGCCGCATACCTGCCAGATATTCATAAAAGACACCTCCTTGAATCTTCAACCAAACACCTCTCTCGTTGTGCGGATTGTTGAAAAGATACAATCCTACATGCAACGGTATATTGATAAAATTATTCCTGTACGTGGTTCTGGTTCCCGTGACATTGTCCGTCTTCTGATAATCATAAGCTTTTTGTACAAAACCAATCCCCGATGCCACGATGAAATCCTTGTAAAAATTGTATTCAAGGCTCACCCTAGACACAGCCCCTGCACGGATATTGTAACGCGTATTGATCAGATTGGATACATCACTTTTCAAAACACTATTGGATATACCCGCATCCAAACTTATTTTTAAATTCTGTGCTTGCACAGACAAAGGAAAAGCTGTCATTATTGACAGCATTAACATTAGGATTGTTTGTTTCATGCAATATATTTTAATGAAATAAAAGGTAAAAAAGAATTCCTTTACAAGGAGTTTATTGTTGCAAAGATATAATGTTATATTATATAAATCAAATAATAACAGTAAATACTGATAACTTAATTTGTAAATTATAGAATATATTTTTGCAAGTTATCGTTTCTTGTGTTATCATTTTACTTGTTTAGTCATTAGTCTAATAGTAGAACAACAAATTTTATACATTGTGTTTTATATATTATTCTAGGCCGAATTATAGTTGAAGTGCCTTTAAGAATCATTAATTTTCAAGAAACTCTTATAACTTTATATGTAACATCAAGTGTAATTTTGAGTGTTATTGGATCAGCCTTATATTGTAAAGTAAAATCGATATTTAAGAGAATATTGATAATTACATGTTGGATACTTATGGTTTCATTAGGTAATTCTTCATGGTTGCATTGGGTAAATTATGGTTTTATACCCGATGAATTGAATGTGGCAACTTTAAGAATGAATGAATCCAAAGAAATCTCTGTTCAAATGAAAGATATAAACCGTAAATACGTACTTCTTGATTTTTGGAATTCATCTTGTGGCATTTGTATACAACAATTTCCTGATTTGCAAGAATTATACGAAGAGTATAAGGATAACCCCGATATAATGATATCTTCTGTATTTATTACATATCGTGATGAAACTTATGATAAAGGTAAAGACATTTTAAACAACCGTGGATATACATTTCCTATGTATAGTTTATCTGGAAGTGACACCTGGCTAGAACAACTAGGTGTAAAGGTTTTCCCAACAGTTGTTATTATTGAAAATGGGAAAAGCGTAATATTCAAAGGTGAACTATCTAAAGCTAAAAACATGCTACAGAGGATAAAATGACTTTTAAAACAAAGAAGCCAACCCCTATTTCAAATAAAGGGATAACCTAAACCAATGCAGCCTTCAGAACAAGTATTACCATTTTAAGAAACCGTGATCAATCTTCTTCTCTCTCTTTGGCTGGTCGAGTTCTTCTTCCTGTTGCTTCTTCCGCTGCGGTGCCTGGTTGATTTCCGGAACTTGGGAAATACTGTTTCCCTGGTGTTGGATTTCTTCCCGGCCTTGTTCCTGGTGTGGTTCCTGAAGATCCCGGCTCCATTCGGCTTTCATCTTCTCAAGCCGTTCATGGTTCACACGTTCCGCCCACTCTTTCTTCTGGAAGATTTCTTTCGGGCTTCCGTTCTTCATGGTATTAAGATAGTCGAAGGTCTGTTCCGGGGCCCGGTCATACCCTGTGCGCTTGTCAAATGAAGATTCACACTTTCGGAAAAAATCTGTCCTGTCAAAACCGCCTTTCACGTTTCCGCAGTTCTTCTTCCCTGTGTGGTTGGTCTTTGGACTTAGCTTCCTGGTGTTGCTCCTGTCCTTCCGGCTGACGATGATATGTGCGTGCATATCATACCGGTCGGCTCCCTTCCTCTCGAAATGGATCTTTCCGTAATACTCGATATCCTCTTTGTTCAGGCCTTTTCCGAACCCTTCCGCATAGTGCTGCATCACATCATCACGGACATACTTTCTCATGGCTTCAGCCTGTTCCTTCTCTGTCTTGCCCATTTTCTCCAGCTCCCGGCTGGAAGGGCTTACCGTGATCACATAGAACTTCGCATCGTTCCGGCTTAATTTTGCCTTGTTGTTGTCTATTTTGAAGGTTACTTCCTGTGCACTTATGTAGTCACGAGAGTTATTGAAAAACGGCTGCACTTCCCGGCCGTTCTTCATGCGCTCCAGATCCTCATGCTGGAGATAGGTCGTTACTCCTGTGCAGCTCCCTGTATTGGCATAAGTTCCGGAACCGCCACCCTGAATTTTTATATTCATAGCCCCCTCCTTTCCTTTTCCTTCTTATAGACCTTGTTTATGTCATCGAGCAGCCCGGTCTTTCCTTTTGCATCGAGGAAGGAAACGATATGTTGCATGGCCTTGAGTTGTGCCGTTTCGCTGGCTTCTATCCGCTTGAAGATAATATCCTGGTTCTTCCTGATAGTTGAATCTGCATCCCGCACCGCTTTTTCTGCCCTGCCTATGGCCTTGCCGTTGTTGTCGGAACTGTTGATTATCTCGGCAAGCAGTTCCTTGTTGTCCTTCAGGAACCGCCTGAACTTTTCTTCCGAAAGTAAGGATGAAAGGCTTATGGTTATTTGTGTGCTGGCTCCGGCCAGAGCTTCACAAGCCGGACGCACAAGATCCGTTTCCTGTTTCTTCAGGAATGCGAACACCTGATCCATGCGCTTGATAAGCTTCTGCATTTCCTGTGCCGGGCTTTCATGCTCGACCGGGTTTATACCATACTTCTCAAAGTAGTTTATGGCATGAGTAATATACTCCATTTTTGACACACTGTTTGCCTTGGCCAGACGGTCAAGTTTAGCAAAAGTAGTACGTTCTACCGCTACCGTTGTTTTACTGTCTTTTTCCATATAATTATAAGGCTTATTATAATGAATTAATATACTAACTAATTGGTTTACAAGATAGTATATTTATTCGTTATAACCAAATTATATTAGTATAATTTTTAAATAGCTGATTTACAGCTAAAAACCCCGTAGGGCAAGAGGAAAAAACAGGGCTTGCCCGGTTTCCTCTTGCTGCTGTTCTATCGACTGCCGAGCAATCGACCAACACCCTTCCCTGCGGTACGTACAAGGGGGACGGGGAGAAGTCGGAGCGAGACACTAAGAAAGAACCTATCCCACAAACAAAAAAACACATCAAAACGGCACAACGGGCTGCATAAAATAAATATATTTTGTTTCCATATAACGAAACAAAATATTATCTTTGCAACACTAAAAAACTTTATATGGAAGCAAAATCAAGATTCAAGGTCAAATTATCCAACGAAGCCCAAGAGTTTTTAGACGGATTACCCAACAAGGTACGTGAGAAGATCATTAGCAATATTCGTAAATCCACCTTTGTACTTGATCCAGATTTATTCAAGAAATTGGATGATACGGATATTTGGGAATTCAGAACGTTCTATAACAAAACCAAGTACAGGCTTCTTGCTTTTTGGGATAAGGACGATAAGATAAACACTCTAGTAATCGCAACGCATGGGTTTATCAAGAAAACCCAAAAGACACCTCCCAAAGAAATAGCCAAAGCTGAAGAGATTAGAAAAGATTATTTTAATTCAAAAAGATAAAGCGTATGGAAGCAAAGAAATTTTATACACTCGAAGAAATCGAAGATAAATACATCGGAGAAAAAGGTACTCCCAAACGTGATGCCTACGAAGAAGAACTTAATTCTTTTTTGATAGGTGAAGCCATTAAACAAGCTCGCCAATCAAAGAACTTAACCCAAGAGGAATTAGGTAATCTGATAGGAGTGCAACGGGCTCAAATCTCCCGAATTGAAAACGGTAAGAATTTAACCTTTTCCACCATTGCAAGAGTTTTTAAGGCTATGGGGATAAGTGCTAAACTTGAAATCGGAAGCATGGGTAAAGTTGCATTATGGTAACTGGCTATAATCCGGGATGCGTTTTCGCTCCCGGAAAACTTCTTATATTACACATAAAAAATCATATTTATACAAAATTTAACACGCAAAAAAATCCTCTCAATCCGTTGCACTTGGCTTTACCTATTTTCACTCTCTTCCTTTCTTCGGAAATTTGTCGTATCAAAAACAAGTTGAAAAGTGGAGCGAAGCAACCTCTATAAACCAAAAAAGAAACACTCCATTGCTTTACGGTAATTTTTAGTTTCTTTTTAGTTACTTTTTCGGCATGTTTTTTTGCTTTGTAATATATTTATATTCAAAGAGTTACAAAGTATCTTTTTTGAGAAAAACGAGAAATTTCCGAGAGAAAACGAGAAATTTCCGAGAGAAAACGAGAAATTTCCGCTTTTTTTTGAGAAAAACGAGAAAAAACCGCGAGAGAATTTTTTTTTTCTCGTTTTATATATTTTAATTTGTGGAAAATATTCGGCGTATGGCAAAGAAAGACCAAAAGAAACGAGATATTATCTTATCTCAAGATAATGCACTCACAACTGCCCGTTATAAGTTCGACCTTATCGAAAAGCGTGCGTTATATTGCATCATTCGCAATATACGGGCAAACTATATCGAACAAGAGGACGGACAAAGAACTTTGTTTGAAAATCTTATAATCACAATCAAAGAGGAAGAACTTCAAAAATGTGGTGATAATACTAAAATGAAGAATATCTATGATGCGCTAAAACGGCTTAGAAATCGTGATATAGAGATTAATAACGAAAAGATGTGGCTGAGTATCGGTTTTGTCAATTACGTTAAGCATATCAAAAATAAATCATATTTTGAAGTGGAAGTATCCAAAGAGGTACTACCCTATTACGTGGAACTCGCCCAAAACTTCACGAGTTACTCCATGACAGTAGCAATCGCACTCAAAAGCACATTTACCCAACGTTTCTATGAACTATGCTGCCAATATCAAAATAAAGGTTTCTTTTTCTATGCTGTCAATGAGCTACGAGAAATGTTCATGTTGGAAAACAAATATCCACGTTCTTTCGATTTTAAAAAATGGGTGCTTGAAACACCAGCTAAAGAATTAAAAAACCTATATGATGCAGGACAATGTGATTTATACTTCGATTTCGACATAAGGGAAAAGAAAGGTAAAGAAGCACTCTCTTATAACTTTTTCATACACAGCCGTCAAACCGAACAACAAAAGCTATTGGAATACGAAAGCGCCAAACAAGCAATCATCTACATAACAACCACTATTTCGAGATTATCTAAAAGTGACAAAGGATATGTTAAACGTGTAGTGAACGCTGTACAGTTACACCCGGAAATAGCCGTACAGGTAGCGCAAAAAATACAAAAGAAGTTTGAGCAATATATAGACAAGCCAGCCAAACAAATAGGAGCTATCATCCGGGTTTGCTTAATGGAAGATTTTGGTATAGAATAAAAAAACATACAAGTATGAAAACAGGTGATAAAGTTATCGTGCCAGCCGAAATTAACGGCTATGGCAGGGATTTACAGGCAATGGTTACAGAGATAGAGAAGTTCGCCGGGACAATATTCGTAACAGTGGTATTCACCGAACCATGTCCGGAAGCCTACGGAAGAAAAGGAGGCGTTTACCATGACTTCCAGCTAATAACAGAGTGATTTATTTTGCTATAATCGCAATAAATTGCTATAATACATGTAATAAACTGCAATAATAAAACTTATAACTACCTTTGTAACAAAATATAGCATTTTACAGCAATGGAAAAAGGACAGGAAAGCAAGCAAAAGAGGAAAACACCGCTTACCACCATAGCGATAAGCCAAGAGTACGCCCAAAAATTAGACGAGTATTTAAACGGTACGGGTATAACTCGCAAAGAATTTGTCGAGTTATCCGTTGATTACTTCCAAAGAACCGGGTTCGATCTCCGGGGCGAAGCGTTTGACCTCTCCCCATTGGAGAAGGTTACCGGGCGGTTGGAACAATCCGCAAAGATCATGGAACAAGCGAATGAAGGAACGGAAGCGGTGCGGCAGCTTCTCCAAGCTGTCAAGGAACAGACTGCAATACAAAAACAACTCCCTGCGCCGGATCTATTGCAAAAAGCGACCAACAGAGTAGCCGAACTGGAACACCTTATAGGGAAATACCAAGAAAAACTTGATTCCCTTAGCGAAGATAAAACAATGATTATAAGAGAGAGAGTAGAATGGGAACGGAAATATTATGAACGGGATAAACAAAACTATGCCCTTTTAGAAACACTTAAAAAGCAAGGCGAACTCTTGGAAAAAGCGAAAACAGAGTTAAGACACTGTAAAGGCTTTTTCTCGTCTGCAAACGAGGATGTTCTAAAAGAACTTGGTATTTCATAAACACTGAATTTTAAGATAATAGGGCAAAAAAATAAAAGGTTCATAACCCCTTTTAGCCAACAAGATTGTTATCTTTGCGTAGGGTAAACAAAAAATAAGCTTATGAAAACTGCTATGGAAAAAAAAACCGGCTTAATGAGACTGATCGGTTATCTCTCTTTTGTCGTTGTTTTGTTGTATGGGATTACGCTATTTGCGGTTTCTTGTGACAATGATGAAGATCCTCCTCTTCCTCCCGCAGTGGAAAAAGTAGTGCTGGCATTTGGTGTGGATCAGGGTGAAGGTCAGCTTTCGGCTAAACCGGAGTTGGAAAATACGGCTGCGGAAAAGATAGGAGAATTGATCTCTCCGGCTGAAATAGCGAAAGGCACAACGGTGCATTTTCGTGCTACCCATTCCAAATCATGGACAATCATGTATTGGAAAGTCAATGGCGTCATTATTCGTTCTGTGGAGCCGGAGCAGACTTTCGTCATCGATGAGCATAAGGAGGTTCGGGTTGCTTTCAAGCCTTACAAGTCACCGGAACCGGAGGGGCTGTAAAACAAACTGTGTCAGCAAAGCAATAAAATATTAATTTTGCTGACACAGTTTAATTGAATTCTCTTTTTGCTGTTCTTTTGCTTTATTTCAGGACTTCGCCCTTCTCGTTGAAGAACACTTCGCTGTCCGTGCCTTCTGCATCGGTAAATGTCACCTTGTAGGTCTTTGTGCCTTCCTCGCTTTCCTCAACTGCGGCTTCCTTGATTGTCAGGTCTGCGAAATCCTTCTTGATCGTTTCCTGAACCGCCTGCGGCAGATCCTTTACCTCGATTGGCTTATAATCGTTCACCATTACCACAATCTCAACATCCGATACCATGTTGCCGGCGAATGCCACTGAACTACCCAATCCCATAACAAGTGCTACTGCAAATAATACCTTTTTCATAATCCAATCTATTTAAATATTAAACATATAGTTCCTGAAAGACAAAGAACAAACATTGTGCCAAAAAAAATAAACAAGTCATATATACCTGATAATCAAAAGCATACAAAAACACATATATTTATTGAAGAACTGTTATCTGTGTATCGTTTCCACATTTTGTGGAAACGATACACAGACTTTCTACAATTGCCTCCGGCGGGGTTTTCGCCGGGGGGCTTCTTGCATTTGCATATCTATCAAAAAGAAAGCAATATCGGAGCGTTACACCATAAAAACAGCTAGCCGGTTATTACAAAATGATATTGCGTGTCCGGCTGATCGGGGCGGGTCTCCCATCATGCGGACAAATCCCGGTAACAAAATGACAAAGCGGACATCCCGCCAAAGAACAACATTTTTTTTCTTTTTTCCTAAACACCTGCCAGCGAAGCACAGAGTATTTGTCAAGGGCGAAGGGTAAAAAATACCGCACGAGCGAAGCGAGCACAGGAGATTTTTTACCCGGAGAGTGAAACGCCCCTTTACAAATGCGGCGTGCGTAGCTACCTTCGTGCCGGAAAATAGAAAAAATCACGCTACGACTGCCCCAAAATCCCTTTTATATCCTCTTTCACCCGGTTATAATATTCCATGATGTCCGCACCCGAAACGAAGCTGTCCGGCTGCTGCCCCACCGATTGCCTGTACTGTCCGTCCACCTGCCTAAAATGCATTGTCAAGAGCCGGGAACTTGAAATCGTACACGATCCCGGCAAATCCCTTGCGGATGAACTCAAGGAGCAAGGGCACTGCGACACTCTCGGACTTTCCCGATCCTGCCGCCCCTGCGATGAATATGCCCCGAAAAGGATTGCCGACAACAACCGGGTTTTCATGCGTGGGTATCGAAACCACCCATTCCCCAGCCGGACGGGACGTTTCCGGCTTCTTTTTCCGAAAGTAACCTTTCGGGACGATGCGCCAAAGGACAAAACAGCACAACAGCACGAGGAACACGAGCAGCCAAATGTAAGCGAACCCGGCGATCTGCCCGGCTTCCACCATGCGCCACGCCTCCGGAAAGCCGGGATTAAGCACCGCAATGACTTTCACCATGAACACAGCCCACACCACCAGCAAGGCGGTAAGGCAACCTTTCCTTTTCTTTTTCGCCAACTCTCCCCTTTTCATAAGCCCATGCCTCCCATACCCTTTACGATCTTCCTCGTCACTTTCTTGCCTATCTCCTTGCTCGCTTCCCTCGCAGCTTCATGCTGTACCGCCTTTATAGCCTGCTGCCGTATCTCTGCCGTAGTTCCGTTCTTGATTGCGTTCAGATACTCGAAGCTCTCCTTTATTTCCCTGTTGTAGTTCATACGCACATCAAAACACCGCTCGCACTTCCGGAAAAAATCCGTCCGGTCAAAACCGCCCCTTACAGCCCCTTTCGCCGTTCCCCTGTGGTTGGTCTTAGGGCTTAGTTTGAGCTTGTTCGCCCGGTCTTTCCGGCTCACGATGATATGTGCGTGCATATCGTTCAGCCTTTCTCCCGTCCGGGTATAGTGGATCTTTGCGTAATACTCGATATTGTCCGCTTGCAACCCCTTGTTGAAGTTCTCCGCATAAGCCGGGATGATGTCCTTACGGATATACTCCTTCATCGCTCGTGCCTGCTCCTCCGGGCTGGCTCCCATTGCTGCGAGCTCCTTCTCTGACGGGCTGACGGTGATAACAAAAAACTTTGCGTCCGTCTTGTGGAGCTGCGCCCGGTTATGGTCTATCTTGTAGGTGACCTCTTTAGGGCTGACGAAATCCCGGTACTGGTTGAAGAACGGCTCCGCCTGTTGCCCCTGCCGGATGCGCTCAAGATCTTCATGCTGCAAGTAAGTGACCACCCCGGTACAACTCCCGGTATTGGCATACGTGCCACCCCCTCCCCCTTGTATCTTCACGTTCATAGGCTCTTATCCCTGCTCCTTGTACAGTGTCGCAATGTCGTTGAAAAAACCGCTTTTCTCCTTTGCGTCAACGAGCTTGCCAAGATACATGAACGCTTTCCGTTCCTGCTCGGTGGCTCTGCCCAAAAGCTGGAGTATGTCGCTGCGCAAGTTCCTCGCATCGTAGTTCTGCCGTTGCTGCTGGTCGGAAACGGCTTTCTGCAAGTCCCGCACCTGTCCGGCGGTTGCCAGCTTGTCGAGCACCCTCTCGATACGGGCTTCGGTGGTGCTGATCGCTGCGCAAGCCGGGCGCAAGATGTCCTGTTCCTGCTTCCTGATGAACGCTATCACCTGATCGCAACGCTTGATAAGCTTCTGCATCTCCTTTGCCGGGCTTTCATGTTGCACCGGGTTAATTCCGTATTTCTCGAAATACTCCAACGCACAGGAAAGGAACTCTTTCTTTGAAACATCGTTAGACTTTGCCAGCCTGTCAAGTGTGGCAAAGGTCTTTTGATCTATTGTTACGGTGGTCTGCTTCTGCATAGGCTTCAATTTTAAGTGTTGGTTTACCTATTTTTCCGGTACAATATACTGAATTGTAGCCAATTACAAAAATATGGTTTACCAAAAGTAAACCAACGGTAAACTAATAAAAATTAATCATCTGAAAATCAGATATATAAAAATTCAGCATTGGACTAAGTCCAATGACTGCTTGCTCACTTCGTTCACAGGCAAAACCTGCCGATAATAGCTAAAATAATTGCAATATATAAAATTATCATTCTGTAATACAGAAGATTAGTTTTTATATCAATTAGTAAATCATTGGCTAAGCTATCATTAAACGGCTGATTTTCAGCCGTAACCCCGTAGGGCAAGAGGAAAAACGGTACAAAGTGCCGTTTCCTCTTGCTGTTCTTTCGGCTGCTTTGCATCCGGCGAACACCCTCCCCTGCGGTACGGCAAAAGGGTACTTTTGCATCGTACAAGGGGGACGGGGAGAACCGGGCAAAGCACTAAGAAAGAACCTATTCCACAAACAGACCGGGCGAACCCTCAATAACTGGGGAACACACACAGAACACGCCCGGAAAAATTGGAGTGTACACTCCAAAATACACCAAACAAGCAATTATCTACAAAAAAATGCGTCCAAATTGGTAACCAATCGTTTTTTTTATTACCTTTGTACACGAACCATAAAAACAGAAGATTATGATAGTAATTAGTACAAGAGATTTCAGAGCCAACCAAACCAAGTTTTTGGATATGGTGAATAATGGCGAGGACATCGTTTTAAAGTCAAGGGAAAAGGGCAGTTTCAAACTTGTCCCTGTCAAAGAAGAAGATACCATTATCGACAAACGGGACATAATAGCGGAACTCAAGGGAGCCTTACAACAGGTCAAAGATCACATGGACGGAAAAATACAACTCAAATCGGCAGAAGCCTTGTTAGATGAGCTTAGAGTTTGTTCCCTCTGATTATTTCGCAACGGAACTAAAAAGGCTGGCGAAGCGTTACAGGGGGCTTGCCGATGATTACGAAGCCTTCTTAGACAGTCTGAAAGAAAACCCATTGCAGGGGACGGAAATAGCTCCAAAGATCCGCAAGATCCGGATGCCCATTACCGCCAAAGGACGGGGCAAGTCGGGCGGTGCTCGTATTATCACATATAACGCCCTTGTTGCAGAACAAGAGGGGAAAATATACCTGTTACTGATCTACGACAAGGCGGACGCATCCAACATTAAAATGAACGTTGTAAAAGAAATCATCAAAGATTTAGGACTATGAAATCATCGGAGTTTATAAATTGGGACAACCTAAAGAATATCCCATTTGCAGAGTGCCAAGTAGTAGAGGACAAAGAAAACAAAGATATAGACATCTATTACCGGGGCGAAATGGTGTTCACCGATTACGATCATGTAGGACACTATTTGCGGAACGCTATTGCCTTGTTTCAGACTATAAGGCGAAAAAATGCCGATTGGGTAAACCTTGCCAATCTTTGGTTGCTCCGGAATTGCATCCGGGAAAACTATAATCATGGAATAGGTATTGAAGATATGATTTTCGGCAATGATGTTGATACATTGCAGCCCATGACAAAACAACGGTTGTTTGCTGCCGCCAAAGAAATACAGAGAAGAGATAAATATGTAACACTATAAAACAACATATTACAAATTTTAACGCGCCGGAAAATCTGCCCTAAACCGCTGCGCTCGGCTGTTTTCTCCTTGTTCTCTTTTCCCTATTGTTTCATCTGCATGAAGTTTTAGTAATTTGTACGCTTTTCCCTTCAAATTACCTAAAATCTCCTTTCTTGTTAGAAATGTCTTTGAAGAATTCTTGTAAGAAAGTCATTTTTCAAGTGTAATAAATTGACATACAATGTAATATAAGTTCAAAAACAGGACAAAAGCCGACCAAATTACTAAAATTGCGCTACAAAAGCCGACCAAATTACTAAAATAACAAACACAAAAGCCGACCAAATTACTAAAACCGACAACCTTTTACGACTTTAGTTTTTATTAGTCGGTTTTTATGCTTATATTTGCTTCGTAACCTAAAAAATCAAGCGTATGGCAAAGAAAGAAATCATAGCATTTGATCCACCCATCGAAGAAGAAATTATGTTGATACAGCCTAATAACGTGACTTTCGGGCAGTATAACGTATCAGAGTGGCAAGAAAACCTCTTAACCCTTATCGGTGATAAAATACAAAAGCACATGACAAGAGAAGAAGAACTTCCACGAGATTTGTTTAATCAGCCTTATGTAGTTATCATGTGCGATGAAGCGGGGGGAAAGAACAATAAAAATAAAGTGCTAAAAGAAGCCATTGATATGCTTAATAAAAGATTCTCGTTCCGTTGGCTTCATCCCAAAATGAAAAAAGAGATAGAAACAACAGGCGGTTCTGTTATCACCAACATACACAATATAAAAGGAACTAACCAAATCATGGTAAATCTTAATCCTTGGGCTATCCCTTTTCTGATTTATTATGGTGTAGGTGTCGGCGGAACTCGATACTCTAAAGGTCTTGCACTCGGGCTTCGGGGCAATTATACCAAACGGATTTATAAAATCATTTGCAGCCAACGAGATAAAAGAGAATATTACTACGCTATATCTCAATTTAGAAAAGACTTAGAAATACCAGAAAAGCACTCTAATAATGATATAGACCGGAAAATTTTAAGACCTGCACAAGAGAGAATAAAAGAAAGTGGTTCTGATGTTTGGTTTGATTACGAATTGATTTGCAAATACCCTATAAAGGGGCGTAAACCCAAAGCCGACACAATCATATTTACCATTAATACGCTGCATCCACGTGAAGCGGGTGGAGAACAATTCGAGCAATACTCTTTTGTTTATCGATGGGTCTCTAATGCCATGAATAACCCTACCGATGACAAAGCGCAAAAAGCCGTGGATAAGATCAGCGATTTAGGGCGATTAAAAGAGGTTTACGAAAGATGTTGTTATTATGATGATAGAGTGTGCAGTGGGGTACAATCAAGGATACACGCCCAAAATGCACTATTAAAAATGTTACGTGAAGAATTTAAAATCAAATGATATAGTTTGAAAACTGATTTATTTCGCTATAATTGCAATAAATCGCAATAAAAAGCGCAATAAATTGCAATAACCAAACATATAACTACCTTTGTAACAACATATAGCACTTTATAGCAATGGAAAAAGGACAGGAAAGCAAGCAAAAGAGGAAAACACCGCTTACCACC
>ERZ506922.415-NODE-415-length-22073-cov-6.377146_pt1 | contig 22073 bp, 20 predicted proteins | sample MGYA00513974_ERZ506922 | MGnify/ENA metagenome assembly ERZ506922 | reverse complement strand
CGTCCTTCTTGATGACCACCATGGGCAGGCTCTCCACCGTCTCGTAGGTGGTGAAACGCTTCTCGCAGGACAGGCACTCCCGCCTGCGGCGAATGCTGCTGCCCTCGTCGGCGGGCCGTGAATCCACGACCTTACTCTCCCGGAATCCGCAATAGGGACATCTCATATGCTTCCGCCTCCCGTTTTTCGGCGGATAGTCCGCCAGTTTGGGAGTAGTATACCACATTCCTACAAGATATGGTAGCGTAAATGTAAATTTTTTATGTCTCCCGGTCCTCCAGTGCAAAAATGGCCCACTCCCGGCCCCGGAGGGTTCGGACACTGGCCAGACAGAACAGCCCCGTCAGCGGGAAGGGGCCGTCCTCCCGGAAGGGCAGGGCCAGATACTGCCGCCGCCCGACCCGGCGGCACAGAGCGCCCTCCGGCAGGGCCAGTCCGGGAAACTCTCCGGCCCATACGGGACGCCAATCCTCCGGGGCGGATATCGGCTCCGCTGCCCCGCCCAGCAGCGCTCCCAGCCCCTCCGTCAGCTGCCGGGAGAATCGCCGCTGGAGGATACCCTGTCCGCCCTCGGCGCAGCCCAGCAGCAGCCGGTTCTGACGGCCCACGGCGTAGAGCCGCCACAGGCCCTCCGTCAGCCGGTATTCTGCCCGGAAGCAGGTGTCTGCTCCCTCCGGCGCCGCCGTCAGGCGGCCTACCTCCTGTGCGCCCCAGCGCAGGGTGGTTCGATTTTCCATGGGGACCTCCTTTCAGTGGAGCATTTTGCATAAGGAACGTGCCTCCGGCGGCCTACTTTTCCCAATAGCTGGAAAAGTGGGCAAAAGAGCCAGCAGAAACCAAGGTTTCTGCACTTTCTTCCCGGTGTGCAAGAGCTGTGGTCTAAGTTCCGTCGGAACAGGGAATTGACGCAGCAACAGACCCGCTGCCGCTCCCACTCTGATGACGGGACCTGTGCGTCTACCGCTAAGAAATGCGGATTCCCACGACCAGTTTGCGGACTGGTTTCGGAATGACAGGATGAGAGGTATTTTCCGGCGGGCGAAAGCTGATCTCCCCCGCAACAAATAAAAAGGGAGGGCCAGCGCATTCTATGCACTGGCCCTCCCTTTTATGCTCCGTCCGGTATGTAGCGTCATACCAGACGGCTGTTGGACAGTCCGAAGCTCACGGCAATGGCGGCGTCTACCCGCTGCATCACCGTTCCGTCCACCTTACCCATCCGCTCCCGCAGCCGCCGCTTATCCAGCGTACGGATCTGCTCCAACAGGATCACCGAATCCTTGGGCAGGCCGCAGCACTGGGCCGCCACCTCGATATGGGTGGGCAGCTTGGCCTTGCCCATCTGGGAGGTGATGGCCGCCGCGATGACGGTGGGGCTGTGGCGGTTTCCCGTGTCATTCTGGACGATGAGCACCGGGCGCACGCCCCCCTGCTCGCTGCCCACCACCGGGCTCAGGTCGGCATAATAGATCTCGCCGCGCTTGACATTCGTATCCACAAACGTTCACACTCCGCCGGAAGAAGTACCCGAAGCATCGGGTCACTTTCATTCTCCCACGCAGCCGGGGAATTTATACCCGGTTTTCCCGCCCCGTTTCATTCTATGGAGCCGGGGCGTCCAGTGTGCGTCAGAACCGCAGCAGCAGCTCCCGTTCGGTGACCTGCCCGTTTTGCAGGTACACCCGGGGCACCCGCTTGCTGACGGCGCAGGTCAGCTCATAGGGGATGGTCCCCGCCTGGGCGGCCATGGTCTCCACCGGGTTCCGGGGCCCGAAGATCTCCACCTCGTCCCCCACGTCCACCCCGGGCAAGTCCGTCAGGTCGATCATGGACATATCCATGCAGATGCGGCCCCGCTGGGGCGCGGGACCCTTGGCGGTCATCAGGCTGCACCGGCCGGACAGGCACCGGAAGAACCCGTCGGCATAGCCGTAGGGCACCACGCCCATGCGGGTGCGGCGCTGGGTGGTGAACAGCCGTCCATAGCTGACGGAGGTGCCGGGCTCATAGGTCTTGGTGGTGCTGATGGTGGTTTTCAGGGTCATCACCGGCCGCAGGTCCAGCCCCTTGGCAAACTCCCCATACCCATACAGCAGCAGGCCCGGGCGCACCATGTCCAGGTGCATCTCCGGATAGCAGGCGGTGGCCCCGGTGTTGGCGCAGTGGCGCAGGGGGAAGCGCCTGCCGCGCTTTTCCTCCACCGCCCGGATCACCCGGCAGAACAGGTCAAACTGCCGGCGGGTATAGGCCACGCTGTCCGGGTCCGGCTCATCGGCCACGGCAAAGTGGGTGAAGATGCCCTCGGCCTCCAGCCCCGGCAGGGCGCAGGCCTGGCAGATGCCCTCCACGCCGCCGTCGAAATGGCTGCCGTCGCAGAGATAGCCCAGCCTGGACATGCCGGTATCCACCTTGATGTGGATCTTCAGCGTGCCGCCCAGGGCCGTGGCCTCATGGCTGTATTCCAGGGCCTTGGCCTTGCAGGTGACGGCCTGGGTAATGTGGTGCTCTATCAGCCGCCCCACCTGCTCCTTGGGGGTGTGGCCCAGGATCAGCACCGGCATGGAGACGCCGTTGGCCCGCAGCTCCATGGCCTCGTCGATGCTGGACACCGCCAGATAATCCGCCCCCAGGTCCTGGAGGGTCCGGGCCACCTGCACGGCCCCGTGTCCGTAGGCGTCGGCCTTTACCACGCCCAGAAAGCGCACGTCCGGCCCGATATGCCGCCGCAGGCGGCGATAGTTGTGGGCCAGTGCGTCCAGGTCGATCTCCGCCCAGGTCCTCCGCAGTGTAGATTCCATGATGATAGCCTCTCTTTATTCTGAAGTAAAGGACAGCAGCCGGGCCGTCAGCACCACGCGGCTGTCCTGGGTAAACTCGGCATACAGCGGCGCGCCGCCGCCGTCCAGCCACACGGTGCACAGCACCTTGCCGCCGGGGGCGGTGGTGTCCAGGGCCAGACGCAGGCAGTCGGCCCCATCCAGGGTCTCCCGGCCCGCCTCCGCCAGATAGCCCTCCGCCACGGCGTGCAGCAGCCACGGCAGACAGTTGGCCGGAGCCACGTCCCGCAGACTTCCGGCGGACAAAGCCGCCCCGTCGTAGGAAACCGTCAGGTCCTCCCCGCTGACGCTGGCCGTCAGGCCAGCCAGAGCCTCCGGGGCGGTAACGGTGGTCCCGGCGCCGGTGGGGGTCCAGTCACAGGACACGGTGAACGTGCGGTTCTCCGTCTCCAGGTGGCAGGTGATCTCCGCCTCCATATGGGCGGCCTGCATATCCCGGTACCGCTGGCGCAGACTCTCCGCCTGCGACGTGGTCTTTTTTCCGCAGCCGGCCAGCAGCAGCGCCGCCGCCAGCAGCCATACCAAGCATTTTTTCACGGTAAACCCTCCCTTTCCGGAAGGCTCTCCGCTATCCCAGCGATGTTCTCTATCTATTGCAGCTTGCCGAAAAAGCCTCGCAGAGTTTGCCGCCCGCAGGCGGCAAATAAAGTGCAATCCGTTTTTTGCGGCGGCGTGTACGTCGCAAAAAACACTTCTCAGTCTGCAAGTGTGGAATTTGTTCGCTTTCAGCGAACAAATTATGCGCGCGGCAGGCTGCGAATCTTTTGTTTTTAAAAGGGCAAAGCCCTTTTAAAACAGTGTCTGTCACTCCGTTACCTCCCGCAGAGCGGCAGGAATGCGGTCCAGCAGGTCCGACGGGGTCATGCCCCACAGGCCCACGTCCCGGGCGGCCAGGTCCCCGGCCCGTCCGTGGAGCCACACCGCCGCGCAGCAGGCGTCCATCGGCGCAAGGCCCAGGCCCAGCAGGCTCACCAGCATCCCCGACAGCACGTCGCCGCTGCCGCCCTTGGCCATGCCGCAGTTGCCGGTGGAGTTCACCATCCGCCGCCCGTCCGGGGCGGCAATGACCGTGCCGGGGCCCTTGAGCACCAGATACACCCCGTGCCGGGCGGCAAAGTCCGCCGCAGCCTGCTCCCTTCCCCGGGACAGGTCGCCGCCCGCCCGGAGGAATTCTCCCTCATGGGGCGTCAGCACCGTGGTGCGGCCCCGGCGCAGGGACAATGCATCCATATGCCCGGAAAGGGCGTTTATGCCGTCGGCGTCCAGCACCAGGGGCCGGTCCAGGTCCAGCAGCCGCCGGACCAGGGCGTCGCATCCGGGACCGCGCCCCAGGCCGCAGCCCACAAGCACCGCGTCGCAGGCGCCGGCCCGCCGCCGGATGGGCTCCTCCGCCTCCGGGGACAGCCTTCCCTCCCGGGACGGCAGAGGAAACGGCATGACCTCGTCGCACTTGGCCGCCGCCACCGGCCACGCCGGCTCCGGAACCCCCAGATACACCAGGCCCGACCCGGTGCGCACCGCCGCCCGGCCTGCAAACACCGCCGCGCCGGAAAAGCCCACGCTGCCGCAGATGCACAGCACCTTGCCGAAGGTGCCCTTGTGGCCCATGGGGTCCCGCCGGGGCAGACGCCCCCGGACCCACGAAGCCGTGATCTCCTCCATGCCGTCACCTCCCGGATTTTCCCTTAGTATAGCACGGTTTTGCGGCGATGGCGAGGTTTTTTTCCCGGTCCGCCCGGAATATTTGGTTCCTCCGGCCTTGACAGTGCCCCGGTGAAAAGAGTATAAATAGGTAACTGAACACAAGGAGGTATCCGCCATGCATTCTTCTACTCAACAGTTTGTCCGGGCCATGGACGCCAAGGACATCAAGCACTCCGACCCGGAGGCCGCCGTCGGCGGCCGAGAAACCGTCACCGTGATCTACAGCGGTGAGAATATTCCCTCCATCCGCATGCGCTTTTTCTTCGACCAGGACTGCCAGGATGTGGCCATCCGGGTATTTGACCTGGTGAAGGTGCCCGAGGCCAAGCTGGATGTTCTCCTGAAGGCCATCAACGCCGTCAACCGGCGCTTCCGCTTTGCCAAGTTCGTTCTGGATACCGACGACAACAGCGTCCAGGCCGAGCTGGACGCCGTATTCCGCAGCCACGACGTGGGGGAGATCTGCCTGGAGCTGATGGCCCGCTGCGTGGACATCTGCGACAAAGCGTATCCCGATCTGATGAAGGCCCTCTGGGCCTGAGTCGAGCCCCGTCGATTTTGGGGATTGAGTCCGGCGGTTCGATGTGTTATACTGGACTTACTTTTTCAGGAGGCAAGCTGTATGACACTCAATGAACTGAAAGTCGGCCAGTCCGGGGTCATCACCGCCGTGGGCGGGGACGGACCCCTGCGCTGCCGTCTGTTGGATATGGGACTTATTCCCCGGACCGCCGTCCGGCTGCAAAAGGTAGCCCCCATGGGGGACCCCATCGAGATCCGCGTCCGTGGATACGAGCTGACCCTGCGGGTGGAGGATGCCATGAATATCCAGGTAAAGGGGGAGACGGTATGATCTTTGCCTTAGTCGGCAACCAGAATTGCGGCAAGACCACGCTTTTCAACGCCCTCACCGGCTCCAACCAGCATGTGGGCAATTTCCCCGGCGTCACCGTGGACCAAAAGACCGGCGAGATCCGGGGAGAAAAGGGCTGCTCCGTGGTGGATCTGCCTGGCATCTATTCCCTGCGGCCCTATACCCAGGAGGAGATCGTCTCCCGGGACTACATCCTTCAGCAGAAGCCCGACGGCATCATCAACATCGTGGACGCCACCAACATCGAGCGCAACCTCTATCTGACGCTGCAATTGCTGGAGCTGCGGGTGCCTATGGTGCTGGCCCTGAACATGATGGACGAGGTCCGCGCCAACGGCGGCACCGTGGACGTGCAGAAAATGAGCCGCACGCTGGGCATTCCGGTGGTGCCCATTTCCGCCGCCAAGGGCGAGGGCGTGTCGGAGCTGGTGGACCAGGCGCTCTCTGTGGCCCGGGGCCACGTGCTGCCTAAGGTCACGGACTTCTGTGCCGACGACTCCGCCGTTCACCGCTGCATCCACGCGGTGGTCCACCTGATCGCCGACCACGCCGACCGCATGGGCGTTCCGGCCCGGTTCTGCGCCGCCAAGCTCATCGAGGGCGGCGACGATCTGGCGGATCGGCTGGCCCTGGACCAGAACGAACGGGAGCTGCTGGAGCACTGCATCGTCCAGATGGAGACGGAAACGGGCCTGGACCGCAACGCCGCCCTGGCGGACATGCGGTACACCTTCATTGAAAACGTGGTGGACGCCTCGGTGGTCAAGTGCCACGAAAGCCGGGAGCACGCCCGGTCCGTGCGGCTGGACCGTCTGCTGACGGGGCGATTCACGGCGGTGCCGGTGTTTTTGGGCATCATGCTGCTGACGTTCTGGCTGACCTTCGACGTCATCGGCCAGCGGCTGTCCGACTGGCTGTCCGTGGGGGTGGACGCCCTGACGGCGGTGGCGGACCGGGCGCTGACGGCCTACGGCATCAACCCGGTGGTACACAGCCTTATCGTGGACGGCATTTTTGCCGGTGTGGGCAGCGTGCTGGTGTTTCTGCCCATCATCGTGACGCTGTTTTTCTTCCTGTCCATTCTGGAGGACACCGGCTACATGGCCCGGGTGGCCTTCGTCATGGACAAGCCCCTGCGCAGGATCGGCCTGTCCGGCCGCAGCATCGTTCCCATGCTCATCGGCTTCGGCTGCTCCGTTCCCGCCATCATGGCCACCCGCACGGTATCCTCGGACCGGGACCGGAAAATGACCATTTTGCTGACGCCGTACATGAGCTGCTCGGCCAAGATCTCCATCTATGGCTTTTTTACGGCAGCGTTCTTTCCCCGCTACCGGGCTCTGGTGATGATCGGCCTGTATGTGCTGGGCATCGCCATCGGCATTGTGGCGGCCCTGATCATGAACAAGACCGCCTTCCGCGGAAAGCCTGTGCCCTTTGTCATGGAGCTGCCCAACTACCGGCTGCCCAGCGCCAGAAGCGTGGCCCTGCTGCTGTGGGAAAAGGCCAAGGATTTCCTCCAGCGGGCGTTCACGGTGATCTTCTGGGCCACCATCGTCATCTGGTTCCTCCAGAGCTTCGACACCCGGCTCAACGTGGTGTCCGACAGCTCCGGCAGTCTGCTGGCCCTGATCGGCCAGGTCATCGCCCCGATCTTCGCACCCATGGGCTTCGGTGACTGGCGCTGCGCCACGTCGCTGATCTCCGGCTTCATTGCCAAGGAGTCCGTGGTCAGCACCCTGGGGGTGCTGCTGGGCGGCGGGGCCATCTCCGGCCTGTTCACCACCCGGTCCGCCCTGAGCTTCCTGGTGTTCACCCTGCTGTACACCCCCTGCGTGGCGGCGGTGGCCACCATCCGGCGGGAGCTGGATTCCTCGCTGAAAACGCTGGGTGTGGTGGCCATGCAGTGCGGCGTGGCCTGGCTGGTGTCGCTGGCGGCATACGTTCTGGCGGGCCTGTGGTAAGCGGCCATCACCGCCGGATATAGCGCCGGGACAGGCCGGGATATAACGGGATATAGCGGGACGCCCCGGCCAAAACTGGCCGGGGCGTTCTTTGCGTTATTCTTCCGGCAGCCAGGCCAGCGTCCGGCCCAGAGGCACAGTGAACCCCAGGGCCCGGTGCATGGCCTCGTCACAGGGTGCGCAGCATACCGTCAGGCTGGCGATGCTCCGCTCCCGGCACAGTGCCTGGGCGGCCTGCACCAGCTGCCGGGCCACGCCCCTGCGGCGGAATACCGGCTCCACATAGAAATCCTCCAGCTGACCAACCGGTCCGCAGGCAAAGGTGGAGAATATCTCCGCCACCGAGCACATGCCCACAGCCCGGCCATCCCGCCTGGCCACCAGGAAGGTGATTCTCCCCTCCCGGACGGCCTGGGTCAGCCGCTCCTGCTGCTCCTCCGTCAGGGGTTCCTCTCCTATGTCCTGGCGATAGCCGTTTTCCAGCTTCCCAAGCTGCCAGTCTGTCGGGTCGGTCAGCCGCTCCACGGTGATGGGCCGGTGCTCCCGGGGCGGCAGCAGCATCAGCGGCACACCCCACTCATCGGCCCCGTTGGCCACAAAGCCCAGTCGGCCCCAGAAGCGCTGCCGCGGCGGTGTGGTGCAGTTCAGCTCCGCGTATCCGGCCCCCTGTTCCCGGGCCCAGTTCAGCAGCGTCCGGGCGCAGGCCGTGCCCATTCCGCCGCCCCGGTGCTCCGGCAGCACGCAGAACTCCAGAACGAAGCATTTGCCGTCCTCGCCGGTGAACACCGCCGCCAGGGCAAAGCCCACATCCTGCCCGTTCCGGGAAAACACCAGCCAATGGACCGGATGGACCGGCCGGGTGCGAAGGCTCTCCATGGTCCGGCGGTAGTCGTCTCCCAGAAAATACGGCCGGTCCACGTCCTCCGGGTCCGGGAAAATATCCCGGCAGAAATAGGCCCGAAGCCGCTCCCAGAACAGGGACCGTTCCTCCTCCGTGACGGCCTCGCGGATGGCAATGTTTTCTATCATATACTTTTCCTCCATTATATTGCGCCAAATGACGCGATTTACGGGAGGGTCAGCAGCTGCGGCCCCTCCCCGGCCGCACGATATGATCCATCATGAAGCATTCCTCCTTTTCCATAGTTATTCCCGCAGGATATCGGGCGGACAGAGTCATCCGCCCCTACAGGTCTAAATGCATGGGCTGGGACTCTGTCCCACCCCTGTGCGCAAAAAACTCCCTCTGCGGTAAACGCAGAGGGAGTTCCTTCCTGTAACTTGCGAGGCCCTTACGGAGTAAAAAAACTTACTCGGTGACGAAGGGCAGCAGAGCGATCTGACGGGCCCGCTTGATGGCCTCGGTCAGCTGACGCTGATGCATGGCGCAGGTGCCGGTGGTCCTGCGGGGCAGGATCTTGGACCGCTCGGAAATGAAGCGGCGCAGCTTGGCGGCATCCTTGTAATCGATATACTCGCACTTGTCAACGCAGAACTGGCAAACCTTCTTGCGCTTGCGGCCGGCGCCCCGGGGGGCTCTATTTTCGCGTTCCATAGCCATGGAAGAATTCCTCCTTTATAGAATTAGGTGTACCTGGGGTACTCAGAACGGCAGGTCGCCGTCCTCCTCGTCGATTTCGGCAAAGTCGGAGCTGCCGCCCACGGGAGCGGAATAGCCGCCGGTGGGTGCGCTGTAAGCAGGGGGAGCGGAGAAATTACCGCCGGTGGGAGCACCGTCCCGCTTGGAATCGCCGAAATAGACGTTGTCGGCAATCACCTCCGCACTTCTGCGGTTGTTGCCTTCGCGGTCTTTCCAGTCACGGATCTGAAGCCGGCCCTCCACCACGGCCATACGGCCCTTGGTAAAGTATTTGGCCACGAACTCGGCCGTGCTGCGCCAGGCCACCACATCGATGAAATCGGTCTCCTTCTCGCCGCTCTGGGACTTGAAGTCCCGGTCCACGGCCAGGGAGAAGCTGGTGACGGCGGTGCCGCTCTGGGTACGGCGCAGCTCAGGGTCCCGGGTCAGACGACCCATGATGAAAATCTTGTTGAGCATAAAACTGCCTCCCTTACTCGCCCTTGCAGACGATCATGGAACGCATGATGCCCTCGGTAATGCCCAGGATACGATCCAGTTCCTTGGGGAATTCCGGGCCGCTGGTGAAGCTCATCAGCACATAGTAGCCTTCGGTCTTGTAGTCGATGGCGTAAGCAAGACGGCGCTTGCCCCACTCGTCCACGACCACGTCGGAGCCGTTCTGCTCGGCCAGGGTCTGGAACTTTGCCACGGTAGCGGCAATAGCCTCCTCACTCTGTGCCGGGTCAATGATGTAAACGACCTCGTAGTTGGCGGAAATCTTAGCCATACTTTTGCACCTCCTTTTGGACTTATGGCCCTCACCTTCTGTGAGAGCAAGGATATGTCCGCATACGCAGACTCATATATTATACCGGTTTTCCCGGAAAAGTCAAGGTTTTTCCGGCTGCTTTTCCCGATTATTTTGCAGGGCCAGCCCCTACGGATCAGCTGATCCGTAGGGGCCGATGGTCACATCGGTATAGTACCAGTGCAGGATATCCTGCCAGGTTTTGCCCTCTGCCGCCAGCTGGTTGGCCCCGTATTGGCTCATGCCCACACCGTGGCCGAAGCCGGTGACGTGAAACGTCACCCTGTCCGCCGCGGCCTCCGCAGTGAAGCACGCCGACCGCAGACCGTACAGGCTGCGGACCTCGGTCCCCTCCACGGTGACGCCGCCGATGGTCACGGTCTCCACCCGGCCGGAGGCATTTTCCGTCCGGCCTGTGATCCAGGTTTCCGGCGCCCCGGCAAAGGAGGCCTCCGGGTGAGCCGCCAGAAACGTCTGCTGGAACTCCGCCGCCGGCAGCTCCCTGACGCTGTAGTAATTGGGCACAGAGCCTTCCCCTTCGGGGCTTTTCACGCTGTGCAGATACGGCAGGGTGGACACCCACACGTCTCCGGAGTTGGCGGTGACTCCGGCGGAGGAGGAGTGAAACGCCGCCAGAATGGGCTGTCCGTTGTACAGGATCACCTGTCCGTCGGTGTCCCGGACGGCCTGCTGGACCTTGGCCTCGTATTCGGCGGCGTGCTCGCCCCATTTTTCCGCCGCCGCCTGGGCGGAGGTGTAGGCATTGCAGCAGTGATAATCCATGCACACATCGGCGTCCGGGTGCTCCGCCTTGCGGCCGGAGGCCATGTGGTAACGGATAAAGGTCCGCTCCGCCACGGCCTGGGCGTCCAGGGCCTGCTGGTGGAAGGAGGCAGGCATTTCTCCCCGGACCACCCCGGGCAGATACTCCGCCATGGTCATCTCCACCACCTGCTCCCCGTCCCACACCCGCAGCAGAACCGCCCCGTCGGCTGCGCTTTGTCCCGGGACTGTCCCGGTTTGTCCCGGGTCAGCATCCGGGACAGGCCGGGATGTCCCGGTGTCCTTCCCGGCGCCCAGCAGAGCCCCGCCAAACAGCAGCACCGTCAGCAAAAATCCCGCCGCCCAGTAACGCATGTCCATCCCCCCTTCGTTTGGTGACAGTCTATGCGGAGGCGGACGGCGGCAGAACCAAAAAAATCTCCCCGGCGGAAAACCGCCGGGGAGAGCCGCTATCATCTGTTATCCGAAGCTGCGGTTGGACCGGAGGACTACCTCCACGTCGAACTGCTGACCGTCCCGCAGGATGGTCAGGGTCACGGTATCGCCGATGACGTGGCTGCGCCGGACCGTCAGCAGGTCGCTGGTGACGGAAATGGGCTGGCCGTCCGCCGCCAGGATCACATCGCCGGCCTGGATGCCGGCGTCGGCGGCGCCGGAGCCGCCGGACACCTCCACCACCTGGACCTGGGTGCCGCCTCCATCCTTTTCCACGGTGGTGACGGTGATGCCCAGGGAGGGAGCGCCCCGGTAGCTGCCGGTGGCAATGATGTCGTTGACCACGAAGCTGACGGAGCTGATGGGCAGAGCAAAGCCCAGGCCCTCCACAGTGGCCTCGGTATCGTCCGTGGTGCTCATTTTCAGGGTGTTGATGCCGATGACCTGGCCATAGGCGTTGATGAGGGGGCCGCCGGAGTTGCCGTTGTTCAGGGCGGCGTTGGTTTGCAGCAGGGTCATGGACTTGCCGTCTACCTCCACTGCCCGGTTGATGGCGGAGATGATGCCGTTGGTCATGGTGCCCCGCAGCTCCACGCCCAGGGGGTTGCCGATGGCGTAGGCCGTGTCGCCCACCTGCACCAGGTCGGAGTTGCCGAATTCCGCGGCAGGCAGCGGATTCTGGGGATCGGCCTTCAGAACGGCCAGGTCCTCCTCCTCGTCATAGCCCACCAGCTTCACGTCGTAGGTGACCCCGGTGTCCAGGGCCACCCAGCAGCTTTTGCCGCCGGAGATCACGTGGGCATTGGTGATGATGTACCCGTCGGAGGTCATGATGACGCCGGTGCCGATGGAGGCGCCGTCTGCCTGCTCGGACACCACGGTGACCACGGAGGGATTCACCTTGGCATATACCTCCTGAGCCGTCAGGGGCTGGCCCTGGGGGTCCTGGCAGGTCAGGCGCACGCCCTTGTCCCCCTGGATGCGGGGGATGGTGGTGGCCTTGCTGCCGAAAATGTCCACAATGCTGCTGGGGTTGTCGCCGTCGCCGTCGGGCAGGGGCCGCTGCTGGCCGCCGCGCCCGGCGAAGATCGCCGTCAGCACCACCGCCGTCACGGTCACTGCCACCACCGCCAGGGAGATCCACAGCCACAGGCGGCTGCGGCGCTTTTCCTTTTTGGCGGCCTGCTTCCAGACGCTCTGGGGCATGGGGGTGCGCTGGACATAGTAATTGACCACCTCCCGGCCCTCGGGCTCCTTGGGGGTATACCAGGAGACGATCTCCTCCGGCTCCTCCCATTCCGGATCATCCGCCGGGGCAGGACTCTCCTGGGGGACTGCCGGGGTCTCCGCCGGAGTCTCGGGGTCCTGGGGCCGGATTTCGGGGTCCTGGGGCCGGATCGGGTTGTTTTCGTCAAACATAGCAATGGTTCCTCTCATGTATTCCGCATGGGGTGGGCCAGCTGAACGGTGAAGCTGAAGGAGGTGACGCCGTTTTCGCTGGTAACGGAAATTTTCTCTTTGTGCTGGGACAGGATGGTCTTGACCACATACAGGCCCAGGCCGTAGCCGTCCTTGTCCTCGCTGCGGGATTTATCGGACTTGTGGAAGCGCTCGAACAGCAGGGGGATCTCATCCGGGGGGATGGTGTGGCCGGTGTTGCGCACCGTTACCACCGCCTTGTCGCCGCCGGTCTCCGTCAGCCCCAGGTACAGAGTAGAGCCTGGGGCCGCGAACTTGGTGGCGTTTTCCAGCAGGTTATAGATCACCTGGGTAATCAGGTCGTTGACTCCCTGGACCATGACGGAATCCTCCGGAATGTCCGCCTCCACGTCCAGGCCCCGGTCCGTGATCTTCTGCTCCATGGACAGCAGGGCCAGGCGCATGCTCTCGCACAGGTCAAAGTCCTCCTTCTTCATGTCCTGCTGGGACTGGATGCGGGAGATATCCAGCATCCGCCGCACCAGGCGGCTGAGACGGCGGCTCTCGTCGGAGATGATCTGGAGATACTTTTTCTCCTTCTCCGGGGGAATGGTTCCGTCCAGGATGCCGTCGGTATACCCGGCAATGGTGGTCATGGGGGTTTTCAGCTCGTGGGAGATGTTGGCAATGAAGTCGCTGCGCTGGCGCTCCGTCTCCGCCAGGGAGTCGGCCATGTTGTTGAACGACGCCGCCAGCTCACCGATCTCATCGTTGCGGCCGGTGTCCTGCATGCGGACATCGAAATTCCCGGCGGCATAAGCCCGGGTGGCCCGGGCCATTTCCCGGATGGGCTGGATCTGGCGCATGGAGGTCAGGGAGCTGGCCACGAAGGAAATCAGCAGGATGATGGCCGACGTCATGAAGAACAGGCCGATGAAGGAGCGCCACATGCTCATCAGGGACCGGGCGTCCATCACCGCCAGCACCATGCCCACGGTGCTGCCGTCCTCCTGGGTCACAGGGACGCCCACCACAAACTGCTTCAGATCATATGCGCCGCCGATGCTGCTGCGGCCCTGGTAAAAGCCCTGATCGCCCAGGATGGCGTCCTGGATATCCTGGGGCACGGATACCACCTTGCCCCCCAGGCGCTGGTCGGAGGTCAGCAGGGCGTATCCCTCCTGGTTGCACAGAAGAAAGTCCGCCTTGGTAAGGCCGGCGGCCAGAGCCACCAGGTTTTGCAGACTGGGGCTCTGGGTCTGGCCGTTGGAGGCCAGATAGTCCCCGGACATATTGGCAATAAGCTCCGCATGCTGGCGCATCTCGCTGCGGCGCTCGGCCACGGTGTCGTTATAGCTCAGGCCGTAAAACGACACGCCCAGCAGCAGCAGCGTCAGCAGCACCATCCCGGCCGTCAGCAGAAACTGCTGCCAGTACAGACTGTCGAACCGCCGCCGGAACTGGAAAATCTTTTCCTGGCTCATTTTACCTCGAACTTATAGCCCACGCCCCACACGGTTTTCAGGGCCCACTGGTCGGACACGTTCTCCACCTTTTCCCGCAGGCGCTTGATGTGGACGTCCACGGTGCGGGAGTCGCCGAAGTAGTCAAAGCCCCACACCTCGTCCAGCAGCTGGTTGCGGGTGTATACCCGGTTGGGGGTGGAGGCCAGGTGATACAGCAGCTCCAGCTCCTTGGGAGGCGTGTCGATCTTCTTGCCGTCTACCAGCAGCTCGTAGCTGTCCAGGTCGATGACCAGCTTGTCGAACACCAGGCGCTTTTTCGTGTCGTCGGGGATCTCGCTGCGGCGAAGCACCGCATTGATGCGGGCCATGAGCTCCTTCATCTCGAAGGGCTTCACCAGATAGTCGTCCGCGCCCATTTCCAGGCCGGTGATCCGGTCGTTGACCTCGCTTTTGGCGGTGAGCATGATGATGGGGGTCTTGGCCTTTTCCCGGATGTAGGCGCACACGGCCCAGCCGTCCATCACCGGCAGCATGATATCCAGCAGCACCATGTCCGGGGCCTGCTTGTCGAATTCCTCCACGGCCTTGCCGCCGTCATAGGCGCTTCGGACCTCGAAGCCCTCTTTTTCCAGGTACATGCGGATCAGGTCGGAGATGTTGCGGTCGTCCTCCACCACCAGAATGTTGCGTGCCATGCGCTCAGCCTCCCACTTGTGAGTATCGTTGATGCTTTCCTCTATTATACCGCCCCGGACGGGGCTTTCCTGAACTTTCTGTAAATTCAGGGGCTTTGATGGTTCAGTATACCACATTTTCCCGGGGTTGTATAGTCAGCTTGCCAAAAAAGAGCGGCGGCCTTTTTTGATAAGCTGAGGTCCCCCGGCTTTCCGCCGGGGGACCTGGGAGGGGCTTATGCGTCGCTCTTGCGCTTGGTCTTGCCGTAGCCATAGCCGTAGCCGTAACCGTAGCCATAGCCGTATCCGTAGCCATAGCCATAGCCGGAGGCGGAGCCCCGGACATTGGTGGCACAGTTGAACACGAAGCCAACCATTCGGGAATCGGCCCCGGCCAGGGCCTGGACCCCCTCGAAGATCTGGGTGGTGGCGGCAAAATCCTCGCGGATCACGTAGATGACCCGATCCACATGGCGGCTCAGGGCCAGGGCGTCGGCCATCATGGCACAGGGCGGGGTATCCAGCACGATGTAATCAAACATGGGGCGCAGCGTGTTCATCAGCGCCTCCAGCTTGTCGTATTGCAGCAGGTTCATGGGGGTGTGGATGGGCTCGCTGCCGGCAAAAACGTACAGGGACGTGTCCTCATAGCGCAGGAAGTGCACCTGGCCCAGGCTGCCGGACAGGCACTGGCCCAGGCCGTCGGAGGGCTTGGTCAGGCCCAGCAGGGCCTTGTCGCTGGGGCCCCGGAGGTCGCCGTCGATGAGCAGGACCTTCTTCCCCTCCCGGGCCAGGGACAGGGCCAGGTTCACGGACACGGAGCTCTTGCCCTCGGAGGGGATGGAGCTGGTGATCATGATGATCTTGTCCTGGGGCTTCAGCTGCCGCAGCAGCTTCAGCCGCAGCAGACGATATGCCTCGCAGAAGGCGCTGTCGGTCTGCATATGGGTGATGAGCAGCCCCTGCTGGGGGCCGCTTTTGCGGCGCTTGGGCGCCGTGCGGGGAATGGAGGCCAGGCACGGCAGGCTCACCAGGCGCTTGACGTCGCCGGTGGAGGACACCGTCCGCCGCAGAGCGGCGGCAATGATCAGGACCGCCAGGCCCAGCACCAGGCCTAGGAATGCGCCCTTGACGGCGCTGCGGACCCAGGGATCGCTGTTGTACGGTGCGTCGGGCAGGGAGGGCTCCTGGTTCACCACCAGCTGCGTCTCGCCCAGCACCAGGCGGTTCACCTGGGGATATACGTCGATGACGGCCCGGAGGATGTCGTAGGCATCCTGGGCGCCGGGGCTTTCCACCGTCAGGACGAAGAAGCTGGTATCCGGAATGGGCGAGGCGGAGATGCTGCCGTTGATGGAGGCGGTCCCCAGCCGCTGGCGCAGCAGCTCCTGCATCCGGTCGGAGGACAGAAGATAGGGGAAGGTATCCGTCACCTGCTGGGCGGCGGATTTGTTGTAATACTGGCTGTAGCTGGACACATCGGTGCCTCCGATAAAGCTCAGGCTCACGGAGAACACCGCCTCGGACCGGTACATGGGACGGAAGGTGCGGTGGGCCCGCCACCCCATCACGGCGGCGCACAGCACGATCAGCGCCAGGCACACGGGCCACAGCCGCCGCAGGGCCCGGAGCATCCGCCGCAGCAGGACGGACAGGTCGATGGCCTGCTCTTCGTTATTGGTATGGGTCGTATGTTCCATAGTGCGCCTCACTGCTGCTTCTGGCCGGAGCGGTGCCCGTAGCCGTATTTGTCGTATTTCTTGCCGTAGCCATAGCCATAATAACCGTAGCCATAGCCGTATCCGGCGGAGTAAGCGGTCAGGTGGGCCATATCGTTGAGGATGCAGCCCAAAAATTCTGCCTTACCGGCCCGCAGGGCGTCGATGGCGTCGTTGATCTCCGGCGCGGGGACGGTGTCCTGCCGCACCACCAGCACCGACGCGTCGGACAGGTCCGACAGCAGCTCGCTGTCGGAGAAGAAGCCCAGCGGCGGCGAGTCGATGATCACATAGTCGTACTGCTCCCGGGCCAGGGCCACCACCTTGGCCAGCTGGTCCGAGGCCAGCAGCTCGATAACGTCGGTATAGGACTTGGTGCTCAGCAGGGAGTGCAGCCCTGTGGAGGGGTCCGTGACGGCGGCGGAGAGGATCTTCTCCGGGGCGGCGGACTCTGACAGCAGGGTGCCCAGCTCGTTTTTCTGCTTCACGGACAGGCCCAGCATCTCGCTCTGCACCGGGCGGCGCAGGTCCAGGTCGATGAACAGAACGGACACCCCCCGGGAGGCCAGGGAAATGGCCGTGTTGGCGGCCAGGGTGGATTTGCCCTCTGCCGCGGACACGCTGGAAAACAGGAATACCCGGCGGCCCTTGGCGTGCTCATGCTGGAACTTTTCGGCGATGCGGTGGATGGACTCGGTAAAGGCAAAGCTGATGGCCGGGGACGAGATATTCAGGTTCCGGCGCAGGCGCTTGCCGCCCCGGCGGGACCGCCGCTCCCGGCGGTCGTCCATCCAGCCCAGGAGCTTCCGGGTCCGGCGGCCCTCGTGGGGCACGGTGGAGATGAGCTTGGCGTCCAGGTCGCTGCGGGCGCCCTCCTGGGTCTGGACCGTGCCGCTGGTGACGCTGGCCCACGCCACGGCGGCGGCGGTGAGTCCCGCGCCGATCACGCCGGCCAGCAGGCAGATCTTCGGCACGTTATAGCTGCGGGACGGCGCCACGGACAGGGTGGGGGCGTTGAGCTGGCTCAGCACCGCCGTGGACGATACGTGGGCGGACAGGGTGCCATAGTTTTCGGACACCGCCTTCAGCAGCACCAGCGCCTGGCGGGGCGTGTCGGCGGTGACGGTGACGCGGATCAGATTCGTCTCGCCCAGCTGTTGGGCGGATACGGTGCCGTCCAGAGACATGCCCAGATTCTGCTCCATGGTCTGGCGCAGGACCCGGCTCTGCAGCAGCTGGGAATAGGACGCGGCCATGTCGGCGGCAGCGGTGATATTCGTATAGTACAGGGTGCTGGCCCGGGCGGTGACGGCAAAGGTGGTGGAGCTGGTATACTGCCGGGTCACGAAGCACGAGAGCACGATCCACGCCGCCATAGCGCAGGCAGCCGCTGCCAGCAGCAGCATCCACAGCTGCCGCAGCAGGGTCCGCACCAGGCAGTAGGGCTCGATATGGGACCACTGAAGGCCCCGATTTTTTTCATCCATGGCATTCTCTCCTTATTCCACCACCACCGTCAGATAGACGGTGTAGCTCTGGCCCTGGGCGGCGACGGTATAGCCCACATAGTACACCCCGGGGACCGATGTGTTCACTGGATCGTCCACGGATACCTGGGAGGCAGCCAGGGTGGACCCGTCCGGGGCCACCACGCTGTCGATGTATCCGGCGGCGTTAAAGGACGCGCCCTGAGGCAAATAAATCAGGTAATCCTTCAGCCAGATCAGCTGGGTCTCGCCAGTGGTAATGACCACCTTCAGCGGCAGCACCACCGGTTCGCCCAGACGGCTGTCCACCTGGGCGGTGACGTTGTAGACGCCGGGCTGGCTGTTGACAATGTTCTGGGAGGTGATGCGGATGGTCTTGCTGATGTCGCCGTCCAGCACGTCGGAGGCGGTGAGCCGGTCCAGCAGGGTCACCGTCTGGCCCAGGGGATACACCAGGGGCCGGGACAGCGCAAAGCGGGGGGCCTGGTAGTCCGTGTAGCGGACGGTGCGGGTGACGGTGGCCATGTTGTTGGCAGAGTCGAACACGATATAGGTCACCTGGGCGCTGCTGTCGGCCAGGGCCGGGGTCACGCCCTTGATGAGGATCTGGTCCGTCAGGTCGCCGTCCCGGTCGTCGGAGGCCATGACGCCCTGCAAAAGGGCATCCTCCCCGGCGGTGACGCTGACGTCGATGGAGTCGCTGGAGCAGGTGATCACCGGGGGCGTGGTGTCCACGGTGACGCGGCGATAGATGCGCAGGCCGCAGAAGGCCAGCAGCACCAGGATAAACAGCGCAATGACCACGCGCTGCATTTTGCGGATGGCTCTCATAGCTCGTCCTCCCTTGGAGAAGAAATAGGCCGGTCCGCCCCCACCATGGGGCGGTCCTCTAAAATACGGCGGGGGTTCCCGTCCAGCAGCAGCCGGGGGCAGTCCGGGGAAAAATCATCGGCCAGCGTGCTGCGCAGCAGGCCCATATGGGTGGTGCGGACGGTGGGGCGGTGGGCATCGCTGGCGGCGGCGTGGGCCAGCCCGTGCTCCAGCAGCCACAGGGCGGTATCCTGTGCCCGGCGGCCCAGACGGCCCAGAACGCTGCCCTTGTTCAGCTGGATGACAATGCCCCGCCGGAACCAGCCCTCAAGCCGCGCGGGGTCGCGCTGGACGGCATTGTACCGCTCCGGATGGGCAGCCACGGGAACCAGGCCCCGGTGGCGGATGTCCTGGAAGCACTGCTCCATAAACTCCGCGGACTCGTCAAAATAAAATTCCACCAGCAGATACCGGCTCCCGCCCAGGGTCTGAAGCTGCCGCTGGTCCAGCAGCCGGGGCAGCTCCGGAGTGCAGAACACCTCGGCCCCCGGGTGAATGCGCAGGGGGATGCCCTCCGCGTCCAGGGCCTGCTGCAGCCGGGAGAAGGCCGCACGCAGGGAGGCGGAGCGGTAATTCTTGGGCCCGTTCCCCGGCAGATTGCAATGGGGCGTGGCGATGATGTCCGTGACGCCGGAATCCGCCGCCATCCGGGCCATCTCCAGCGAGTCCTCCATGGACGGGGCCCCATCGTCCACCCCCGGCAGAATGTGACAATGGATATCCACCATATCCGGTCCCTCCCCTCCTGCGAAAGCACAATACGCGAAATTATAATCAAGTATAGCACATTCCCCCCGGGTTTTCAAGTCGAAGAAGGGCGAATCCCGTCTGAGGCGCATTGCGCGTTTTCCCTATTGACAAAGACAATCACTTCTGCTAATATAAGAAATTACAGAGCACCCCACAAGTTCATACCTTATCAAGAGTGGTTGAGGGATCGGCCCGATGAAACCACGGCAACCTGCAAGGCAAGGTGCCAAATCCGACGTATGCTGAGCGCGGAAGTGATATCCCCGCGTTCGTCCTTCGACAGATGAGGAGCAATTTTCACGCACGATCCGTCGAATGGCGGAGCGTGTTTTTTCATGCTCCGGGTCGGTGGGGGATTCTGAAAAATTTATTCATAAAGGAGCACGAAAATCATGGCAAGACGACTGTTTACCTCCGAATCCGTTACCGAGGGGCATCCCGACAAGATCTGCGACCAGATCAGCGACGCCGTTCTGGACGCCATCCTGGAGAAGGATCCCAATGGCCGCGTGGCCTGCGAAACCTGCGCCTCCACGGGGCTGATCCACATCATGGGCGAGATCACTACCAACTGCTATGTGGACATCCCCAAAATTGCGCGGCAGGTGGTGCTGGACATCGGCTATGACCGGGCCAAGTATGGCTTCGACGGCCATACCTGCGCCGTGATCACCAACATCGACGAGCAGTCCGGCGATATTGCCCTGGGCGTGGACAAGAGCCTGGAGGCCAAGGAGGCCGCCGACAGCCAACTGGACAACGGCGCCGGCGACCAGGGCATGATGTTCGGCTACGCCTGCGACGAGACCCCGGAGCTGATGCCCCTGGCCATTTCCCTGGCCCAGAAGATGGCCATGCGCCTGACCCAGGTCCGCAAGCAGGGCCTGGTGGACTATCTGCGCCCCGACGGCAAAACCCAGGTCACCGTGGAGTATGACGAAAACGGCACTCCCGTTCGGGTGGACACCGTGGTGGTCTCCACCCAGCATGCCGCCGAGGCTACCCTGGACCAGATCCGCCGGGATATGATCGAGCTGGTCATCAAGCCCACCGTGCCCGCGGAGCTGCTGGACGAGAATACCAAGTTCTATGTGAACCCCACCGGCCGCTTCGTCATCGGCGGCCCCCAGGCCGACAGCGGCCTCACCGGCCGGAAGATCATCGTGGATACCTACGGCGGCAGCGCCCCCCACGGCGGCGGTGCTTTCTCCGGCAAGGACCCCACCAAGGTGGACCGCAGCGCCGCTTACGCCGCCCGGTACGTGGCCAAGAACGTGGTGGCGGCGGGTCTGGCCACCAAGTGCCAGGTGCAACTGGCCTACGCCATCGGCGTGGCCCGTCCCGTCAGCGTGCTGGTGGAGACCTTCGGCACCGGCGTGGTGTCCGATGAAAAGCTGGAGGAGGCCGTGGAGAAGGTCTTTGACCTGCGCCCCACCGCCATCATCCGGGATTTGGATCTGCGCAGACCCATCTACCGCCAGCTGGCGGCCTATGGCCACATGGGCCGTGAGGATCTGGGCGTGCGCTGGGAGGCTACCGACCGTGTGGCGGCTCTGAAGGCCGCTCTGAACGGCTGATTTCCCCCTTGCAAGACCGGAGAAAATCTGATATAGTAAGGGTACGCCGTCCGTGATCGGGCGGCGTACCCCCTCCCCTATCCGGATATGGCGGAGTTGGTACCGTGCCACATTTGGGAGTGCGTAGACCCTATCCATGCGCGGCTTGGACAAAAGCCCGCAAAGCCTTGCGGCGCAAGGGTTTCTCTCCTGAGTTGTCCCTATTATAACTCACTACCATTCCCTGCACGATCCCGCCGGTGGCGGCGATCAGGTCCGGGTCCGTGACGGAGATCACCATTTCCCGACCGTCAGGGGCATTTGGGAGTCGTTTCAAAATTTCAACGGCATACTCCCGCCCCTCGTCCCCGGACACATTGGCCCGGATCGTTGCCGGTCCCTCCACGGCATCGCCCACCGGCAGAGCCTCGTCCGCCGCAAGGGTGCAGTCCGCCGGAAGTGTGCCGAAAATGCCGCAGTCGGTGTTGGCGCACAGAGGGCCAAGGTCGCCGGACAGGTCAAAATTGCCCCGCAGCTCCCCGGCGCTGCCGCTGCTCCCCTTCTTCACCGCCTTCACGGTGGAGGGCAGGATGGAGCCGCTGCCGAAGGGCATCAGAGCCATGGTATCGCCGTCGGTGATCCCGTGTCCCAGCGCGCCGAAATCGCCGGTCGCGGGATCGTAATAGGTCACGCTGCCGGAGGCGATGGGGTAGAGGCCCGCAATGGATTCCAGAAGCTCCCGCTGGCCGCTGCCGGCAACGCCGGCCACGCCCAGCACCTCGCCGGCGTTGACGGTAAAGCTCACATTGTCCAGACGCTTGACGCCCAGCTCATCGAACACCGTCAAGCCGTCCAGCACCAGACGGGGCGTTACGTTCACCGGGTCAGGCCGGTCGATATTCAGGCTGACACTGTGGCCCACCATCATATCCGTCAGGGACTGCTGATCAGCGTCCTTGGTGGCCACGTCACCGATATATTCGCCCTTGCGGAGCACCGCCACCCGGTCGGAGACGTCCAGCACCTCGTGGAGCTTGTGGGTGATGATGATGAGGGACTTACCGTCCGCCTTCATGTTCCGCATGATCTGGAACAGCTTGTCCGTCTCCTGCGGCGTCAAGACGGCGGTAGGCTCGTCCTGGATCA
>ERZ506922.402-NODE-402-length-22584-cov-5.699720_pt1 | contig 22584 bp, 25 predicted proteins | sample MGYA00513974_ERZ506922 | MGnify/ENA metagenome assembly ERZ506922 | reverse complement strand
CGGCTGTCAAGATGCCGGAAAGGTCAACACTTCCACCGCCTCCGGTTGTTCCTGTAGGACTCCATTTCCCCTTTATCTTGCAATCATATATAGGACCGGGTATGGTATCCCCCACGACAGCCCAGTCGCCCACAACTGGAGATGGGACAGCAGCATGCAATGCTTCTTCCGTAGAAAACAATCCCTTGTTGCGGACACTGTTCTGCTTGACCTTATCAATCTCGGTAGAAGTCTTACTAAAATTGTAGTTAAGCCGATCTGCCGCCTCACTCCAAGTACCTGTTTTATTTATCGAATTAAGTTCCATATCACTTCATTTTATTTGGGCAATTGGTTTTGATCCCATACAATCTCAGAACCTTTAACCATAATTATGCGTCCTCCCATTATCTGGGTCTGATATATATAACCGTCACTTCCTTTTTGCTCGACAACCATACTGTCCGGGCGGAAATACAAAACATCATTACTATTCGGGTCAAACATAGAAACCATGGGAATCAACCCTTTCAGTCCGTATATGCATGATATATCTATCAGGGAGGCGTTCGTATTATCACGCATCTCTATTGAGGGGATTCCATATTCATTTTCCGGCTCAATGCTTATTGTATAGCCATTTGAAGACTTGACTTTTACTTTTCCAACAAATTCAGGATTTCCATCTGCATCCCATTTGATGTTCCCATTGGCAAGCTGCCCGGAACCATCCTCATTCAACAGTATCTTGCCATTGGCTATTTCAACTTTTCCCCGGAAATATCCGCCCAAAGCATAGATATATCCACGAAAAAAAGCATTACCGCCATGAGTAGCGACAAAGTTCGCCATATTCGCCCATTCTTCATCCGTAGGCTGGTAATTAGGATCATTACGAAACCTCATTACGGTTAATATAGCCTGTTGAAGCGTGCCACCTGCCCAGAATGCCACATCATCATCGTCATTGTATATGCCGCTTACTCCGGCAGTGACCTTCTGTAACTTGCCATCCTTGTAGTTACCTAACTGAATCATATTGGCCAATATCAAACCGCCAAGGATATCCACAGATCCATCCTTAATCGCGCTGGCGATATAATTGATTGACTGAAAACCGGCTGTTGCCTTGTCGTTATCCAAAATGGACGGTTTCCAGTCTGTGGCAATGGTTCCTCTTTCTAACTGAAGATCACAAACGGTTGCGGTACCACTGATGAGAAATATACCACTGCCATTGAAGGTAATCTTATGGGTATATCTCTGATAAGAGGATGTGAGAGGCTGAGAAACACTGAAAGAGCCGCACGAAACAGACACAGACGTACCCTTTGCTTTATAACTGATAACATAACTTTCTCCTTTAATCAATGATACAGATTGGGACAAACTACCGATTGCAGCAGAGTACCCAGAGCCGGCAGCACTATCTGCGGATACGGTAGCCACACCCGTCCAATACTTTAATCGCTTGCTGAAAAGTTCGGTGTCCGCCAACAATTGAGTATCAGAGGACAATATTTCACTTTCATAATCTCCAGTAAACCCGGAGTTACGCAACAGATTGACACTTCCGACAGCCGCATTGTCTATCGCATCCTGAGCCTTTTGGGCCAGATCGGCAGCCGCCTGTATCTCATCCGGAAGACCTTCCATATTACGCCATCCAGTGGAACCTTGTTCGATATGAAACATACCCTTGATATCAACACCGCCTTTCTGGCTATAACGGATGTAAGTGCTCTCATCCTTGGCACCGATATAGGCATCACCAAACACATTGATATAAGCGTGTCCGGTGGACTTGTCAAAGCCCAGCCCGATGACTTCTTTCCCGGCAAGAGAGAAAGAGTTGATACCTTGATAAAAAATAATAGAAGGCGAAGTTTCATTAACAGACGAAAGGATTATAGCTGCCTGACGGGTGATATCCGTCAAATGCCCAAACCCGATGATATCATCACCGGCAGCCGGAACATCACTGTCCTTGTTAGCATTGGTTTTGCTCAAGTCAATATAGTCAGATCCTACACCTGTCACCTCACGCCAATAGTAGCGGTTGGATACATTGTGGGATGTCCCTTCTTTAATGTTAAATTCTTGGGCTAATGCTAATGTACCTACTGTAAATTCGTTATTGATTGTCACTCCATCAACTTCCGACAAAAAGAAACAACGGTAGCTCTCATCAAGTTCCTCCACCCTGACACACTTCATACCGGCCGGAGATATGATCTGTTCACCACCTACATGCGTCTTCTTCTTTACTTCAAGCTCGTCAAAGACAGCCTTAATCTTCACATACAAGCGGTCAACAACAGCTTGTGTCGTACCATCTTCCAATACAGTCCAACCGCTTCCGTTCTTACCCACCAAGAAACCTTTCAAAAAGGTTATAAGGTCAGCAAAGGTATTACCAGCAATTCCATCTGCATAACCTGCTTTAATTTTCTTACCATTGACCAAAAGATATTCGTCCACATAAGATATAAGCTGGAGCAGATCCAGATTCGTATGAGTGTGTCCAATACCTCCACCTTCAGCATAGTCTGTACTTATCTTATTCAGTATATATGCAAAAATAGCACCTATATTCGTTGTCGCCCATTTCTCCGAAAACGGTTGCTGTACGGGGAACAACACCCCCTCGGACAAGGGCTGCGAAGGAAATTCAACTAACCGAGGGGGTATGGTAAAAGAATTCAAATCAGGTATATGGATATCCAGATTATCCGGAAGACTATCTGTTCGTTGTAGATTGAGCAGCGGACGGGCATCCGCATATCTGTAAGTAAACGTATAAGATGATGGAAGCTCCTTGTCCGTATAGGATGTATTGTCCTCTATCACTACAATCCGTCGCAAATAAGTCTGATTATATATATACTTCTGCTTCGACGGAAGGAAATCAACCAGCCATTGACGTTCACGATTGTCAAGATATCCGGTATTCTTCTGGAACTTACGTTCCGTATCCACCCTATATTCTTCAGATATATCATCTATCTCGGCAATATTATGAGTATGTTCTGCCAGAAAATCAAGCTGTCCGTAAGCCCGGAACGTATCCATACCTCCCAAGGAGTTTTCAAAAAGTATCCATTGCTCCTGCTCGGAAAGGATATTGCCCGCCACATAACGCTGCACATAAGTAAGACGGCTACCTGATCCATCCTCCACCCATACATCATAAAAAGAAGGAAGGCGGGATTCAAATAGTGCCATTATCACAGCATATTGCACAGGAATGGTATATGCCCGTTTCTCTCCCAATGTAGCCAGTTGTTTCACCTCTTCGGTCACTTTGCCTTCATCATCGGTAAAATAGGCCTTTACCTTTACATAGGAGGATATCACAGCATAATATGTCAGATACTCAGGAGAATAGTAAGTCACTTTCTTCACCTGTGGCTGCCAAGTTAGGAAATTAGCCTTCAAAAAAGTTTCGGCAGAGCCAGAGAAACGGTCTACCCCACAACGAAGTACACGAAATGTTATGTTCTTGTCGCCAATAACAGCCGTAAAATCAGCCGCCAGATCAGGTTGTTCATAGGGAGTGGTGATATCTTTCATTAAGAAAGATAATTGGGATTCTACAATATCCCGTATATCAATCGTAACATAACCATCTGTACCGGGAGTATACACAGAAGACAATAGTCTGGTATTCCCTTTTGACATTACAAAAGAGAAAGATTCCGCAGATTGGATGCGGAACTTCTCAATGTTACCGGACAGAGATAAAGCAGCTGGTTGATTCAGAATATTCATGCCTTTTGTTTTTATTACAAAAATAACTGACCCATGAATTTATAGAAAGGACAATCAATTATCTGCATTAGGAACGGCTTCCAACCAAAATGTATATAAAGCCCAATTCTGTGATATATATATACCAGCCGTATAGCACACATACATTTTCTTCCCTACTAAATCAGCAGTAGGTGGAGGTGGGAAAAATGGAGAAATCTCTGCATCCTTAAATGGGGATGAATTATATTCATCTTCTGATATTAGTTTATAAGAGGTTTTGCCCACCCATTTATAACCCGTATCCATAGAAGGAAATATATCTTCAATACTTTTCGGCAAAGATACAGGCTCATATAACTGGGTAGTGTATAATTCAGACTCTATCGGATCATTTCTAAGCCCAAGATTATAGTTTATCTTATTAGGCAATAATTCCGCACCATGTATTACAAGTTTTTTAAAAGATGAGAGAGTCATCTTCTGGTGCTGGGTAAGCAACAAATCCGCCTTAACAGTATGCATGGAATTACGTAACAATTTGTCATATTCCTTATAAAACTTTTCAAATATCCCATAAGGCCCATTATACACTAAAGCAAAGTCTGAGAACTTATAATTTATCTCATTACGTCCGGATCTTCTATATATATAATTACTCACAGAACCTTCAGTAAACTTCCAATCCGCTTCTTTATGAGCAAAAGCAAGCATGACATACATATTAGAAGACGTATTTGTTTCTGTTTCTGAAGGTTCATTAGCAGTATCTGTTCCGGTGATTTTCATTGAAGAGTTAAGATATTGCACTTCACCAATATACATCCCAGCTGAAGGTATACATTCAGGAACTTCGATTTTATATGTCTCAAATTCACCTCCTTCATAATAACGCTGACCACAATCAGCCACTATTTCAGTGGTAGGTGTTATCATACTGGACAAACGAGTACTTATTTTAAAGCCGTTGCGAACAAAATATCCTTGCCGTTCATTAAATATGGCAGTTGGGTATTTTGATTTAATAAGTTCCAAGGAATCAAAAGTTTCAATAGTTCCATCAACAGAATCTTTCGCCTCCAATATCAGCTGCTTATATTTATCCGGGTATTCAACTCTCAATTTCCCAACCAAAGATGACGAAAGATTCACATCCGCCTTATCAGACATTAAATCATTAAACATTATAACGTCAACAGTTCGATTAACTTCATCGGTAATAAACTCACAACAGAATTTACGCCGAAACAAATCCAGAATCTTACTACAAGTTACTTTGGGAACCAGCTGATCAATACGAATTTTTCCTGTCACAATTGCGTCAGCAACATTGTTAATGAAAACCATATCAGGGAAAGGAGACGTTTTCGTAAAGAAATTATCAAGAAGAGTATATCCAAAATGAGCGAACAAACGTTTAAGGACATAATTAGCCTTAATGAACGGTGTCATATAAAATCCGCGAGTAACAGATATTGTCTTTCCATCAATATATTCAGTTGTATCATTTTCATTATAAAATAAAGAGGACCTTCCATCATTACCATTCAAATATCGTGGATTGTCATTATCATCATCATTAATTTTAACGCGAAAAATAGAGAACATTTCATCTCCTCCGGATGTGTTCAGCTGTTTTAAATAAGATATGGCCTGATCCAATGTATTAATCCCATCAACTGTTTCATCTGCAAACACATCTGTAATATAAGTATTTTCCAATTTGCTATAAAAACTTCCTTCATTTATATAAAATGAAGTCTCAATGCTTTCAGACGGGGACACACTCAATATCGCCTGACGACATGGAACAAAATATTCTCCGTCCTGAATAGAGGCATCAAGCAACTGTACTTTTTCCTTTCTTTGTATAACATTCGGGAAATTAAGAATATCACGATTATAAGGACTATCAGGCAAACTTACCGGCAGAGATTGCTCACCATAATCGTTAAAAAAAGGATTTGTTTTTTCAATTTCAAGCTGTGTTTCAGGAACAAGCTGATATGCTTTTCCCGATTTTGTATTAATAATCTTCATTTTGAGCCAATTTTTCTAGAACGATTCCTCAATTCTTGTTTTTTTTCAAATTCAGATAAAATAGTGTATGCATGTATTCCACCGTTTTTATCAATTCGGGACAGAATATCATTCAATTTGTTTACAGATTGAATAAAAACAGGATCAGCATATACCATTGAAGGCGTGTTTCCTATTGGTGAAACCTGTCCTCCATCTTGTTTCCCTACAGTTCTTGCCTGAAGATATTTGTTAAAGTCCAAAGTACGAATAGTTCCGGCCTGTTGTGCCTGATCAAGAATGGACAATATGGGTGCAATGGTAGGATTCTTCAGCGCCTCATTGCTAGCTACCCATTCCTTGGATGATCCGGCAGGACCTTCTCCTACTATGACAGTAGGCTTGTCTATAAATCCACGACGTTTAGGATCATAGACAGCCTGAAACTCTTTTCCGTCTTGGGCACGAGTGACATCTATATATCCTCCGGACTGTCTACCGGGAACACGGGTATATGATGTATTCGGAGATGTAGTTCCCGACGTGGTAGATGAGCCTTTTTTAGCAAGCAAACCTTTTAATGTTGTTTTTGCAGCTGTTAAAGCAGCCATGATCAAGCCACTGATAATAGCGGTTCGGGCAGCAGCGGTCGCCCCAAAAGTGGCAACAGAATCCGGCTGGGCAGCACTAATAGCTGCCGCTTTAGCCTGTTCCGCAATGGCTACAGCAGTAGCTTCCGCAATTTTTTGATTTATAATTTGAGATAAGACATCAAAAAGGATATCAATCATGGTATTACCAAAAGCGGAAAGCATGTCTTCCTGACCTGATAAAACTTTACCTAATGATTCCCCCATTTGGCTTCCATATTCCTTATACTGATCCACTTGCTGTTTCAAAGAGTCACTAATTATTTTTACCTGATCATTATGATGTTGCTGCCTATCTGCCAACTGCTTATCAAGCCACTCTTTATTTTCATCCATGGATTTTTTATTGAGTGACACACGCTGTTGCTCTTCTTCTGTTTCAATCGCAAGTTTTTTCTGACGAAAATCCTCAAGTGCCTTTATACGAATATCCAAAATTTGCTGTTCAATCTGTTGGCGTTGTGAGACCTCCAACCCCATTATTTTAAGACGGGCATTAAGATCCTGCAAGGTCAAATCTTCCATGGCCTTGTTAAATTGAGATTCAGTCTGTAGTTGTTCGTCATTATGCGCCAAATAACGTTGTTTTAACTCTATTTTTTGTTGTTCAAAAAGTTCTGTCTGCTTCTGTAATGCTTCCTTCAATATTTTTTCATTTCGTTTAGCTTCTTCTTCCGCTGCATCAGGATCAATAGGAGTTTCTGGAAAACGGTTTTTATAAATTTCCTTGGCCATGCTCAAATACTCGCTTGTTGCATTCTTTTCATCATCAATCCAAGCGGAAAGAGATTCTTTATTCATATCATTAAAACTTTTACGTTTTTCAATCATCTCTGTTTGAGTTTTAATCATATCGTCTAAAGTAGTTCCCTGCAAACGAGAAAGTTCCGCATCAACTCCTGATAACTCCTCATATAATGACTTCATCTCCTCTTTGAACTTGTTTTGCTCATCCGCAGTCATCTTTCTAGAGTTTATTTGTTCCGCATTAGGTCCATATCCCATCCCCCCGCTATAAACAGCAATATGTTTTGCATTTCCTTCTTTATCAACCCCATAAAGCCTTTTTCCTATACTTTCTTGGCGTTTCAGACTCTTTATCCTTTCTTCAATGTTCTTTTTTTCGTTCTTGCGCTCTTCAATTTGTGATTTATTGATATAGGCTAATCTGGCTTTTTCTGTTTTTATCCACTCACGGGCATAATCAGTACTCACAGATATAGCCCTTCCATAATTGTCAAAGCCAGTAACAGCTCCTGGTATTATTTGAGCGATACGGGATATCAATTGGTTTAATTCATCTTGTTCTTGTGCGCTTAAGCTTGTTTTAGTTTTCAATTCATCATATCGGCTCAGCAAAGGGAGCAGCCCATTTTGCAGGGAAACAACCTTATTCAACTGGTCATCAAATTTTTCGCCAGAAGAATCAAGGGATTTTGATATTGTCCCCATAAAACGTCCTAAAGTTCCCATGAAGGATTTGATAGCCGGTTCAAGTTTCTTTCCTATCTTATTATAGATAGAATCTATCTGGTCACCTAAATTTGATTCCAAGCCAGCCAGCTCATTCATCTGGGTAGCCATAGAACCTTGTACTCCCTGTAATTTACCCAATGACAGAATATAGTTTTTAATTGCCATATCCGTATTCTGTACCTCAGTAGTTACACCCCTGAACGTATATGCAGTAGTTTTTCCATTCTTCGAAGCAGTGATACCAAACTCCTTCAAACGTTCATTCTCACCCGTCATGGCATCAAGCAATGCTTCAATAAACTGGTCTATATCTTTTCCTTGGGACATTGCGATATCTCCCATTGCTGTCAGTTCATCGGTCGTTGGTTTAATTCCACGGTTAACTAATCTAATATATGATTCAGTCCATTCTGACACACTGGCCGGTGTATCTTTAGCAAGCTGCTGCAACATCTTCATTGCCTTTGCCGCTTCTTCTGAAGAGCCGGTAGTATTACGGAGAGTCGCTTCAAAACGGGCATATTCCTTACGAGTTTCATAGGATTTCATTCCGACATCTTTCAAGTATCTGACAAGTTGCACGGCTATAAAACCTTTAGCAGCCGTTTTGGCCATATTCATTGTTTTATCGAATGCAGTCAGCTGTTGCTGGGCATATTCCCCAGTACCCCTAAGTTCCTCCATCCGGCTATTAACTTTTGAAAGCTCCGCTTCAAGTTCGGCGTATTCTTCCGGATGTGTTGATTTTACGGTATTATCCAATTGCTGACGAAGATCTTTGGCCTTTTTTCGGAGTTGTACCATAGTAAGCCCTGTAACATCCAGCTTCTTCTCCAATTCACCAATCAGCTTGTTATTTGTTAAAATAGTCTTATTGCTTTTTTTTATTTCTTCATCAAGACGCTGATACTCATCTGATTCTTTTTTTCCTTGAGCCTCCAAATTACGCATTAATTCACGACGTTCTTTGTTTGTTTTGTTCAACTCCCTATTAACCTTAGTGAGTTTGCGAATTTCCTGCTGTGCCTTTGATGATTCCACAGATAAAATCCACTTGATTTCGTCTTCATTAAGTTTCTTAGCCATAATTCAGTAGTCTATATATATGATTGAAAATCTAATTGATCAATATCTGATCCTTCTTGAAGTTGCCGGGTGATATACTTACGTATGTCTTGAGTAAAGCCATAGCGAAGATTAGGAAGTACTTCACCGTAGATAACTCCCCAAACCACGCGGTTATAAATGGATAAATTTCTACGAAGAATAATGTTTTCCCGAAAATAAATATCAAGGAAACGCATATAAGGAAGAACGCTCATATAATATACCTGACGTTCGGTTCCTTCTATTTCCACCGGAGATTTTTGAATAGATTTGAGCAAATTTCCAGATATGACATTCAAATTCTCCGATATGACTTCCTGTTGTATCTGCCGTATCTTTTGAAAACCGACGGATACAACATTGTGAATGAATGTTTTTTTGATAAGTTGGTCTGTTACCATAGCTTCATAAAATTTGAAGCTAAAGTAATTATAGGAATGAAAAAGGCGAAGGACAGATTTTATACCGCCTTCGCCCATATTAGCCTAAAACAAACTATAATGTGTATTTCTACTCATAAAAGAATTGTTCCTTGTCTTTTTGACTAAATAATCTTGACAATCTTGCCTTTTCTAAAACTTCCTTTAAATGCTCTTCTTTCATATTGCCTATAAATCTAGTATTACCGGACTCAAGACTTTCTGTTATATATGATATAGGGCGCTTAATTATGTTTGTTGCACATAAAAAGGAATCATATTTCAAAAAGTTATAGTCTGAATGTTTTAAAGGATACTGCATGGCCAACTGTTCGGGTTTGTTGGAAATAGTAGGATGAATATTAGAATTGATAAAAAAGAATCCTGCAATATATTTTTCCGAAACACCGATAACAACAAAGTATTTCCCATGATCTATTTCATCAAACATGGTAGAATGAAGAATTGCACCTCTTTGTATGTGATTACTTAATATATTTGAAGGGATATCCATATTAAAGTGCGTTTTCCATCTCTAATTTTGACGATATATAATCAGCATATTCTTCTGTTTCTGAGTTTTCTCGAAGAATATCTTTCACAGATATTTCCCGGTCTCTTTTTGTGTTATTCCAAGCTATATCATGCGACATTTCCGTTAACTCCCCAAAAGATTTTCCACTACATTTTGCTATGGCAAAATCAAGGCATTCAACATCCGTTTCTGATAAGTAATCCATATCCGGATCACAATCGGGAGCTATTACAAACTTATTCACAAAGTGAAAACACTTTTTCAAGTCATCCGCATAGGTAGAAAAGAAACTGTCTCCACGTACAGCTTTGAATATATCATCTATCTTAGACGGTACAGGACCGTATGACATGGCTATGTAAACATCACCTGTGATACTACGTCCGTAACGAGACAAGTGCTCACGATCGGCAAAGTACAAGATTTTGAATATTCGATGCATATCCTTCCTGTCCTTTGACTCTTTTGCCGCGTATAACACCGCCTGCATTGCAACATCTTTGTCAAAATAGGTAGTCATAATATATTTTTTATCATAAATTAGCAAGCCATTTTTTACCAGATTTCGTATAGAGCCATAATAATATGCCTCCGCTAATAACTGTTGTTATAAAGAATAATATAGCTAATACTTCCATAATACCTCATATTTCCAATGAAAAGTACACTATAGATTTGCGAGCCATTTTTCGTTCTATTCTGAATACATTGCAAATGTACAAAAAGGATTGATAATATAAGAATTAGACTAAAAGAAATATCGTATTTTATCTATAATTATTTCTGTTTAAACATCCATCGGAACTCACATCCCAATGTTCCGGGACGTGGCTGGAAACGGAACCCTCCCATAAGAAGCGAATTGTAGACATCCTCCAAGCTGACGGATGTTCCCGGATCAATCTTCTTTATGGCTTCATACACATCCTCAGTAGAAAACCAATGAGTCGCATCGGACTCATTGGTTGCGGGAGAATAGACAGCCATCAACGCAGTGATGTAACTGTCCATTTTAGTTTCATTATTCTGACTCATCAAAAGAAGATGCTTTGAGATCTTTCAAAATCTTGCGCACACCGCGAAGCTGCTGCAACATGACCAGACGATCACCATCACTGGCATCCGCTTCCGGATTCTCAATCAGTTCAGCTATACAATCAAGTCCTTCAAGAACATTATCAATTTCGCTATTACCGTCTTCCTGCATACGACGCAACGCATTAAGACTATCGTCACTTAATATAATTCCATTAATATTCATTTTCCTTAAACATTTTATTGTAAAACATAATATTAGTAAAGCAAACTTATTAGCGGTGCACCTGCTTGTAATATTTTGCTGTTTCCAACAAAGATAAGGCAAATATGATAAAACATATAAGACACATCACAGTGCCAAATGCGGGCGATAATAATAATGCAACAAAGCACAACATTATGAACAATATTCGTAACGAAAATGTTCTAGAAATTTTTTCTTCCATGATAGAAGAAAAGATAACAGAATCAGCATGAAGCCATTCTAACAAAGATTCTTTTTTCTCTTGCAAATAATTTGACTTTGCATCAAGAGACAATGTAATAGTTTTCATTCTTGTATAGCTTTAAAATGAAACAAAAAAAAATTAATTATTAAATAGAAGGAACAAAAAAAGTTCCGCTCCCCGTTGCTATACACCTGAAACAGGCAGTGGGCGCATTAACGCTCCACACGGGACGGAACTGTATGATAAACTATGGACATAAAAAATGCCCGCAGTAAAATGGGTAGCGAGCCTTCTCGCCTGTTTCAAATGTATAGCATTGCAAAGATGAGTATTATTTTTGGATTAACAAAATAAAAGCGGATTTTTTTATAGTTTCGCTTTTGTTAAATATATACTAAATTAAAATTACTATCCTAAACATTCTTCAACAAGAATAAGATCACGATCTGAAAAATCGCCAATATAATTTATTCCATCATCCTTGAAACATTGGTAAGTACCATCAGGATTGACTTTATTAACAATCATTTGAACCTTAGAACTCTTATTCATAACATAATCTCCAACCTTAAAATGTGGATATATAAGTTCATCACTTACAAAATTTCCTTCTGATAGAATGCTGCCAATACGAAAACATTTATAAGTACCATCAGGATTAATTCTACCGATACGAAGTTTTATTCCTGTTTCTTTATATATTACAATATCATTTTCTAAAAAAACACAAGAACTACTTTCATCAACACTTTGATCATTTTTTAATTCAGATTTTGTTTTACGCATTATGTCTTGCTTTATATTTTCAAATTCACTTTGCGTCAAAGCGCCATTATCAAGAAGTTCTTTTGCTTCCTTTATTTGTTCAACGATAGACTTCTGTGTATTATTCCTTATTTCTTGAAGGGCTTGTATTTGAACTTCTTGCTTAGCCATAGATTCTACTTCTGACTTTTTATCAGAAGAAAAAGCAATAATAAGTCCAATTAAAGGACTCAGAAATAAAGAAAGCAAAAATGATCCCCAAAAACCAATTTTGCGATTAGATCCAACAAATCCAGATACAAAAGCAAACACAATCCAATAAAAAAGCCAAATCATAATTTATACAAAAATTAAATTAATATCATCTTATAAGTAATATATAATAGCTACATATATTTTTTTATAGCCTCCATTGTCTGTTTCTTATTCAATATAGTAGCTCCGATTTCTTCTGCTTTCGCCATTTTAACAGGGCCGTAAGAATCCCCAGCCAGCAAAAATTGAGTATATTTCCCAACTGTAGAATCAATATCTGCCCCCATTTTTATTTTAAGAATAAGAGCTAATTCATATCTTCCAATAGGGAATTCACCAGAAATCACTACTTTTTTATTATAAAAAATACTTTCCGAATCTGCTTTTGATAAATCTTTCTTCAAAATATTTCCCGATAATCTCTCCGTATTATAATTAGCCAAGGCAAAATGAGTAGAAATAGAATCATCTAATAACAAAGGATTTTTCTCCTTCATTTTCATAAAGCAGCGATAAACCATCAAAGTATCAGACAATGCATTATGAACACCCTCCAAACCTATAGATGAATTATTGAAATATAATTCTCCGAACAATTCGGTTAATTTAGGAAATTTAATTTTTCCGATATTATCATATACTTTACAGAAAGATTGCCCTCTTTCCATGGTACAAAAGACCTGTTTATCATAAACAGATTCTTTAAAACCATTCCTCATTAAATCACATTGAATTATAGGTAAATCAAATTTTATATTATGTGCAATAATATATTCACATTCATTTAAACATTCTATAAAATCCGTATATACAATTTTAGGGTCAACTCCTTCTGATCTCATTTTTTCATTTGAAATATGATGAATATCAATAGCTTCTTCAGGGATTATTACTGATTGATTTATAATATAATGTCCACCGCCAGCCTGTTTTCCTTCTTCATCTGTCAACAACCAAGCTATTTCAATTACATAAGGCCAATTATCAAAATCATTTATACTAGCTTTACGAGATTTAGGAAGACCTGTTGTTTCTGTATCTATAAATAAATATTTGCCTTTTATCCCTTCTACATATTCAGGAAGTTTAGATAATTCATCCAATTTTTGTTGTATTTTACTCTCTTTATTATCATAACAACAACTAATATTTTCCTCTGTCAATGATTTATCATCATCGTTATCATGGAAAAAGCATAAGATAGTTAATATTCCCCCAATTAAAAATACCAAAATTAAAATATACTCCATAATTGTTTTTTTTGCAAAGCTAACAATTACTTTTTAATTAGTATTAAAACTAGACTAAATATTCATTGAAACCAATCAAAAAAACATTGTTCTATATAACACAACTGTAAGGTGCTTTATTTCTAAAACACCTTACAGTTACTTACCCATGATTATATCTCCTACAACATTTGCCAGTACATTGGAGCCGAAACCTTTCAGACCGTCCAGTTTTTCAATCATGGAGATTATTTTATCTAATTTTTTATCCAGGTCACATAACTGAATCGTCGTACATCTTGTGCTTGAAATACCGCCGTACATGAAACCCGGAATCCACATCCTTAAGGTTTTCTACAGCCTTGCGATAGCAGGATAAAGCCATTTTTTCGGCAGGAACTTCTGCCGGAGATTTATACCCCATATCTTCTGCGATGCTCTTGGCATGATCCGAATAAATCATATTGGCAGTTACCCATAAAGCATAACTGTTATAATGCGGTTTGTCTTCACATACTCCTCCAAGCGATTCAACCGTTTTCTCAAAAGTATCATAGGACCAATGAAATCCTTTCATTCCATCTTGGTTGACAATACGTTTGCTGATATTCATTGCCTCGTGTTCGGATAGATAATTGTCCCAACAAACAGCCTCCAAATGCGACAACCAGTTTTCGGCCAGATCAGGATGAGCTGCCGCGACAGCCTTGAACATATACTTTTCAGTTTCACCGAATATCTTCATATTCTTCGAATCTTTACTTGCCACCATCTTTTCATAAAGTTCATGGTAGCGATCTATCATTTCTTCTTTAGTCTTCATAATTATAGGATATTAAAGTAAACTCCCCACAATAAAGCGGGGAGCAAACTCAAACTTTTTTCTCCCTTTTCTTTTTTACAGGTTTTAATGACTTTTGAGTTATAATCCTATCAAGCTGTGGGAGCAGCCGGAAAGGTGGCCGCAATGGTCAACGGAGTAGCCAGGCTCACACCAAACGCACGGTTACAGCACTTTACATTCTCAGGAGTAACCTGAGTAACAAGAGGAGTAAGTGTAATCGTAGGAACAGCACCGGCCGCACCGATAAAGGCTACCTTAAACTGCTCAACCCATTGTTTGGTAACAGAACGGCATGATCCTTTAGGAGTGTAAGCAACAAGCACTGCTGCATTGATGGTTACAACAGTCTGGGTATTCACCGTCTGCTGTTCTGCGACAGTAAAATTAACTATGCCAGTAGGCTGTACACCATTTTCAGCGCAATAAGCCTGGCATAAATTCTCCACTACATTAGTCAGATATTGCTGGCTGGTAGCAGCGATTTCAATCGGAGTCAATTGAATCATAATGGATATATATTAAGAATTATTCTGTGTCGGAACTTATACCGTCCGACTTCGGTTGGGGTTCATCGCTGCCGTCAGCTTCCTTATCAGGCGCTGTCTTGACGATGTATTCTTCTCTAGGAATCAAAGGCAGGTTATATTCAAGCAAGGTTTTCAGTTCTTCCATGTCTTCCTTTTCAAAAACAACCTTTCCATCCATCAGTGTCAACCCTCCATTTTTAATAGCATCATCCACTATTTTGTGAGCCATTTCGGGCAATGCATCATCCGGCACTTGTGAGATATAGCGGTTAATGATAGGTTCTATGATAGTTCCACTGACATTCTGCATTATCGGAGATAATTCCGCAGCAAGACTCCAGCTGGGTTTAACGAAACCTGTTGATTTCAATTTGGTCTCAATCATCTGCACAAAAGGAAACGATCCCATTTTTTGTGCGGAGAATTGCTGCACTACAGGTTGCAGCCATTTATTCAACACTGCTGATAAAATTTGTGAATTGGTATACATGGTAATATATTGTTTGAGTTAAAAAAGAGGAAAGGACGGAATGAAACCGCCCTTTCAATGAGATTCACTAGTTACAACCGCAGCAACCGGTATCACACACTTTACGTTGCGGAACAACAAGTTCACTTAACGCAGCCAAATCAGCAATCTGCTGTTTCATACAAGCCAGAGTGGCGGTATTAGTGCCATTGTACACAGCCTGATTCATGTTGATGGCATTCTGCTCACTCTTATCCGCATTGATACGGCTAAGCAATCGGTCATAAACATCAGCAAGTTTCTGATCCGTGTAAGTGTTCGCTTTCAGCAAGGCGATCTCTCCATCCTTTTGAGCCAGTTTGTCCATCATGGCTGCTTCATAACGGCTGACAGGTTTGTCATCCGAAGTAATCACTTCTACAGGACCTGACGCCATATTACGGTTATAACAGCCGCCTCCCAGGATATTGCCCGCATTCAATCCTAAAAATGATGCGATACCTGCTGACGCTCCGACGGTATTGTAATTACCTTGTCCCTGGCCGGTGACATTATAGTTCTCACCGTTCATACCTTTGATAGTCATAATATTATGTTTTAATAAGTTACTAGGCCAGGCTATAACCTGACATTACAAAGGTACAGACTATAACTATTAACTGAATTACAGTTATTTGTTTCTTATTTACCGATTATTTTCGACTTATTTTCAAGATGTTTGCGGATAACTTCTACATCCTTTTCCATCCACAGACTGGAAGATATCCGAGATGAATAGGAAGCAAGCAAATACCGGATACTAGCTTCTGTACGGTCCATATACTTGCTGATCTGGGAAGGGTAGAAACCTTCTTCGGATAGCAGTTTTACCAAAATACACCGGGCATCCACCACTTCGGCGGCCCGATTGTCTGACAGGATAAATTCCTGATGTATTTCCGTGAAAGAGGCGACTGATTCAAGGATTTCATTAAAACGTGCGGTCTTGCTCATAATAATGTAAAATTTAGAAACAATTTATTAAAAACATTGTTGTTTATCTATCCCCGGCACATCCAAAGGTTTTCAAATTCGACTGTCAATAGAATAAGAGCAAGACCGCAAGCCGGGGATTTTTGTTACCACTGCAACAGATTGTAATTGATAGTAACAGCCAACACAGGAGAAAAGCCGCCACTTCCGATACCATATCCGGCAGAAAGACCAATCCCCCACCGTTTATTTCTCTGTTTAATAGTTCCCAACATTGTAGGGCGATACAATTCAACTGACTTAAGTTCCGGATTATAACCATTAATCAAAATGCGATAATCATCCGTCCGGTATTCCCTTTCCATTATCGGGATTATCACCGGCATGGAGTCAGGCAACGTAGAGTCTATGTCCACATCAGGATCTTCCATGGATACCGGCAACAAAACGGTATCCACTCTTACATGATGTTCTACATCAGGCGGAGGTATGATGGTATCCCTTATGGTGTCAACAACCAACGTCCATAATGTATCCGGCGCAAGCTTCCCAGAATAATCAGCCGGGCGGGAACACCATGAAAGCATCAGCATGATACTTAACAAGACTACCAAGATCCAAGGTATAAGCTTCATAGTTCAATGAATTTAATTATTCCTTCGACATGAAGGGATGTTATAGCCTGTTTCCCTTCTTCAGACAAAAGGAAAGCCACATCTTCCATATTGTCTTGAAATAAGTTTTCCGTCAATACAGCCGGACATTCCGTATGTTTTAAAATATAGAATCCGCTCTCCTTGTCCGGATCACCATCAGCCAGATCTTTTCTAATCTTCATTCCAGGAAGGAACCTGTCAGCCGAAGCATACAGACAATCAGCAAGCCTGTCCGCTTTTGTCTGCCCTATACTGGTCCATGCCTCCCATCCACGAGCCTGCATCCATTGTGCCCCATTTCCGGCGGCGTTGCAATGGATGGATACCAGAAGAACATTACTCTTCCCAAATTCGGAACAAATATCATTCACTCGGCGGCATCTCTCCGATAGCGGCACATCAACTTCCTCACGCACAATCCGAAGTGTCTCATACCCCCTCTTACACAATTCATGCTCCACACGGATGGCAATTTCACGGGTATATAACGCCTCAATCAAACGACCGTCCGGAGAACGCTTGCCTTGTGTGTTGGCTCCATGGCCATTGTCAATTAAGATTTTCATGTTTGCTTTCATTTTCTATTTCATTAATAACATTCTTCAATTCTTTACTTTTCAAGCCGACCAGTCCCTTAAAGACGCTCCAAAGACTGATATGGTAATGCAGACCTTTACATTCGCAGTAATTACTGATCACACTTTCAAGTTCACAGTAACAGGCTATCAGCATACAGCATACGGAAATAGTGGAATAAGGAATGCCCAAAGGTTCACCAATCGCTTTTCCTAAAACCGCCCCCAATAGAATTATACATACGTAATCCCCCATTTTTATAAGGGTTCTCCGGATAGCCCGGCTTATACGCACTTCCTCCATTCTTCGTTTGGATTTGCTGATGCCCCACCATAAATCTGTAGAAATAAGAATCAAAGCCAGCAGCATCAACCATCTCATATCCCACATCAGACTATAAAATTCGGTAATGAATACCGAAAATGTGATTTTAGAACTTGTATTCATATCTGTTTTAAGTTATGTGTTTCATTATTTCTTTTACATTCATCCAGTCGGGAGCCGATGCGACAAAGCTCATGCTCCAGCCTATTGATGACAGTTCAGGCGACACAAAAGGCACAATCGTCTGATTATCCGATATAGGCTTGAGCCATGACATATAACGGGAATCATACATCATATAAGCACGTACCTGATTCAATAGTTTCAACGTTCGGTCACTCTGAATGGCAACTTCTACCATATCAGATTTATTCCCTAATTTGACCGCAACCGTCACCGCACGCTTATGCGTATCCTCTATGGAACCTATATTGTCCTGAGAGCTTTGTATCTCTCCAAAATCACAGAACAGATAAGTTCCTATCAGGGCATCCACCCGTTTTTTAACATCCTCAAAACGTTGCCCAAAAACAAAATTGGAAATATCAGGAACCAAAGGCTCGGACATACCGGCTATATACCCTTTCAGTTCCTCATACTCATAAAGTTCGGAACTTCCGTTAATAAACATATCCAGAACCCCGTCACGGGCAGGAAACCGGGAAAAATATTTTAAATACTCAAGAATCATAGTATATCATTTATAACATCAATTGGTAACCGGGTGGTATTAGCGATCTCAGCAACATCCATTTTGGAGGCATGAAGGCTACGCACGGATTCAATCATCTTCTTTCTCAGGATTCCAAGATATTGCAAGACGCTCATCTGGGATATCTCACGCAAATTTCCATATCCGTCAGCACTCAAGCCGTACAGAGCATCCTGTGCCCCTGTGCTTATCACAGATTCCTTTCCCGGTATGATTTTAGTAAGAATCTTGTATTCTGTCCTACTGAACAAATAATTGATGAATCCCTTGAAATTGAAACGGATGGCCTGCAATGTTTTAATATCCACTTTTGAAAAAAGAACGGCACGTTGATGCGCCCTGTCACTTTCATAAGGTAGTGAAGAATACAGGATGGAAGCAAGCAGGGGAAGCTGATCATCCCGGCAATCCGCCAGCTCACGCGCGTCAATAAACTGCTGTGCCGTCAATGAGGTTGTCAGCATAGAGAATCCTGTATCAATGGTATAACCAAGACAAGGTTCATCCTGCCCGTCAATATGGACAGATCCTATAAATTGTTTGCAAAAACAGGAGTCTACCACAAACTTATAATCAAGCCGTGACAGATAGCGGGATATAGTTATCCCCGTCAGTCTTTCCGGCGGGACACGCTTGCATAGCTCATAAGAATCGGTGTCAAGATCCGCCAGTGCCGCATCATTATCCGGATAACAGATCAGAAAAGGAAAGGTGACCTGCTCAGCCAGGCAAGCAATGTTTCCCATGGCATCCGCATCGGTTATCTTATTGATATCCCAGCCCATCACCCTGCATATATGGCGCACACGCACAAGACCGGCAGAAAGTTTACCTGCGGACATGGAAATCAGGTCCGCAACCAGTTCTTTAAATTGATAAGTGTTCAACCCTTCCCAACTGTTTGGAATAGAATACACGCTTCCTTTCAGGGTAAATTCAATATCTTTTTTCATGGCATCAAATAAATTTTATCGTCCGGACGATTGAAAGATGTTTCAGTTACTATATCAACATCCGTATTTCCGGATAAAGACAAATCAATATTTTTAAGGCTTTCCAAGGCTTGTGACATCAGATCATCAGATAAAGTTAACATCCTCTCCTGCTCCTGGGTACCGTAACGCATAACTTTTGAATCTTCAAACAAATTACGGATGGTAGCAGGAAATTCAAAGATATCAAATCTTCGTAACGACAATGCCACTGTTATTTTAGCAAGACATCTGTCCAATTTCCGACGATTTGTCTGGTCCTTTTCCGGCAAACGTTCATAATATCCTGATACATAATCATCCAATGCCTCCTGCTGGATCGGAACACATCTGAAAAAGTACAGGAATGAATTATCAATGGGATAAGATGCATCGAATTCATAAGTCGTCTTCAACTTAAGGTTTTCCAAAGCTTTATAAGTCTTGGTTTTCTTCCATTCCTCATCCGAATCAAGTAGCTGAAGTAACGTATCCATTGCATTATAGTAATTATCACGATAGGCCCTGCGCATCTGCTCCTGCTCGTTCTTGTAGATATCCACATCCGATTTACGAAGTGACAGTACATTGAATATAAGCTGTTTTGCCAATGTCAGATTAGCCACGGCACTTCTTAATGCATCCTTTTCATCGTTATCCTCTCCTGCTGCTATCTTCTTGTAGATATCAGGAGATATGACGGATTGAACCTGCTTAATGGCACTCATGGCACTTGATGCAAGATCTTTGAAATTCATGTTACTCTCCGCATAAGGGGAATAAAGGTGGAACTGGGCCACATCTATAAACAATTCTTCTAAAACATTCATGGCTGCTGATTATTAAGACGGTTAGACGGTGATACATCTTCCTGGCGTGATGGGATTTCCCGGTAAAAGCCTATCCGATAACCTTGTTCGTACAATTCAGGGAAGTTTATACGGATAGCCTGGTTGAACGGTTCACATACAATCTCATCTTCCGGTGCCAATTGGAGCAGATAAATCAAATAGTTGTAATAAGCGTCACTTCCGCTCTTGCTAATTACACCGTCCTTGCTGACTGATGAGATGGAAGAATCCAGCCCGACACTTGACAGCAATACTTCGTCAGCACGTTTATCATAGCTGATAATCGCATCAATGTATTCTTTATATTTTAAATCGACGGTTTCTATCTTCCATCGCTCCTCTTCCCCGCTGCTTCCGTTCCGAAAGCTGAAAGTCGCGTAAGCCTTTCCTTGGTTATCGGCTCCGGACAAGTAATCGGATATATTATCCAATTCCTGTTTAATATAGCGGATCAAGGTAGACTCCTTGAACTCAGTCCCAATCTCCAGCCCATTGTACAGCAATAGTTTCTCCTGTTTCGAAGCACGTTCCTTGTTTTCGTTGCAAAGATTGGTAATCTGGGTTCTCTTCGAATTTACCCATGCGTTAGGAATGATGATATGTATTTTAGCAGCCAACGAATTACGAAGAAAGCTGTTAATATATACTGCATTTTCATTGGAACCCTTGATATAAGGCTGTGTGCCCTCGTGTGTTTCATTCTCTCCATAGAAATTATCAATGGACTTCTCACGATGATGGGAAACAGCAGCGAACCTGTATCGCGGTACATCCTGCATACGCAATTTAGGATAAATACGCAAACTGGTACTGATTCCATTGATAAACTTACCAACAGCTATAGCCGTGAAATCTTTATAATAAACCATATCATAAGCCACATCCGTCCGGGTGGTGGCCAAAAGACAATCCTTATTCTCCATGGCTTCCAGACCAGCAACCGGCAGCACTCCCGGAACAATCCCTTTTCCAGCTGAAAACCGCCATTTTACAAAGAAATCGCGAAAATAATAATAGTTTTTGATGTTCTGTTTTGCAAACGCCCTGTATCCCTGCTCCATTCCATTCTGCTCCCAGCTTTCCAGCCATCTCTGTATACTGGGTTCCATAATCCAAGTTCTCTTGACTTTATTATCGACAAGTTCTGTCTTATAGACAGCCGGTCCGGAGCCATACAGCATATTGACCTGTTTGGTTATCAATCTTGGAAGCAGTCTGTTATGCTTGATATCACTTGCTACTTCCTGGCATTTCAGATTGTTCCAGCCACGAGAAGCGATGTTATACCCTTTGACTGTAAGCCATCTCACCTGTCCTTCCAATACCACCGGATTAACAGATACAGTACGGTTACGCTGCAAGGCATCCTGTATACTCCCTTCTCCCAGCTGGAAAGATATCACACTGCTGTCATTAACGTACACGCCAAGGCATCCCTGTATCTCTATATTACTTTGTTGACTCATGATAACCAATCTATTTTATGTAGTTTAAATCCATCTTGCGGGAATCCCATATAGCGTATCAATATAGTGTAACACATACGGGGTTCTCCGTCCTTGTCGGTAAACAGGAAGAAGTTATCACTGTCCACACTGAAACGTTCATGAGGCAATTGGGTGCGCCATCTGCAACCGTCCTTTACTATGATCTTAGTGGATGCCTCATTACGTTGCAGACTGCATGGATAGAATGCTATGGTAAAGCATCCATCGGGCAGCTTGGATATCTCCCTAGCCCATTGCATGGCCTGTGCACCCGACATCGTAACGTTATGATCTATTACTTCTTCCATGCTACGAATTTATTCGTTTTCCGATACAGTAGAAAAGACGAAATCTCAAGGGAAGAATCATATTTCCACCCATCTACCCCCTGTGCTGTGCAATCGGTTTTATCAGCGCGGCGTGGAGTCAATCGTCTCTTGAAAAAAGTTCAAAAATTTTTCAAAAAGTCAATCGTTTATCCATGATTCACATAATACTTATTTAAATGTCAAACAGACACTTAT
>ERZ506922.376-NODE-376-length-23859-cov-4.935893_pt1 | contig 23859 bp, 19 predicted proteins | sample MGYA00513974_ERZ506922 | MGnify/ENA metagenome assembly ERZ506922 | reverse complement strand
CGATGAGCTTGCCAACCTGCTGCTGTTCTGGTCTGCCAAGGAGCAGAAGATGATTACCCTGGCCGAGTATGCCAAGGGCATGCCCGAGGATCAGAAGGCCATCTACTACGCCGCCGGCGACTCGCGTGAGCGCTTGGCCAAGATGCCCGTGGTAAAGGGCGTGCTCGACCGCGGCTATGACGTGCTGCTGCTGACGCAGGATGTGGATGAGTTCACGTTCCAGGCCATGCGTGAGTACGTGGCGCGCGATATGCCCAAGATCTATGAGGACGATGCCGCTCGCGAGGCTGCCGAGAAGGCCGTTGCCGACGGTGCCGAGCCCGAGGTCGAGGATCGTCACCTGGAGCTCAAGAACGTCGCTACCGGCGATCTTGACTTGGCAACCGAGGATGAGAAGAAGGAGGCCGAGGACGCTACCAAGGAGAACGAGGACCTCTTTGGCGCTATGAAGGAGGCACTCGGCGACAAGGTCGAGAAGGTCGCCGTCTCTGCGCGCCTGACCGATGCTCCCGCGTGCATCACCACCGAGGGCCCGCTTTCGCTCGAGATGGAGAAGGTGCTCCAGAAGGGTCCCGAGGGCGCGCCCGACGGCATGCCCAAGAGCCAGCGCGTGCTCGAGCTCAACGCCAAGCACCCGGTCTTTGCCAAGCTCCAGGCCGCCCAGCAGGCCGGCGACAAGGACAAGCTCGCCCTCTACACCTCGCTTCTCTATGACCAGGCGCTTCTTACCGAGGGGCTGCCCGTGGCCGACCCCGTCGCCTTCGCGCAGAACGTCTGCAAGCTGATGTAGCAGGCGCCGGCCGCAGGCGCGCCGCCGCCCATCGCCAGCGCGACAAACCGCCGCCGTCAACGCGAGCTCCCTCCTGTTTTGCCCATATCCACCCCCCTGAGGGGCAAAAATGGGCTAAACAGGAGGGAGTTCCTTTTGTGCCGCGAGGTCGCGGCGGACTAAGCGCACTTCTCCGCAAAGGTTGTGGCGCGGGCCACCGCAGGTGCCGGCGCGGCCTCCTCCGGCTCCTCCCCGCGCTTGGAGAGCGCCATCAGCGCCATCATCGCGAGGATGAGCACGAGGCCGACGAGGTCGAAGGCGGTGATTGGCGTGCCGAGCGCGACGGCGCTCGTGGCGACCGCGGTGGCGGGCGTGAAGATCATGAGCAGGCTGCCCATCATGGGACCGGCCTCCTTGAGACTCTGCATGACGAGGAAGTACCCGAGGATCGCGCCGAAGACCGTCGTGCCGGAAAACGCCGCCCAGCCTACGGCGTCGAGCGCGGGCGCCGCCGCCCAGGGCCGCGCGAAGGGAAGCAGGATGATGCCGCCCAAGAGCATGCCGACGGCGTTGACGGGCAGCGACCCGTGGCGCTCGAGCGCGCAGAGCGGCAGCGAGTTGTGCAGGAACGCGAGGACGCTGTCGAGCAGGCACCAGGCGAGGCCTGTGATGCCGACGACGAGCGAGGAGGGGTCTCCCTTGGTCGCGATGCACCAGACGCCGGCGAGCGCGAGCGCAAGCCCGGCAGCCTCGGCGGGCCTGGGGCGGCGACGGGAGCGCAGGCAGGTGAAGGCCATCATGTACACGAGGTTGAGCTGGCCCACGAGCGACTCGGTCGCGGCGCTCGTGGTGTCGATGGCGACGACGTAGGTCACCTGGAGCGCGGCGATGCCGAAGATTGCGTAGAGGACCGTGCCCGCGAGCGCGCGGCGGTCTCGCAGCAGCGCGAGGAGGTTCTCTTTGTCCGTCGCCGCGCAAACAGCCGTGAAGACTGCGCCGGCGGTGAGCACGCGCAGGCAGCCGAGCCAGGTCGGGGCGATCGCGTAGCTGCTCGTCATGAACGCTACGAGGACGTTTGAGATCCCCCAGAAAAACGCGCCGAGGATTCCCGCGACGATTCCCTTGGTCTTTGCCTGCATGCGACCGGTCTCCCCATCTGTGTCTGAGTTTGCCTAAAAGATGAAATCACGTCGCCAACCAGAAGTACAATTCATAGATATAAAGAAACCCATAAGCACAATTGATTGGTTGCGCATCCATGGAGCTCAGGAACATCAAGACCTTCGCCCGCATCGCCGAGGTGGGCAGCTTCACTCGCGTGGCGACGGAGCTCGGTTACACCCAGTCGGCCGTGACGATGCAGATAAAGCAGCTCGAGCGCGAGCTCGGCTGCGTGCTGTTCGAGCGGCTCGGCCGCAGCGTGCGCCTGACGCCCGAGGGCGAGCGGCTTCTGCCCGTGGCCAACCGGATGCTCCAGGCGGCAGACGAGGCCTCGCGCATCGCCCAGGAGCCGGGCGAGGTCTCCGGCACGCTTCGGATCGGCGTCTCGGACTCGCTGCTCGTGGGCGTGCTCGCCCCGGTGCTCTCCGAGCTCTCGCGCACCTACCCGCGCGTGTGCGTCTCGACCCATCAGCAGATGCCCGACGAGCAGTTCGCGATGCTGCGCCGCAACGACATCGACGTGCTGCTTTTGCTCGACGAGCGCATGGAGCGCCCCGAGTGGGTCAAGGTCTTCGAGGCCCCTGCCGAGGTCGGCTTCGTCGCCGCCGCGACCGACCCCATGGCAAGAAGGGCGAGGGTTCCGCTCGAGGAGGTGCTGTCTCGGCCCCTCTTTCTTACCGAGCGCGACGTCAGCTACCGCGCGGGGCTCGACGAGCGTATCTGGGCGCGCGGGCTCGAGGCGACCCCGCGCGTCGAGTGCGGCAACACCGCGTTTCTCGCCGAGCTCGTGGAGGGCTGCGGCGGCGTGTCCTTCTTGCCGTCGTGCGCCGTGCGCGCGGCCGTCGCGGCCGGCAGGCTCGCGCACGTGGACGTCGACCTCGAGCGGCTCGACCTGTGGCACCAGGCCATCGTCCGGAAGAACAAAGTGGTGACCCCGCAGATGCGCCTCTTTCTCGAGCTCGTCCAGCGCGAGTTGTGCGGCTAGCCCGCATGACGGCAGCCCCGGCGGTCGCGCGTGCGCTCCTTGCAAGCGAGTTGTGCAAATAATCCGCAGGTTGGGTGCTATAGGTACCGTCCACCCGGTCGCTCGGGGGAAAGAAGCCCGCGGGCGCCGCGCATTGCTATCCTAAAGAGTCGCTAGTACACCAACCACAGGGGGATGGCATGGTAAAGACACTGGTGCTCGTGCGTCACGGAAAGACCGAGGATGTGAGCTCGACGGGCGACGACATCGACCGCAAGCTCACGCCGGCGGGAATTCGCGCCCTTGAGGTCGCGTATCCCCGCACGTTCCAGCTTTTGGGCGAGGATCCGGAGGTCTCCATCTGGTGCAGTCCCGCGATCCGCGCGCTGCAGACCGCGGGCGTGGTGGCCGAGGCGATCGACGCCTGCGGCATCGACGTGCACCAGTCCCTCTACGACCAGGACGTCGACGCGTTCCTGTCCGAGCTCGCGGCCGCCGACGAGGAGGTCGAGGCCCTCGCCGTGGTCGGCCACGTTCCCTTCATGGACCGGCTGACCAAGCGCCTGACCGGCTCGGACATCAAGTTCAACAAGGGCGCCGTCGCCTCCATCGCGCTGCCCGACGGTCCTTCGGGCGAGGGCTCGCTGCGCTGGTACGTGGCAGGCCCCGACTCCGTGTCGTGGGACGCGATGGCCGAGGTGGACAACCAGGTCGAGCTGATGGCCGCCGAGCTCGCGGACGCCTGCGACGCCTTCCTCGCCGACCCCAGCGACATCGAGGCGCTGCGCGTGTTCCGTATCCGCCTGCGTCGCCTGCGCTCGCTCATCCAGTTCCTTACCCCCTGGCAGTCAAAGAAGCAGGGCAACCGCACCTCCGATGACCTGCGCGCCCTTCTTGACGCGACCTCGCCGCTGCGCGAGATCGACATCTTGTCCGACGCCGTGGCGGGGCTCGTCGATTCCGGCGAGCTCGGCGTGAACTGCCTGCTGCCCGTGGCCTGCGCCAAGGAGCGCCAGCTCGAGCTCGAGAGCGTGCTCACCCTCATGCGCAAGCGCCACGTGCGCCGCCGCCTGCACAATATCGCCGACGAGTGCCCAAGCATCAAGTGGAAGAGCCGCGTGCTCGACGCGGGCCTTTGCGCCGCCGATTTCCAGAAGCACTTCGACGAGGAGCTCGAGGTGCTCGACGGCGTGCTGTTCGGCCTCGATCTGCACGACCCCGAGTCCGTCCACGTGGCGCGCCGCGACGCGAAGGAGATCCACTTCGTCGCCCGCGCCCTGGGGGCGGTCCTCGGCGAGGAGCGCGCCTCGGCGAGCGAGTACATGAACAGCATCCAAGGCGAGCTCGGCGCCCTCGGCGACGCTTATCGCAACGAGCGCCTGGCAAACGAGTACTCGAAGAGCCCGCGCTTCCGCGGCGTGCGCGCCGACCTGGGCGTCGTTGCCCGCGACCAAGCCGAGGTCGCGAGCGCGATCCTGGCCGGCTCCACCTTCTCGGCCCGCATGCGCGCCGCCGACTAGCTCGTCCCCAAGCCAATTTACATTTGGCGTCAGACGCAGGATTCTCGGTGCGAACATGAGAAGATGGCGTCTGGCGCCGTTTTCATCGTAAGAGCCTTAAGACAAAGGAGAGGCCGATGGCCGACTCGTCCGCATACCGCGTTGAGCACGACTCGATGGGAGAGGTGCGCGTTCCCGCGAGCGCCCTGTGGGGTGCGCAGACCCAGCGCAGCCACGAGAACTTCCCCATAGGCGCACAGACGATGCCGCCCGAGATCATCCGCGCGTTTGCCCAGCTCAAGAAGGCCGCCGCGCTCGCAAACCGCGATTTGGGACGCATGACGCCCGTGCAGGCCGACCTCATCGCCGCCGCTGCCGACGAGGTGCTCGACGGCAAACTCGACGGCAACTTCCCGCTCGTGGTGTGGCAGACCGGCTCGGGCACCCAGTCGAACATGAACATGAACGAGGTGCTCGCAAACCGCGGCAACCAGATCGCGGCCGAGCGCGGCGTCGAGCTCGAGCGCCCGCTTCACCCCAACGACTCCGTGAACATGAGCCAAAGCTCCAACGACACCTTCCCGACGGCCATGCACGTGGCCGCCGCCATGGCGGTCCGCGGGCGCCTGCTGCCCGCGATCGCCGAGCTCAAGGCTACCTTCTTGCGCCTCGAGGAGGAGAACGCCGGAGTGGTCAAGTGCGGCCGCACGCACCTGCAGGACGCCGTGCCCATCGCCTTCAGCCAGGAGATCTCGGGCTGGCGCGGGCTTCTGGAGGGCGCGTCCGAGGAGCTCGAGGCGTCGCTTGGCGGCCTTTATCGCCTGGCGCTCGGCGGCACGGCGGTCGGTACGGGCCTCAACGCGCCCGCCGGCTTCGACGTGGCCGTGGCTGCCCACATCGCCGACCAGACGGGGCTTCCCTTCGTGACCGACCCGAACAAGTTCCGTGCCTTGTCCGGCAAGGACGCGGTCGTCTTTGCCCACGGCGCCGTCAAGGCGCTCGCCGCGAACATGATGAAGATCGCCAACGACGTCCGCTGGCTCGCGAGCGGCCCGCGCCTGGGCTTGGGCGAGATCGCCATCCCCGCCAACGAGCCCGGCAGCTCCATCATGCCCGGCAAGGTCAACCCCACCCAGTGCGAGGCGGTCACGATGGTTGCCGTGCAGGTCATGGGCAACGACGCCGCCATCGGCTTCGCGGCCTCACAGGGCAACTTCGAGCTGAACGTCTTCATGCCCGTGATCGCGTACAACTTCCTGCAGTCCGTGGACCTTCTTGCCGACGCGATCCGCTCTTTCGATGAGCGCTGCGCTGCGGGCATCCGTGCCAACCGGGCAAAGATGGACGCGAACCTGCACAACTCGCTCATGCTCGTGACGGCGCTCAATCCTCACATCGGCTACGAGAACGCCGCGAAAGTGGCAAAGAAGGCCTTTGCCGAGGATACGAGCCTGCGCGAGGCCTGCGTTGCGCTCGGCTTCCTCACGGCCGACGAGTTCGACGCCGTCTTCCATCCCGAGCAGATGGTGTAGGCGTCCGTCGAGCGCGTAGGCTAACGGGAAAGCGACGCCGACGTCAGGCCGCCCGAGCGCAAGGGGCTGCTCCCGCACTCGACGTGGCTGCGGACGGCGGCCACGTCGGCGACGCAGCTTCCCGCGATGTGCGCCGCCCCGGCGCAAAGAAGTGCCGGCGCGATTGTGGCCGAGGGCCCTACGACGATGGTGCGCGCGCCGGACGCGAGCTCAAGCAGGCGGGGGAGCGTCTTGTTCGACTCCGCCATGCCCGTGATCACAGCGAAGTCCGCCTCGGGCAGTACGTACTCGCAGGCGGTATCGGGCAGGTCGTCGTCGGCGCGGCGGGCGCGCTCGAGCACGCTGAGTTCGGCCATCTGCGCGATCTTCTCCATGCGGGGGAAGCGGCCCACGACGGCCACGCGGGCGCGGCGGCCCTCGCGGCGCCAGAACTCCTCGAGCTCGCCCGGCAGGAAGAAGAACGGGTCCGCCTCGGCGCAGGGACGATTTCCGGAGTCTGCGTACAGGCGCGCACCGGCGAGCCCGTTCAGACGCTCAGGTTGGTTGTACCAGGCGTTCAGCGCCGCCACGCCGACGGAGGCGGTCTCAAAGTCCCAGGACTTGGCCAAGGCGGCGACGTCGCGCAGGGGCTTGCCGGCAAGCGGGCTTAAGCGCTCGCGCCTGCCGCCTTTGCAGGTGGCCGCCACGCCCGTGCCGCAGCTCGCCTCGACGCACGTCCAGTGCGAGCCCTCGCACATGCCGAGCACACGCTCTCCCGCGTCGACCCCTTCGATCAGTTCATCGTACAATTGCCAGGCAGAACCCATCGTTTTCTCCTATCCGACCGCGGAGGGCCTCGCATGCTGCTTATTCTTACCGCACCCATCCAATCGGGCAAGACCCGCTGGCTCGAGTCGCTTATCTTGGAGCTCGCCTCCCGCGGCGTCGCCTCGTACGGCGTGGTGGCGCCCGGGCGCTGGCACCGCGGGCCCGATGGCGGCGAGCTGGTAAAGGACGGCATCGACAATGTCTTGCTGCCCTTGGGCGAGCGCGTGAGGCTCGCGGAGGCGGCGCGCGGCCACGACGGCACGGCGGGGCTCGGCTGGAGCTTCGACGCGGACGCCCTCGCGCGGGTGGACGGCCACTTCGCCGAGCTCGCCTCACATGCCGACGACGCCCCTGGCCTGCTCGTGGTCGACGAGCTCGGGCCGCTCGAGCTCAAGCGCGGCGAGGGGCTCGCCCATGCCGTCCGCCTGCTCGAGCGCGGGCCGGCCTCCGCGTGGCCGCACGCCGTCGTGGTCGTGCGGCCGGCGCTCGTTCCTCTTGCCGAAGAAAGGTTCCAAGCCGCGTGGAGCGACTTGGAACCCATTGTTCCCGGCGACGATGCCCGCGAGCTCGTCTTGGGGCTTCTTGGCGCCTAGGCCCGCCGGTGCGCCCCGGCCACCTTAGTTGGACTTGGGCAGGGCGTTGGCCATGATGGCCTGGCACTCCTCGTCGGAGAGCTCGTGGCCGTAGAAGGTCTTGTAGTAGCTCTTTGCGACGTCGGTCATGCTGTCGGGGAACTGGTCGGGATAGCATAGGCGGGCGAGCCACTGCATGCCCATGATCTGGTTGACGGACGGCGGGCTGGACAGCCAGTTGTAGGGCTTGCCCGGGGCCTCGTAGACCTGACCGTCCTTGACCGCGTCGATGCCCGCCCAGGCGGGGTCGGTCGCGACGGAGCCGTAGTAGCTGTCTGCCGTGAAGACGATCATCTGAGGGTCGAAGGCCGCGATCTGCTCGAGGCCGATCTGGTCGCCCTTGCCGGAGGCGCTGGCGTTCTGGATCTCTACGCAGTTGTTGGCCACCATGTCGACGACCTGGGCCATGAAGCCGCCCTTTGCCAGCGCGCTGGTGCCGGAGTCGCCGGTAAGGTAGGCGACCTTCGGGCGCTCGGACTCGGGAATGTCCTTGACGACGTCGTTGACCTCATCGTAGGCGCTCTGGCAGTACTCGCCGAGCTCGGCCGCGCGGTCCCGCTTGCCGAGGAGCTCGCCCAGCTGCTCGTAGGCCTGCTTGTAGGTGGACAGCGACGACTCGATGTGGACCACGGGGATGCCGAGCTGGTCCTGGAGGGAGTCCATGTCCTCCTTGATGGTCTTCTTTGACTCGCCCACGTCGATGATGAGGTCGGGGGCGGCCTCGGCGATGGCCTCCCTGTTCAGGTCGCCTTTGCTGCCGTAGACGGCGCCAAAGACGGGCAGGTCAGGGTTGACGTCAGCGATGTAGTCGGCCTCCGCTCCGAGCTTGGCGGAGAGCCCGCAGAGCTTCTCGGGCGCGATGGTAAGAAGGACCTGCTGAGCAAGGGCGCCGGACGGGGCGATGCGATCGATGTCGGCGGGTATCTCCACCTCGCGGCCACAGGAGTCGGTGAACGTCCTGGTGCTGGCCTGCTCGCTCGCAGCCTGCTCGCCCGAGTCGCCGGGCTGTGCCTGGCCGCCGCAGGCGGAGAGGCCCAAGGCGGCGCCCATGCCGAGGGTGCCGGCGAGCATCGTCGCGAAAACCCTTCTGGAAATGCTGCTGCTCTTCAAGGAAAGCTCCTTTCGTCTTGTTGCGCGGCCCGCGGCCATGGTGCGCGGGCGTCCGAGTACCTATGCTGTCCGCCGCGCGAGCGCGTCAGCCGCGCCTGCCGCGCGGGGCCGCCTCCCGCCCTCTGCCGTCGTCTTCGAGCGCCGAGGCGGGAACGACGGCGCGCGCCCGGTCGCCGAAGAGCGGGCATACGCGCACATCGACGCCGTAGAGCTCGCTTACGTGCTCCTGCGTGACGACGTCTGCGGGCAAGCCCTGCGCGTAGACGCCGCCGTCCTGCATGGCGAGCACGCGGTCGGCGTAGAGGTAGGCCTGGTCGGGCTGGTGCATGGACAAAAGCACCGAGCGCCCCTCGGCGCTGAGCTCGCGAACGAGGCCGAGTACGCGGGAGGTGTTGGCGAAGTCGAGGGCGCTCGTGGGCTCGTCCATGACGATCGCGCGGGAGTCCTGCGCGATGGCGCGGGCCACGAGCGCGAGCTGCTGCTGGCCGCCCGAGAGCTGCGTGATTGGCCGGTGCGCGAGCTCGGCGATGCCGACGCGCTCGAGGGCCTCCATCGCGCGCGCCTCGTGGCGGCGGGTGGGGGAGCGCATCATGCCGAGGTCGGTGCCGCAGGCCATGAGGACGAGGTCGACGACCTCGTAGTCGAAGATGTTGGCGTGGGCCTGGGGGATGTAGGCGAGCTCGCGGGCACGCTGCGCCACGCTCAGGCGAGCGATGTCCTTGCCGTTGACCTCGATCGTGCCGGAGTAGCCCGCGGCCACGCCGAGGATGCAGCGGAACAGCGTGGTCTTGCCGACGCCGTTGGGGCCGAGGACGACGGTGAGCGTGGCGTCGGGCACCTCAAAGTCGATGTCGCGCAGGACCCGGTGCGCGCCGTAGGAGAACGAGAGCCCTTTGACCTTAATGCTCATATGCGCTTCCCCCTCGTGATGAGCCACATAAAGAAGGGCGCGCCGACGAAGGCGGTGAGGATGCCGATGGGGATCTCGGCGGTGGTGGCCATGCGGGCGATGTCGTCGACGATGAGCAGGAACGTGCCGCCGAGCAGCATGCTCGCGGGAAGCAGGCGGCGGTAGTCGGCGCCCACGAGGCTGCGCGCGAGGTGCGGGACCACGAGGCCGACCCAGCCGATGATGCCCGAGACCGAGACGCAGGAGGCCACGATGATGGTGGCGAGCACGATCGCGACCGAGCGGACGCGCGGGGCGTCGACGCCCATCGAGACGGCCTCGTCGTCTCCCATGGTGAGCGCGTTTAAGCGCCAGCGCAGGGCAAGAAGCCCGATGTTGCCGATGACGACGGGGCAGGCGATGAGGAGCACGTCGCGCTGGCTCGCGGAGGTGAGCGAGCCCATGAGCCAAAACGTGATGGCTTGGAGCTGCGAGGTCGGGTCGGCGACGAGCTTGACGAAGCTCACGCCCGCGTTGAACAGCGAGCTCACCATGACGCCGGCGAGCACCGTCACGAGGATGCGGTTGCCGCGCGAGAACTTGCTGACCAGAAGCACCACGGCGACCGAGAGCATGGAGAACGCGAAGGCGGTGACCGAGATGGCGAGGGAGGAAGCGCCGTACAGGATGGCCAGGCACGCGCCGAACGCGGCTCCCTGGGAGGCGCCGAGGAAGTCGGGCGAGACGAGCGGGTTCTGGAAAATGCCCTGGAAGGCGGCGCCGGCAGACGAGAGCGAGCAGCCCACCATGATCGCGAGGGCCACACGGGGCAGGCGCACCCGGAAAAAGAGCGTCTCCTGCTGGTCGGTCCAGGTCTGCTCCATGGGGGCGACGCGGCTGGCGAGCATGCGGCAGACGTCTGCGACGGACATGTCGTAGCGGCCGAGCATGAGCGAGGCCGCGGCGGCGGCCGCGAGCGCGATGGCGAGCGCCGCGATGACGGCTTCGGGACGGTGCCTGCCCTTGGTGTCCATGCGCCCAGCTCCTTCGCGTTGAATCCGGAAAACTACAACGAATCAAACAAAGTGTAAGGCAATGGAGGATAAACTCAACAGAATGTTTGGCGAACGGTAGCGCAGCGCGCCTGGGGCGCTGCCCTTGACAAGAAAAGCCCCGTCCGCTCCTGCCGCCGGGTTGCCCGGGCAGATGCGGACGGGGCTTCTTGCCGTCCTTGGGATATAAGGGCGCGGGCAGGCTTCCTACTCGGCAACCTCGAGCAGCTCGATGTTGAAGTTGAGGTCCTTGCCGGCCATCTCGTGGTTCATGTCGAAGGTGACAATGCCGTCCTCGATGGACTGCACGAACACGGGGAAGGGCTGGCCGCCCGGGCCCATCATGTAGACGGTCTGGCCGACGGGCAGCTGGTCGGCGTTGGGGATCTGATCCACGGGCACCTTCTGCACCATGGCGTCGTCGCGCTCGCCGTAGGCCTCGGCGGCGGGGATGTGGACGTCGACGACCTGGCCGACCTCCATGTCCTTGACGGCGGCGTCGAATCCCTTGATCATCTGGCCGGCCATGCAGGTGAACTCAAGCGGCTCGTTGCGGTCGCGGCTGGAGTCGAACTTCGTGCCGTCGTCCAGGGTGCCGACGTAGTGGACCTTGACCTTCTTGCCTTCGTTGCTCATAAAAAGCTCCTTGTGCTCGGTTTGTTCATACAGGCTCGCAGTATACCCGAGTCTTGGGCGGGATGCCGGGGCTCGCGTTGCCGGCTGAAAGCGAATACCTCAGCCGACTTTTTCTCGCTTTGGGGTAGGATGTAAAAGTTAACTATGGCTATCAATTGGCGCGGGGCAGCGGCAGCCGCGCGGATTCGGAGCGGACAACTATGATGGACAAACGGCTCTTGGCCCTGGTGCCCGAGGCCATGCGCCACGTCATCGCAACGGTCGTGTGGCAGTGGGTGGGGCTTCTGGGCAACGCGGCGATGGTGTGGGTCATCGCCCGAGTGCTCGCGGCCCTGGCTGGCGGCGGGACGGTCCCCGCGTCGGCGCTGCCCATTCTGAGCGGCGGAATCGTGGCACGGACCATCTCCGCGCGCCTCGCGGCCCGCGAGAGCTTCGTCGCCTCCCAGGGCGTGAAGAAGACCCTGCGCCGCCGCATCTACGAGAAGCTCCTCACGCTCGGGCCCGACTACGTCGAGTCGGTGCCGACGGCCGAGGTCGTGCAGCTCTCCGTCGAGGGATGCGAGCAACTGGAGACCTACTTCGGGCAGTATTTGCCGCAGCTCTTCTATGCGGTGCTCGCGCCCGCCACGCTCTTCTTTATGGTCGCGCCCGTGTGCCTGCCCGCCGCGGTCGTGCTGCTTTTGTGCGTGCCGCTCATCCCCGTGGCCATCGTCGCCGTCCAGAAGGTGGCCAAGCGCATCCTCGGCGACTACTGGGACCAGTACGCCGAGCTCGGCGACAGCTTTCTCGAGAACCTCCAGGGCCTGACGACGCTCAAGATCTACCAGGCCGACGCCGCCCGCCACGAGGCCATGAACGCCGAGGCCGAGAGGTTCCGCGTCGTCACGATGAAGGTCCTCTCGATGCAGCTCAACTCCATCATCGTCATGGACATCGTCGCGCTCGGCGGCGCCGTGGCCGGCATGGCCGTGGCGCTCGCCTTCGCGGCTGCCGGCGCGGTGGACCTGTTCGGATGCCTCTTCATCATCCTCATCTCGGCGGACTTCTTTGTTCCTATGCGCCAGCTCGGCTCGTACTTCCATGTCGCCATGAACGGCATCGCCGCGAGCGAGAAGATCTTCCGCCTGATCGGCCTACCCGACCCCGCGCCGCGACCGCTGCTCCCTGAGCGCGGCGACCACTTCTCGATGGGTCGCGTGAGCTTTTCTTACAAAGAAGGGCGCCGAGTCCTCGATAACGTGGACATCGACGTGCCGTCGGTGGGCCTCACCGCCATCGTGGGCAAGACCTCCGCCGGAGCCGTCAGCTATCTGCCGGTGGCCCGGGTGGCCAACCTTACCTCCGCCCTGAAGGACCTGAAAAAGCAGGGCGTATGGATCTTCGGCACCGCCGCCGGGGCCTCCACGGACCTGTACAGCGCCGACCTGAAGGGTCCCGCGGCCATCGTCATCGGCTCCGAGGGCGACGGCATGAGCCGCCTGGTGGCGGAAAACTGCGATTTTTTGGTCAGCATCCCCATGAAGGGGCACATTTCCTCCCTGAACGCGTCGGCGGCCGCAGCCATTCTGCTGTACGAGGCCGTGCGCCAGCGCCGGGGATAACAGCAAGGAGCTTCTATGAGTAAGCAAGACATGCGGCCCACGCCGCCGGAGGAGCACTATACCGTAGACGAGATACTGGAGGAGTTTGGCTCCGGTGCGCCTACGGAGGAGCCCTCCCCCATACCGGAGCCTGACCCGGAGTCCATACCGGACCCGGCCCCGGAGCCTCAGCCGGAGCCGGAAAGCGAACCGAAAGCCGGACCGGAGCCCGTTTCCGAGCCGGAATACCGCCCGGACGACACGCCCCCTCCCCCCCGGGAGAATCCCCTGGATAAGCTGCGCCGCCGGATACAGGCCCGGCAGGAGGACCCCGACGAGCCCGGCCTGGAGCCGGAGGAGGACGACGAGGACGCCGTTCTGCCGGAACGGACGCCCCTGAAGCAGCGTCTGTCCGCCGCCGTTCAGTGGGTCTGGGACCGCATCCCCGCCCGGGATCTGGAGGAGCCCACGGATGCCCCGGAGGAACCGCCGGAGCCGGAGCCCACCATGGACGACGCCGCCCGGGAGGCCAAATGGCAGTGCGCCCGGACCCACCGGCAGCGCATGCTGCTGGCCCTGCCCGCCCTGCTGACGGTCATCGTGGCCGTTATTGACGGCCTGGATGTGCTGTCCCAGGGGTGGTACGACCATGTGTGGCTGCGCTGCGGCATCCCGGCAGGGCTGCTGATCCTGTGCCTGCTGCTGTGCCCCCACCTGTGGCAGGAGGCATGGGAGCATCTGCGCCATGGCCGGGTCACCGCCCCGGCGGCGGCGCTGCTGTGCGGCCTGGTGGCCCTGGCGGACAGCGCCTGGTGCCTGTTTCTGGGGAATTGTCCGAATTTGCCCTTTGCCGCCCCGGCGGCGGCGCTGCTGTATCTGTGCGTCTGCGGTCAATACCGTGCCGCCCGTGCCCGGTACGACAGCTTCCGCCTGGCCCAGCTGGGCGGCGTTCCCCCGTATGTGGCCTCCGTCACCGCCGCCGGCGCCTGCAAGCAGCAGGGCCGTCTGGAGGGCTTTTACCGTCTGTGGCAGTCTCCGGACCCTGCCGCCCGCTGGCAGCCCATCCTGACGCCGCTGTATCTGGCCCTGGCCACGGTGCTGGCCCTGGTGGCGGCGCTGGCCGGCCATCAGATGAACCGTTTTCTCTGGCTGTGGTCGGCGCTGCTGTCGGCCACGGTGCCTCTGTCCCTGCCTCTGTCCGGAACGCTGCCCCTGTCCCTGCTGTGCCGCCGCCTGCACAAAAGCGGCTGCGCCGTGGCAGGCTGGAAGGGTGCCCGGGCCATCTCCGCCGCCCGCCGGGTGGTGGTAATGGATGAGGACCTGTTCCCCGCCGGGGTCCTGTCCCTGCAAAAGAAGGGGAAGGAGGGCCCCGCCTCCGCCCCGGTGGGCACGGTGGAGCTCAACGGTCTGAAGGTATACGGCGAGGAGATCAACCAGGCTCTGGCCTATGCCGAGGCCCTGTGCCGTGCCGCCGGCAGTCAGCTGACCCCTCTGTTCCAGCAGCTGATGGACGGTCAGGTCAGCTTCCGCTATGACGCCCACGATCTCCACTATTACGAGGACGGCGGCGTAGACTGCACCATCCGCGGGGCCACCGTGGCCATGGGCAGTGCCTATTTCATGAAAAAGCGCCGGATCACCCTGCCCCATGACCTGAAAATGGACACCGGCGTCTTTATGTCGGTGGACGGCAGGCTGGCCGCCATCTTCGTGGTGAAGTACCTGCCCTCCCGGAACGTGGAGTGGGCCCTGCGGGCCCTGCGCCGCAACCGGGTCACGCCGGTGCTGGCCACCCGGGGCGTCAACATCACCCCCAACATGCTCAAGCGGAAATTCCGGCTCAACGCCCGGCCCATCTATCCCGGGGTCGCCACCCGCCTGGCCCTGGCGGACCTTACCGGCCAGCGTGGGGAGGCCCCCAATGCCATCATCTACCGGGACGGTCTGCTGCCTATGGCGGAAACCGTCATCGGCAGCCAGCGCATGTGTCAGGCGGTGCGCTGGTCCACGGCGCTCGGCTGGATCGGCGGACTGTGCGGCCTGGTGCTGTCGTACTATCTCACCACGGCCGGTGATTTTGCGGCCCTGTCGCCGCTGTACATGCTGGCATTTCTGGCGCTGCTGCTGCTTCCCACCCTGCTGCTGTCGGGCCTGGTGAAATATTATTGATCCCCTGATGAAAAAGCTCCCTGTCTCGCATAAGACAGGGAGCTTTCAGCTTGTCAAAAAACTTTTTTTGACAAGCTGAAAAGCATTTTCAGAACTTTCATAAAAGTTCTGAAAATGCGGTGATTGAAAACGAAAGACACCCCTGATGGGTTTCTTTCGTAACTATCTTCCTTTCCGAAGGCGGAGGCAATCCTGCTTTTTTGACCGTCTCGAAAAAGCTCCCTGTCTCGCATAAGACAGGGAGCTTTTTGTATAGGCAAGGAAAATATTCCGCAGAGGGCAGCGTCCCCGGCGCCCCGCGCCCTGTCCGGGCAGGGATCACACGTCCCCTATATGGTGTACACAAACGGGTCCGAGGGATTCTTCATCACCGGGGCCGGAGTGGCGGCGGCCACCCGGGTGCCGCTGCGGACGGAGTGGGTCAAAAACACGTTGCCTCCCACCACGGAGCCGTCGCCGATGTCCGTCTCACCCCCCAGAATAGACGCGCCGGAATAGATGGTCACGTCGTCCCCCACGGTGGGATGGCGCTTCCCCGGCAGGGACGCGTGCCCCGCCCGGGGCGACATGGCCCCCAGGGTCACGCCCTGATACAGCTTCACGTTCCGGCCGATCACCGTGGTCTCGCCCACCACGATGCCGGTGCCGTGATCGATAAAGAAGTGGGGCCCGATGGACGCGCCGGGGTGGATATCGATGCCCGTGCGGCTGTGGGCATATTCGGCCATGATCCGGGGGATCATGGGCACCCGCTGGCAGTACAGCAGGTGGGCAATGCGATAGACAAAGATGGCGAACAGGCCCGGATAGGCAAAGATGATCTCCTCCCGGGACGCAGCGGCGGGATCGGACTCAAACGTGGCGTCCAGGTCCTCCAGCAGCAGCCGCTGCACCCGGGGCAGCCGGCGCACAAACTCCCGGGTGATCTCCTCCGCCCGCTGCACCTGGTCCTCCGGCAGGGCCAGCCGCAGCTGAGCCGTCAGCTTTTCGGAAATGCGCTCCAGCAGCAGGGCGGCATAGTTCTCCGGAGCCAGGGACATCAGCGCCGGGTCCCCGAAATAGGCGGGGAACAGCAGGCGGCGCACCTCCTTGACCAGGTCGATGACCGCCCGGCGGTCCGGCAGGCGCAGGCCGCTGCCGTACAGGGGCGTGGCGCTCTCCGTCAGGGTGCGGCCCATGGCCGCGGCGGCTTCTTGAATGTGTTGGGGATACATAAACAGGCTTCCTTTCGGCATGTGTGGAAAAATCAAAGCGGCAGGGCATGCAGGATGCATGCTCTGCCGCTGCTTATACGCGCATTTCCCGGGCAATTCAATCCCGGGCTTTCTGGGCAAACCATGCATGACCGTTCCGGGCATGACAACAGCAGGCCACGGTACAGATGGCCCGGCAGCTGTTGACGGAAACGGTTCTGCTCATGCGGTTTGCTCCTTTTCGGTGTCTGCTTTTATTATATGCCCCGCCGGGCCCCGCGTCCATTGTCATTTTGGACAAAATGCGGATTTATTCTTCCCGCACCCGGTGGTACAGGGTCCCGCAGGCGGGCTCCACTCCCTTGACGGCGAACAGCTCCTCCACCGTGACGAACCGCACCCCCCTGGGCTGCAAGCGGTCCACGATCTCCAGGGCCGCCGTGACGCTGGTGGCGTAGCAGTCGTGGAGCAGGAGAATGTCCCCGTCTCCCGCCCGCCGCAGAACAATGTCCAGAATGCTGTCCACGTCCCGGCTTTTCCAGTCCTCCGTGTCCACGGACCAGCAGATGACCGGAGTCCCCAGGGCGCAGAGCTCCCGGTCCGATAGGAAGCCGTAGGGGGGCCGCAGCCAGTAGCTCCCGTCCCCCAGCACCTGCCGCAGGGCACGGTCGCATTTTTCCAGATCCGCCAGGGCGTCGGCGGTGGACAGCTCCGTCAGTGCCCTGTGGCTGAAGGAGTGGCTGCCGATCTGGTGGCCCTCCTGCCGGATACGCCGCACCAGGTCCTCCCGGCCTTCGATCTGACTGCCCACCAGAAAGAACGTAGCCCTGGCCCCCCGCCGGGAAAGGCCCTCCAGCAGCCGGGGCGTCCAGGCAGGGGATGGGCCGTCGTCAAAGGTCAGGGCCATGTAAACCGGCTCTCCCGCCGGTTCTGCCGGATACGCCGCCGGTTCCGCCGCCGGGGCGCACCCGGTCAGCAGCAGCGCCGCCAGCAGCGCCGCCGCTATCCGCCGCCTCATACCGGTCCCTCCACCGCCACCGCCTGCATCCCCAGCTCCCGGTGCCGCTGCCACACCGTCTCCCTGGGATAGCGCACCACGCCCCGGTCCTCCCAGGGGTCGCAGCAGATATAGTGCTCCCGGTCATATCCCGACAGCACCACGCAGTGCTCGTTGGAGATCCACATGAAGGGCTGGCCCTCCGGCTCCGTCCGGTACCAGGGGCCGTTGACGGTGGGGCGCAGGTCAATGCTGATCCAGATCAGCACCGGAATCCCCCGGTCGATATACCGGCGGCACAGATAGCCAAGCTCCGCTCCGGTCTCGTTTTTGACCCGGTAAATCCCGGCTTTGTCCCGGGCCAAACCGGCCAAAAAGCGGGACATCCCGCTTTTTATCGCCGGGGCCCAGCAGCCCAGGGCATCCGGGTCGTGAGGGTCCCCCACAAAGGCCCGGCGGGGGTCCGGCCCATGCCAGACGCCGCCGGTATCCCGGTAAAACGGGGCCGAGGGCAGATGGTCCCGGGCAAAATCCTCCGCCGTCACGGAAAAGCCCAGGTATTGCAGCGCCATGGCGGCGCTGACGCTTTCGCAGCCGGTGGGCAGGCTATGCCCCTGGCCGATAAAGGGCACCGGAAGCTGCTTCATGCCGCCCCCTCCCGCCGCCGGGACAGTCGGTGGAAGAAAAATACCTGCCCCACCACCAGGGCCGCCCCCGCAGCCAGCGGAAGCCAGGGCTCTCCCAGCACCGCCGCCAGCAGATAGCAGACCGCACAGTCGGCGCCGACCACCAGGCCGTACCACAGCTGGGTGGTAACATGGGCCATGTGATCGCACCCGGCGCCGGTGGAGCTCATGATGGTGGTGTCGGAAATAGGGGAGCAGTGGTCGCCCATAACGGCCCCGGCGCACACCGCCGCCACCGCCGCCGGCAGCAGGGAACTGCCGGCAAACACCGGCACCGCCACGGGAATGAGAATGCCCATGGTGCCCCAGCTGGTGCCGGTGGCAAAGGCCAGCAGCCCGCCCACCAGAAACAGCACCAGCGGGAACAGGGCCGTCAAGGTCTCACGCCCGGCAAACAGCCCCTGGACAAAGGCCGCCGCGTCCAGCCGGGCGGCAAAGGATTTCAGCCCCCAGGCAAAGGTCAGCACCAGCAGCGCCGGGGTCATAAGCTTGAAGCCATCCAGAAAGCCCTCTACATAGCCGGAAAACGTCACCACACCCCGGGGAATGTATAAAACCGCCATCACCAGCAGCGTTACCGCGCAGCCGAGGCACAGGGCCATGGGCGCATCGGTGTTGGCAAAGACGTTGGACGCCGTCAGGGGAAGCCCCCCCTCCCGGCAGGTCCGGCGGCCCAGCAGCACCATGCCCCACACCACCGAGACGATGAGGCACACCGTGGGCACCAGCAGATCCACCGCCCGGCCCCGGGGGCTAAACTGGCCGGTGGGAGAGCGGTCATCCCGGGGCGGCTCCTGGACGGCGGCCAGCTGCTCCCGGCGGTACATGGGGCCGAAATCCCGGCCCGTCAGGGCCACCACGAACACCATCCACAGCATCAGAAGGGCGTAGAAATTATACGGGATGGCCCGCAGAAACAGGGTGAAGCCGTTGACCGTTCCGGCGTATTCCGCCGGAATGTACGACGACACGGCGGCGGCCCAGGAGCTGATGGGCGCGATGATGCACACCGGGGCGGCGGTGGCGTCAATGAGAAAGGCCAGCTTCTCCCGGGAGATGCGGAAGCGGTCGGCGATGGGCTGCATGATGGCCCCCACCGTCAGGCAGTTGAAATAGTCGTCCAGGAAGATCAGGCATCCAAGGCCCGCCGTGGCCGTTTCCGCTCCCCGGCGGGAGCGCACCCGGCGGGAAGCCCACTCCCCGAAGGCCCGGGAGCCGCCTGACCGGGCAAACAGCACCACAATGGCCCCCAGCAGCACATCGAAAAAGAAGATCTTCCGGTCAATGCCCTCCATAAGGGTCAGAAACAGCGTCTCGAAGCTCCGCCAGGGGGCGAAGCCCTCTGCCAGCAGCGCCCCCATCACGCACCCGGCCAGCAGGGAGGAGTACACCTCCTTGGTGACAAAGGCCAGCACGATGGCCACCGCCGGAGGCAGCAGCGCCCAGCCGGTGCCCACAAAGGACGCAGGTCCGCCGCCTGTGTCGGCAGCGGAGACGGCCCACAGCAGCACCAGCGCCGCCGCCAGCACGATCCCCCGCCTGCGGAAGGTTGTTTTCATGGTCAATTTCCTCGCTTTCCCCATAAGTCGGCGCTCCCGCAGGGCGGGCCGCCTATTGAAAGTGTATGCGGGGATATGACAGGGGAGTACGTGCCCAAGGCAGGCGCGGGGGACGGGGTACGGCCATGGGGCAGACAGAGTCGTCCGCCCCTGCAAAAAAACGCGCGTGGACGGCGGCCCCGGATACCGGAGCCGCCGCCCACGCTTAAAGGAAGAAAGATGAAAGAAGAAAGAGAGAGTAATTGGAATGCAAAATATATCCAGTGACGCTTCCGGAGAAGCGGTCACGCTGTCTTAGTTGCCGCGGCCGCCGTTGCCCCGGCCGAAGAAGTAGTCGTACAGGTCGCCGTAGGAATCCTGCTGACCCTGGTTCCGGTTGGAGGAATCGTCCTCAGTGCCGGTGGTCTGGGGCTGCTGGTCGAAGGTCAGGCTCAGGGTGATCTCCTGGCCGCCGCGCCGCACGGTAAGGGTGACGGTGTCGCCGGCCTTATAGCTCTTCTTGGCCATGGACAGGTCGCTCATGGAGGTGATGTCCGTGTCGTTGAGCTTGGTGATGACGTCGCCCAGCTGCAGGCCCGCCTTTTCCCCGGCGCCGCCCTTTTCCACGGCGTAGACGAACACGCCCTTGGTCACGTCGATGTTGTACTGGGCGGCCATCTGCTCGGTCATGCTGCCGGCCTTGATGGCCATGTAGGCCTTATCGGTGACCTGGCCGTTTTCCATGATGTCGGTGATGATGGTCTGGACATCGCTGATGGGGATGGCAAAGCCGATGCCCTCCACAGAGGTGTTGGAATAGCTGGAATACTTGGCGGACACAATGCCCACTACCTCACCATACAGGTTCATCAGGGGGCCGCCGGAGTTGCCGGGGTTGATGGAGGCGTCCACCTGGAGCATGTTGAAGGGGGTGCCGTCCACATTGATGGCACGGTCGCAGCAGGACACGATGCCCTGGCTCATGGAGAAGGTCAGCTCGCCCAAGGGATTGCCGATGGCCATCACCGTGTCGCCCACGTTGACGTCGGCGCTCTTGCCCAGGGTCACGGCCTGGAGGCCGGTGGCCTCGATCTTCAGCACAGCCACATCATAGTCGCTGTCGCCGCCCACCACAGTGGCGGGATAGGTATCGCCGTTATACAGGGTGACGTTGACGCTGCTGGCGCCGGACACCACATGCTGGTTGGTGACGATATAGCCGTCCTGGGTGATGACGAAGCCGCTGCCGGAGGAGGCGGACTCCACCTTCTGGCCGAAGATGTTGGTGGACACGGCAGAGCAGTTGATGGATACCACGCTGTTCACCGTGGAGGCGTACACCTCGGCGGGGGTCATCAGGGTCTGGCCGTCCACGGATTTGACGCTGACGGCGGAAGCCGTGCGGCCGGTTTCCTGGATGGCGGTTTTGCCGGTCTTGCGGGCCAGGGACGCGCCGCCGAAGCCGCACAGGCCGCCCACCAGGGCGCAGCATAGGACCAGGGCCGTGACCTTGGTGCCGGTCTTTTTCCAGAAGCTCTTCCCGTTGGTCTTGGGAATCCGGGGTTCATCCTGATAATCGCCGGTGGTGCAGGAGGTCTGATCCTCCTGCGCCGCCTGGGGCTCCGGCCGGGGAGCGGGCTGCCAGCTGGTCTGGCTGGGGTCCGGCTGGCCGGGCTGGGGAGCCTGGTCCTTGGAATAACTGTAATGATACAGGTTTTCATCGCTGTTGAAGCCGCTCTCGTTGTTCTCGTCGTTGACGCCGTTATACATAACTGTGAACCTCCTATTGTCGGGCGGGGTGGAATGTGGTATCATGAGGTATCGTGCTCCGCCGCCGCTGTGGTTTTCCTTTCGATGGTTTATAGTATACGCGGAAACCTTAACTGGAGCTTTAAAAAACGGCAAAAATTTTGAACTTTTTGTGAAGTCAGGAGGGTGCGGCCTATGGTGAAAATTGAGGGGCTGAAGCTGGCCCCGGGCCAGGAGGAGGCCCTGCTGCGGGGAAAGGCGGCGCGGCTGCTGCGGGTGCCGGAGGGGGACATTCTGTCCCTGCAGGTGCTGCGCCGGTCCGTTGACGCCCGGGAGGAGCTGCGGCTGGTGTACACCGCCGCAGTGGAGCTGCGGCAGGAGAAAGCCGTGCTGCGGCGGGTGCGGGATAAGCGGGTAACGCCGTATGCGCCGGAAACGTACCGGCTGCCGGAGGTGCTCCGGGCGCCGGAGACGCCGCCGGTGGTCATCGGCGCGGGGCCGGGAGGGCTGTTCGCGGCCCTGGTGCTGGCCCGGTGCGGGCTGCGGCCCATCATCCTGGAGCGGGGCCGGGACGCCGTGACCCGGCAGCGGGACGTGGAGGCCTTCTGGCGGGGCGGCCCATTGAATACGGAATCCAACGTTCAGTTCGGCGAGGGGGGCGCAGGCGCTTTTTCCGACGGAAAGCTGAATACCGGCACCCGGGACCGGCGGCACCGGTGGATCCTGGAGCAGCTGGTGGAAAACGGCGCGCCGGAGAGCATCCTCACCGACGCCAAGCCCCATGTGGGGACGGATATGCTCCATGTGACCCTGGTGAACCTGCGGCGGCAGCTGCTGTCCCTGGGGGCGCAGGTGCGGTTCGGGCACCGGGTCACGGGACTGCGGGTCCGGGACGGGGCCCTGGAGGGGCTGGAGGTTACAGGGCCGGAGGGGCCGTATGTGCTGCCGGCCCGGCATGCGGTGCTGGCCCTGGGCCACAGCGCAAGGGATACCTTTGAAATGCTGCACGCCGCAGGGGTACAGATGGAGCAGAAGCCCTTTGCCGTGGGGGTGCGGATCGAGCACCGGCAATCGGACATGGACGCAGCCCAGTACCGGCAGTTCGCCGGGCACCCGTGTCTGCCCGCCGCCAGCTATAAGCTGTCATGCCACCTGGAAAACGGGCGCAGCGCCTTCTCGTTCTGCGTTTGCCCCGGGGGACAGGTGGTGGCCGCTGCGTCGGAGCAGGGGCGGGTGGTCACCAACGGCATGAGCGCATATGCCCGGGACCGGGAGAACATCAACGGCGGCCTGCTGGTAAACGTGACGCCGGAGGACTTTGGCAGCGGGCATCCCCTGGCGGGGGTGGCCTTTCAGCGGCAGCTGGAGGAGGCAGCCTTCCGCCTGGGCAGCGGCGGCTACGCGGCCCCGTGCCAGCGGGTGGAGGATTTCCTGGCGGGGCGGCCCTCTGTGGGGCCGGGGCGGGTGATCCCCAGCTATCGGCCCGGGGTCCGGTGGACGGACCTGCGGCAGTGTCTGCCGGAATTTGTGCGGGAGACCCTGGCGCTGGCCCTGCCGGTGCTGGACAGGAAAATACAGGGCTATGCCCAGGGGGATGCCGTTCTGACGGCGGTGGAGACCCGGTCGTCGTCGCCGGTGCGCATCCTGCGGGATGAGAGCGGCCAGTGCAGCGTCCGGGGCCTGTATCCCTGCGGCGAGGGGGCGGGATATGCCGGAGGCATCCTGTCCGCCGCCGCCGACGGCATGCGCTGCGCGGAAAAAATATGGGAGGTATACAGCGGATGAAAAAAATTGCGGTGATGGAGGACTTTCTCACGCCGGAGCGCCGGAAAAGGGTGCTGGCAGCGGCGGAAAAGCACGGCTTTGCGGTGGACTTTTACGGGCGGGGCAAGGCTCCGGCAGAGGGGCTGGACCAGTATGAGATCATCTACGGATGGTGCGAGCCCGGAGACCTGAAGCGGGCCACGGCGCTCAAGTGGTACTGCTGCGGCTTTGCGGGGGTAGATCTGCTGTCCGACGACGGGCTGTACGCCAATCCCGACGTGATGCTGTCCAACTCCTCCGGGGCCTATGGGCTGACCATCAGCGAGCACATTCTGATGGTGACGCTGATGCTGCTGCGGCGGATGCCGGATTTCCAGGACATCGTCCGGCGGCGGGAATGGGTCCAGGAGCTGCCTATGCGGTCCATTTACGGCAGCCGCATCACGGTGCTGGGCGCCGGGGACATCGGCACGAATTTTGCCCGGCGGGCCAAGGCCCTGGGAGCCGCCCACATCTGCGGCGTGTCCCGCAGCGGCCGGAACGGGGACCCGGCCTATGACCGGATGCTGCCCCAGCAGCAGCTGGACCAGGTGCTGCCGGAGACGGAGATCCTGGTGATGGCCCTGCCCGCCGTGGCGGACACCGCAGGCATCCTCAGCCGGGAGCGCATTGCACTGCTGCCCCGGGAGGCCATCGTGGTAAACGTGGGCCGGGGCAGCGCCATTGACCAGGACGCGCTGATGGAGGCCCTGAACGCAGGGCGCATTGCCGGAGCCGCCCTGGACGTGATGGTGCCGGAGCCGCTGCCCAAGGAGCACCCCCTGTGGAGCACCCGGAACCTGCTGCTGACGCCGCATATCTCCGGGAATATGTCCCTGGGATACACCTGCGACCGGAATCTGGATATGTTCTGCCGGGATCTGGACAACTATGCCGCCGGTCGTCCCCTGGAGCACCGGGTGGACCGGAAGCGGGGATATTAACAGCAAAACCACGCTGCGGCCGCAGCGTGGTTTTTGGTCTGTCACAAGCCCCGCAGAGTTTGCGGCCTGCGGGCCGCAAGCTCTGCGGGGCTTTCTTGTTTTATACGTTGAAGCGGAAGTAGATCATGTCGCCGTCCTTGACCACATAC
>ERZ506922.356-NODE-356-length-24589-cov-6.049931_pt1 | contig 24589 bp, 26 predicted proteins | sample MGYA00513974_ERZ506922 | MGnify/ENA metagenome assembly ERZ506922 | reverse complement strand
CTGCGTCCACATCCTGCAATGCTTTCTGCAGCGCCTTTAAATGTGTTTCCGGTATAAATATCTCCAATTTACAACAGGTAAATGGCTCCATGACATCCCGCCTTTCTCTGCCCTGAATTCCATTTTCACTCGTTGGACCGTCATCTGGTGATCTGCCTGGACTTCAGGTGTCTGAATGTTAGTATACAGGAAACGGACCAGGTTTACAAGGTTCTGGGGGGCCCGCCATTGGAATCCCTTTATCCTGTCATGGTTTTTCCAATAAAACCGCAATCGTATCCCCTGTCCCATCATAAACCCTTCCCGCCACATCCCCATATACACCGCTGACGCGAAATCCGCACGGAACCGCTTCCCTCTCCAACGTCTCCATCGTAAAATATTGATTCCACAGATAATAGACCGCCGTATCCCGTTCTGAAAGCACCGCAATCTGTTCTAATGTGACGTCCTCTGTGAATTTACCGTGCCTGTTTAATACCACATATCCCTGTTCCCTCCAACCTTAAACGTTTATCAAAAAGGCGGCTGCCCGGAAATAAATTCCGTCTCCTTCCCGCTATACGTAAGCGTAAGCCTGTGCATGGCCCGCGTACATGCGATGTTTAAGATAATCCCCAGCGACACATTTTTCCCTGCCCTGAAGCAGCGGATCGCTTCCCTTATCTTCCTGATTTCATCTGCAGCGTCCATGCACGGGAGCAGCGCCGGAGGTTCCCCGTGGCGCTACACCGGTTCCAGGGCGGATACATGATGGATTTTCTTTGCAAACCGCATGATTTCATAGGAAGAACGGTAACTCTTATTCAATTCCACAAACTGAGCCTTGTCATAGATTGTCCGCAAATCCTCCAGACCGTGTAGATGGTTAGGGTTAACAGATTGGCCGAAATGTGCCTGGTGATATGGCTTTCCTTTAATCCCTGGAAGGCCGAATGAAGATATAAAAGCGGGTATACATCCGCCCACTCCAATGTCTTCCTGGCAGCCATGACAAAATATTCCGGAATTCCCATCCGTTTATAGAAATCCTTATAGACAGCCAGCGTGTCCTTCATGGTAAGCATGGAATTCAGCTGTTTCAGTATTGTCCGGGGCCGGGGCACCTCCTGTTCCATGATATTATCTGTCTCATAGCGGTCATGAATATCGTCCGCAACCATTGCCAGCCGCTTCTTTACCGGACAGGTTCCATAGGCCAGGAACGGATATATTCCTCCTCATTCAGATGGGGAAAACCGTTCATTTTCCCTGTACATGTTGGGAGGCATCCTATACATGGCTGTAAAAGCATTGGTAAATGCCTGCTGGCTCTGATAACCGGATAAAAATGCAATCTGTACAATCGGTTTGCAGGAAAATACAAGCAGCTTGGCCGACTCTGTCAGCTGCCTGCGCTGAATGTAATCGTGAATGGTAAGACCCACTGTATCGGAAAACACACGGTGAAGATGATATTTGGAATAATGGACCGCGCCGGAAATCATGTCCAAATCCATTTTTTTCGTCAGATTGGCTTCAATAAAATTAATTGCCATAATTACCTCATCCATACTGCTCATCACAAAACTGCCTCCTGGCCGCCGGCTCTTAACCGTCATACCACAAAGGCGGAACACCCAAACGGGTGCTCCACCGCTCATCATTCGCTGTGATCCCTGAATTATCCTTCTCCAATCCAGGTGTTTTCTCACTTCTCTATCTTCTGATTGACTGCATACAGTACAATCTTCATGGTCACATTCTTTTCCTCATCGATAATCAGCGTAAGGTATTCCCCTTCCTTTTTAGCCACCTTACCTACTACCCCTCCGATGGTGACGACCATATCCCCGGCCTTGACAGAATCATGCAGCTCCTGCATTTTCTTATGCTTCTTTTTATTGGGGATGTACACAAAACCGTACATTGCCGCTACAACAATGACTCCATATGCGAGAAACAATAAACCTGGTGACATATCTTAGAAGTCCTTTCTGAGTCTTAATCATTAAATCTGGAAGAACCGTTCAACAATCCGTACAAATACCGCAGAACCAATCCAGAATACGTCCTCATCCACATTAAAGCGCGGATTATGATGTGGTACATCCGTATGCTTCTGCGGATTGGATGAGCTTAAGAACATAAATGCTCCCGGCGCCTTCTCAAGATAATAAGCGAAATCCTCACCTCCCATGTTCGGGGCATCCAGATGGTCCATAACCATATCGTCCCCTACCACATCCCGTGCACAGTCAGCTGCCAGCTCCGCCATACCGGCATCATTGGTAACAGGTGGAGCTCCCCAGATCATCTCGTACTCTGTTTCACCCCGGAAGGTTTCAGCCGTTGCCTTGGCAATCTCTCCTATTCTCTTTGCCAGTTCCTGACGCACATCCTCCTCCAAAGCCCGGATGGTGCCTTCAATCAGAACCTCTGATGGAATAACATTATAAGCAAATCCCGCCTCCACATGGCCGATGGTCAGTACCGACGGCTTCACTGCCGGAATCTCGCGTGCAATGATTTCCTGGAGATTGATGATGATATGGGCCGCAATATTGACCGGGTCCACACCTTTTTCCGGGGTGGAACCGTGACAGCCGATTCCTTTTACCTTGATTACGAATTTGTCAAAGGACGCCATGCAGCAGCCCGGCACACAGATCACGGTTCCAGCCTTGATATCCTTGGAGACAATGGTTCCGATATGGGTTCCGAACACTGCGTCAACGCCGTCCATGGCTCCCTCCGCGCAAATCCTCTGAGCCCCCTTGGAGCCTTCCTCATCCGTCTGGAAGAACAGCCTTACCGTTCCCGGAATCTGGTCCTTGTATTCATTTAGTATCTTTGCCGCTCCCAGCAGCATGGTCATATGTGTATCATGTCCGCAGGCATGCATACACCCTTCATGTCTGGATATGTAATCGACCTCATTGGCCTCCTTAATCGGAAGGGCGTCCATATCCGCACGGAGCGCGATTGTCTTTCCCTCTTTTCCTCCCCTGATGGTCGCAATGAGGCCGCTGTCAGTCTCATTTTCCACAAAAGGAATCCCCAGCTCATTTAATTTTGCCTCTACATATGCTCTGGTCTCCGGTAAATTTCCGCCCAGCTCCGGAATCTGATGCAGTTCCCTGCGCATCTTAACCAGTTCTTCCTGTAATTCTTTACATTTCTCCCACATGATACTATACTGCTCCTTTCCTCAAAATGAATTATCCCCATCCACGGTTATTTGACAAGTCCCTTTTTATAGAACACCCTTGCAATAAACAATGTGCCGAATACAGTACATACGATAACCGCTGCCGCCGGAAGTCCCGTGGTCATCTTCAAGATAACCGGGATTGCCAATGCGAACACCGCGACCTTTGGATATTTAACTGCAAAATTTCCGAAGGTGGCTCCAAAAATAGCGGAACTGGCATACTTCGTAAGGCCAACCACGATAAACTCCGGAAGCACGGACAGAACCGCGCCGCCCACGATAACAGCGGAAGTGGTGCCTATCAGGTTGGTGATGATGGATCCGCAGATAGCCATGGTGGAAACCACCTCTGCCTGAATGGTTCCCGGTGTGGAATGTGTCACGTCAAGGGCCAATGCCGCGCAGGGAACCCGCATGTTGCCGATATTTCCCGACAAAAAGCTAAGGTAGGTTCCTGTCATGCCGAGAGCGGCATAGTAGGAAACCGGCTCTACAAAATAAAATGCTCCAAAGGAAGCTGCAACCATGCCCCAGGCGGTGAGAACCGTGCTGATGGGCGGCCAGCAGTTATAGGTAATACAGAGCCATATAACCGGTATAAATGAGGTCAGGGCGGCCAGGATATTTGTAGGTGACCCAATTACAATGCTGCTTTTCTTCCAATCTTTCATGATTTCATTATCAGTCATTTATCATCCCTCCTGGTCTATTTGAATAACTGATCATATCCCAACGCGAATATCATGCCTATAATCATGGCGATACCCAGGGAATATTCCATCAGTTTCGGGTATTTCCTGCACACGGTTTTAACGAGGAGCACCATTGAAACCGCGCCTGCCAGAACCGCCAGTGTATTGCCCATACCCTTTAAGATTTCACCTGCGTTCAAATAACCGAAAATGCCAAGGGAACACGAGCCGCTTAAGACAACCAGCCATTTCATATCTCCCCCGGACACTTTATTGCGAAGTGTCTCTAAAGATGGGGTTGCAATACCGGTAAAGATAAGCCAGCCTGCGCCGTTTAAAGCCATGGTAAACCATGAGACCGCAAGACATATCAAGGTATACTGCTCTGTCCCGAGCGTCACCCCACATGCTTCCGCTCCAATGTTTGCCGCCGAAAGCTCTGTGGCCGCGGCGCCGATAATGGAAAGACGAAGCCATGCCATGGGACCTCCGATGGAAGCCATAAGTCCAACCATTACGATAAACACACCCAATGCAGGGCCTATGGCGGATATCAGTCCCACCCTGAAAGCCTCTTTGGGAATCCTGGGATCCAGCCCTGCCACTCTGGTGGTCTTGCTGCACTGCCTCATGTACAGCACGGTCTGTATCGCAGATATGATGACTGTGATACCACATAGCAGCCACAAGATAGGTGAATTTGAAACATGTTGGACTTGCTCAATATTGCTCATTCTGCAACCTCCTAACGTAATACTGGTGTAGCCGGTGCGGCTACCTGGTTGATATGTTACTTTATTTGACTATATTTCTTTTGAATTAGACAGGGTCAGGAGCGTATCTGTCAGGACCTCCGTTCCCAGCACAATGTCATCCATGTCTGTATACTCAGCCGGATCATGGCTGATACCCTTGCGGCTTGGCACGAAAATCATCCCCATAGGCGCAAACTCAGCGATAAATAAAGAGTCATGATATGCGCCGCTAACCATTTTATTTGAGAATATCCCCTCCCTCGTACAGCTTTCTTCTATTACCGCCACTATCTTTTTGTCAGAAGAATGAGGTAAATCATCAGCTGTCACACAATGTGAGGCCCGCAAACCGCGGAGCATTGCAATCGTATCAATGTATGAGCAGATTTTTTGAGTCATGTCTGTTTTTCTATCTTCACTGATATCTCTTATGTCGATTGAAAATTCAACTCTCCCCGCAATGACATTGGACGAATTAGGAAACGGAAGCATCCTCCCAACTGTAGCTACCGTATAATTGTTTCCATAGCTTTGAGCCAGGCTTTCTATTTTCAGCACAATCTCACAGGCAGCCGTCATCGCATCATGCCTGGCATTCATCGGCGTGGAGCCCGCATGTTCCTGCTGTCCTTCCAACACTACATTTATATATGTAGGCGCACAAATAGCTTCCACGATTCCAATGGGACAATTGAGCTGTTCAAGAACAGGCGCCTGTTCAATGTGCAGTTCGACGCTCGCAAAAACATCCCCCTTTCTCCTCGAAACTTTACTGTAATCCATTTCCGTATATCCAAGCCGGTTCAACTCATCATATAGTGATATTCCGTTCTCATCAACAAGGCCCTTTGTCTCCTCCAGAGAAAGATGGCCGGCCAATGCCCTGCTCCCGATACACCCGAATTTATAACGGGTGGGCTCTTCGGATGTAAATACCAGCGCGGTTATGCTCCGCTGGTGGCTGATATTATTTTCCTTTATAATCCTGCACGCTTCAATTGCGCCAATCACCCCCACCATTCCATCATACATCCCGCCATTACGGACCGTGTCAATGTGTGAACCACTCCATACAGGCGCCAAGTCAGGGCAGCCGCCAACCAGGGTTCCGAAGATATTGCCTATTGCATCCTCGGTGACAAGCAGGCCAGCCTGCGTCATCAGTTCCTTCACATAACTGCGTGCCCCGATCTCTGCCTCTGAAAACAGGGCACGCGTTATTCCCTCCTGCTCCGGACAGCTGTTAAAAGTGCTTAATGTGTTCAGATTATCATATATCCGATCCTTATTTGCCTTTAATAACATTACTGTTTTTCCTTTCTGGACTTTTTAAAATTTATAAAATTCGCTCCGCCTTTTCCAGCTTGTCAGCAGCACTTTTATCAGTATATTCCATTTATTTTCCGCAAATTCAAATAATTATTTATATATTATCATTTATCACCCCATATTTCCTTGTCAATGTGCACAGTTTTTTCAAGAAAAATCAAAAAAGTGCATATTGTTTAATTATACAGTAGCTGATATAATGATGTGGTAACTGATATGGTTACATAAAAATCGTCAGAAGGAGTTGAGACAAAATGGTTACAGTTGCAAATTTCACATCAGACCTTGAGCAAATCCGATGTGTTGCCGGCTTCCGTGGGACAAACAGGAAGATTACTTCTTTCAGCATAATCGATACACCTGAAATCCTGGACTGGCTTCATGGAGGGGAATTTGTCGTTGACTCCGGGTATATTACGTTTCATAATCCGTCCATATTGAAAGGGTTTGTTGCGTCGCTGAAAGAAAAGGGCTGCGCCGCTCTTGGCGTGAAGCTGCACCGTTACCACAACGAAATTCCCAACATTATACTCGAGGACGGAAACAAGCTTGATTTTCCTATATATGAACTGCCTTATAATCTCTATTTTTGTGACTTTGCCTATACGATTCATAAGCGTATGTTTGAAGAACAGTTAGATGGGATGTACCATGTCTCAATCGCATACAAAGATATTGTTGATTCACTCAGCAAGTACAAGGTGCCTGAGAGAATGTTGTCCGAATTAAGCCTGGTGCTTAAAAATCCTGTTTTTCTTACAAATTCCCGGTTTGAGCTAATAGATTACTCATATGGTCCAAATGACAATTTTTCTTCGCATGGCACCCCCCCCCCACAAAAAATCCCCGTCACCCAAATCCAATCCCCAGGAGAGCTGGACAGGTCTTGATGAGAATATGCGCCAAAAGCTCCTAAAAAAATACCAGCAGCAGCCTTACCAGTTCCACCACTTTTCCATTGACGGGTCAAATGGAGAAACAAACTGTACCATGCTGTATTCCGGAAACATTGACGGAGATGCTGCTTTTTTGGTCATTCCGGAAATAAACAAACTGGAAGACTGGCATTACAAAGTCATAAAAGATATCTCCGCATTATTCCAATTAACGGCCTGCAATAAAATAAACACCCAGGACTTTGCGGCATCGGTAATTATGGCACAATCCAATTCAACCGATACGATTCTGCGCTATTGTAAGATGTATAATTTTGATTATGCCAAACAACGTATCTGCTTAGCTGTTGAATTAAATAATTCGATGTCCATCTCATCGACCCGCAGATATATAATCCGGGATATCTTCGCTTCCATCACGTCGTGGATCACGAACACCTATGGATGTAAGGTTTTCTTTCTGAAAACCCATACCCATTATGTTCTGTATCTGCTCTTTTCCAATGATGTGTCCCAGGAAACAGCGGAATATCAGGCCGCAGAGTCGGCTAAAAAAATCCATCAATTTTTCGGCCGGGACAACATTTCCACACTGATCGGCATTAGCTTGTATGCTTCTGACCCACAGCAGATTTCAAAGGCATTCTTTCAGGCGATTGACGCGATCAATCTGGGACAGAAGCTCTATCCGGCAGAATATGTGTTTTTGTTTCGCACCATTCAGGTCTATCAATGGCTCTCCACGATGCCCCAGGAAAACCTGACGGAAATGTACATGGAAACAGTGGAGCCTTTATGCAGAGCCAGCAATGCCGACGTTAACTACGTGCAGGTATTGAGGGCCTACATAGAAAATCATTATAACATCAGTAAGACTGCCTCTGATTTGCATATACACCGCAATACCATGATGAATTATATGGCCCGGATTCAGGAATTACTCCCTTACAATATCGGGCAGCCGGAAAACAGACTGAAGCTGCAAATAGGCATACACGCAATGTATTTGTTGGATAAACAGAATGAATCATAGATTTACAGAAGCTTTATACGTACGAAAAGGTTCCTCTGGAAATATCGCCCGGGGAACCTTTTGTCTCACGCCTCTTTTCCTGCCAGCCTATTGAAAAATAGCATCATTTGATAAACGCTTGACAGAGCGCCCATGAGTGTCTATAATGACTTATAATACGAAAAGGAAAGGGTGAGTGCAATGTTATTCGGTAAGTTCTGCATTGATTACAGCTCCGGACAATTTGATACATCAAAACATTGTACGGAGCCTGAAAACCTGAAAATACGAAGACAATCGTCAGCAGATATTTTATTCCAAATCATTAGTTTGGGGTTTTGTTTTCGTGTTTTCCAATAAACAGCGGTTTGTTTTTGGCGGCGGACAGTGTTTTGTCTGCCGCCTTTTTGTCAAATGATGGCGATAATTCCGCATAAAACGCGGGCTAATCGTCAGAATATGGTGGTCTGTGCGCACGGCGTTCAGAATACCCTTATTGACAAATATGTATCTCTTTAAGAGCAGAGGGCGTGCAGGTTTTTGTACCGTACCTCTGTTTTTTGTATGCTGAAAGGAAACACAAAAATGAATGACAATCAAAATCTAACAACAGGAAACGTTCCCATAAAATTAATCGTCTTTGCGCTCCCGCTGCTGGCTGCAAATCTCCTCCAGTCCTTTTACAGCCTTGTGGATATGGTGGTCGTGGGCAGAATCGTGGGAGAAAATGGGCTTGCCGCAATCAGCAACGCCTCCATGATCAGTTTTATCATCAACTCTGTCTGTATCGGCATTACGATGGGAGGCACGGTTTTGGCCGCCCAGTATAAAGGGGCAAAGGATGAATGTGGACAAATTGAAACCATCGGGACTTTATTCACCATTTCCCTTATCGCGGCAGTCCTTGTTACCGCAGCGGGTCTGTCAGCCTATGGACCGCTTTTTCAGATATTAAATGTACCTGCGGCAGCCATGGAGGACGCCTGCGGATACATGAAAATCATCTGCTTCGGAACCGTATTTGTTTTTGGCTATAACGCGGTCTGCTCCATCCTCAAAGGTTTGGGAGATGCCAAAAGCCCGCTCTATTTTGTTGCGGTCGCCACAGCCGTCAATATCGTATTGGATCTCCTTCTGGTAGGCCCCTTTGGCATGGGTACCAAAGGCGCCGCCTGTGCAACCATTTTTTCACAGGGCATTTCTTTCGTAATTGCTGTGATACATTTAAAAAGGAAGAGCTTTGTTTTCGACTTTCAGTTACCGCATTTTTCCATAAAACCCCATAAACTGGCTGCCATTTTGAAGGTCGGGCTGCCTACTGCGGTGCAAATGGTTGTCGTCAACCTCTCCTATCTCCTGATCACGGGAATGCTCAATCAATTTGGCGTATCCGTGGCCGCAGCCTCCGGCGTGGGACTTAAGATCAATACATTTGCCGGTATGCCCTGCTGGGCAATTGGCCAGGCTGTAACAGCCATGGCTGGCCAGAATATCGGAGCAGGCGATACAAAACGGGTCAGGAAAACAACAAAAACAGGACTTTGTCTCAATCTGCTCATTACGCTTACCATGGTTTTGCTGGTACAGGCTTTCGGGGAGCAGCTGATTCTCCTGTTTACTCCGGCAAGCCCGGAAATGATTACGGAGGGAATCCTGTATTTGAGAATATGCTGCAGCGTAAACAGCCTGGTATATGCAGCCATGTATACCTTCGATTCCTTTGCCATCGGCATCGGCTCTGCAAATATCGCCATGATCAACGCGCTTTTAGACGCGGTGATTGTCAGGCTGCCGGTAAGCTGGCTTCTGGCATTTCCCTGCGGCCTTGGATTTCCGGGCGTGTATATTGGGCAGGCTCTTTCCCCACTGCTGCCTGCTGTTGTGGGACTGCTCTATTTTAAAAGTAAGGGCTGGGAAAACAAACGGATTCTCCGACAACACAGCCGGACCTATCATACAAAAATTTAAGGAGGCTGATACAGCTATGAAAGGAACAAAGATAAATCTCGCCTTCGGCACGGAAGTCATCTACGAGGATGCCGATTTTTATATAGACACTCATGACAAAGTCGGCATTGTGGGGGAAAACGGCGCCGGAAAAACTACCCTGTTCCACGTGCTGCTGCATGAACAGGAATTAGACAGCGGCACCATATCCACCGGCAATTCGCGGATTGGTTATCTTCCGCAGGAAATCACCATTGAGGACGAATCCCGCACCGTGCTTGAATACCTGAAAAGGGGGCGGCCAATAAACAAACTGGAGGCAGAGCTGAACGTGATTTATAAAAAGCTGGAAAGCGCCGGCACAGCGGAACATGCCATGCTGTTTAAGCAAATGGAAAAGCTCCAGTCCCATTTAGAATCCTACGATTATTACGAGGCAGACAGCATTCTGCTCCATATCATTGACCGTATGGGGATTTCAAGCGGCCTGCTGGACATGCCCCTTAACAGGCTGTCCGGCGGGCAGAAATCGCAAATAGCCTTTGGCCGTGTCCTGTATTCAAAATCTGACATTCTGCTTTTGGATGAACCGACCAACCACTTAGACGCGGCAGCCAGAGAATTTGTCATTGAATTTCTGAAAGGCTATCAAGGTATGGTACTGATTATCAGCCACGATGTCAGCTTTCTGAACCAGATTGTCAACAAAATCCTGTTCATTCATAAAGCCACACACAAAATATCCGTCTATGAAGGCAACTATGATACTTACAAAAAGAAGTATGCCCTGGAACAGCGCCTGCGGGAACAGGCCATTGCGCAGGAAGAAAAAGAAATCCGGGAGCTGGAGGAATTTGTCCGGAGGGCAAACCAGGCAAGCCGGACCAACCACGCGCTCAAGCGTATGGGGCAGGAACGCGCTCTCCGGCTGGAGAAAAAGCGAAGCATGAAACAGACCCGCGACCGGATCTATAAGCGTGTAAAAATGGACCTCCGCCCCATGCGTGAGGGCGGCGGGATTCCCCTGGAAGTGAAGCATCTGTCCTTTCATTACCCGAACCAGTCCCTTCTCTACCGTGACTTATCATTTCAGATACATGAAAAAGAACGTTTCCTGATTGTTGGAGAAAATGGGGCCGGTAAGTCAACACTGCTCAAACTGATTATGGGGATACATTCTCCGGATACGGGAAGCATCCATGTTCATCCAAAAACCGATGTGGCTTATTACGCCCAGGAGCTGGAACAGATTGACCTGCAGAAAACGATACTGGAAAACGCCTGGACGGACGGATATACGGAAAAGCAGCTTCGCTCTGTTTTAAGCAACTTTCTTTTTTATGCGGACGATATCCATAAAAAGGCAGAAATCTTATCTCCCGGTGAAAAGGCCCGCATTGCACTGTGCAAAGTTTTACTGCAAAGGGCGAACCTTCTCATTCTCGACGAGCCCACAAACCACCTGGACCCCGAGACGCAGAGCATCATTGGAGGAAACTTTCATCTTTTTGAAGGCACCATTATGGTTGTCAGCCATAATCCCTGGTTTGTGGAGCAGATTGGCGTCAACCGGGTACTGATCCTGCCTTCCGGCAGAATCGTTGATTATTCCCGGGAATTGTTAGAATACTATTACGGACTAAATTCAGAGGAGGAATTATAAAATGACCGATACAAAAAAATTATATCCCAGGACCGGAGATAAACAAACAATTTATTTAAAAAACGCCATTACAGACCCATCCATCATGGTTGGAGATTATACGATGTACAATGATTTTGTCAATGACCCGGTTGGGTTTGAGAAAAACAATGTTTTGTACCATTACCCCATAAACCATGATCATCTGATTATAGGAAAATTCTGTTCCATTGCCTGCGGCGCAAAGTTTCTCTTTAACAGTGCAAATCATACCCTTTCCTCTCTCTCCACCTACCCGTTTCCCCTTTTCTTTGAGGAATGGGGGCTGGAAAAGGGGAATGTGGGCGCTTCCTGGGACAATAAAGGGGATATCGTCATCGGAAACGATGTATGGATTGGATATGAGGCCGTTGTTATGGCAGGGGTTACGATTGGTGACGGAGCCATAATCGGAAGCCGGGCCGTCGTGACAAAGGACGTTCCTTCGTACACAATTGCCGGCGGCGTTCCTGCAAAACCGATCAGGAAACGGTATTCCGGGGAAACGGCTGCCACCCTGCTAGAGCTTAAATGGTGGGACTGGCCCGAGGAACGGATAACAAAAAACATCCATGCAATACAGACAGGACAATTAAATGAACTAATATAAAGAAATACCTCTTGTGTGTTCAGATTATTTCCGCTCCGCTGTTTCGCATAGAAAAGGCTCCGCAAGATTGTGAAAGATCCTGTGGAGCCTTTTCTGTCTGATAATATATTCTCTTATCCAAAGCTATTTGCCCTCCAGATCCTTCATGCCGGCAATCAGCAGCTTTAAGGAGAACTCGAAGCTGTCCCGTAACCATCATTGTCTCATGGTCCTGGTACTTGCTATACCAGAGCATAGCGCTGAACACGCCGGGGGGAGGGCGGTTGCATAGGCATAAAACCCTCCGCGGAGCGCCTCCCATGCTGCATATCCGCTGGTGCCGGCCGCGGCCTCCACCATCCGTTCTTCCATGTTTTTCCGGCCATAGAGCATTAATTCATGGTGTAAATCATTGACCGCTGATATGGTTGTAAAGCGACGGCGGCTGAATGTTCAGACTTTCGGCCAGCATTTTTAACTGAATATGTTCCAGTCCAAATTCGTGGCTCATACCCCCACATGAACCCTGCTCAGCAAAGACAGTGAAGGATATGAATAGGGCGGCCCGTTGTTACATTTTATGTAATCCATTTTATGTAATCCATTTTATGTAATCCATTGTATCAAATCGCCAGAGCACGGCTGCCGGCATTCCATCTTATCTATCCATACAACATGTTTGATTGTTCCCAATTCCACATCCCGCAACTGTGAAATAACCTTGTGAAGAGATGACAAACGATTGGGAGCCGCGTCAACAATGTGTAACATCCAAGCAAAGATACATGAGGGGATTCATCCGGATAAATACTTATTATTGCCAGTATACTTTAACTCATAGACCTTAAATCGGATAGGGGAATTATAAGTCCCCCTTCCACACCACCTGGCATACCGTTCGGTACCAAGGCGGTTCAATAGTTTACACGTACTTTCAGATAGTGGGCAGTCATATCGGGATAACCGATATTGTTCGGCCCTTCATCCGGCATTTGCAACTACCGGCTTACTATGGCCTCGGCTGGCTTCTCACGGCAAGCTTTACTCCGTGACAGCAAATGTTGTATTGCTCCTGCCACGTCCGTGAGACCTCCCCGGGTACTCACACGTTCTTTCCCTCCATGTCCCCACCATCTTTACCTAGCTGGGTTCCGTGCAGTTATTGGACTTCGTCCTGTCTAGCGGCCTTATCCCCCATGCTCGGCCTGAAATGGTTTCTGTGCGTTGGGGCAGAGGTTTGCTTACACCTTCCTTCAGACCCTGCCTCACGGCAACGCCCTTGGTGTTCGGCTGTATCCTTCCCACTGCCGGGTGGATTCGGGACTTGCACCCGTTAGAACGTGCGCCCGCCGGGCACACTAGAAAATCGGAGTATCATCTTTTTTAGATGATACTCCGGTATTAAACATCTCATATTATTCATTTTATGGGAGTGTACCCAATACTAGCTGGTTAATTCTTACATGTATGTATCCATCGCTTACCAGCATACGTTTTCTTAAGTTTATTAGGTATATTTCAGTACTTATATCAAGCAGACTCATTCTTTTACTTAGTAGCTCTTTTATATCTTTATCATAATAGGCTTCAGAAGTAATTATTCTTCCATTCTCATATACTCTAAGTTTGCTATTTTCTTGTACCAATTGCTCCCAAGTTTCTTTGTATTCCTTAAGCTCTTTTTGGTTTAAAACTTTATGGTGCTGTGAACACGTGGCTAACTCATAGTCTTCAAGAAGAGATACCGCTATGCAATCTTTGACATAATCGGAGCAATTTGTTAAATATACTTTTTTCGTGTAATCGATGATAGAACAGAGATATAACATGCCAAAATATTCTGAAGAAGAATTTGAATACCAAATGCGTATTACATCATTCCGGCCAATCTCTTCGACAAGAGTTTGGTAATTTTGTAGAAATAAATTCCTCTCCTTTTGCTTATCTTGACACCTATAGCCATACATACTAAAAAATTCATCAAAACGACTTTCATAGTTTTGATTTTTAATATGTCCGACCGACAAATCATCAAGTAAAAACAATATATCCTGGTCTGACTCCATTTTAATCATCTTAATCATCACATAAGCCGATGACGAAAAGCATATATTTAGCATCGAATACTCCTAACCAAAAGTAGATTATATTATCTAAGGAATCAATGTCATTTAGTTAACGCTTTGCAATATTATGGTTAGATTCTTAATGAAGGGTGTCTAACCATATTTTTCCCTTTTTTCATAAAAACAGTTGACATACACCACAAAATGTGCGGCCGCTCTCGCTATTGATTGACTTTAATAGGCAGCGAGAGCGGCCCTTGGATTAGAATCATAAATTCATTCTAATTCAAGGAGGTACACACAATGTTCCATCAAAAAATCAAACAATGCTTTTCCCATTCCGTCCATCTTGTTTCATCCGTAATCTCCGAATTTACCTATTCGGACACCGATCTGACAAGGAACAGGAAGTTCCCCGCCGATAAGCTTATCACTTTCCTTGTTTCCCAAGGCTCCTCCAGCACAAAAAATGAATTGCTGGACTTCTTCGACATGGATCCACAGTCGCCAACTGCTTCGGCACTCAACCAGCAACGCGCAAAGCTTAGCCCGGATGCCCTGGAAGCTGTATTTCGGCATTTTAACCATTTTGCTTCCTTTTATGACCAAAAAAAAACTACGCTACCGCTTTCTTGCTGCAGATGGCTCCACCTTTACCTTTTTCAGTAAACCTGCTTTCGCCCCAGAAGAGTATCATGTCTCTGAAGGACATTCAATAAAGGGCTTTTACAGTATGCATCTGAATGCTTTTTACGACTTACAGAAGCACACTTATTCCGATGCGCTGATCCAGCCGATCCATCAGAAAGATGAATTTAGTGCTTTCTGTGAAATGGTCGACCGCCACGATTTACTGACTGGTACAAAAGATGTTTTTATCGGTGACAGGGGCTATTGTTCTTACAACAACATGGCACATGTGAAGGAAAAAGGCCAGTATTTTTTATTTCGCACCAAAGATATCCATTCCAAAGGACTTGTTGGAAATTTTGAGTTTCCAGACGCAGACTCCTTTGATATTCAGGTAAATGTAACTCTGGTCCGCAGTCATAAAAAGAAGATATCGATTAAAGAAGGTTATTACAAACGCTTTGTGGATGCGGCTGCATCGTTTGATTACGTTGCATATGGTTCCTTGGATACCTACGATTTATCTTTTAGAATCGTACGGTTTCCGATATCGGATGATTCTTATGAATGCATCGTCACTAATCTGCCTTCAGATGAATTCCCGTCGGAACAAATAAAACTTCTATACTATGCCAGATAGGCCATTGAGGGGTCTTTCCGTAAGCTGAAATATACGGTCGGATTGAGTAACTTCCATGCCTACAAACCAGAATATATCAAACAGGAAATTTGGGCAAAGTTAATCGCTTACAACATAACAGAAACACGAATCAATCATGCAATTATAGAAAAGGGAAACACGAAATATGAATACAAAGTAAATTTCAGTATGGCTGCTCATATTTGTAGAGTCTTTCTCCGTCCGAACACAGAGAAAGACTCCATAGATGTGATGTCCCTGCTGACAAAAGAGCTGATTCCGATACGGAATGATCGACAGTATCCACGCCTCCAAACGGCACACTTCCGAAAACCTCGATATTTTATATATCGAGCAGCATAAGTAACAGTTTCATCAATATCTATAATACCCTTTTTTGAAGCAGATGTAAATCTGCTTGTTTGCCTTGCGGTAAAATATTTACAAAACTACTTCTGATAAATAATCCCTATATCCTTCTCTTCAATCTATCCGTTTGGAACGTCAGATCTCTATTTTAAAGAAACATTCTTTCTTTTACAAAAAGTTAACTAAATGACATTGTGGGATGAACTGGAACAGTATGCGGAGCAGATTGTGGAGAAAACGGGAAAATACGGTTTTGATATGGCGGTTAAGGAGACGACCCTTATTTTTTGTGTTTTTTTATTGGGAGGTGGGGGTGATAATTATCGCTATTATAAACGCAATCCGTGCTCTATGCATATAAAGATGGATGCCTGACGGCAGGAGGGTATAATTCTATGTATCCATGGAGAACATAGTAGGGCAAATATTCAGTAACAGGGAGGTGATATCGTGGACAATCAAAACAACAGACCCAATAGGTTAATCAATGAAAAATCGCCCTATCTGCTGCAGCATGCGTACAATCCGGTGCAGTGGTTTCCGTGGGGGGAGGAGGCATTTGAGAAAGCAAGGCTTGAAAATAAGCCTGTTTTCCTATCTATTGGGTACAGCTGACATGTCCCGGATGATGTACATGTCATTGGTGCCATGTGATGGAACGGGAATCATTTGAAAATGAGGTGATTGCGGAAATCCTGAACAGGGAATATGTCTGTGTTAAGGTAGACAGAGAGGAACGGCCGGATGTGGATTCTGTATACATGTCAGTGTGCCAGGCCATGAACGGACAGGGTGGCTGGCCGCTGACTATCATAATGACGCCGGACTGCAGGCCGTTTTTTTCCGGTACCTATTTTCCTCCCAGAGCCCGCTATGGAAGGCCGGGGCTGGAAGAACTGCTGACAGCGGCCGCGGATCAGTGGAAGGCGAAAAAAGATAAACTTCTGGAACAGGCAGGGCAGATAGAGAAATACTTAAGAAGCCAGGAACAGACAGGAAGATGGGCCGAGCCGGAGCTTGCGGCGGTGCATCAGGCCTTCAGGCAGTTTGCGGACAGCTTTGACCGTAAAAACGGCGGTTTTGGAAGCGCGCCCAAGTTTCCCACGCCCCACAGCCTGATATTCCTGATGGAGTATGGCGCAAGGCAGAAGCGGCCGGAGGCATTGGCCATGGCGGAGACAACCCTGGTGCAGATGTACAGGGGCGGTATCTTTGACCACATTGGAGGCGGATTTTCCAGATATTCCACGGACGGACAGTGGCTGGTGCCCCATTTTGAGAAAATGCTCTACGACAACAGCCTGCTGGTCATGGCTTACATCAAAGCCTATGGACGCACCGGGCGGAAGATGTATGGATGTGTGGCGGAAAAGGTTCTGGAATACGTCAGGCGGGAGCTTACGGATTCCCAGGGCGGCTTTTACTGCGGACAGGACGCGGACAGCGATGGTGTGGAAGGAAAATACTATGTGTTTACCCAGGAGGAGATAAGGGCGGTACTGGGAGAGAAAGCGGGTAGGGACTTTTGCCGGCAATACGGAATTACAAGGCATGGTAATTTTGAAGGCAGGAGCATACCCAACCTGCTGGAAAATGAGAATTACGAGGAGATTTGTGAGGAACCATGGGGCGGTGATGACCATGGCGGCAATGTCTGTCATGGCGTCCGTAACAGCTTTGGCGGCAGAAAAAATGAGGACTGCAAAAAACTGTATCAATACCGGCTTGACCGCGCCAGGCTTCACAAGGACGACAAGATACTGGTTTCCTGGAACGGATGGATGATTTGTGCATGCGCAATGGCAGGAGCTGTGCTGGGGGAAAAGCGGTATGTGGATATGGCTGTCAGGGCAGAAGCATTTATAAACAGCCGCCTTGTGAAGAACGGGCGTCTGATGGTGCGCTGCCGTGACGGAGATGCCGCAGGTGAGGGAAAGCTGGATGACTATGCCTGCTATAGTCTTGCATTGCTGGAGCTGTACCGGGTGACATTCCAGGCTGATTATCTGAAACGGGCAGCTGCCTGGGCGGAGATAATGACAGAACAGTTCTTTGACCGGGAACGCGGGGGATTTTATCTGTATGCTGAGGACGGGGAACAGCTTATTGTGAGGACAAAGGAGACCTATGACGGAGCCATGCCGTCCGGGAATTCCGTAGCAGCTCAGGTACTGCACCGGCTGACCCAAATTACCGGCGAGGTCAAATGGCAGAAGGTGCTGGAGAAACAGCTCTATTACCTGGCAGGCGCCATGGACGGATATCCTTCTGGGCACAGCTATGGGCTTCTGACCATGATGGATGTACTGTATCCCACTAAGGAACTGGTGTGTACGCTGTCGCCTGGCGCTGACACGGAAAGGCACAGGAAGCTGATTGCTCAGCTCGCAAACCTGGCCGAAACGTCAGAGGGGCTGTCTGTGGTGGTAAAAACAGAGGAAAATGTACGGGAAATGGAGCGTCTGGCACCCTATACAAGAGATTATCCGGTGCCTGAGGCCGGAGAATTATTTTACCTCTGTGTGGGGCATGAATGTATGCAGCCGGTACCGCAGCTTGAACAGCTGATTCAGAAACTGCGGGAAGAGACGTGATATCTGGAATGCCGGGAGGTCCGATGGGATCTCCCGGTTTCCATTTCTCCTCCGTTTCAGCTGCTGAACCGGGTAGATATGAGGGGAGAAATATGGTAAACTTGATGCAGTGACAGAAAGCATCAGATGAGCAGCTTATGGGGAAAGGCGGAGATTTTATGATAAAAAAGGAGACAGTAACAAAGGCAGATTTATTGAAAGTATTGGACCTGATGGAGACATCTGGCATACGGTACTGGCTGGACGGCGGCTGGGGTGTGGATGTGCTGCTTGGGAAACAGACCAGGGAGCACAGGGACGTGGATATTAACTTTGATGCCCGGTATACAGACGCATTGCTCCGCACATTGGTTTCCCATGGGTATGAAATCACCACGGACTGGCGCCCGGTGCGGATTGAACTCTGCCACCCGGAGCTGAGTTATGTGGATATCCATCCATTTGTAATCAACGAGGATGGAACTGCAAAGCAGGCGGACCTGGAAGGCGGATGGTATGAATTTGAGGCGGATTATTTTGGAAGCGCGGTCTTTGAGGGCAGGACAATACCGTGTATCTCGGCAAAGGGGCAGAAGATATTCCATACAGGATATGAATTCAGGGAAGTGGATAAGCATGATATCCGCATTATCGACTATTTGCTCTCTGCCCAAAGCAGTGACAGGGATGAGACAGGGGGAGCTGTATGCCGGGCGAAAAAATAGCTGAGAAGCTGACATCTTATCTGAGAAAAAAGCAGGAATCCAAGTCATCCAATACATATGAACCATTGTCGGATGCTCATGCGGGGATATTGACCTTCTTTTGGAAACAGCGGCAGACCGGCGGCGCGGGGGGCCGGGACCTTTGTGTCTGCGAAGCTGGGGCTGACAGAGGATCCGCTGGGACTGTCCCTTGTGTGCGATAAGCGGAAAATGGTCAGGGATTTGCTCCGGGTACGACTGATGATAGAGCCCCTGGAATCCGTGGCGGTGTCACAGGTGGACCGGAACATGCGCCCTATTCCGGGGACGGAAAAGGAGTATGCCTGTGATACGTTGATTCTCTCCGTAGGCCTGATACCGGAGAATGAGTTATCTCTGGGAGCAGGCGTAGTGCTGGATGAGCGCAGCAGGGAGCCGTGGTGGATGAACATTACCAGACCAGCGTGGAGGGAATCTTTGCCGCCGGTAATGTTCTCCAGGTCCACGACCTTGTGGATTTCGTATCCCTGGAGGCGGAGAGTCTGGCGGATGGCGTGGTCCGGTATATCAGGTCAGGCCATTTGCCTACTGTCCCCTGGAGATAAGGACAGACGGACAGGTGGCAGCAGCAGATGTGCTGGGGCTGGGGAGCGATGTGGTGGTGACTAAGAATGTGGGGGTGGCTAATGATGCGGGGAGATGTCCCCAAAAGACTGAATAATAAGGCATCTGAGAAATAGAGCATTTAGCAGCAGTTGCAACGCTGTTGCATTGTTGATTGTTTTTGTTGCATTCATGTCACGATGTTTAAATGAATCAGCATATTACCATGTTTCTTATGCTTTGACAGCATCCTTATTTCACTGGTTTTTTGCGCGAAAATTCTGTTATATTTTCGTCAATCTGTTTTTGGCATGATATTTGCTATTATAGTTTAGTAGTAGTAAATATTCCCACATCATTACCTGAAGCATCACGGACTGAGCTTGACATTCAGACAGAATGCGGCAGAGAGGGCTGTTTCAGGCAGTGTGGGAAGAAAAAATATAAAACAGAAAGGAAATGCGCGATATGGATTACACAAGTTTATTTAAGAACAACGGCGGAAAAAAGTCAAAAGTAGGAATTATAGGTGCAACCCGCGGCTATGGCTATACGCTGTTGGCACAAATTCCAAAGGTTGAGTTAATGGAACTGAGGCTGATATCTTCACGGCATACGGACGAATGTGTGGAGGTGCTCACAGGACTTGGATATAGGAAAGAGGATATTATTATATGCGGGAATAAAGAGCAGGTCCAGAGCGCTCCAGGCCATGGGGTTCTTATTGTAAATGACTACCGGCTAGTTCTGGAAAGCGATATTACGGCATTGGTTGAGTGTACGGGAAACACGGCTGTGAGCTCAGAGGTATCCGCGGACGCATTAAAGAAGGGAATCAATGTATACATGGTTTCAAAGGAGACTGACAGCGTGTGCGGTCCTATTTTAAATAATATTGCTGAGAAACACGGCACCGTATACTCTCTGGTTAACGGAGATCAGCCAAGAAACCTTCTGGATCTTTACTCTTGGGGAAAAGTATTGGGATTAGAGATCATAGCAGCGGGCAAAGCCAGCGAATATGATTTTGTATGGGATCCGGACACTGACGAATTCACTTATATGGAAGGCCCTGAAAAACCGCATGAGAATATTCCTGGTCTGAAGGAGTTTTGGCATTATGAAGGCCCCGGGACATTGGAGGGACGCCGTAAGCTGTTAGAAAAATATATGGCAGTTATTTCCGCCGATCTTTGCGAGATGAATCTTGTGTCCAATGTCACCGGGCTGGTGCCGTCTGACAGACGTCTGAATTATCCTGTTGCAAAGATCAGCGAACTGGCAGATATCTTTATTCCGGAGGAAGATGGCGGCATACTTAAGAAAACTGGTGTGGTAGATGTATTCTGCAATCTGCGTGCGCCGGATGAGGCCAGTTTTGCAGGTGGCGAGTTCATCATCATCAGATGCGAGAATGAAACGGTATGGGAACTGCTTACAAGTAAAGGGCATGTGGTAAGCCGTAATGGTAAATATGCATGTATCTATCTTCCCTATCATTATATGGGACTGGAGACGCCTATATCCATTCTGTTAGGAGACATCCTGGGACTGGGTACCCACTCTGAATGCCGTCAGGTTTCCGTCATGACCGGTGTGGCTCAGAAGGATATGCCCAAGGGAACCGTACTTAAGGTCCAGGGACATCATCATTCCATTGAGGGCCTGGTTCCGGAATTGTGGGAACTTAAGGATGCGGGAAATGCGGCTCCATTCTATCTGTTAAATGGTACAACACTGCTGGAGGATGTAAAGGCAGGGCAGCCCATAACAAAGAACGTGGTGGATTTGTCAGGAAGCCTTCCTTATGAATTATATAACGAAGGATTAAAGCTTTGATTGCAACACGGGCTTTAACATGATATAGAGGTGACACAGAATAAAAGGACGCTGCTGCAAATCGAACTCAGTTTGCAGCGGCATCCTTTTTGTAGATGGAAAGGGAGATTTAGCAGCAAAGAGTGCTCCCCTAATAATTTAGAAGATAATGGTTCCGTCCTGGATAACAGATGTAACCTTCTTTAAAGCTTCAATATCATCTAACGGATTGCCTTCCAGGACTGCAAAATCAGCTGCTTTTCCTTCCGCGATAGAGCCGGTGCTTTTGTCTGCCCCGCAGATCCGAGCCGCGTTGATTGTGATTCCGGCCAGTACATCCCGGTTTTTAGCGCCCAGGCCAGAGATATAGCATGCTTCCTGCGCCAAGCCCTGATGCAGCCCGTCAGTGCCAATGCCAAACTTAAGTCCGCCCTCAATGGCGCCGGATAAGCATTTGCAGATAATTTCCTTTTCACGAAGGCTCCCCTCCCTGTCATGAGGCGAAAACTTGAATAACAGCTGGTCATTCAGAGCGTAGCTGGGAGTATATACCACCCAGCGGTCCTCTTTTTTAACCCGCTCCACCTGGGGCTGGGTGATATAATACACATGTTCCAGACAGTCAATGCCCGCAGTCAGACAGTCGTCTAATCCCTGTCCTCCTGAACAATGGCAGGCTGTGGTTATATTCACGCTTTTTGCTTCTTCCACCACTGCCCTCAGTTCCTCTAAGGTCAAAAAGTGATAGATGAAAGGGGTTGCATTGATTACCTTTGTCATGAATACTTTCAGAAAATCAACACCACGGGCAATATTTTCCCTGGAGGTCCTGCGGAAATCTTCCGCGCCGCAATGGGGCATTCCTACATATCCGTGTCCGTGGCTGCTGCGCATGCCGATGCCGCTGACAACCAGCTTCGGTCCTGCGATCCGTCCTTCCTTCTGCGCCTTTTTACATGTTACATCAATATAGAATCTGTCTCCCAGACATCTGGAGGTAGTTACACCGGCTGCCAGGTCGTCCTTCATGGTTTTAATGGCGCGTATGGTCTGCTCTGCCTCGCAGTCCTCCATTTTAACCAGGTGATTTTCAAGTCTGGCGTCTAATGCCAGATGGTTATGACAGTCAATCATACCGGGGATGATTACCTTATCGCCATAATCAATTACGTTTGTTTGCTCTGGTATTTCAACCTGAGAGATATTATCGTATATTTTTTGTATTTTTCCATTTTCAATCAGAAGTCCGCTGTTTTCCATAACTTCCAGCTGATCGCGCGCTATGATTTTGTTTGCTTTAATGATATAACGTTCCATAAAAGTCCTCCCTTTTTTCAATGCAAATAAGCTTATCAATTTTTCTGCTGCCTTTTAAGCAGCCCTTCTGGCAAAGAATCCGGTCAAAATAGGGGTCAGAATGGCTGTGATAACAACAGCGCCAGCCACCTGTGCGGTAGCCACGCCCACTACCGGCTCCAGGGAAGGATCCGCCATGGCAACGGATGCAGGTACAGCTACAGCATTGCCTCCGGTGGTACCAATGGCCATTCCCATCGGATCTGGTTTTCTTCGAATCAGGCTGTACAGGTAATAGGTTAACACACCCGTAAACAAAACAGTTATAAGTCCAAGGACAATACCGCCGGCACCGGCCTTTGCGATAGTAAACAGGCTTGTATTGGCTCCCAGCACAAAACCGTTAAAGGGAAGCAGCATAGCTAATCCGTTGGATAACAGCATCTTGAAGTCTTCATCCAGATTGCCCAAAATCATACCGATAATCAGAGGAACTATAGCTGCTACCAGAGACAGAATTGGAATTTCCGCAAGGCCGGTGGTGCCCAGTGCAATCATGGTTAGAAATGGACCGTCGTTTAAGGACAGGATTGCAATGGCTCCTACGTCTGTATTGTCTCCAAATTCTTTTGCCAGGGCAGTGTAGATGGCACCGTTGGAGTTCGTGACAGCTGTGATAACTGCCAATGGAGTAAGACCTAAAATTCCCATGGGTCCGAACAGCCTGTTAAGGCCCAGGCCAAGCAATACACCGATGGCATATTTTAAAATAGTCAGCACTGCTCCCTTGTAGAGGGGAAGGGCTGCCTGTTTGAAATTAATGGTTGCACCGCTGCACAGGATGAACAGGCCTACCAGCGTAGAGGTTCCTGTTTTAAAAAGACCGGTTGTAAACCCTCCAATCTCCAGTACCTGTGGGATGAATGTGTTGACTAAACAGCCAATCAATAGTGGAATGACCATCATGCCCCCTGGGAATTTTTTCATTGTCGCGCAAATCTTCATAAAAAATACCTCTCCTTCTTCTTGATTTTGGAATAGAGCGCCAATACCCCGGAGACTGACCACCCCGGCAGGGCCGGAGCATGGCGTGTTCTTATTGCCCGATGCAGTTGTTTAGAGCAATTATGATGCCAAGTATATGGATATCGGCTAAAAATAATAAAAGCTTCATAAAAGACATAAGAAAAAGGTCGATATAGAGAGAAATACACCGGGGGGTGAGGGGGAGTGCGGTTGCAACAGTATTACAGCAAAAAATGCAACGATATCACAACAAAATGTGCAACACCATTGCATGATTTGAATTATATTTTTATATGATATTTCTGCATTTTTCTCCATAGTGTAGAACGGTTAATACCCAGTAGCCTGGCAGCCCTGGTCTGATTGCCGCCGCATTCACCAAGTGCCCATATGATGGAGCTTTCTTCGCCGGAGGTCTGAGATGCAGTATAGACAGGAACCGGAGATGTATCCTCTAAATCCCGGGGATATAGTGCCCTTAGCAAATCATCTCTGGTGATGGCATCTCCGGAGCAGATTACCAGAGAGCGCTCTACGATATTGCGCAGTTCCCTTATATTTCCATTAAATGGATAATCATTAAGGGCGGATAAGGCCGAAAGATTGATTTCGGGAACAGGTATCCCGCACTCCTGCCCCCGCTGCCGCATCAAATGCAGGAACAGCAGTTCCGCGTCCCGGTCTCTCTGGCGAAGAGGGGGAAGGAAAATTCTCAGGACATCCAGGCGGTACATCAAATCACGGCGGAACAGTTCTTTGCCAGATCGGAA
>ERZ506922.350-NODE-350-length-24857-cov-7.275260_pt1 | contig 24857 bp, 25 predicted proteins | sample MGYA00513974_ERZ506922 | MGnify/ENA metagenome assembly ERZ506922 | reverse complement strand
GTGCTCTTCCGATCTGCGAGACCATAGACAATACCGTAACCTATAAGCTGATACTGGAGGAAAAACAGGACCATATCTTCACCGTGTCCTATGATCTGAGCAACGAGCTGGCCCTGACCCAGCCGGGAGACAAGGTTGCCCTGGAGTATATGGATGATCCGTCCGGAATCTGCTCCGCGTCTTCCTTTGACAACCTGGGATTTGACCAGTCCGGCCAGTGATATGGCGCTTGGCGTCATGATGTCTCCGGCGTCATGGCGACCGGCACTATGGCTCCGTCCAGAATCTCCTTCTGATTCGTCCCGACACCTGTTCTATGGCCAGCACAGAGGCCGCCAGGCCCAGAAGCAGTGCGCCTGCCGGTTTCGGGGGCATTCTGGTTTCATGCAAAGAATCTAAAGCATCAAAAAATCGGCGCACTCACAAAAGGACCGGCCCCAAAAGGCCGGTCCTTCAATCTTTCATCACTTCAATTACACCACATCAAATATAACACCCAGAATATCAACTGCCTATTAATAGAACAGCCTGTTCACCGCACTGAATATACCGCGGATGGAAGCCCTTGTGATATTGGAGCTGATACCCACGCCGTAAGTGGCCCTGCCCGTCACCTGGTCTACCAGATGGATGTAGGAAGCAGCCTCTGCGCCGGATCCGGATGCCAATGCGTGCTCGCTGTAGTCCAGAACCTTAATCTGGATGCCAAGGGCATCCTCCATGCCTCTCTGTACAGCATCAATAGGTCCGTTTCCAACGCCTTCAAAGGTCTTCTCAATGCCATGATCGGAGTAGGTTACCTTAGCCAGTGTTGCAAACTCGCCGTCTCCTGTCTCCGTATCGGTTATGCGGCACTTTCTGAAGTGCATGGGTTCCTTGCGCTCCAGGTAATTCTTCTTAAATTCATCCATGATCTGCTCAGGCGCGACCTCACCCTGCTGCTCGGAAATCTTCTGGATGACATCCGCGAATTCCTTGTGCATACCCTTTGGCAGCTTGAAGCCGTAGAAGGTGTCCATGACAAAGGCTACGCCGCCCTTGCCGGACTGGCTGTTGATACGCACGATGGGCTCGTACTCCCTGCCGATATCGCCGGGATCGATGGGAAGGTATGGAACCTCCCAGTACTGTCCGTTCCTCTCGTGAAGGGCCTGCATGCCCTTGTTGATGGCATCCTGATGGGAACCGGAAAATGCGGTGAACACCAGCTTGCCTGCATAGGGATGTCTGGGGGGGATATCCATCTTGGTGCAGCGCTCACAGACCTCTGCAATCTCACGGATATTCTCAATGTTAAGTTCAGGGTTGATACCCTGTGAAAACATATTATATGCAACTGTCAGTATGTCCACATTACCGGTGCGCTCCCCGTTGCCGAAAAGGGTACCCTCCACCCTGTCAGCTCCTGCAAGAAGGGCCAGTTCTGTGGAAGCCACACCCTCACCCCTGTCATTGTGGGGATGGATACTCAGGATAATGCTTTCCCTGTCCCTAAAGTGTGTATTCATCCATTCAATCTGGTCCGCATACACATTGGGAGTAGTCATCTCCACCGTGGACGGGAGATTGATGATAATGGGCTTCTCCTTGGTGGCGCCCCAGGTCTCCTGTACCGCTGTACAGATATCAAGGGCAAAATCCAGCTCTGTGCCGGTAAAGCTCTCAGGGGAATACTCCAGACGAATCTGGGTATCACAGTCAGCCATATACCGCTGTACCATCTTGGTGCCTATGACAGCTATATCCTTTATGTCCTCCCTGTCCTTATGGAACACCACATCCCTCTGTAAGGCGGACGTGGAATTGTAGATATGTACAATGGCCTTCTTAACGCCTTCAAGGGCCTCAAAGGTCCTCTTAATCAGATGCTCGCGGCACTGCACCAGCACCTGAACCTCCACGTCGTCCGGGATGAGCTTGCGCTCCACCAGGGTGCGTAAGAAATCATACTCAATCTGGGATGCGGCAGGAAAACCCACCTCAATCTCCTTAAAGCCCAGCTTCACAAGAAGGTTGAACATCTCCACCTTCTCCTCCACCACCATTGGCTCCACAAGGGCCTGGTTGCCGTCCCTAAGGTCCACGCTGCACCATATAGGAGCCCTCATAATCTCCTTATTCGGCCATGTGCGCTCCGGAAAATCCACCACAGGGACCCTTTTATATCTTTGATAATTTAACATAATTCATTCCTCCATTCTGTTCATCTGATTTCAGGCGCCTGGAAACGCCTGGTTCCGTCCATATTCCATTCTCACTTCATACGGTGTCCTGTCCTTTTATCACTGCGCTTTAATCTTCATTTATGCCGTCAGCCCATTCCGGGCAGTCGCTCGATGACACCGTAATGACGGATGATGAACAGCACGACTCTTACTGGTTCAGCCCCATTTCACATCATTCCTTTACTCTGAAAATCGCTGGCTGTAAGGACACACCCCCCTGTCAGGGCTGTGCGGTAAATACAGAAATCCCGGAGCACGGCGCTCCGGGATTTCTGTTGTCCTCTTTGCAACGTTATCTAATTATAGCACATTTCAAAATAACTGACAATAAGGAGTCGCCGGTTGACTATTCTCAATAGTTATGGCTTTTATTCCTCTGTTTCATAAAATGTACTCCAAGGCTCCCGTTTTCATTTCCGGGGAATCTTCCGCTCATCCTTACATCCCCGCTTAAATACAATGTCCCCGGTCCTTCATAACCTGGATAACCTGGTCCACATATGTTTCGCAGGTCTGGATATCAGGCGCCTCCACCATGACGCGGACCACCGGTTCGGTTCCTGACTGCCGGAGCAGGATTCTTCCGTCGCTGCCCAGGCTCCGGGTCACTCTGGCGACCTCGGCCTGCACTGTCTCGTCGTCCTGGGCCGTCTTTTTATCCTTTACCCGCACATTCTTTAGTACCTGAGGATAAATCTCCACCTCCGAGGCCAGCTTATCAAGAGGCTGCTTTTTCTCCAGCACCACTTCCATCACCTTTAAGGAGGTGAGGATGCCGTCTCCCGTGGTGGCATGTTTGCTGAATATGATATGACCGGACTGCTCTCCGCCCAGACAGTGGCCTGTGGCAGCCATGTTCTCATACACATATTTATCTCCCACAGCTGTTTTCACATAGGCAATGCCTTCCCGGTCAAATGCCTTATATAATCCGAAATTGGACATGATGGTGGTAACCACCGTATTATTGAACAGGCTTCCCTGCTCCTTCATGTATTTGCCGCAGATGTACATGATGCTGTCGCCATCCACCACACAGCCGTTCTTATCAACCGCGATGCACCGGTCCGCATCGCCGTCGTAGGCAAACCCGATGTCGCATTTCTCATCCACCACAAACTTCTGGAGATGTTCAATATGGGTGGAGCCGCAGTTCGTATTGATGTTCAGTCCGTTAGGCTCGTTGTTCATCACATGTGTCTCCGCTCCCAAGGCGTCAAATACGTTTTTGGCAATGGCGGACGCGCTTCCGTTGGAACAGTCCAGGGCCACCTTCATATTCTTGAAGGAACGGGTAGCTATGGATATAAGGTATCCGATATAGCGGTTCCGTCCGGCCGCAAAGTCCACGGTCCGGCCAATATGCTCCCTCTTTGCCAGCGGAATCTCCGCCGCCTCCCCATCCAGGTACTTCTCTATCTCCAGGATGACGGACTCTTCTAACTTTTCGCCTCTCTCGTTGATGACCTTGATGCCGTTGTCATAAAATGGGTTGTGGCTGGCAGATATCATGATTCCGCAGTTAAAGCCCTCGGTGCGCACCACATAGGATACGCTGGGGGTGGTGGTAACATGAAGCAGATATACATCCGCACCTGAGGCTGTCAGCCCGGCCACCAGGGAATATTCAAACATATAGCTGCTGCGTCTGGTATCCTTTCCGATAACTACCCTGCAGCGCTCATCCGGCATCTTTTGTCCGTAGCACCAGCCCAGGAAACGGCCTACCTTGTAGGCGTGCTCCACTGTCAGGTCCACATTGGCCTCGCCGCGGAAGCCGTCTGTCCCAAAATATTTTCCCATTGTTATTAATTCCTCCCTGTCTTGTTATTTAGGCCCGCATTCCGTCTCTGTCCGCCCTCTTGGTCCATGGCGGTTCAGGATGACGCAGCCGGGCCCCCGTCTTATGCCATCCCGTTTTCCTTAAGAACCTTCAGGTAACGCCCCAGGGCATCCTGCCATGAAGGCAGACGCTCAAAACCGTTCTCAGTCAGCTTTTCCTTACTCATACGGCTGTTGGAGGGCCGCTTTGCCTTGGCAGGGAAACCGTCAGAATCCACCGGAGTCACCTTCACCTCGTCCATGCCGGCCTGGCGGAATATCTCGCATGCAAACTCATACCAGCTGCACAGCCCTTCGTTGGTGGCATGGTAACGCCCGTACTTGTCTGTCTGAATCATATCCACCAAAAGGCGGGCCAGGTCGTACGTGTATGTGGGGGAACCAATCTGGTCATTTACCACGGATACAGCCCCCTTCTCCTTCCCCAGACGGAGCATGGTCTTAATGAAGTTCTTGCCGTTGACGCCAAATACCCAGGCGATGCGCACAATAAAATACTTCTGTATATTCTGCTCCACCGCAATCTCGCCCTCATACTTTGTCAGCCCGTATACATTAAGGGGTTCCCTGTGGTCATCCGGCTCCCATGGCCGCTGGCCGCCGCCATTAAACACATAGTCCGTGCTGATGTACATCATCTTGATATCCATGGCCTTGCAGACCCTGGCGATATTGCGCGTCCCCTCAGCATTGATTTTGCGGCACAGTTCCAGGTTATCTTCAGCAGCATCTACTGCAGTATATGCCGCACAGTGGATAACTGCGTCTGGTTTTTCCTGGGAAATCACAGTTTCGCACGCTGTGCGGTCCGTGATATCCATTTCCTCCACGTCCACACCGATTCCCTCAATCCCGCGAAGGGCCAGTTCATTCATCACGTCATGGCCCAGCTGGCCTTTTACACCTGTTACCAGAACTTTCATAATCCATTTACCTCCGTTCTTAATAATGGCCGGCAGAGGACGGAAACCCCCGAAGCGGACACGTCTCACAAACGTGCTCCGGGGCATTTCCCTCCTCCGCCAGCCACATGTTTACCTACAGGCGGCTGCCGTACATCTTATCGAAATAATTACTGTACTCGCCGCTCAGAATATTTTTCCACCAGTCCTGGTTGTCCAGGTACCACCGGATGGTCTGCTCGATTCCTGTATCAAAATTATACGTTGGCTTCCATCCCAACTCTGTTTCTATCTTGGCCGGGTCAATGGCGTAGCGCATGTCATGGCCGGGACGGTCTGTCACAAACTTAATCAGGCTCTCAGGCTTATCAAGGGCCTTCAGAATGGTCTTTACCACTTCCAGGTTGGTGCGCTCATTATGCCCTCCGATGTTATACACCTCTCCCTCGCGTCCCTTGTGGATAACCAGATCAATAGCCTGGCAGTGATCCGCCACATGGAGCCAGTCGCGCACATTCTCTCCCGTGCCATACACAGGAAGCTCCTCATCTGCCAGGGCGCGGCTGATAATAAGGGGAATCAGCTTCTCCGGGAAATGATAGGGGCCGTAGTTATTGGAACACCTGGACACGGTCACCGGCAGGCCGTATGTCCTGTGATATGCCAGCACGAACAGATCAGCGCTTGCCTTGGAAGAGGAATAAGGGCTGGATGTGTGCAGGGGCGTTTCCTCTGTAAAGAAAAGGTCCGGTCTGTCAAGCGGCAGGTCGCCGTACACCTCATCGGTGGAAACCTGATGATAGCGCTTGATGCCATAGGTACGGCAGGCGTCAAGGAGGGTTGTGGTTCCCATGACATTGGTCCTCACAAAGGCCTCCGGGTCTGTAATGGAACGGTCCACATGGCTCTCGGCGGCAAAGTTTACCACCACATCCGGCTTTTCCTTCTCAAACAGCTCAAATATAAACTTCCTGTCGGCAATGTCGCCCTTTACAAATTTATAATTGGGCTTGTCCTCAACAGGCTTTAAGTTTTCCAGGTTGCCCGCATAGGTCAGCAGGTCCAGGTTGATGATTTCATAATCCGGGTATTTATTTACCATATGGTGTACAAAGTTGCTTCCGATAAAGCCAGCTCCGCCGGTTACAATAATTTTCATGTATATTTTCCTCCGTTAAAAATCCTGTGGGTGTATCTTATCCACATACTTTCCGTCCAGAACGTCCTTTAAATACTTGCCGTACTGGTTCTTTTTAAGAATCTCATAGGTCTCCATAACCTGTTCCCTGGTAATCCAGCCCCTGAGATAGGCAATTTCCTCCAGGCACGCAATCTTGCGGTGCTGGTGTGTCTCCACGGTCTTAACAAAATTCGTGGCCTCCACCAGCGACTCATGGGTTCCTGTATCCAGCCATGTAAATCCCTGTCCCAGGAGAATCACGTCCAGCTCGCCCTTCTCCAGGTAAATGCGGTTTAAATCCGTGATTTCCAGCTCGCCTCTGGCCGAGGGCTTTAAATTTTTCGCGTACTCCACCACCCGGTTATCATAGAAATAAAGACCGGTGACACAGTAGTTGGACTTTGGCTTCTCCGGCTTCTCCTCAATGGAAATGGCCTTGCCGTCCCCGTCAAACTCCACTATGCCGAAGCGCTCCGGATCATCCACATAGTAACCGAACACCGTGGCGCCCTTTTCCTTGGACGCCGCGGTGCGCAGGCGCTTGGTCAGCCCCTGTCCGTGGAAAATATTATCACCCAGAACCATTGCCACAGAATCCCCGCCAATAAATTCCTCACCGATGATAAAAGCCTGGGCCAGCCCGTCCGGGCTTGGCTGTACCGCATAGCTCAGCTCAATGCCAAACTGGTGGCCGTCGCCCAAAAGAGCCTCAAATCTTGGCGTATCATCCGGAGTGGAGATAATCAGGATGTCCCTGATTCCCGCATTCATAAGGACAGACAGCGGATAATATATCATTGGTTTGTCGTAAATCGGAAGCAGCTGTTTGGAAGTTACCTTGGTTAACGGATAGAGCCGCGTCCCGCTTCCTCCGGCCAGTATAATCCCTTTCATATTTCCTCCTCGGTCCGCTGTAAGCGTGAATAGACCGCTTAGCGGACGTCTTTACCTGAATTTTTCTTTGTCCAATATATCATATTATCTCTATTTTTTCAAATAAACTGATAAATATTTCGTTATTATTAAGAAGATGGCAATATCATGATTACTGAATAATTTCCACTCCGTTACCCACGTCACCCATTTCGCCCACAGGGTTGTCACGGATGTCCGGATACTCCAGGAATTCCGCCTGCTTTAGAGGGCCCAGGTCCGTTATATAGTAGTCCTTAAGGCCGAGTCTTTTAAGGTTCTTTAACCCCGCGGCAAAATTCAGGTCTGCCAGCTCGTTGCCGTCCAGGTACAACTCCTCCAGATTGGAAAAGCGGGACAGGATATTCATATGTTCCCCCAGCTTCACGTCATCATACCACACACTGGTCATTCCGCCGTAGGATTCTACATAATAATTCTTATGAAGCTCCCTATTTCTGAGTCCCAGCACCCGCAGGCTGGGATTTTCCTTCATCCTGTCATGGATGTGATTCCCTTAAGCTCCTTTAAACCGCGGACCCTGGACAGCCCTGTCCCCAAATCCAGTTTAACCAGTCCCGTAAAGGCCGACGCATCCTGAGGATCCCAGTCCATGGCCCCGAAGGAGGCTGTCTGCACCGCCGGCTCCTTCCGGAACATCTCCCATGTCATGGCATGAAACAGGGGAGAATCTGCCTTAGGAACCGTTTCCTCCTGCTCCTCTTCCCCGTCCTCCCTAACATACCCGGCGGCGCGGCTGTAGGCGGGAAACGGCGGCGGGGCGGTCCTGGTCCCGGACGAAGAAGCGGCGGACAAGGACAGAATGAAAATGGCAAGCAGCGTTCCCACGCAGGCCACACCTGCGCCAAGGGCTATTTTAGCCCCGTTTTCCCTGCTTTTGCCGGAAGGGGCCGCCTGGTATATATTGTAATTTGTAATGTGCTGGACCTTCTCATCGTCCAGCAGAAACTGGCTCCCGCAGTATTCGCATTTATAAGCTTTGTCTGGGAATCCTCCACCTTAAGCTACCCCCGCAGGAGGGGCATTTTACCTCTGCCATTTTCATAAATACGTTTCCTCTTTGCCTTTTCTGGTAATCACGGTTTCAAACGGGGCCGCTCTGCGGCCTCATATGACACCATTATAATTCATCTCAGGCAGGTATGGCAAGCAGGTTTGCAGTGTTGCCGCAGTTACCTAAGGCTTATCTGTCCGGGTTCCGGCATCAGGAGCAGCAAGAGAGGGACAGCCCTCTCACCGGGTGCTGTCCCTCTCTCTTTAATTCCCTTAGTTTTCTCTATTTATCTTCTATCCCCGCCTGCCGTTAACCGCCTTCATAAACCGCCCGGCAATCTCCAGCGGCCGGGTGATGGCTCCGCCCACGATGACTGCCCAAGCGCCCATATCCAGCATTTTCACAGCCTCATCCGGCGTGTGCACGCGGCCTTCCCCGATAACCGGGATAGGAAGTTCTGACGCAAGGCGCCTGACCAGTTCAAAATCCGGTCCCTCCAGCTTGGGGGTGTAGTCCGTGTATCCGCTCATGGTGGTGCTCACCAGGTCAATGCCGCTTTTCCATGCCTTAAGCCCCTCCTGGTAATCGGAGATATCGGCCATCAGAATCTGATCCGGATATTTTTCTTTGATGCTCTGTATGTATTCCCACGGGCTCAGTCCGTCTCCCCGCCTCCTGTCCGTACAGTCAATGGCAATGATGTCGGCCCCTGCCTCTGCCAGGGCATCCACCTCCCCCATGGTAGGCGTAATATAACCGTCAAAGCCCTCATACACCCGCTTTATCAGACCGATGACAGGAAGCCCTGTCTCCCTCTTGATTCCCAGCACATCCCGCACCGTGTTGGCACGTATCATAGGACTTCCGGCCTCCCTGGCCGCCCTGGCCATATAAGGCATCAGGGATCGCTCCGGATCATAAAGAGGTTCCCCGGGCAGGGCCTGGCAGGAAATGATGAGCTTTCCTTTGATACGGTTAAAAAGTTCTGTCTTGTCCATTTCGCTCCAATCCTTTCGCTCCGGCTATCACGGCCTTTCATCGGCCACAGCCACCTTCACCACACATTTTTTGACACATTCAGGCTCTTGCAGACATCCGCCCGGCCCATGGGCCTCCCCGGCCATGCACAGAATGAACCTGCCGGGTCCCATGACGCAGCGTCCCCCTGCCCCGCCCCTGGCCGCCGCCTTCTGAAAGTCCGGTTGGTATTCTCCGATGGGAGTCACACCGTCAAGGGCTGTCTCTATGACCTCGCACCCCTCAATGTCTATCTGGATGTCCATATAATCTCTGTGCACTTCATAGCTCTCATCCGTCAGCTGGCGGGTCCTGGCTTCCATCACCTGCAGGAATACCCTGTCCCCGTCAATCACCGTCTTTCCCAGGGGAAGGGTGTTTATATCCGATGCCATCAGATAATCAATGGCTTTATCCAGATTCCTGTTCATGCCCCTGTAATTTCCTATATTAGTCAGCAAGTCGTATATCATATCAGCAGTATCTCTCCTTTGCGTCTTCTATCATGGCGGCCGCCTCCCCGGCAATGGCCCGGTCGCTGCCGCATAAGTCTGTCAGCGGTTTCCTGACTCCGCCTATATCAATTCCCCTGCTGATGCGCAGCACTTCCTTTATCATGGCGTACATATTGCATGTTCCCGAACAGAGCTTATATATGATTTCATCCGCTTCATACTGGATGGCCCTGGCCTCTGCTATCCTGTTTTCCGACACCAGCTCATATATCTTTAAAAACAGCTCCGGCATGGCCCCGTAGGTACCGCCGATTCCCCCGTCCGCCCCCATGGCCAGACCGGACACCAGCTGTTCATCCGGGCCGTTGAACACGATGAAGTCCTGCCGTGTCTTCATGGCCTCCGCCTTGAACATCTGGATGTCCTGTACCGGCATGGATGAGTTCTTCACGCCTGCCACCCGACTGTTTAAAAGCATTGTCTTTAAAAGATTCATGGTCAGGGCAGTACCGGCCAGCTGTGGTATGTTATAGATAATGAAATCCGTCTCAGGCGCTGCCTCCGATATATCATTCCAGTACCCGGCAACAGAATATTCAGGCAGCTTAAAATAAATGGGCGGTATGGCCGCAATCCCGTCCACACCCAAGTCCTGGGCATGGGCCGCCAGAATGCGGCTGTCTCTTGTATTGTTGCAGGCAACATGGGCAATGACTGTGAGACAGCCCGCGGCCTCGTCCATCACAGCCTCCAGCGTCTTCTTCCTGTCCTCCACAGACTGGTAGATACATTCTCCCGAAGATCCGCCCACATAGACGCCCTTCACCCCCTGGTCCACGAAGTACCTGGTCAGCGCCCGCACCCCGTCCTCACTTACCTCTCCTGCCTTGTCGTAGCAGGCGTAAAATGCCGGGATAATTCCCCTGTATTTGTCAAGCTTCATTCTTATTTCACCCCCGTTATCTCAGACAGCTTCACCTTTCTGTTCTCAAACCGGGACCTGGTGCAGGCGTCTGCCGTGGCAATGGCGTTCCTGGCAGCCTCCCCTGTAAGCAGGGCCTTAAACTCCTCGTCCGGCTGGGCCCCATGCATGATATGGTTGAAATACTCCATCTCATCATACATGATGCTGTGAAGCCACATAGGCGGCTTCTTCCCAGGTTTGCCGTACATGATGGCTCCGTCCATCTCCGTGCCGTGATAGATTCTGGTGCGGTCGTCGTCCTCCTCCTGCGTCTTGTGCATGAGGAAATGCTCCTCCTTATCCCCCTTCTTAAGGGTTCCGCCGCAGTTAAACATATCCAGGCGGATGGCGCCCTCTGTTCCCTGAATCAGCACATAATGTTCCGGCCAGTGGAAAGCGGAGCCGTACTCCAAAACAGCGTACCGGTTATCACCGTATTCCATGGTGATAAACAGCATATCGTCCTCATCCCCGAACTGTTCCCCGCAGTGGGCCACATTGCCGCCTGCCATGGTCACTTCATCAGGGCAGCCGCCCATAAGGAACTGGATACAGTCCAGCTCATGGATGTGATGGTAGAGATGGCCTCCTGATTTGGCCCTTATTTTCTTCCAGCTGACAGAGGGCTGAATATCCTCCCAACCGTTCCTGGCAGAGTGGCAGTACAGCACCTTGCCGATGACTCCCTCATTAATCATCTTTTTGGCTGTGCGCACACCCCTGAAAAAGTTCATCACATGGCCTGCCATAAAGGTGACGTTGTGGGCAACGCATGCCTCCACCATCTCCACGCAGTCCTGATAGGACAGGGCAATGGGCTTTTCACAGAATACGTGCACCCCATGCTCCGCCGCCTTGATGACCGGTTCCTTGTGAAGGTAATTGGGCGATGCCACGATCACCGCGTCCACGTCCTCACGGCTGTATAACCGATCCAGATCCGTCTCCACGTCACAGCCCAGCTCAGCCGCCACTGTCCCCGCATTCTCCGGGTCATAGACAGCCACTACCCTGGCGCCCTCCTGCTCCTTCATGATGCGGGCCAGCTCCGCCCCAAAATATCCCGTTCCAACCACTGCATATCCAATTGTCTTCATGACTGTTCTCCTTTACCGTCCATATTATTTCACTTCATGATTTCGCTGAGCTTTACCTTCCTGTCTTCCCTGAGGGACAGGGTGCAGGCGTCTGCCGTAGCTATGGAATTCCTGGCAGCCTCACCAGTGAGCAGGGGAAGGAACTCGTCCGTCACCCGGGCGCCGTGAAGCACATTGTTCAGAAACTCCATCTCTTCATCCATAATGCCCCTGAGCCACAGGAAGGGCTTTCTTCCCGGCCTTCCAAACTGGTTGCCGTTGTCCCGCTCCGTCTCCCTGTAAATCCGGGTCCTGTCATCGTCCTCTTCCTTTGTGCGGTGCACCAGGAAATGTTCCTCCTTTTGCCCGGTCTTAAGGGTCATGCCGCAGTTGCACATATCAATTTTAATGGCTCCCATGGTTCCCTGTATCAACAGATAGTGCTCCTGCCAGCGGAAAGCGGAACCATATTCCAGAACCGCATAGCGGCTGCCCGGATACTCCATGGTTATGAACAGCATGTCGTCCTCATCCCCGAACCGGTCGTCCCTGTGGGCAACATTGCCGCCTGCCATGGTCACTGTTTCAGGACAGCCTCCCATAAGAAACTGAACGCAGTCCAGCTCATGGATGTGGTGGTACAGGTGTCCTCCTGATTTGGATCGTGTCTTTTTCCAGGTTTCGGATGCCCCGGTTCCCTCCCACGCATTGCGGGCCCCGTGGCAGTAGAGAATATCCCCGATAACGCCCTGTCCTATGAGTTCCTTGGCCTTTCTCACGCCCCTGAAAAAGTTCATCACATGACCGGCCATGAACACCACATGGTTTTCCTGACACGCATCCACCATCTCCCGGCAGTCCTCAAAGCTTAATGCAATGGGCTTTTCACAGAACACATGAAGTCCATGCCCCGCGGCGGCCAGCACGGGTTCCTTGTGAAGATAGTTGGGAGTGGCTACAATCACGGCCTGTATATCCTTCCTGGATACCAGCGATTCCAGGCTGTCCTCTGCATCGCATCCCAGCTCCGCCGCCACGGTGTCTCCATTTTCAGGGTCATAGACGGCCCGTATCTGCGCCCCCTGTTTTGTATTCATGATACGTGCCAGCTCCGCCCCGAAATAGCCGGAGCCTATCACGCCGTATCCAATGATTCCTGTTAAAGCTTCCATAAAATATAACACCTTTTACCTTTCTGTTAAATTCATCAGGATTTCACAGCGCCATCCGACATGCCGCCCGCAATCTTATTCTGTATGAGACAGAAGAAAATCACAGAGGGAAGCACCACCAGAGCAGACGCTGCCATCATGTCGCCCCAGTCCAGTATCTCAGCTCCGTCCAGGGAGCGCAGGGCAACCGCAACCGTCATCTTGCTGGTATTATTCATCAAAATCAACGCATACAGAAACTCATTCCAGGTATTGATGAAGGTGTAGATGGCCGTGGCCACCACGCCGGGCGCCACCAGCGGAAGCACCACCCGGACAAAGGTCTGCATCTTATTGGCCCCGTCGATTCTGGCCGCCTCCTCGATTTCCAGGGGTACGGTCCTGAAAAATCCGGTCAGGAGCCACACCGCGTATGGCACGGAGAAGGACAGGTACACGATAACCAGGCCAATCCTTGTGTTAATAAGCTCCAGCTTTCCCATAACCACGGAGTAGGGAATGGCCAGAAGGATGGGCGGAAATATGTAAGTGGTCACCAGCACCTTGGACATGGCCGATCCCAGCCGCGTAAAGAACCTGACGATTCCATAGGCCGCCAGCGCAGCCACCGTAATGGCAATCAGGGTGGTCACCAGAGAAATGATGACACTGTTTTTGATGTTCACGAAAAACTTAAGGTCATTGATAACATGGGCATAATAGTCAAAAGTCCATGTCTTAGGCCAGAAGGCCGTGGGATTACCTGTCAGTTCCCCCTTTCCCTTCAGGGAGGATATGATAATCCATACCAGCGGGAAAATGGAGATAAAGGTCAGAATAATCAGGTATATATGGCTGATAATATTTCCTGCTTTAAACTTTTTCATTTACTGTCCTCCTTTTCCCACTTATTGATGACCGCAAAGTAGATGCCGCATATAATCATCAGGAATATAAACAGCAGCACGGTTACTGCCGACGAGCGTCCGATAAGCTTGGTGCTCCATCCCATATTGTAGGCATAGAGCGGTATGGTCTGGGTGGTGCCCGCCGGCCCGCCGCCTGTAATCAGGTAAATCAGGTCAAAGTTGTTAAAAATCCACACTGTCCTTAAAACCACCAGCAGTCCCACCACCATCTTGATATGGGGCACTGTGACATAGTAGAACGACTGCCACGGCCTGGCCCCGTCAATCTGGGCAGCCTCGTACTGGTCCCTGGGAACCGTTTCCAGAGCCGAGAGCACATTTACCATAATCATGGGCGCTCCGAACCATATGTTAATCAGCACCAGGCTTACAAAGGCCAGCGTACCGCTGGTCAAAAACTGCGGCGCCGCCTCACAGATACCCAGCTTCACCAGGATGTTTGGCAGGAAGCCGTATACTCCGTTGAGAATCCACTTCCAGGAAAATGCGATGACAATGGATGGAAATGCCCAGGGGATGATGAGAAGGGTCTTATAAACGCCCTTGCACACCTTAATCCGCTTCAGGGCCAGGGCAGCGGTAAATCCCACCCCTATCTGCCCCACCAGGGACAGGACCGTCCATTTCAGAGAGTTGAAAAATGAAAGCCAGAAACCGCTGTCCTTTAACACCTCGGCATAATTCTTAAAGCCAATGAATTTATAGGCCGGCTTTATCAGATTCTTGTTTGTAAAGCTGTATACTATGCTGGAACAGATGGGATATATGAACAATGCAATTACAATGACGATTGCAGGAAGCACAAACAACCACCTTGTATAACTTTTCTTCCCCAAGATTTCCTCCTCCTTCTCAGTATTAGAGCGTGTCTCAAAATGCATCCGCCTTTTCAGACACGCTCCGGGACGGCTTATTCAGCTGTCTCAAACAGTGCGTTCAGTTTATCCTCCGCTGTTTTGGCAGCAGTCTTTACATCTGTCCCATTGGTAATAATATCCTGGAACATATCCTCAATCACATGGTTGTTCTGCATGATTCCGGCCTGGACGTTGGGACCGTGCTCATAACCAAATGCAGTGCCGATATCGGCTGCCGCGGTCAGCACTTCCTCCGCATGCGTAAACTGCCTGATGGTGTCGTCATCCCTGTAGGCGTCCGTGTCAGCGATTCCCTTGATGGCGGGAAGCATGCCCACCGGGGTTGCGTGCAGGAATTCAACGTATGTATCCTCGTCATAAAGGGTTTTCATAAACGCCTTGCAGATATCGGGATGCTTGGAAGCCTTCCACACAACCATAGGCGTGTTGGTGGTCATGATTCCCTCGTCCGGGTCGTCCGCGTGGATCTTTGGAATCGGGTAGCAGTCCACATACTGAAGCAGGTCCGGTGAGTTGGCTGCAACGCCTGAAATCTGGAAGCCGGAGTTAAAATCAAATGCGGTCTTGCCTTGGTAATACAGGGTTGCCTGGTCCAGTACATCAAAGTTAATGGAATCCTTAGGCGAGCAGTCATTGTACACCTTCACCCAGTAATTGATGCCGTCAATGGCCAGGTCGCTGGTCAGGTTGGCTTTCAGGTCATCGGTCAGCAGGCTGCCGCCGCCGCTTCTCACATAGAAATCCAGGAAAAAGGTTGCCTGGAAGTCATTGGTTCCGCATGGGAAAGACAATCCGTAGACGCCGTCCTTTGTAAGAGCCTTGGCTGTGTCGTAAAGCTCATCCCAGGTCTTGGGGACTTCCAGACCGTTTTTCTCCAGCAGGTCCTTCCTGATCCACATCACATGGGCGTGTCTGTAAAGGGGAACAGAATAGTTATTGCCGTCCACCGTACCCTCGGAAATGGCTGCCTCAGCAAATTTGTCACGGCCGATACCGTCAATCAGGTCATTGACGGGCAGCAGGGCGTCTGCGTTAATCATCTCCGCAACCTGGGCCGGAAGGGCGGTACTCATATCAGGTACATTGCCGGATGCAAGTCCGGTGGTCCACTTGGTGTAAAAGTCATTCCATGAGAACGTCTCAATATTGATTTTCACATCCGGGTTCTCTTCCATGAATTTGTCCGCCGCCTTCTGGATGGTCTCCAGTCTTGGCCCCTGGGTAAAGGAATGCCAGAAGGTAATTTCACCCGAAAGCGCTCCCTTAGTCCCGCTGTCAGTTCCATCCTGGCTTCCCGCCTCCTGTACCCGTGTCTGGCCTCCCGCTTTCCCGGAACCGGAAGCATCGGCGGACGACCCGGAACTGCCGCATCCGGCCAACAGGGCTGCTGCAAGTGCTGCCGCAATAATAAAACTTACATGACTCTTTTTCATACCATTTCTCCTTTTTCTGAATTATTTGCGTCCGTCATTTTGCTGTTTCTATAGGTATTATATTGATTTTCTTTATGCATTTCAACATTCTGGACAACTTATAATAGCATAAAACAACCATTATACTATTTTTTTGTCTTGTTTTGATTTTAAGAGGTGCGGGTAACTGTCGGGGTAAGGGGATGAGCACTGTCCGGGTGATTGCACGGGGGTGTCTGCGTATCTCTGGAAAACAGAAAAAGGACAGGGTCGGAACCTGATTCCGGGTTCTTTCTGAACATTGGGTATGGCAAGAAAAAGTAGATACGAAAGTATCTGCTTTTTCTTTATCTAATAGCTTCTCATATTTGGGTATTTATAGTATAATAGAGTTATCAAAAGATGAAAGAAGATGAAACGATTGAAGTACTTTCCGACACAAGATTATTCTTTCCTGTTAGATAACAATCACTACGTTTATAACCATATTGAAAATGAAGACAGCTTACATATCTATATCAAATCGAAAGAACATGGCTGTTGCTGTCCCGTTTGTGGAAAAATGAGTCACAAACTTCATGCTACTTACAGAAGAAAATTTCAGGATACCCCTGTCCGCTGTAAGCAAACTTTCTTACATGCAAACGTGTATAAATATGACTGTGAGAATCCTGATTGCGATTGCAAGGTCTTTATGGAAGATCTTCCATTTGCGAAAGCTTCTCAGGTGCGCACAGATGCATTAAATACATTAGTTCTTGCTGTTTCAATGTTTCTGAGTAATGAGGGGGCAAGCAAAGTTTTGGCGCTGCTCGGTGTCCAGATTAGTAATGATACCATACAACGTCTGTATGACAGAATCGAATTCATAGATAATCCGGATGTAGAAGAAATTGGCATTGATGATGTCGCAATTCGAAAAGGCCAGACATATGCTACTGCCATTTACGATTTAAAGGATCACCATCTGATAGCATTACTGGACGGACGTGATGGCGAACCACTGAAAGAATGGTTGAAATCACATACTAAAGTACGTTTTGTTGCCAGAGACCGGGCAAGTGCATATGCTTCTGCTATCAATGAAATACTGCCGGACTGTATTCAAGTAGCTGATAGGTTTCATTTATTGCAAAATCTTCTTGAATATATGAAAGACATTTTCAAAGAAGAAATGCCGACTAAACTATACATTCAAAATGGAAAAGTATCTGAAAACGCACCAGATAAAATATTGAGAGAAAAGACACCAGATAATTCCTTACTTGATAACCTGCACTATGATAATACTTCTCCAAGAGATTCAGATGGTAACGAGTTGTTTTATGATAATAAGAAACACAATTTAAACTCAGCACAATACCAGCATCACGAAGAGATGCGGAAAAAAAACAGCAATTAATCCGAGACGTACAGGAGTATTGGGCTAATCAAAAGAAACCACGGCTAAAAGGCGTAGCAGATGTGTTTGGAATATCGTCATTGACAGCAAAGAGATATCTGTCTATGACGCAGGAAGATATTTCCCGTCTGGAGAATCCCAATAATTATAAAAAGCGGGAATCACCTATGAATGCGTGGTTAAATGTCATTTATAAGATGATGGCTGATGGCTGTAGCAATGAACTGATTTACTTTTATATAAAACATCAAAAAGCATTTCACGAATCTGAGCGCAACCTTGCAGACTATATTTATCTTATCGGGAAAAATAATTTTCCAGACAGAACCCCGTTCAATGCAAAAACAGTTATGGAATGGGTGTTACCACCTGGAGTAATAATAATCACCAGGACAGATTTGCTCAAATATATTCTGACCTGTAATCCTAAGACGAAACGTGATCCAAATATTGAAAAATATATTGGTCAGATAAAAGGCCAATATCCTGTTGTAGAAAAAGTTGAAACTATGTTCAAAGAATTTCACGCATTATTATTGGGGAAGGACGAAACGAAACTGGATGAATATTTGGAAAAGTATAGTGAGAGCAAGATAGAATCATTTTGTAATGGAATAAAAAAGGATATCACTCCGGTCAAGAATGCGATATCCCTTTCTGTAAGCTCTGGATTTGTTGAAGGAAACAACAACAAATTCAAAGTCCTCAAACGTATTGTATATGGTAGAAGCGGACTAGTCAATCTGGAGAAAAAATGTAAATTAGCTTTTCTTCCTAAGAATCAGGATTTCTCACTTTCTGCATTGCTATAAAACAAGCTGGTATCGAATTGATACCAGCTAATGTTTTATACAGTATACCCAAAGTTCAGAAAGAACCTATTAGCCATCCTGGCATCTTTTCTTTTTTTAGTAAGCTGCCAAAATGATAGTGGAACAGCAGAAAAACAACAAACCAAATTAATTGAATCTTATTTTCAAGACTTGAAAAACGGTAATACAGAAGAGGCTTCTAAAAAGGTCCGATTTACAAAAGCAGAAATAAACGCCGGTTTACCAGATATATTCTGTGATGCCATGCAAGGATATGATTATAAAGAATTAACGATTCATGAAATCAAAAAACTGAATGATTCTATTTATCTTGTAAATGCCACAGTCAATACAAACTTTGACAGCGAGAATAAATCTGAATATATCCATGTTGAATTCAATCCTTTTATTGTATTCTATGATAACGAATATAAAATCGCTTTTGTCAAAGAGCAGGTTCCCCAAAGCTTATATGGAGACTTAAAGGCATTGCCAGATAATTATGATGATAATTTAGACTACATCATATTTGAGGATGGTGATGAAACCTTTAACCTAGAATAGCCCATATGCGCCTGGCAGACGATACAATGATAACACAACATTTTCTACAATACTACCTGACAGCTATCATCGTCAAAAGCAGATATATGTTTATATTTTTATTAAGATGTATTAAAATATAAACAGGAGGTTGTATTGTATGGAAAAAAAATTATCACCAATGGAATATAAGTACATGGAATTTATTTGGAAATTCCCCCAGGGAGTACACAGTAACTTAATATACGACGAATTTCCGCAGGCACAAGGCACAAAAGGGGCTATTTTATTTCATATCAAAGAGAAAGGTTATGTCTCAGTCCAGCAGAAAGGAAAGCAGACCCTTTATACCCCGCTGATTAGCAAACTGGAGTATGATAAAATGGCAATTAATATGAGATTGAAGGATAAATTCGGAAGCAGCCGGTTGGAAAATCTGATTGCAACATTATGCGGTAAAAAGAGTTTAACAAAGCAGCAGGTAGATAAATTATATCAATTGATTGAAGAACTGAAAGAGGAGGATAATGATTAATTGGCTTGAACTGATATTTGTTATGTCAGTTGTATCCAGTATAATGTTCGGAGCTGTCCTTTTGATTGAACGCTTTTATAAAACTGAATACATTGAATACGTATATTTTATGATGAAAGTAGTTCTAATTATCTTTCTAATCCCCATGTTTATATTGATAATGAAGATTGTCATGGACAGCATGGGGTATACTATCAATGATATTCATGGGGATGATATAATGAGTGTCATTTGTTTTAATCGTTACAATATTGCCATGCTTCCCCATATTCAGGCTGCTGCAATATGTATTTTCGCCATATGGGGATTGGGGGCTATCTTAACTTTTATAAACTCATTTATCAAGGGAAGGCGGCTGTTACATCACCTTATTAAAAGCTCTGAAACTATTTCAAAAAAAGAACTGGATTGCATGATAGAAAAAGCAAAAACAGAAGAACAATGGCACTTTTTATATTACTATGCCCAATGGCCGCATATGCTGCGGCATCCGGAGTAATGGAAGCTCAATCTATAGTGGTAAAGAATGAACTTACGAAAAATATTGAAGAGAGCAATATCTTCCTGAGTCAGGAATCATCCGTAAACATGAGAGCAGATGCAGTAAAGGCCATATTAGTTAATCCCAGAGGAATTAACAATATTGACATGTCTCTCGAAGCAGGCAACACATATATGTTTGACACTCTTTCTTTGAAAAAGGGACAGGAAATAACTCTATCAATCGTATCCAATAAGTCTTCCGACCATTTCTCAGACAGTATCACTGATAAATCAGGAAAAGGAAGACTCTTCTCATCCAATAAAGGAATGGTATCCGCTACCTATACCGTCCCTCAGAATGGCGACTATAAGATTTATATGAACGGACCAAATAGCGGCAGCGACGATATCCATATCAGCGGAACGATACGGATTGAATAGTTAACGCAAAGCAGCACCTGAATTTAGATATTTTACTTGTCTGCTTGACAAGGGGCATATCATAATTAACAGATGCTGCATTTTCTTATCTACAAATAAATGATATTACATAATTCTAACATTTTTAAGAGCCCCGGTCTTAGAAAACTGGGTCCACTCACACACATTTACCGCGTGGTCCCCTATCCGCTCCAGGTACTTGGCCACCATCAGCAAATCAATTCCTTGGTCCGCCTGATCCGGAGAGGATTGGAGCAGATGAATCACGTCATCCTTCACCTGGTTGAACAGCGTATCCACCTCGTCATCCCGTTCAATAATTTCCATGGCAGCGTCTAAATCCTGGTCGATGAATGCTTCTATGGCGTCGTGAACCATTCCGTTGGCAGATGCGGCCATAACCGGAAGATGCTTAACAATGTGATATGCATGCTCGCTTTTTATCCTCAGAATCAGCTCAGCAATATCCGAGGCATGGTCCCCTATCCGCTCCAGGTCCGTCACCACCTTAAGGGCAGTGGATACCTGGCGCAGGTCGCTGGCAACCGGCTGCTGGCGCAGTATCAGGGACAGACATCTGGACTCGATGGCGCGCTCCATGTCATTGACGGTCCTGTCGCCCTTAATCACATCCTCAGCCATCATATAATCCTGGTCCTCAAATGCCGTGAAGGTCTGCTCAATGGCGCTCTCCACCATATGGGCCATTTCTTTTAAATCCTGTTTTAATGCTTCTAATTCATGTTCGTACGTAACCCTAACGCTCAATCTGATACCTTCCTTCTGCCATCATCCGAAACGGCCTGTAATATAGTCTTCTGTCCTTTTATCCTTCGGCATGGTGAAAAGTTCATCCGTAGTCGCATACTCTACTACCTCTCCCACCAGGAAAAATGCAGTGTGGTCCGCTATGCGTGTGGCCTGCTGCATGTTATGGGTCACAATGGCCACCGTATATTTGCTCTTAAGCTCATCCATCAGATCCTCAATTTTGAGAGTGGATATGGGATCCAGGGCAGATGTGGGCTCATCCATCAAAAGGACCTCCGGTTCCACGGCCAGGGCCCTGGCGATACAGAGACGCTGCTGTTGTCCGCCGGACAGTCCCAGAGCTGATTTCTTCAGACGGTCAGAGACCTCATCCCACAGGGCCGCCCCCTTAAGGCTGTTCTCCACAATCGCATCCAGCTGGGCCTTATTCTTAATGCCATGGATTCTGGGCCCATAGGCAATGTTGTCATAGATACTCATGGGAAAAGGATTCGGCTGCTGGAATACCATGCCGATTTTCTTTCTCAGCAGGGTGGTATCCACCTGAGAATCATAAATATCCTCATCATCCAGGAGAATGGTCCCATCTATCTTAACGCCCTGCACAAGGTCATTCATGCGGTTCAGTGTCTTCAGGTAAGTGGACTTTCCGCAGCCTGACGGTCCTATGAAGGCAGTAATCTTATGTTCATACAAATCAAGGTTTATGTTTTTAAGGGCATGATTCTCCCCGTAGTACAGATTCAGATTCCGGGTTGAAATCTTTGTTTTGCTTTCCACGCTTATTCTCCTTTGCTAATTGAAATGGTCCGCCGCATCTCTATACCCCGGCTTCCACATTGAACCGGTGGGACATGTATTTTGCCAGACCGTTGATTCCCAGTACAATGACTAAAAGGACCACGGCCACACCAAAGGCCTCATTATATTTTGCTTTCTGCATAAACAGATAGAGCTGTATGGTGAGCGTTCCTCCTGATTCAAATATCTTGGAAAACAGATTCTTTGGAAGATAATAGCCGCTTCCCGCCGTGAACAGCAGGGCTGCTGACTCTCCCACAATTCTTCCGATAGCCAGGATTACGCCTGTAAGGATTCCCGGCATGGCGCTGGGAAGCAGGATAGTCCGTATCATATACCATTTTGTGGCTCCGATTCCAAGGGCTCCATGGCGGTAGCTGTCCGGTACGGTCTTAAGCGCTTCCTGGGTGGTTCTGGTTATAAGTGGCAGAATCATAATGGTCAGGGTCAGGGCTCCCGTAAGAATGGAGTATCCCAGTCCCAGGGCATTTCCAAAAAACACCATTCCAAACAGACCGAATATAATAGACGGAATGCCTGACAGGGTTTCTGTGGTAAACTCAATCATCCGCACCACCTTTCCCGGCTTTGCGTATTCATTCAGATATACGGCGGAGCCAATGCCCAGGGGCGTGGCGATGAGCAGGGTAATGATTACAATATACAGTGTGTTTATGATATTTCCCAGGATTCCAAAGGTTCCCTTTGTAGCGCTTGAGGCAGTACTTAAAAACGCCCATGTAACATGCGGGATTCCCCGCACAAATACATAACCCATGATGCCTGCCAGAAGAAGGATGGAGAAGCCGGCACAGGTATATATGATGACTGTAAGGAATACATCCAGGCCGCGTACCCGCTTGCCGTATATGCTGTCCTGTACGACGGAGTCCTTATGAACCCGGACTGCAATATCATTTGTCATTCCTGTTTCCTCCCTTCTTTAAAATCCTGGTAAGGCTTATGTTGATAATCATGATAAATGCAAACAGTACCAGGCCAATGGTGAAAAGAACCTGTCTGTGAAGTCCCGCGGCATACCCCATCTCCGATACAATGGCTGTTGTGAGGAAGCGCACGGAATTAAAAGGAAGGGGCAGATTTACGGAGCTTCCCGACACAAGGCTGATGGCCATGGCTTCACCGATAGCCCTGCCCGTTCCCAGCACAACAGCCGTTATTATGCCGGATTTGGCCGCAGGCACAATTACCTGGAATATGGTCTGTATCTTTGTGGCGCCCAGTGCCAGGGATGCGCTCTTTAAATGGGCCGGTACGGATCTCAGGGCAGATTCGCTGATACTGATGACCGTGGGGAGAATCATCAGGGCCAGTACCAGCACGGCTGATATCAGATTGGCTCCGCCGGTAAACTGATGTGTTTCAGACCCTTTAAACAGCATCAGTTCCATTTTGTACATCAAAGGATTAAGAATCAGGATTCCCAGCAGGCCGTATATGACAGAGGGGATTCCGGCCAGAAGCTCTACCGCGGGACGGACCATGTCGCTCAGCCGTTTGGGGGCTACCTCTGCAAGGAATATGGCTGTCATGACGCCGATAGGAACTCCAATCAGGATTGCCAGAAAGGTTCCCACTATGGAGGTCAGGATAACAAACAGTATACCGAAGCTGGGGGATGCGGCTGCCGGCTGCCACACGGTCCCAAACAGGATTTCCAGCAGCCCCACTTTAAATAGTGCGGGCGTACCGCTGATAAGCATGTACAGTGTGATGGATGCAACAGCCAATACGGCGAAAAAGCCGCAGGCAGTAAAGATGCCCTGTGCAGCTTTTTCGACGGCGGACTTGCTGCCATGACTGGATCGTATGGAAAATGTCTCCGCTCTCATGCAGGAAGTCTCCTTTCTCTATTCCGATTATTTGTCAACTGCAATCAGTCCTACGGACTTCACAATCTCTGCGCCTTCATCTGAGTAAATATAATCGAAGAGGGCTTTTACCAGTTCATTCTGCTCGCTTATATCTCCCTTGGTAGCCATTACAAACGGACGGCTTAAGAAGTAGGAGCCAGCCTTGATGTTTTCCTCTGTAGGCTCAGCGCCTTCCAGCTTTACAGCCTTTACCGTATCGTCCAGTACATCCAGGGAAACATAGCCAATAGCGCCTGGCGTGGAAGCCACCTTTGCCATCACTGCGCCGGTGCTGTCCAGCTCATTGCTGTATTTGCACATGTCCTCCAGCTTTAACAGTTCCTCGAAGGCGCTTCTGGTGCCGGATCCGGATTCACGTCCAATCACTACGATGGGAGCGTCATTTCCGCCTGCATCCTTCCAGTTGGTGATTTTTCCTTCGTAAATGTCAGACAGCTGCTGTTTGGTCAGGTCCTCTACCGTATTGGCCCCATCAACCACCACTGCGATTCCGTCAATGGCAACAATGTTCTCAGCCACGCCGCCAGCCTTCTCCTCATCCTTTAAATTCCTGGAAGAATTGCCGATATCAGCTGTTCCATTGCTGACAGCCTCGATTCCCGCGCCGGATCCAACGAATTCAGCTGTCACCGTCACATTTGGATATTTCTCCATAAAGGACTCGCTGAGGGCATTGGCAAACTTCTCCATGGAAGTGGATCCCACCATGCTGATGGCGCCGCTTAAATCAGCGGACGGAGCATTTTCTGCCTCTGTAGCAGCCTGGTCTTTTGTCTCTCCGGCCATAGCGGAAGCTTCTGCGGCCGTCTCCGCGGTTGTTGCCGGAGCGGCTGTCCCTGCTGCGGTTGTCTCTGTGGTGGTGCTGCCGCATCCTGCCAGTATACCCATGGCCAGAACCGCTGTGCCTAACAGTGCTGTTAACTTCTTTCCATTCATTTTCATAATACGTTTCCTCCTGAATCATTTCGTTTATTATCATGTTTTTTCTTATCTTTTCTACAGTTTGGAGTATACATAAGATTTACATCCGGAGAAATCATGATATGGTATAGTTTCTGTAAAATGTATGTAAAGCCGAAGCCCCGGCCCTGTGCTCCTCATACCGGCGCTCCTCACATCGGCGCCCCTCATACCGGTGCCCCTCATACCGGTGCATCCCGCAATCGAGTAGGAGAAATTTCTGCTTTCGCAGAAATTTCGACCTCTCACACCACCG
>ERZ506922.334-NODE-334-length-26050-cov-4.639931_pt1 | contig 26050 bp, 17 predicted proteins | sample MGYA00513974_ERZ506922 | MGnify/ENA metagenome assembly ERZ506922 | reverse complement strand
GAGCGGACGGCCCGCCGATTCGCATTCGTGCGGCAACATATCCCACCGCGATTACGATGCCGATAACGCAGAAGCCTTGCATGGCGCTGATTAGACCTGGCATAATCCTCCCTTTCGCCACCCCAGTGTGGCACATAAAAATGTATTCGGCCGCAAAATCTCATGTAGTGAGTGTGCTGGGCCCGCCGCCCACGCGGTACGCTGTTCACATGACGCTTGAATTGAACCGCACCGCATCCACTGCCGAGCAGCTGAACAGCCTGCTCACCCAGATCATGGAGAACTTCTCCGTGTCCGACCACGAGGGCCCCCTCACCGACGAGGTCGAGGCCTTCCTTAACGAGCAAGAGCACCTGACCGTCCGCCGTCACGGCGACACAGTGGTGGCCAGCACCGACTTCGGCAAGCCGAGCCGTGTGATCTTGGCCGGGCACCTCGATACTGTGCCGGTCATCGACAATTTCCCACCAAAGTGGCTGGAGCCCGGCGATTCGCTGATTCGCGAAGAAATCGCCCACGCTCATCCCGAAGACCGCGTGCTGTGGGGCCGCGGTGCCACCGATATGAAGGCCTCCGACGCGGTGATGCTCTACCTCGCCGCCACGCTCGACGGCCGCACGCCGGAAACCACCCCGAAAGTCGACCTCACCTACGTCTTCTACGACCATGAGGAAGTCGTCGCCGAAAAGAACGGCCTACGCAAAGTCGTCGAGGCCCATCCCGATTGGATCACCGGCGATTTCGCCATCATCGGCGAGCCCACCAACAGCGGCATCGAGGGCGGTTGCAACGGTACGATTCGCTTCGACGTCGTAACCCACGGCGTGGCCGCGCACTCCGCCCGTGCATGGATGGGGGAGAACGCCATCCACAAGGCGGCCGACATTCTGAACCGACTCAACGCCTACGAGCCGGCCACCGTGAACGTGGACGGGCTCGATTATCGCGAGGGCCTCAACGCCACGCTGATCTCCGGCGGCAAAGGCACGAACGTCATTCCGGATGAATGCCGCGTACACGTCAACTACCGCTTCGCCCCGGACAAGTCGTTGGCCGAGGCCAAGGCTCTGATGATGGGCGCGGACGCCGGTGCCGAACTCGGCAATGGCGAGCATGTGGCTACCGGCGGCGTGTTCGAGGGCTACGGCATCGAAATGAAGGACGAAAGCCCCTCCGCGCGCCCGGGCCTGAACGCCCCGCTCGCCCAGGATCTGGTCCGACTGGTTAAGGAGCGCACTGGCCGCGACCCGCTGGCCAAGCTCGGCTGGACCGACGTGGCACGCTTCTCTCAGCTCGGTATCCCGGCCGTCAACCTCGGTGCCGGCGATCCGCTGCTGGCTCACAAGCACGACGAGCAGGTGCCTGAATCCGACCTGACCGCCATGGCCGCAATCCTTACCGACTGGCTGGTCTGACACCTCTCTAGCTCCCCTCCCTGAGGGGAGCTGTCACCGCGGGGGAGGGGAGCCGAGAGAACGTCAGCCTCGCCGGGCCACGCCCGCACAAAATATGTGGCATACTAAAGGATGGTGGTTCTGCATAACCATCAGCGTGCGAGATGGCGTCGATCCCCTTGCGGCTCTTGAGAATGAGACAACGCAAGCGCCGGTGTCCGCCACCCGCAGGACAGACTTGAGACGAAGTTGCCTTTACGCGGCGCGTTTTCGTGCGGCCACGGTGAGAGCGTGGTGTGAGACAAGCGTATAGGCCTGGAAATAGGCGTCGTGATGCAGCGCGCCGCGAGGAGCATTGTGCCCACTGACAACCGTGAAGGTTTCGTCAACGACGGAACCGATAATTCAACCGTATCCAATGCCGATTCGGCTGCAGCCGTGAACGCTGCGCCTGCCGCCGCCTCCCAGCCCGCCGAACCTGTTCGCCGTCGTCGTGGCGGCCGCCGCGTGGTCCGCGGCACCGGTGCTGCCGGCGCTTCTCTGGAACTGCAAGTGCAGGAACGCGCCCCGCTGTTCGAAGCCCCCGCGCTTCCCGATGCCGGCACTGCGGCCGATTCCAAGTCAGCCGATTCCAGCGATTCCGATGAATCCAGCGATTCCCAGGATTCCGCCGAACGTCCAACCCGCCGCCGTTCGCGCCGCGCCGTTTCCACAGTGGTCGACTCGGATAGCGAGGATGATCGTCCTCGTCGTTCGCGCCGCACTGTCAGTGCCGATGATTTCGATGACGATGACGCCCCACGTTCCCGCCGCCGTTCGGTTGTGGACGATGACGATTACGACGAGGACCGCCCGGTTCGCCGCCGCTCTCGCTCCCGCCAGTCCGACGATGATGACTACGAGGATCGGCCGGTTCGCTCCCGCTCTCGCCGTGCGTCTATGGATATGGATGATGATGACGAGGACCGTCCGGTTCGCCGTCGTTCTCGCCGTGCAGTTGCGGATACGCACGAGGACACCCCGGATGAGCGCCTGTTCGACGCGGTCGAATCCCTGCCCTCTGGCCACGAGGCCGTGCGTCGCGGCAAGCCGATGACGTCCCTGCTCTTCCAGGAACCGGTACTGCCCGCCGCTGTGGATGCGCACGATACCGCTGACACTCGTGATGACGATGTTGACGACGACGAACGTCCGTCGCGTCGCTCCCGCCGCTCGCGCAGCCACGATGATGACGACGCGCAGCCGCGCAGCCGCCGCCGTGACGACCGTGACGATCGTGGCCGCAATGCCGCCGACCGTGATGCGTCTCGTGACGCTTCCCGCAACGCTGCCGCCGGTGACGCCAATGCCAGCGCCAACGCGGACCATGATGATTTCGATTCCGATGACGCTTCCGACTCTCGCCGTTCCCGTCGCTCCCGCCGCCTGAACGCCCAGGAGCGCCGTGCAGCCGCCGAAGTCGAGCAGATTGAGGAAGACCTCGAGCTGGACGATATCGCCTACTCGCCGATTGCCGAAGAGGAGGGCGACGAAGAATCCGACGCCACCCGCACCCGTTCGCGCCGTCGCCGCCGTCGCGGCTCACGCGGCGAAACCGGTGCCAACGGCGAGCACGATACCGCCGAGAACGATGCCGAAGATACGCGTTCCCGCCGTCGTGACGATCGCGATGATCATGACCGTGATCGCGATGAGGACGATGAGGAGCAGACCGTTACTCGCCGTCGCCGTCGCCGTCGTGGCGGCAAGAACGGCGAGGGCACCGACGACCAGAGTCAGAACAGCGAACAGCCGCTGGTCCGCCGCTCCCGCAAGCAGCAGTACATCGACGAGATCACTGATGTGGAGGGCTCCACTCGTCTCGAGGCCAAGAAGCAGCGCCGCCGTGACAACCGCCGTGAGCGCAGCCGCCAGAGCCAGCTCATGGAACAGGACTTCCTCGCACGCCGCGAGAACGTGGACCGCCTGATGGTGGTGCGTGAGAAGGAACATCACACCCAGATTTCCGTGGTGGAAGACAATGTTCTGGTCGAGCATTACGTCTCCGACATTCAGGAAGTACAGACCGTCGGCAACATCTACCTTGGCCGCGTGCAGAACGTGCTGCCCAGCATGGAGGCCGCATTTGTGGATATCGGCCAGGCCCGCAACGGCGTGCTCTACGCCGGCGAGGTCAACTGGGATGCCGCTCGTCTCGAAGGCCAGCCGCGCCGCATCGAGCTGGCGTTCAAGTCCGGCGACCCGGTGCTCGTGCAGGTCACTAAGGACCCGATCGGCCACAAGGGTGCCCGCCTGACCTCTCAGGTCACGCTCGCCGGCCGCTTCCTGGTGCTCGTGCCATCCGGCGGCATGACCGGCGTGAGCCGCAAGCTTTCGGAGCGCGAACGCAGCCGTCTGAAGAACATCGTCTCCAAGATCGCCCCGAAAGACATGGGCGTGATCATCCGTACCGCAGCCGAGGGCGCATCCGAAGACGCCATCGTCAAGGATCTCGAATCACTGGTCCGCCAGTGGGAGCGCATCAACGCCAAGCGCGAGGAATTCTGGCACGGCAAGCGCCCGAAGCTCCTGCAGGGCGAGCCCGACGTGGCCATCCGCGTGGTGCGCGACATCTTCAACGACGACTTCAGCAAGCTCATCGTGGAAGGTGACAAGGTCTACGACCGTATCGAGGAATACCTTGACACCATGGCCCCCGACTTGAAGGACAAGCTGGAGAAGTGGGACCCGGCCGAGCATGAAGGCAAGGACGTGTTCGACAAGTGGTCCATCGACTCCCAGCTGCGTAAGGGCATGGAGCGTCAGGTCTACCTGCCGTCCGGCGGCTCGATTGTCATCGATCGCACCGAAGCCATGACCACCATCGACGTGAACACCGGCCGCTTTATCGGCAAGGGCAAGTCCTTGGAAGAAACGGTGACGCGTTGCAACCTGGAGGCGTCTGAAGAGATCGCCCGCCAGCTGCGCCTGCGCGATATCGGCGGCATGGTGATGATCGACTATGTGGATATGGTCATGCCCGCCAACCGCGATCTGGTGCTGCGCCGCTTGGTCGAATGCCTGGCACGCGACCGCACCAAGCATCAGGTGGCCGAAGTCACCTCGCTCGGTTTGGTGCAGATGACCCGCAAGCGCATCGGCCAGGGTCTGGTCGAGGCGTTCTCCGAGGAATGCCCGACCTGCAAGGGGCGCGGCTTCATTCTGCACGACAAGCCCACCGTCAGCGCCGAATACGACGATCCGTATGCCATGCGTGGCGGCGATCCGTTCGTCAAGACGAACAAGCATGGTCATGGCACCACTCCGGCTCCCGAACCGCAGGGTTCCTCGCCGGCGGTGAAGGCCAAGCTGGCGCAGATCGCCGCTGCCGCAGTGGCTGCGAACAATGCGGAGCAGGACGAGGAGTGACGCTTGTACCGGATTTGCGCTACCGTGCGTGTCGCGCTTGACACGACTTGCGTTAGTCCATGTACCCGTGTAAATTAGTTTGCTGGTGTCTGGCCGTGAGCTCGGTGCTATCCGAGATGCCAGGCAAGGAAGCTTTCCCAAGAAAATAAAGGAACGATTATGTACGCGATTGTGAAGGCCGGTGGCCATCAGGAAAAGGTCGAGGTCGGTGACGTTATCCTTGTTAACCGTCTCGACGCTAAGAAGGGCGATACCGTGGAATTCCCGGTCTCCCTCGTTGTCGATGGTGACAAGGTCACCCTTGCCGCCGCCGATCTGGCCAAGGTGTCCGTCAAGGCTGAGGTTGTGAACGACGAAGCCAAGGGCCCGAAGATTAGCATCCAGAAGTACAAGAACAAGACTGGTGTTGCTCGCCGTAAGGGTCATCGCCAGAAGCTGACTATCGTCAAGATCACGGCGATTGCCTGAGTTATAGAAAGGACCATGAATCATGGCACATAAGAAGGGTGCGTCCAGCTCTCGCAACGGTCGCGATTCTAACCCGCAATACCTCGGCGTGAAGAAGTTCGGCGGCGAAGCCGTCGTGGCCGGCAACATCATCGTTCGCCAGCGTGGCACCAACTTCCACCCGGGCCACAACGTCGGCATGGGCAAGGATCACACGCTGTTCGCCCTCACCGATGGCTCCGTGAAGTTCGGTGTGCGTCGCGACCGCAAGGTTGTCGACGTCATCGCCTGAGCGATATAGCGTCAAGCTTTTTTCAAGCCGCGCCCGTAAGGACGCGGCTTTTTTGTAAGGTAATCAATATGAGTGATTTTGTGGATCGAGTAACCGTCCATGTCAAGGGCGGCGACGGCGGCAACGGTTCCGCCGGCATCCGTCGTGAGAAGTACAAGCCTCTGGCCGGGCCGAATGGCGGCAATGGCGGCGATGGAGGCTCCGTGATCTTCGTGGCCAGCCGTAATGCGACCAGCTTGCTGGATTACCGTTTCATGCCGCATCGTGTGGCTCCGGGCGGCACTATGGGCCTGGGCGACAACAAGGACGGGTCGAAGGGCGACGATCTGATTCTTCCGGTGCCGTGCGGCACGGTGATTTTCACCGCTCGCGGCCCGCAAGGCCAGCCCAAGCATCCCGGTGAGCAGCTTGCCGACCTGCGTCATGAGGGTGATCGTTTCGTTGCGGCTGCAGGCGGCGCAGGCGGCCTGGGCAATATCGCACTGGCCAACCGCACCCGTCGTGCCCCGGGCTTCGCCCTGCTTGGCGAGCTTGGTGAGGAACGCGATGTGATTCTGGAATTGAAGTCCATCGCCGATGTGGCGCTGGTGGGATTCCCCTCCGCCGGCAAATCCTCGCTGATCGCGGCGATGAGCTCGGCCAAGCCGAAGATCGCCGACTATCCGTTCACCACGCTGGTGCCGAATCTCGGCGTGGTCGTCGCAGGCGATACGCGCTATACGATCGCCGATGTCCCCGGCCTGATCCCGGGCGCTTCCCAGGGCAAGGGCCTTGGCCTGGAGTTCCTGCGCCACATCGAACGCACCGAGATCATCGCGCATGTGATCGATTGCGCGACGCTGGAACCGGACCGTGACCCGGTCAGCGACTATGAGGCGCTCGAAAAGGAGCTCGCCGAATACGCGGGGTCCTTGGAACTGCCGTTGGGTGCCATTCCGATCCCCGAACGTCCGCGCATCGTCATCCTCAACAAGGTCGACGTGCCGGAGGCGAAGGAACTGGCGGAATTCGTACGCCCTGAATTCGAAAAGCGCGGCATGAAGACCTTCATCATCTCCACTGCGTCGCATGAGGGTCTGAAGGAGCTTAATTTCGCTTTGGCCAAGATGGTCGACGAGATGCGTGGCGAGATCGCCAAGCGGGAAAGCGAGGAAGAGGCTGCTCGCGTGGTGATCAAGCCGTTGGAGCATGCCGGCCGTCGCCGCCGCAGCACCGATGAACGTGGCACCGCGCTCGATTTCACCATCGAGCGTAAGGAGCTTGGCAATGGCGATGTCTGGTTCGAGGTCACCGGTCGTAAGCCGGAACGCTGGGTGCAGCAGACCAATTTCGACAATGACGAGGCCGTGGGCTATCTGGCCGACCGTCTTGCCAAGCTTGGCGTGGAAGACGAGTTGCGCCGCAAGGGCGCACATGCCGGCGATGAGATCCGTATCGGCCATGGCGATCGCGCCGTTGCCTTCGATTGGGATCCGACCATCGCCGCGGGCGCGGAGATGCTGGACGGCACTCAGCTGGGTGCTCGAGGCAAGGATCTGCGACTGGACGAGGATGAGGGGCGTGCACATCGTCGTACCAATACCGAGCGCCGTCGTGAATACCACGAGATGATGGACGCCAAGGCAGCCGTGCGTGAGGCCATGATGGCGGAGCGCAAGGCCGGCCATTGGGCCGATCCGAGCGTGGACGACGACCGCCACGATGAGACGAGCCTGTTCGGGCGCGGCGAAGGCGTGGAAGAATAGGCGTATGATCACTCCATCGCAGGCCGAGGTGCGCATGGCGATTGCCGAAGCGCAGACCATCGTCGTTAAAGTCGGTTCCAGCTCGTTGACCGCATCTTCCGGGCATCTTGATCCCGAGCGGTTGAATGCGTTGGTTGCGGCTTTGGCACGCGTGCGTTTGATGGGTGGGCGAGTGGTGCTGGTATCGTCCGGCGCCATCGCCGCCGGCTTCGGCTCGCTGGGTTTCAGTTCCCGGCCAACCGACGTGGCCGATCAGCAGGCGTGCGCGGCTGTCGGGCAAGGTCTGCTGATGGCTCAATACGAAACCGCATTCGCCCGCTACGGCCTGCGTGTCGGCCAGATTCTGCTTACCGCGTCCGACACCATGCAACCGCAGCAATACCGTAATGTGCGGCGCACCTTGGATCGTCTTCTCGATCTCGGCGCTGTGCCGATTATCAACGAGAACGATTCCCTGGCATCTAACGAGATTCGTTTTGGCGACAACGACCGTCTGTCCGCGCTTATCGCGAATATCGTGGTCGCCGACGCGTTGGTGCTGCTGACCGACGTGGATGCGCTGTATACGGCGCCGCCATCGCAGCCGGATTCCAAGCGTATCGCCTATGTGCCGAATGTCGAGGACGCGCTGAGCAGGGTCGAAGTGGGTGGCAGCGGCTCGAACGTCGGCACTGGCGGCATGGTCACCAAGATGGAGGCCGCACGCGTGGCCGCAGTATCCGGTATTCCGTCCGTTTTGACCTGTGCGGCGAACGCCGGTCCGGCTATGATGGGCGATCCCGTCGGCACGGTGTTCGCACCGATCAAGGACCGTGGCTCGTCGCGTCGTCTATGGATCGGTTTCGCTGCGCACCCGTTTGGTACGCTGGTGGCCGATGAAGGTGCCGCGCAAGCGGTGCGTGGCGGTCAGGCGAGTCTGTTGGCCGCCGGCGTCGTGGAGGTGCGTGGCGGGTTCTCCGCGGGCGACGCCGTATGGATCGACGATGAGGCCGGCAACCATCTGGCCAAAGGACTGGCCGGTTTCGATTCGGAGGAGATTCCGCAGATGCTGGGGCGCAACACCGCTCAGCTCAAGCGGTTCCTGGGCGAGGAATACGCGCATCCGCTAGTGCATCGCGACAATCTTGTGCTTGTCTGACGTTTCCGCCGCTTGCCTGACTGTGGCAAGTGGCGGTTTTCGTATTGCCGCATGATTGCCTGTGCCGGGCATGCGCTTTCCCGCGGCATTCGTCTCATTCACATTGTGAGTAGCTGCGTTCCTAGGTGTTCCTTTTCTCTTCCGCAGGGTCTAGCATGGCAACCATGACTATGGCTGATTGGCAAAGACTATCCGACCGTATTAATCATGTGGCGCCAAGCGCCACCCTCGCCGTTGATTCCAAGGCAAAGGCTATGAAAGCCGCCGGAATCGACGTTATCGGCTTCGGCGCCGGCGAACCGAATTTCGCAACGCCTGCCCCCATTGTGGCGGCTGCTGCCGAAGCGGTGCAGGATCCGAAGAACTATCGCTACACTCCCACCCCGGGCCTGCCCGAACTGCGCGAGGCCATCGCCCGCAAGACCTTGCGTGATTCCGGCTATGAGGTGGATCCAAGCCAGGTTGTCGTCACCAATGGCGGTAAGCAGGCTGTATACGCATCCTTCCAGGTTCTGCTCGATGAGGGTGATGAGGTCATTATCCCGACCCCGTTCTGGACCAGCTATCCGGAGGCCGTGAAACTGGCCGGCGGTGTACCCGTCGAGGTGTTCGCCGGTGCCGATCGCGGGTTCGAGCCATCCATCGAAGCCATCGAGGCCGCACGCACCGAGCGCACGAAGGCCATCATCGTGAACACGCCGAACAACCCGACGGGCGCGGTGTGGAAGCCGGAAACCGTCAAGGCCATCGCGCAGTGGGCCATCGAACACCACGTGTGGGTCATTTCCGACGAAATCTACGAACACTTGAACTATGACGGCGCCAAAACCACGTACATCGGCGCCGCGGTGCCCGAAGTGCGCTCCCAGCTGCTCGTGCTCAACGGCGTGGCCAAAACCTACGCCATGCCGGGCTGGCGCGTCGGCTGGATGATCGCCCCCGTGGACGTGGCCAAGGCCGCATCCAAACTGCAGGGTCACATGACCTCCAACGTGAACAACATCTCCCAGCGTGCCGCCATCGAAGCCGTCTCCGGCTCCCTGGACGCCGTCTACGAGATGCGCGCCGCATTCGACAAGCGCCGCCAGACCATCGTCGCCGCGTTGAACGACATCGAAGGCGTGAACTGCCCGACTCCGACCGGCGCGTTCTACGCGTTCGCCGACGTGACCGCGCTGCTGAACAAGCCGCTCGGCACCAACAAGACCACGTTCGCCAACACGTCCGAACTGGCCGCCGCGTTGCTTGACGAAGGCCATGTCGCCGCCGTCCCGGGCGAGGCGTTCGGCGCTCCCGGCTATCTGCGCTTCTCCTACGCGCTTGCCGACGACGATCTGGTCGAAGGCATGCGTCGCATGAAGCGTTGGGTCGAGGACTGAGCCGACCGGCCCCGCGCTCAACTGACGGAAAGTTCAGTTGATAGACGATATTTTTAGCGATTCGCGCTTCGGTGACATGCCGGGCGCGAATCTTTTTTTCGTTGGAAAATAGCGGTTTCTTGCGATTCGTCGTGAATCGGGTTGGACGAAGTCGCGAAAACCCGCTATTATTTCGACTTGGCGGTTTTGCCGTCTGCTTCTTGCGTGGTTTTGCATAGAATCCTCGCCGGCAAGTGGAGACGGCAGAGTTCACCTAGGGAAGTGGCGCAATTGGTAGCGCAACGGTCTCCAAAACCGTAGGTTGTGGGTTCGAGTCCCGCCTTCCCTGCCAAGCTTCTTACAACAAGCCCAGCGGAGGATTATTATGGCGAAGGCGAAGAACAGCGAGAAGGCCATTAAGCCGAACATCTTCATGCGCATTGGCTTGTTCATCAAACAGATTATCGACGAACTCCGCAAGGTCGTCACTCCGACCAGCAAGGAACTGTTCTTCTGGTCCCTCGCCGTGTTTATCTTCGTGCTGCTGCTGATGGCACTGGTCACCGGCATGGACTACGGTCTGGGCAAGCTGACCCTGTGGATATTCGGCTGATAAACAACTTGAAGGTGAAAGTGCATGACTGACGAAGTGTTTTCCGACAACCTCGACGAGGCTTCCAAGGCTGATACCGAGGCTGCTGCCGCTGTTGAGGCGCTGCCGGCCGAAGGCGAGGCCGTCCAGGCCGTCGCCGCCGATCAGGCGACCGATGAGCAGGCCCAGTCCGAGCAGGACGCTCCGGAAGAGCAGACCGCGGAAACCACTGAGGATGAAGACACTGAGCAGGATGCCGGTGCCAAGGCCGTCGAGGAATTCTCCAAGAGCCTGCGCACGCTTGAAGGCAAGTGGTATGTGCTGCACACCTATTCCGGCTATGAGAAGCGCGTGAAGACCAACGTCGAATCCCGCGTGGCCAGCTTCGGTATGGAAGACAAGATCTTCCAGGTCGAAGTGCCGATGGAGGAAGTCGAAAAGCACACCGAAAAGGGCAAGAAGGTCATCACCCGCGTGCGTGTCCCCGGCTATGTGCTGATCCGCATGCTGCCGGATGAGAACGCCCGTCGTATCGTCCGCGAGACCGAAGGCGTCACCGGCTTTGTCGGCCCGACCAAGGATCCGGCACCGCTGACCCGCAAGGAAGTCGTCTCCATGATGGCTCCGATGATCGCTTCCGAAGCTCTCAAGGCCGCCGGAGACAAGCCGGCCGCAGCCAAGAAGCGCAAGCTTGAGGTCTCCTACGCTCCTGGCGATCAGGTCACCGTCACCGATGGACCGTTCACCACCATGGCCGCGGTTGTCTCCGAAGTGGATCCGTCCACGCAGAAGCTCACCGTGCTCGTGTCCATCTTCGGCCGTGACACGCCGGTGGAGCTAGGTTTCAACCAGGTTGAAAAATTAGCCTGAACGTGCATGACGGAGCGTTAGCTGCGTTGCTCCAAGCTTGACGCACCTTGGTACGCCTGCGCTTGGGCGCCTTGCTACCGCACGCGTCACACCCATTCAGGAACCTGAAATCGTGATTCTTTTGAACCCCGCTTCGGCGGGGTTTCTTTGTATGTATTGCCATACGCGCAATGTCGTGGCGGAATCGCATAATAGAAAAGTTGTGTCTGGAGGGTCTCGTGTGCCTGAACAAGGCGGCGGCACCTGCTAGCACAGCACAGCAATATACGTTGCGGAAGGAACCGGACGCGGGAGACCTACTCCGGTGCCGTTAACCACCGCTTCACAGAAAGAAGAACCATACAATGGCTCCTAAGAAGAAAGTCTCGGCGCTTCTCAAGCTCCAGATTCAGGCCGGCAAGGCCAACCCGGCTCCGCCGCTGGGCCCGGCTCTGGGTTCCCATGGCGTGAACATCATGGACTTCTGCAAGCAGTACAACGCTGCCACGCAGGACAAGATGGGCCAGGTCATCCCTGTTGAGATCACCGTTTACGAAGATCGTTCCTTCACCTTCATCCTGAAGACCCCGCCGGCAGCAGCTCTGCTGAAGAAGGCCGCTGGCATCCAGAAGGGTACCGAGAACCCGCTGACCCACAAGGTCGGCTCCGTCACCAAGGCTCAGGTCCGTGAGATCGCTGAAATCAAGATGGCTGATCTGTCCGCACGCGACGTCGAAGCCGGCATGAAGATCATCGCGGGCACCGCCCGTTCGATGGGTATCACGGTTACCGACTGAGAGGAGAAGGACTAATGGTACAGCGTTCCAAGAAGTATCGCGAAGCGGCTGAGAAGATCGATCGCAACAACCTTTACACCGCCAACGAAGCCATCGCTCTCCTCAAGAGCATGCCGGAGTACAAGTTCGACCAGACCGTTGAGGCCGTGCTGCGCCTGAACGTGGATCCGCGCAAGGCCGACCAGCTGGTCCGCGGTTCCGTGAACCTGCCGAACGGCACCGGTAAGACCGCCAAGGTCCTCGTCTTCGCCCGTGGCCCGAAGGCCACCGAAGCTCTCGAGGCTGGCGCCGACATCGTCGGTGACGACGACCTCGTGCAGAAGGTCGCTGACGGTTTCCTTGACTTCGATTCCGTCGTCGCCACCCCGGACATGATGGGCAAGGTCGGCCGCCTCGGCCGCGTGCTCGGTCCGCGTGGCCTCATGCCGAACCCGAAGACCGGCACCGTGACCATGGACGTCACCAAGGCCATCAAGGACATCAAGGGCGGCAAGGTTGACTTCCGTGTCGACAAGAACGGCAACCTGAGCTTCCTCATCGGCAAGATGTCCTTCACCGAGCAGGCTCTGGACGAGAACTTCAAGGCTGTGGCCGACGAAGTCAAGCGTCTGAAGCCGTCCACCGTGAAGGGCCGCTACGTCACCAAGGCGACCATCACCTCCACGATGAACCCGGGCGTCCCGGTTGATCCGGCGGTCGTTGCCTGAGTGCACAGAAGCTAAGCTTCACCAAAAGACCCGTATCTGCAATCGCAGCATGCGGGTCTTTTCATATGTTCGGAAAGATTCATGACTTTATGACCGGATGACAGGCGCAACGGGCGTACCCAGACGCCACACCACCCGGGCAGCGGCTCAGCGGTCGCGCATACGGCCAATCGCCAGCGCGGTCGTCAGCACATACGCGTCACGCGGATCGGTGGCATCCCAGCCGGTTGTTTCGGCGGCACGCTTCAAGCGGTAGCGCACGGTGTTCGGATGCACATTCAGCTCCTTCGCCGTGTTCTCCAACGAACTGCCATACTTCAGGAACGTGGACACCGTCAGATAAGTGGGATCATCGGGATTCTCGCCGCGCAGCACCTGATATACGTTCCGATACAGTTCCTCACGCGCGTAATCATCACCCAGCAGCGCACGCTCCGGCAACAGCTCGTCGGCACGCAGCGGACGGGAAGGAGTGGACAGCGCCGGAGCCGCCTGCAGCGAGAACATCGTCTCACGCAACGCATGCGAAGCCCCCGCCACACCGGAACGGACCGGGCTCAAATACAGTGGCTCGTCCTCGCTGAACGCCGGCATGACCGCGGTACAGGTCACCTCCGGCGTGACCGCGCCCATCTGGCAAGCCAAAGCCAGCAGGAAAGTGCCGTACGTGCCGATGACCACATGCTCGCCACCCAAATCGCGCACCGCCTTGCGGATGGCGAGGGATGTCGAGGCAAGACTGGCCGAAGGCACCCCGCCGATCGCAAAACAGTTGAAATCGCCTTGCCATCCGAGAATGTTCATCAAGGAGACCACACGATCGTCGGTCATGTTCGTCAACAGGCATTCGAAAGCCAACCGCTCGATGGTCGTATCGTCGGTATGGCCTGACAAAAGGTCGAGGATGTCTGCCTGCTCGGAGTTCATAACCGTCCATTCTAATCGTCGTATCTGCGAATTGCCGCACGTTCGCCGACCGTTCCGGTCCCCATTCGCGCAGTGGCGGTAATATGCCGACTATGAGCGAAAACAAGAAAGCCGGAAAAGCCGACACGTTCCTCAGCTGGACGTTGGGCGTGCTCGCATGCCTGTGGGTGGCGTGGTGCTGCGGCATCGGCCCGCTGTACTGGTTTGGCACCGGACTCGCCGACTTCGGCTGGGCCAACGTGCTGTACATGGCGATCGCCTTCGTTGTTTCGTTTGCTATATTGCGGTCGCTGGTCCGTTACGGCCGTGGCGAGCGCGTGCTGCCGACGTATTTCTCACGTCGATACGTCAAGCTGTGTCAGGAGGTGTCCGGCACGCCGACGACGGTATTGGGCATCATGCTGCGCCATCTGAGCGACGCCGCGCATAGCCGACCGGGGCGCGCCATCCATGCGGTGATCGTCTGGATCGGCCGCAAGCTGACACGTTGCACCGACTGCTGGTGGAAGCTCATGCTGCTGTTCGTCATCGGCTGGCTGTGGATTCCGACCACCCTGCTCGCCGCGTACGGCGCCGACATCCGCTCCCAGATCCGCGAATTCAGCTGGGCGTTGAACCAGTGGACCGGACTGAAACAGCCATACATCGGCTTCTTCTCATTCGTGCCGATGGACATCTACCCGACCGCGCACTACATGTGGCCGGCCAATCCCACGTATCTGACCGACCAGCACAACATCGTGCTGACCGTTTTCTACGGTGCGTTCGCCGCGGTCTCCCGGTATTTCACCGATTCCAACGACGCCGGCATCGTGGCGCTGGCCGCGCTGCAATGGCTGTTCGCCGCGTTCTGCTGCGCCGCCACCGCCAATCGTTTCTTCAATCTGCCGTGGCGTAGGCTGGGCGTCGGCACGTTCGACTTCTCCCATCCCGAACGGCACGACTGCTGGAACATGCGCGATTTCACCCATCCCGAGGCGGGTGTGGTGGCGCGTCCGTCCAGACTGCGCGCCGGCGCGAAGACACGCTTCGTGATTCTGCTGTTCTTCATGGTGTGCCCGTTGGCGGTGTTCGCCACGATCTCACTGACCAAATCGCCGTTGTTCGCGTTCGCGTTCGTCTGGTGGTTCGGCGTGTGGTATGAGCTGCATATGACGCATATCAAGGCGCTGCCCACCATCAACGGCAAGCCCATGAAACTGCGCAAACGTTCCTTGGCGGCACTGTTCATGTCGAGCTGCGTCATGCTGATCAGCGCCAAATACGCGTGGTACATCATTCTGTTCGCCGCGCTGCTGGCCATCATCAACGACCGTAAACGTTGGAAGACGTACGTGGTCGCATTGATGCTGCCGACCGTGCTCATCCATGGCGGCCTCGTCTATCTGGTGAACAGCGGTGCCGTCATCGGCGGCGATCCGATCGAAAGCCGTGGCATCCAGCTGCAGCAGATCGCCCGCGTGGCGAAATACAATCCGCAGGGCATTCCCGAGGACGCGGCCAAGAAACTCGCTCCCGTCTTCAACCTCGACCAGATGGCCGAATCGTACTTCCAGCAGGACGCCGACCCGGTGAAATCGTCGGGTATCCAGTCCAAGAAGGTCAGCTACAAGTGGCGTACCGTCACCAAGGACGACATGAAGGATTTCAATGACGCATGGTGGCAGATCGTCAAGGCGAATCCTCAGATCGCGCTCGATGCGCTCTTCGCCGAATGCTTCGGATACTTCAACGTGACCGACCTGCCATACGTGTCGATGGACTACTACGTGAACAACGATTACGTGCAGTCCGACAACGAATGGATTCACCTGTACAACCACCAGTGGCGCAACCAGGTGGCCGGCTTCGCCAAGAAATGGGGGCAGATTCCCGTGCTTGGCTGGGTGACGCACGGCAACCTGTATGTCACGCTGACACTGCTGATCGGCGCCGCCGAAGTGGTGCTGCGTCGATGGCGGTCGCTGTCATGGCATCTGCCGTTGCTGCTGCTTATGGGTGTGATGATCACCGCACCGGCCAACAATTTCGAACGGCATATGCTTCCGATCGCATTCGTGTTCGGATTCCTGTGCCTGGAGTTCTGGCGCGAGTCGCGTGCCGCGCGGCTTGCCGCACGCGAGGCGTCGTACGTTGGCACGTCGACGGCGGGCAAACGGCGTATCGGCGGGCACCGAATCGACAGACAGCAGTCCGACAAGCAGGACGCCGACGAACGATATCTCGATGGACGACAGCTTGATGGACGACAGCTCGACGGACAGGAGAAGGAATCATGACGACCATATTGGATTCCGCATTGACCATGCCACGCACCTGCGTCGCGGCCGACCAGGTGATCGCGCTGGACTCAGTGGGCTCCACCAACACGTACGCCGCCGAATTGGTGCGCAAAGGCGCGCTGTTCGGCTCGACCAGCCGAGATGGCCTCGATGGCTGCGATGGACGCGATTGGACCGGCCGTGAAATCGTGGCGATCTGCGCCGACGAGCAGACCGCCGGCCGTGGCCGTCTCGACCATCAATGGACCAGCGCGGTGGGGGAGTCGTTCATCGTCTCCCTGGTGGTCAGCGTGCCTACGGCGATTGTGCGGGACACGTCCGTCAACGGCTGGCTGCAGATGATCGCCGGCTGTGAGGCGCGCAACGCGATTATCGCGGCCATCCGCGATTGCGGCAGCCCGCTCGGCAAGGACATCGTGCTCAAATGGCCGAACGACATTTTCGTCGACGGCAAGAAACTGGGCGGCGTGCTCGCCGAAATGGTTCCGCTTGCCGCAACTCCCATCGCGGACGGTGCGACTGGTACCACTGATGTGGCTGCCGCAACGGAACGCGTCGGCATCGTCTTCGGCATCGGCCTGAACCTGGCCGTCCCCGAAGACCATCTGCCAACCGACAAGGCCACGTCGCTGCAGCTGGTCGCGCATGGCCTGCCCGATTCCATGACATTGCGCGACATGATCGCGGCCCATCTGGTGGACGGTTTGCGATCAAGGCTCGCCGATTTCGAAGCCGACCCGCAGCGTGAGGCCACGCGTGCGATGGAGGAGATGCGTCCGGTCTGCTGGACGCTCGGCAAGCCATGCGAGGCGCATTTCGTGGACGGCACCACCCTGCGCGGCACCGCGCTGGAACTCAACCCCGACGCCTCCCTCACCATCAGAGACGACAACGGCAACCTGCACACCGTGCGCACCGCCGACGTAGGCGTCCTACCCCAATAATTCTCTAACCCTCATCCCTCATAAAGTCGTAAAGCGCTTTTTTCGAAAATCGCACGTTTCAAAAAAACGCAATATTCGAGAAAAGCGGCATTTCCCAAAATCGCAATATCCAAAAACCGCGCCACCCGCAAACGCAACATTCCCCCAAAACGAGGTGGGGCCGGCGGATACCAACGTAAGACCGTAAAGACTCGGCCTGAGCGGCCCGGAGCGTGTCGCACGTTGGTATCCGCCGGCCCCACCGGACACAGCGAAAACGAAAATCACAGCGAAAACGGAAGACTGTATCAAAACCCGGAAATCACGAAGAAACCCGGAAATCACAGCGGAAATTCTCAGCGGAAAACCCTCAGCAGAAAATTCCCAGCAAAAAGTCGTAGAAAACTACCGCAGAAAAGTCGCTGCCGATAAAAGTCACTGCAGCTTTGCCAGTCCGCTCGCGACCAACGAAGCCACAACCGCCTTGATGCAATCGCCCACAATGAAGCCCATCGAAGCGATGGCCACCACCGGCATCGCCACGCCCGTAATGGCGGACTGCACGATGAAGCCGAGCAGATAGTCAAGCACGATGCAGCCGGCCACGCAGGCGAACAGATACCGTGCGGCGGTCAACGCAGCATGCTTCGGGGAATCGACACGCGCCTTGCCCTTGAGCAGCGAGGTGACGACGGCGGCCGGCAGGAAACCGATGAGGAAGCCGGCGCTCGGGCCGACCAAAGCCATGGTGGACGCGCCGCCGGCGAACACCGGCAGACCAGCCGCGCCCGCGGCCAGATACATGAGCACCGCGGCGCCCGCCTGCTTCCACGGCAGCATCAGCGCGGCCAGCATGACCACGAAGGTCTGCAGGGTGATCGGAACCGGAGTGCCCGGAATCGGCACGGCGCCCGCCATGGAGGCGGCGGCGAGCAGCACGGCGAACAGCGTGGACTTCAAAACGGCGCCGAATTTGCCGCTGGTGGCCGTTTTGGCCGCGGATGAGATGGTCAGGATTGCGTTGCGCATGGTGGAATCCTCCCTTTTTTGCGGATGCTACAGGATGCTACAAAAACTGACGAAAATGAGTCTTTCGTCAATCAATGCTCCCCATCGTAGGGTTGCTAAGTTTCGGTAACGTTTGTGGAGCCTTACAAAAAGATTGCGAATCTTTTGTGGGAAACGAGTTCGTCGAATCACGCCTCGACCGCCAAACTTGACATTATGCCTAAGAATGTCAACAAACTACTGGTGGCGAATCGCGGCGAAATCGCGCTTCGAGTCGTGCGCACCGCACGTGAGATGGGGATTCCCACGGTCGCGGTCTACGCCGAACAGGACCGTCACGCACAGTACGTGCAGATGGCCGATGATGCGTATCTGCTGTCTGGCGACACCTACAAGGACACGTATCTCAACGAGGATCTGCTCATCGACATCCTGCAGCGCAGCGGTGCCGACGCGGTGCACCCCGGCTATGGCTTCCTTTCCGAAGTCGCAAGCTTCGCGCAGAAGGTCCTCGACGCCGGCGCCACGTGGGTCGGCCCGAATCCGAAGGCGCTCGTCGACCTGGGCGACAAGATCACGGCCCGCCGCGTGGCCACTTTCGCGAAGGTGCCGCCGGTTCCCGGCATTTCCCAGTCGATTTCCGACATGCGACTGCTGCTCGACTTCGCGCACACGCACGGCTATCCGCTGATGCTCAAGCGCACCGACGGCGGTGGCGGCCGCGGCATCACTCTCGTGCACAACGACGACGAGCTGCGTGGCTTCTACATGAACCACGATGCGCTGCAGGGCGGCGATTTGGACGAGTATTTCGTCGAACGGTTCATCGACAAGGGCCGTCACGTCGAAACGCAGTGCGGACGCGATTCGCACGGCAATTTCACCGTGTATTCCACCCGCGACTGCTCCGTGCAGCGCCGCAACCAGAAGCTTGTTGAGGAAGCTCCGGCGCCGTTCCTTCCCGACGGCGTGCTCGAACAGCTGGAAACCTATTCCCGCCGCCTGTTCGACGCGGTCGATTACGTAGGACTTGGCACCTGCGAATTCATGGTGACCGAGCAGGGCAAGGTCTACTTCCTGGAAGTCAATCCGCGTCTGCAGGTGGAACACACCGTCAGCGAAGAGGTCTGCGGCCTCGATTTGGTGCGAGAACAGCTCACCATCGCCAACGGCGGCGAGCTAACCGTCGACCACCCGCTGCGCGGACACAGCTTCGAACTGCGTCTGACCTGCGAGGATCCAGCCAAGAACCTCGCGCCGAGCTCCGGCACGCTGACCAAGCTCGCATGGCCGTCCGGCCCGGGCATCCGCGTCGATTCCGGCGTGGTGGAAGGCGACACCGTCTCCCCGAAGTTCGATTCGATGATGGGCAAGCTCGTGGTCACCGCCTCCGACCGTGCGGCAGCCGTGGCACGTGTGCGCCGCGCGTTGGAAGAGCTCAAGGTGGAAGGCGTGCCGACCCCGGCAAGCCTGTTCGAGCAGATCTTCAACGACGACGAGTTCACCGCCGAGCATGGCGTGGCCTACGACGTGAGCACGAAATGGCTGGAACGCAAGTACCTGAACAAGGAAGCATCCTCCACCAAGGGCGGCCAGCCGGCATCCATGGCCGGCGCTTCGGGTGCGAAGGAAGCCGAGCAGAAGGAATCCAGCGAAACCTTCGTCATCGAAGTCAACAACCATCGTGTGTCGCTGACCGTGCCGAACGACATCGTGGCCAACCTGACCGGCGGCGCCAAGGCGCGTGACGCCAAGCGCGCCATCCAGCCGCTGCGCGGACAGGGCCTGCACCACGTCGAAAAGAAGCAGCAGGGCAACGACGGCCAGTCCGGTGTGATCGCCAGCCCGATGCAGGCGGTCGTCACACGCATCAACGTCGTCGAAGGCCAGGACGTGGCCAAGGGCGACCTGCTCGTCGTGCTCGAATCCATGAAGATGGAGAACTACGTGTACGCGCCGGTCAAGGGCACCGTCACCAAGATCTTCGTCGGCCCGGCCGCAGGCATCGAAGCGGGCGAGACGTTGATGACCATTGACGTCAACGGCGCTTCCAAGGCGGCTGACGGCAAGCCGGCAACGGACGGTAATACGGAAACCAAGACGGAAGGCGGCGCGAAATGACCGACATCATCGCAAGCCCGGCCGTCAAAGAGGCCGTGAAGGTCGTCATGGAACAGCAGGAGCGACTGGGTGACGAAGCGGCTGCCGAAGCCCGCGAATCGCAGCCGATCCGTACGTCCGTGCTGCGTGCCGCGCAGCTCGCCGCCGAAGCCGAAGACCATGCCCGCGGTCGCCAGCACGTCAAAGGCAAGCTGACCGCGCGCGAACGTCTCGATCTGCTGCTTGATACCGGTTCCTTCGAGGAAATCGGCCGTTTCCGCGGCGGCGACATCAACGGTGGCCGCGCAGGCTCCGCCGTCATCACCGGCTTCGGCGAGGTGTTCGGCCGCAAAGTGGCCGTCTACGCGCAGGACTTCTCCGTCAAAGGCGGCACGCTTGGCGTGGCCGAAGGCCGCAAGATCTGCCATCTGATGGACAAGGCGCTCGACCTCAAGGTGCCGATCATCGCGCTCATCGACTCCGGTGGCGCGCGCATCCAGGAGGGTGTGGCCGCGTTGACCGAATACGGCCACCTGTTCCGCAAAACCTGCGACGCCAGCGGTTTCGTGCCGCAGCTATCGCTGATCCTCGGCCCCTGCGCCGGCGGTGCCGTCTACTGCCCGGCCCTGACCGACCTGATCATCATGACCCGCGAGAATTCCAACATGTTCGTCACCGGTCCCGACGTGGTCAAAGCGGCCACCGGCGAAGTGATCAGCATGGACGATCTGGGCGGCGGCTACGTGCACAACGCCACGTCCGGCGTGGCCCACTATCTCGGCGAGGACGAGGCGGATGCGATCGACTACGCGCGTACCGTGCTCGCCTATCTGCCGTCCAACTCTGACCAGCAGCCGCCGGTCTACGCGTACGCGGCCACCCGCGCCGACCGTGACGTGGCCAAACGCCTCGCCACCATCGTGCCGGACAACGACCGCCAGCCGTATGACGTGCTCGACGTGATCCGCTGCATCGTGGACTACGGTGAATTCGTGCAGGTGCACGAACTGTTCGCCGCTTCAGCGGTGGTCGGCTTCGCCTGCATCGACGGCCATCCCGTCGGCATCGTGGCCAACCAGCCGAACGTCAACGCCGGCATTCTCGACGTCGACTCATCCGAAAAAGTGGCGCGATTCGTGCGCTTGTGCGACGCGTTCAACCTGCCGGTCGTCACCTTGGTGGACACCCCGGGCTACAAGCCGGGCGCCGAACAGGAACATGCGGGCATCATCCGCCGTGGCGCGAAGGTCATCTACGCCTACGCCAACGCGCAGGTGCCGCTCGTCACCATCATCCTGCGCAAGGCCTTCGGTGGCGCATACATCGTGATGGGCTCTAAATCCATTGGCGCGGACATGAACTTCGCCTGGCCATCCAGCCAGATCGCGGTGCTCGGCGCGGCCGGCGCGGTGAACATCATCCACCGCAAGGACCTGCAGAAAGCCAAAGACAACGGCAAGGACGTCGAAGCGCTGCGCGCCAAGTACATCGCCGACTACGAACGCACCACCGTCAACGCGAACCTTTCGCTGGAAATGGGCGAGATCGACGCCATGATCGACCCCGAACAGACACGCGAGACCATCATCGAATCGCTCCGCCTGCTCGCCAGCAAGAAACGCGTGCGCCGAACCAGCAAACACCACGGCAACCAGCCGCTGTGACGGACGCAACGCGACGCAACCAACGTAAGCAACCACAACAATCGCAAGAAATTTTGGAACAAGTAAGGAAGATTATGAACACCTTTTTTCTTGATCGACTGAACAGCGAGCCCCACGCGCTCGCCTTCGCCGGCCAATCCACCCCGTGGCCGGTGGCGCTCGCCGACCAGAGCGCGAATCCGGCGCTCGACGAGGCCCTGCACACCCATGCGGCCGCCGCGCAGGCGCTGCTGTATCCGGTGTCCGCCGAGCTGCTCGCCACCACCGGACGCCCGGTCGACCTGTTCGGCTTCGAACCGAACCCGGCACGTCTGGGCGCCGCAGCCGCGGCTTCCGCCAGCGTTCCCGGCATCGCGCTGACCCAGCTGGGCGCGCTGCTCGACGCCGCCGCACTCGGCTACAATCCGGCCCAGGCCAAGCCGGTCGTGGTGCTCGGCCACTCCCAGGGCGTGCTTGCCGTGCATATGGTGCAGGCGATCTGCGAAGCCGGTTCCATCGACGCAGCCGCAGCCAAGATCGACGAGATTCTTGCGATCGCAACGCTGATCGGCGTCGCCGGCACCCGTCAGGCACGCCAGCTCGGTCTCGCCGCACGCCACGGCGAGGCGACCCCGATGCTGTCCGTCAAGGACATCACCCGCGCCCAGGTGGACGCGCTGATCGAACGCGTCGACGGCGCACGTGGCCCGATCGCCGTGGCCGTCACCAATTCCGCCACGCATTACGTGTTGTCCGGCTATCCGGAGGACCTGGCCGCATTCGGCGTGGAGGTCGCCAAGGAACACAAGCGTCAGGCCAAGCTGCGCGAGGAGAAGGTGCGTGGCGGCCGCGTGTTCGACCCGACGCTCGAATATCTCGACGTGACCCTGCCGTTCCACAGCCCGCTGATGGCCGATGCCGTCTCCCAGGCCGTCGCATGGGCCGAGGCCTGCGGCATCAACGCCGACCATGCCCGTGAGCTCGCCGCCGAAGTGCTGCTCAACCATGTGGATTGGGCCGCCCGCGTGCGCGCCCTGATGAAGTCCACCGATCCGAGCGCCCTGTGGGTGCTGGACTTCGGTCCGGGCAACACCGTCGGCAAACTGTTCTCCACCGTGGCCCAGGGCACCGGCGTCGGCGTGGTGGAAGCCTCCACCGTGGCCGATCGCGGCGCGCTCTCCACGCTCGAGACCCTGCCGGAACGCACCCAGAACTGGACGCGTTTCGCGCCGAGCATCATCCACACGTCCGCCGGAGACAAGGTGCGCACCGCGTTCACCGAACTTACCGGCAAGGCTCCGGTGCTGCTGGCCGGCATGACCCCGACCACCGTGGAGCCGGAGATCGTGGCGGCTGCCGCCAACGCCGGCTACTGGGCCGAGCTCGCAGGCGGCGGCCAGGTCACCGCCAGCGTGTTCGACCGTCACGTGGCCAAGCTCGAGGAGGAACTCGAGGAAGGCCGCACCGTCGAATTCAACGCCATGTTCATGGACCGCTACCTGTGGAACCTGCAGTTCGGCTCCCAGCGCATCGTGCCGAAGAAGCGCGCCAGCGGCACGCCGATCGACGGCGTCGTCGTCTCCGCCGGCATTCCGGAATTCGACGAGGCCGTGGAACTCATCCACAACCTCAACGCCGACGGCTTCCCGTACGTGAGCTTCAAGCCGGGCACCGTCGACCAGATCCGCCAGGTGGTGCGCATCGCCAAGGCCGTCGCGCCGACCAAGGTGCTCATCGAGGTCGAAGGCGGCTCCGCAGGCGGCCACCACTCTTGGGAATCGCTTGACGATCTGCTGCTGAGCACCTACGCCGAAGTGCGCGAGCAGGCCAACCTCGTGCTCGTGGTCGGCGGCGGCATCGGCACGCCGGAACGCGGCGCCGACTACATCACCGGCGAATGGGCCGCCGAATACGGCCGTCCGCTCATGCCGGTGGACGGCGTGCTCGTCGGCACCGCCGTCATGACCGCCAAGGAAGCGCACACCAACCCTGAAGTCAAGCAGATGCTCGTCAGCACTCCTGGCATTCCGGCCAAGGGCGACGACAATGATCCGTTCGCCCCGCTGGGTGAGCAGTGGGTTCCGTCCGGACAGGCCAAGGGCGGCGTCACCTCCGGTCTGAGCCACCTGCACGCCGACATCTACGAGCTGGAGAACTCCTCCGCCCGCTGCGGCCGCCTGCTGGTGCGCGTGATGAAGCACCCGGAGGAGCTGGAAAGCCGTCGCGACGAGATCATCGCGGCGCTGAACGCCACCGCCAAGCCGTATTTCGGCGATCTGAAGACCATGACCTACCTTGAGTGGGCCCAGCGTTTCGCCGACCTCTCCTTCCCGTGGGTGGACGAAACCTACGCCGATCGCTTCCTGCACCTGCTGCAGCGCATCGAAGCCCGCGTCACCACGCAGGAAAGCGGCGAATTCGCATCGCTGTTCGCTTCCCGCGCCGACGTCGAAGCCGATCCGAACGCCGCGATCGCCAAGCTTGCCGAAACCTACCCGCAGGCCGGCAAACTGACCGTCACCCCGATGGACGAGGCGTGGTTCCCGGTGCTCGTGCGCGAGTATCCGAAGCCGATGCCGTTCGTGCCGGTCATCGACAACGACCTGCTGCGTTGGTGGGGCCAGGACCAGCTGTGGCAGTCCGAGGACTCCCGCTATTCCGCCGATTCCGTGCGCATCATCCCCGGCCCGATCTCCGTGGCCGGCATCACCACCGTGGACGAGCCGGTGGCCGACATCCTCGGCCGCTTCGAAGCCGCCATGGTCAAGCGCGTGTCCGCCGAATCGGCGAGCGCCGACAAGACCGCCTTCGCCCAGTTGGGCGCGGCCGTCTCCGCCGAGGAGTTCATCCGCAAGTCCCCGAACATCTCCTGGGTCGGCCACATCACCGACAACCCCGCCTACGGCACCGCCCTGGGCGACCAGTACTACGAGATCCGCGCGTTTGACGCCGCGGCCGGCAAGTACGATCTGGACATCCACCTCGACACCTACTGGGACAACGACCCGGACGGCGGCACCTCCAAGCACGCCGTGCGCGATATCGTCATCCCGCTCATCGTGGAAGGCACCGAGCCCGGCCGTGTGCCGGTCGTGGACCGCGAACGCCTGATTCCGGACGTCTACGCGATGCTCGCCGCCACCGCAGGCATCGGCACCAACCTATATCTGGCCAAAGTCGCCATGGACATCGTGGCCAAGCACATCCCCGCCGACACCGAAGGCGTGCGCATCGCCCAACTCGACGAGGCGTCGTACCGCAGATTGCTCTGGGGGCACAGGCCGCTTACCGACTTCTGGAGGGTCGGGCGCGGGTATGCGAAGAAGCTCGAAGCCCACGGGCTCATGACCATGGGCGATATCGCCCGCTGCTCACTCGGGCGAGCCTCCGACTATTACAACGAGGAATTGCTCTACCGCTTGTTCGGTGTCAATGCGGAACTGCTCATCGACCACGCATGGGGCTGGGAGCCGTGCACGATCGCCGACATCAAGGCGTACAGGCCCGCCGAACACAGCGTGGGGTCCGGGCAGGTGCTGACCAGCGTGGCGTTGTTCGACACCGCACGGCTTATCGCGAAGGAAATGGCGGAGAGCCTGGCCCTGGACTTGGTCGGTAAAGGACTGAAAACCAACAGGGTGGCGCTCGCGGTCGGCTATGATACGGCAAGTCTTGACCCGGGAAGACTGGACTCTTGTGCGCCGGTCGAGTTGAAACGCGCAGCCGAGGCCGCTGCCGCATCGTATGCGGGGCCGGTAGGCGCGGATCATTATGGTAGGCGCGTGCCCAAACCCGTGTCGGGGTCGATTGATCTTGGCGGCTTCACCTCGTCGGCGTCAACAATCCGCACTGCAATCGACAGACTGTTCTGCCGGCTTGTCGATTCGCGCCTGCTGGTGCGCAGGCTGAATGTGACAGCGCTTGATGTGGCGACGCCGGCGGCATTGGCGGCCGGTAAACACTATGAGCAGCCCGACCTGTTCTCCGTTGCCGATGGGGGCGAGAACGACGATGCACAGACGGGTTTGCGGGAGCAGGGAAACCACGGCGAAGCGGATGAGGATTCCGAACAGGCCGTGCAGCAGACATTGCTCGACATCAAACGCAAATTCGGCAAGAACTCGGTGATCAAGGCCATGGACATGTTCGACGGGGCGACTGGCCGGCAGCGCAATAATCAGATCGGCGGCCACGCCGCATAATTGGTTGTATGTGGCGGAACGCTATTGGAATGAGCGGGGAGTGACGCATGGCGCTTACGGAAACACACGACTATGACGACATCATCGATTTGCCGCACCGTCAGTCTCGGCGTCACGTGCGCATGGCGTTGTCCGGCAGAGCCGCGCAGTTCATGCCGTTCGCGGCACTGACCGGGTACGAGGACGTACTCGATCGCACGGTTCGCGCCAACGAGGAGGCCATTGCCAAGGCCAACTC
>ERZ506922.187-NODE-187-length-40059-cov-5.331942_pt1 | contig 40059 bp, 62 predicted proteins | sample MGYA00513974_ERZ506922 | MGnify/ENA metagenome assembly ERZ506922 | reverse complement strand
CAAGAGTTGCTCCTTCGGCAAGAGTTGCTCCTTCGGCAAGAGTTGCTCCTTCGGCAAGAGTTGCTCCTTCGGCGAGAGGTGCTCCTTCGGCGAGAGTTGCTCCTTCGGCGAGAGGTGCTCCTTCAGCGAGGAGTGCTCCTTCGGCAAGAGGTGCTCCTTCAGCGAGGAGTGCTCCTTCGGCGAGTGGTGCTCCTTCGGCGAGTGGTGCTCCTTCAGCGAGGAGTGCTCCTTCGGCAAGAGGTGCTCCTTCGGCAAGAGTTGCTCCTTCGGTAGGGGTTGCTCCTTCGGCAAGTGGTGCTCCTTCAGCGAGGAGTGCTCCTTCGGTAGGGGTTGCTCCTTCGGCGAGTGGTGCTCCTTCGGCGAGTGGTGCTCCTTCGACGAGAGGTGCTCCTTCGAAGATAAAGGCGAATATATCGGCGATTATCCTTTCCTGGCTTTTGTCGGGTTCGGCTCCCGGATTGGCAGCAAGGTTTACTTTTTCAACCTGCAAGACGGCATTTATGTCCGTTGCGGCTGCTGGCTGTCGGATATAGCCGGGTTCCGGGAGAGGGTGAAGGCGAAGAATGCCGATGCGATGTACCTGGATTTGTGCGATCTGGTTGAGAGGAAGTTTGACCGAAAAAATTCGAAATAACTATGCGAGCGAACGAATATCAGACACGCGCGATGAGTACGCGGCTGCCGAGTTGCGAGAATGCGACCTATATGCTTTTCGGTCTGATGGCCGAGGTGGGCGAAATCGCCGACAAGATCGCCAAATGGCGCCGAAAGGGAGTGTGCCGGCTGGATATGGATCATTTGGTCTTCAATACGGATGATCTGCAAGAGGTGGAGGGTTACAAATCCGAGCTGATGAAAGAGGTCGGGGATTGTGCGTGGTTTATCGCGGGCATTGCCGATTGCTTCGGCTTCACGCTCGAAGAGGTCATGCAGCAGAACCTCGACAAACTCGCCAGCCGCCGCGAGCGCGGCGTGATCGATGGAAACGGGGATAACCGATGATCGCTTATGACCCACGCCTCTCTTTTCAGCGGAATCGGAGGGTTCGATCTGGCGGCCGAGTGGCATACGGGAAGCCGATAAATTTTGCAGGAATGAAAAAGATTTGTATGTTTGTAGCGTCCTATATTCAGAGCGGCAGAGTATTCTGCCTGTTTGTAGCGGGCATTTTTTATGCCCTGACGCTACATATACACGGTTTCGTACCCCCGTGTGGAGCGTTAATGCGCCCACTGCCGCTCTGGTGTAGGACAACGGGAAAGTCGGAACCGTTTTTCATTTCCGCCCGACAAACATTTTCGGTTATGTCCAACACCAGAGAAAAATGTTTGAATGGGAAAATTACACCCAGATCAAACCGTCCAGCTCACGACACGAGCGAATCCATCTATTCGAAGTTTCTCATTGAGAAACAAGCCAAAAATCAAGCCTACGGTTATATCCTCTCACAAGGACTGCTCCGGGACTACATTGCGTATTCCCGCGGTGAGTCGTGTTCCCTTGAATCGGTTGATGAAAGACTTGAAATGGTATTGAAAAATTTCTGAGTTATGGGAGCGCATAGAAATTCAATATACGACAAGGCATATGCCGAGATGTACGCAAAAGGGATGTCGCTGGCAGAAACAGCCAAGAGTATAGGCGTTACAAGACAATGCGTCTATAAGGCATTTAAAAAGCGAGGATTCAGACTACGAACTTCTATACCTTGCGGTTTCCAGATTTACGATGGTAAAAAATTCACCTTGCGGAGTAATGGCTACTATGCCCTCACTACCGACGACAGATGCTTGATGCATCGCTACATTTGGGAGAAAGAAATATGCGATATACCAGACGGCTGGGATGTCCATCACATAAACGGGGATAAATCCGATAATCGCAGGGATAATTTGGTTTGCTTCCCAAAAGCGGAACACACGCGAAGGCATCAAATCGAAAGAAAAAAATGATACACATAGATCTATTTTCGGGAATAGGAGGGTTTGCCCTCGCCGCGCATTGGGCAGGATGGAGGACGCTCGTTACTTGTGAGATAGATAGCTTTTGCCGGCAAATACTACAGTATCACTTTCCCAAAGCGTATCACCACGATGACATACACACCTTGACCTATGAAACAATTGACATTGAACTTTCAAAACGATATGGAACCCTCTGGAGGAATGAGGACATTGTCCTTACCGGAGGGTTCCCGTAGCCGTGCCAGCCGTTCAGCCTCGCAGGAAAGCGGCGAGGTACAGAAGACGACCGCTACCTGTGGCCCGCGATGCTCGACGTTATTCGGACTGTTCGACCGCGCTGGGTCGTTGGCGAGAACGTTTACGGAATCGTTAATTGGTCGGAAGGGTTGGTCTTCGAACAGGTGTGCGCTGACCTGGAGGCGGCAGGATACGAGGTGCTGCCGTACATTATTCCGGCTTGCGGTGTCGGCGCTCCCCACCGTCGGGACAGATGTTGGTTTGTTGCCCACCGTACAGACGCAGGGGCTGAAGCGATGCGTGAACGGGAAGATGGTTTTTATGCCGTTGAGCCTGTTGCCCACCCCGACGGCGATAGACGCAGGAAGCGGCCGAATGAACAAAAGCCTCTCCCCGAATGCGTCGGAACGTCCGACGCTGGCAATGGCGTCGAAAATGGGATTGTTGCCTACTCCGACCGCCAACGATGCGAAGAATGTAACGCTTCCTGCCAGTCAGGGCATACGCAACGGACTACCCAAAACAGCGATGCAAAGCGACGAATACCGGACTGGAACGGGTTCCCGACTCAACCCCCTGTATGTGGCGGAGATGATGGGTTTCCCGGGGAATTGGCTGGTATCGCCTTTCCTCGGTGGCGCCGGGAAGCCGTCAAAGCCTGCGGAAACGCCATAGTCCCGCAGGTGGCATTGCGGATTTTTGAAACGATAAACGAAATACAATATGGAAAAAAGTAAACGAGCATATTGGGATGCGGTCGAGGCTAATGAAGGGAAGATAGACCCTGAAAAGTACGGCATAGGGATGACAGGAATGAATGGTTCGCCCAGTGCGTCTCTTAATGGGAAAGAATTATACCGACGGATATTTATCCGTTTGCGTACGCCGCAGGAGGTATTGACGTGCACACCTATAGAGAATAGCAGCGACTTCGCACGTAGAACGGCTATTATCGAAAGCTGGTTCGATTCGGTGATTCGAAAAGGCAACTATATATTGACATTCTCCGCAGAACAAGTTTCCGATGAAGAAGCAGCCGCATTGTTGGATGCTGAATGAGGTGAGAATAACCGAATACGAATTGGTGAAACAGCAAGATTCGATGCAGAACATTGCAAAACTTTGAAAAACTTTCAAATATTTTGAAATATGAGAGAAATTAAATTCCGGGGCAAGCGCCTCGACAACGGGGAGTGGATCGAGGGCGATCTTCTTCGAATGAACGACCATTGGTTTATATTCCCCGATCCTGCACCAGAAGGAATTGATAAATACGAGGTCGATCCCGCCACCGTCGGCGAGTACACGGGGCTGAAAGACAAGAACGGTAAGGAGATTTACGAGGGGGATGTGATACGCTCTCCATTGTCCGAGGATAAAACTCGCCCTCATAGAATCTTTTACCATACCGGCAACGCAGCTTTTATGGGGGCCTTGGTCGATAGAAAGGAATTATGTTATTTAAGATTGGATCAGGATTGGATTTATAAATTTGGAAAAGAAGTCATTAGCAACATCCACGACAATCCCGAATTTCTGAAAGGAGGCGAGCAATGAATAGGACTATGAAACAATGGCTTTTGCCCCTTATCTGCCGCTGGTTCGGGCATAAGGATTTCGAGGAGGTATATTGCGTCAAATCGCCCCGAAATTGGTTCTGCCGCCAAAACAAACCCAACCGATACGACGTGGTGCATGATATTGTTTGCTCCCGATGCTGGCGGGTACATCGAACTATCCTCAAATCCCGAATTAGCCGCGCACAACTCCTGCATGACGGTTGGTTTATAATCGACGAATAGCCATGAAAAGCAAAAAAGCAAAGGAATTTATTGACGGATGCTTGAATCATCTTGTAATAGAGATGAGCGACCACGCCAAATGGCAGCTACGATCAGCAATGAGCCATACAGCCGAACTCGCCGAGCAGGAGGCCGAGGAAAGGATGCGGGATAAAGCGATCGAAGCATTTTGCAAGGATTGCCCAATTTACTCAATACAAACAAGTAATGGGGGAAATTGCCCCGATTGCAGTGCATTAAACGCATTCAAACAAAGACTGAACGAGGAATGAAATTCACAACCCATTGCTTTGTCCGCGTCGAGGATGCGGAGAAGCGAAAAGATGTGATCGAGTGGTGTATGCATATTGGCTATGAATATATTTATCCCCCAAAAGAAGAGAGATTAGGCGATAAGGTAATATGTGACACTTATTGTGTCGGCGTGGCTCATGACGCACAAACATTCACCGCCTTGAATTGCATAGACTGCGGCACCAACATCGAGCTGTTCAGGGCGCTGGCGGCGATGAACAACGAGAACGATCAGGAGCAATGGTACTCATATACGGAATATCCGACTAATGAGAGTAAAAATGGGGTTAGACGGCTTATTTTTAACGAACATACGCGATTCGATTCTTTTGTAGATGTACCATCAGGTTATTACCGCAAGGCTACAGTCGAGGAGATCGTCGAATATTTCAAAAACAATGAGAAATGAAAACAATTGAGGAAAGAATACAAGAATATGTGGCCAATGCCTGGGTCGAACTTGATCAATTCAATGAAGACCATGTAACTTTTGAAAATATCGTTACATCCGCCTGTGTTGTTGGCGCTAATTTCGAATATGAGGAATTGACCCGCTGGCGTGATCCGAAAGGGGAGCTGCCGCAAAATGGACAACTCGTGTTGTGTAAAACCTCTGATAAGAAACTTCCATTTGTCACTGTTAAATATGACCGTTCTGAATGGTGGATATATGTGTATCCCGGATGGGCTGGTATTGGTCATAAGATTATCGGCTGGCGGCCGATTCACGAAAATGAGTAAGATGCTCTGTGCATTTTGACTAACCAAGTAACTAACCAAGTAACTAACCAAGAATATCTATGAACACGAAACTCAAATCAGACTACGAAAAAGCCTGCAACGCCTATTTGCAGGCTTTTTGCGAGAAACACGGCTATGATTATGAGGATGCTACGCGGAGCTGGGTCGGCGGCGATGTCGGCGGGATCACCGAATGCGCGGACTATATGGTTCAGATGGAGGACATCATCACCGACATAGACCGGGACGCTCCGGAAGATGAGTTCGTAAAGTATTACGATTACTGTCTGCGGGTGGGAAGTATCGCCTGCGGCAAGATCAGTACTCCCAATTACCGCAGTTGGCTTGCAGGGTGTTGGCGAATGGATGAAGAACAGATCACCCGGCTGGAGGAGTTGCAGCGGGACATACGCAAGGCGGAAGAGATTCTGGAAAATGAAATCGAACGGACAGGCAACCTGTTTTGAATTACTACGGATAAACCTATCTTTGTTTCATAATAACCATCAATGTATGAGTGAAATTATCAATATTGTCCTGCGATTAGACAAAATTCCACGCGATAGAATCAGGGAAGTCGCGCGTCAGGACGGCAAGGTGGGAATGGTTGTTAATTTGTCGGTCATTGCCGTCAAAGGAGGCGTAGATCAGTATGGGAACAGCCATTTTGTCGTTGTTCGTAAAACCAAAGAAGAGTTCGACGCAAAAGCGCCCACCATCTTTTGCGGCAGTGGGCGGAAGGCCAAACTGAAATCAGAATCCCCGTCCACCGGACACGTCAGCACAATAAATGAAGATGATTATCCGTATTAAATATAACGAAATATGACCGAGGAATTACAAAAATTGCTCTGCACGCTCGAAATTGTCAAAACCAACGTCAAAGGGCGCCACTGGACACTGAAAGGAGAGAAATTCCGCTCGTGGCATTTGCAGTTCGATCAAATATACGATGTTTTGATAGAGGCGAGCGATACGGTCGGGGAATTGATCGTACAGGCCGGAGATGTCCCCTTTCATGCGCCCTCACAGTTTCTGCGGCATTCGATGTGCGAGGAGCAGTTAAGCGTCGTGGACTGGCGGAATATGGTAGCGGACACGGACCGTGAACTGGGTGAGATCATCCGATTCATTAACGACACTGTGCGGGCCGGTATTTACGATCCTTCCGTAGAAAACGATTTAACGGCAATTTCTTCGAAACTGAAACACGAGCGGATGTTCTGCTCGCAAACATTGGAATAGACTATGAAACGACTTGCTTTTTCCCTTTTTGCCGTATTTGCGGCCACAGCGCTTTGCTGCGCTCAAAATCCGAATGGAACGCGCGTTGTCAAGGATGCTTCCGGACGCTTGAAGTACACCGTTCAAAAAACGGGAGATCGGGAAATAATCAAGGATTCGAAGGGGAAGGTCGTAGGATCGACACGCGAAACGAAAGACCGCAAATATTACTACAATTCAAATGGCTCGTCGGCAGGTACTGAAATCAAACGGGAACCGACAAGCAGACAACGGGAAAGACATCATACAACAAATTCTAAATCGAACAACCGGAAGTGAGTGGCTCCGGGAGTATCGCTTCCATCCCAAAAGGTTGTGGCGATTCGACTATGCGTGTCCGCAGTATAAAGTTGCGGTGGAGATTGAAGGTAATATTTTCGCTTTCGGACGCCATAACAGACCTCTGGGAATGGTCAAAGACATGGAGAAGTATAATTCGGCTACATCATTGGGCTGGAGTGTCCTGCGGTTTACGCCTCCGACAACCAGAGAGGAGTTGTCGCGCTTCGGAACCGCAGGCTGTATGGATTTAATCGCGGAGGTGCTGAAACAAAAAGAGGGGTATTAAACCCCTCTTTTTTCATACCCCAATAATCGTATCGTGCATTGATAAACCGACAGATTTTAGATCGGTAGAACCAGAGAATGATGCAAGAACGCCGCCAGCATAGTCTATCTGTAAGTAAAAAAACTTTCCACGGTCCGTTTGAAACATTGACGATCGGTAAATATTATTCGGATAGTTTCTTTTAATCATTGCAATAAACTCCGTCGATCCCGCACCTGTTATGTTACCAAGAGGTTTAGAAAATGAAGTGGAACCCTCTGGCACTTCAGTCATGGTATCGTAATATTGTATATGCCAAATATTACCGTGAGATTCCTTATATACGGTTAATTTGCCGTCAAGGAACGTATATGATAAGAAAGACGGGGCCGCATCGGATATTCGAATACCGACATCTGACCCTAATTTACTGAATACAACTGATTTGTCAGCAATATTATCAGTTGCTACCGCTCCATCCTGAAGCTGGGAGGTACCGATGCTATTTGCTGCCATACTCCTATTCTGGATCGTACTGTCCGCAATATTATCTCCTTTTACGACCTTATTGCCCAGCATCGTATTCGTGATGAAGCCCGCCGGTATGGTGAGGCCCTCGGATGTCGGGGTGAAAGTTTTCCAGATGGCAATGTTGGCAGCGGTAAAAGCTCCCACAGTGGTGCCGGATGCGCCCGCACTGGCAGATACGGTGAGTTCGCAAGTGGTATAGGCATAAAAATCCGTCCCTTCTTTCGTCGTTCGAAGCGTTGTATTTGTCTTTGTTGCGATGAGATAACCCCCAAGTGTCAGGTTGTTATCAGTGCGGAACCCGTATATGTCACCCCTGTAATAGATATATCCGGGCGTTACCTGATTACTGCCAACCGTATCGAATCCAGACAGAATGGCGATGTCTTTTACAATGCTGCTTGTGGAAGTATTATACGAATTATGCCGGGTAGTAACCTTCGCCAATGTCTGAATCAAAGATGCAAACTTTGTAAGGTCAGAAATATACACGGGATTACCCCCAGAAGGTGCAGATGTCAAATATTCAAAAACAGTCATATTATATTGTTTTTAGTTTCACTTCGATACCATATAGTAACATCGCGTTCAAATCGGCTATGAAATCATCATAATCATTGCTGTCTGCCAGTTCTTTGGGAATAACAACAGTTGTGGAGTTGCCAGACAAAGACCCCTCCGTATAAAAATAAGTCGGGGTATTGGCGCCCCCGGAAGAATACATATATACAGGAACAGCATCCTCCTCTCCGGCAGTATAAAAATAGACCATATCTGCACTATTGACCTGGATGCTTATTTGTCCGTACTGCCCATAATATTTGTTGAGGATGCCTAAAACTTGCGCCTGACCGTATTGACAAGCTGCTATCGCATACGACTTACGACGGATTCGATCCCAGCTTTCCAGGGTGGGTAATAACGGATATATCAGACTTAATATAAATCGATACAAGGTATTTAATTGGGGAGAACAATATCCCTTTTCTGTGCGAAGACCATTAGTCAGGGCATAATTGGGCCGTAGCACTTGAAATATCAGTTGTTTTATATCAATGGATCGTATCATTACACCGGAGATATATAGATGTCGTTTTTTCCCGTCGGCTCTCCTGGATTAACACTTTGCATCTCCACCAGCTCACGATCAAAGTTGAAATATCCTGCGGGAATGGTTATCTGCCCATTGACAGGAGTAATCGGCTCTTCCTCACTTGAATCCGTAACGGATATATTATTGAAATAAGCGTCACGAATCCCCGGAGCACTTTTTATTGCAGATTCTATATCGTTCACATACAGGGGGTCATCTCCCCGCAGAGCAGCCTGAAAAGAGAGCAGCACCTCTCCAATCTGTTGCCGGATCACAGACAGGGAATATTCTTTGGAATAACGAATATAGAGGGATGTACAGTTCAGAATTGCCGGAGCCGCACTGGTAATCTGCATCTGAAATCCCAGCGGAAGGAAGCTGTTCATGTAATCCGAAAAAGATTGCAGCTCGTCGGAAGTAAGCCGGGCAATATAACCTTCGTCGTCGATTTTCGCCACTTTCAGGACAATCAAGCCATTATCCGTGGATGAGATAGCCAACTGTTTGATGATCTGTTGCGTCGGGTCTATCGTGGCATATCCATACCGGTATGTCTGGGGATCAACGATTGTCAAAGAGGATCCATATTGGAAGGCAAGGGCAGTGTCTATATAATATTGCCTGCCCATTATTTTCAGCGTGCGGGCTGAATGTTCTACCGTATGCTCCGAATTGCTTATTTCCAATTCGATAATATTCAATACCGATGCAACCGTGGAAATAATTCTGTTGACAATGGATGAAGCACTCGTGTTATTCAAAACCGGGGCTATCTTTTGCAGGTTGATGCGTATATCTTCAAAGAAACTCATTGGGAAACAACTGCTATTACTTTGTCATCTTCAGTTAAAAACAAGCTACTGTCTGCTGTGATAAAAACGATCGAAGAAAGGATATTATCTATTTCCGTAAACAGTGTTTCCAAATCCTCTTCCGGAATGGAAACACTGTTTAGCGGGTGTTCCTCCATTACCTCCGTTGCGGCATTGTTACGAACGATGTCCGATACGGTCAGCCGCTGCCCGGCATACAGCGTAGGTGTATAGCTGTCCAGATCGTTAAGGTCCAGATTCTCATCCAACGCATACAGGGAGCCGTTCGCATTGATACATACGTCGTAAATCGTTTCTCCACCTTTAACCACGTAATCCATTCCTATTCTCCTGCATATTTGGCCCCTATTTGGAAATCGTACAGCCCGTCGCTATTTCGGGAATACAAGATGGAAATCTGGGATGCGCCATCTTCCCTGATCTGCGATTTGGCCCGGGTGACGATGCGCTGTACCTCCCCATCGGTGATATTATAAGCCCTTTCTTCCATCGCTGTTCCGTATTGGGGCTGGAATATATTCACGCAGGATTTGATGAAAAGCAGTTGGGCGTTTTGCTGGCTGCATGTCGAAGCGACAGCAAAATCCCCTCCGTCGTCACCCTGTACTACGGCAACGTCATTCCTGACAAAATCCCATCGAATATCCTGCATACGCTACAAATATAGGTTTACCTTACGAAGCCGATACATAAGTCTGCCCCGCCTGCGATATTTTAACTATCACCGTCCCGGAAGCCGGATTCCCGCCGGAAGTTCCGGAAACGGTGATTTGAACCTTGTCCCCCTCCAGCACCGCAGGCTGCCCGTCGATCCTCACTTCCTGCGCCGAACCTGTTATCTCTCCTGTTCCCGTGCCGTTCCCATCCGTTACGGCTGTAGCTTTCGTAACGTTGATTGTCAGCGATCCCCGGTAACAGGCTTTGCCGGCTGCCTTCGTCGTCGTGCTCGGCGATGTGGTGATCTGCGCCGTCGCCGCCGGGGTACACTCCAGCGTACACCCTTGAACAGCAATATACTTTCCCATCAGGTTATCGTTAAATGGCCGTTGTTTATATTCACTTCAGAGACAGATATAATCACACTATTCGATCCTTGTTGCAGAGTTAGCTGGCTATCTGCCACTCCGATTCGTGACTGTAATTGACCGTTACGATATAGGGCTAAATTAGCAGCAGTCTTATTAATATTGAATCTGGTATAATTGTTCTCATCCGTCCCCCGAAATACGGAAACATATGTGTCATTTACCTTTATGTAATCGACCGCCGGATCACTCTCAAAGTCAAATTGCAAGCGTAGTTCTTCTACCTCCGTCATCGCCACGACAAATGACAGTTCCGGCCGGTCTTCGACAAAACCCACGATAACGACCGATCCGACTTTGGGGTATAATAGAGCGTTAGCATTACCGCCCTGTATGGGCGCGAGGCTTATGTCCGGTAAAGTAACCTCGCTGTCGATGCTAACGCTCATAGTGTTCGTTTCCGTGTCCACTTCTTTGACCGTGCCATACACAAAAGCCACAGTCTTACTTCTGCCTATCAGGTTACGCAAATCGCGCCCCAATGAAGCCATCATCCTGTTGAATTTCTCCTGTCCCATATCACTATTGTCCCGTAAATACGAGGGTTTTATCAGTTACCGTTAGCTCCTGGTGAAATCCGTTTTCATCGCACCGGTAAGAGTGCCCTATCACATAATATCCCCCCGACAGATCATCGAAGAGGGTATCTTTGTATTGTACATAGTCGAAAAGCCGAACCGTCGGATATAGCATCGTCGTAATGGTACCCTTGTTGCTGTTGGTACGCAGGCCCGACAATGCGGCATCTCCTACTTGCTTGGCGATCTCCCCGTCCCGGCATTTGATATACGGCAGCGACACCACCTCTCCGTTATCCGCTCCCGTTTCGTATTCGTAGAGCTTCCCGCCGCTGATGTATTTAACCACCACGCGATACTTGTCGAAAAAGCCGTTATTGATGCTGATGTCCCGATCTATGACATTGACCGAAGTATCGAGCTGCACCGTTTCTTTGGCGTTCTCCGTAATACCTACACCGCAATACAGCCTGCCGTCGGTATCTACACGAGAGTAGAGATTATACATCCCCATAACTCGCTCCAGTGCGAAAAACGGCGATATGCCTTTCCAAGTAGAAAGAACGAAGCTGCCTTCCATAGACTTGTCATCGACGGTAAGCTGGTTCCAGTCATCCGCCAGCTTCATGCTGTCCCGGTACTCCTGAAATTTAGGGTTGGCGACCTCGATGATTTCCTGCATCATTGTCTTTACGGCGGTTTCCTGCGTCCAGCTTTTGGCGATTGTACCAAAACGCAGGACAAAAGCGCCGTCTTCGCACTGTATCTGCGTCGGAAAACCGCATACTACATTTTTCACGAAGCCGTCGAAAGCGACGATCTCCGGCATTTCGTAGCCGTTGAATCCACAGATGTAACGCAGTTTTACAACTACGTGCGCTCCCATTATAATTTGGGCATCCTGTTGGTCTATACGGATGTATGATTTGACGTTTTTACCGATCGCATCCCCCGATGACTTCTCTTTGAGAATCGTATAAAACGGCATACGGATATTGGCGGTACCGAATATGTTGTCCCGCGAATCCTCCGTAGTGAACGAAGTAAAGGGCCCTATGGAGCGCCCTTCGATGAAAACTTCATTCTTGCAGATAAAGTAATTGCCGACAATCTTGCCGCTCATAACTTATACGTTGGTTTTAGCCGTCGGTGGTTCCGCCTGCGCTCCGTCGCTGTTTTCGACATACAACAGGGCGTAATCCGTATTCACCTCCAACAGATCGAGGCTTACCTCCCACACCGTGGAACCTCGCTCCGGGGTGACGGAATAACTCTCCAATACGACATTGAAGATATTAAACTTGTCATTGAGAATCGGGTTCTCAATTTCAAATACCCGATCTTCAGCCTTGATCTGCCGGAATAATTCAGCCAACTCTGCGGCAATACCATACCCTATTTCCTTATTGATGACAACATCCGACGATAGCTTATAAGGATTCAGCAAATCGACAGAGTTCGGTTTGGATTCCAGCTTGAACGAAATATTAACGCTTGTCGGTTCGTTGGCAATCCGTTCGAAAATCGTAGGTCCATCGACAAGCTGCGAACGGCTTATCAGCTTACTCCCCTGTATGGAAATATCGAATCCGACAGGCATCAGATACTCGTCGAAAGCGATATAATAATCAGTTGTCGGTTCCGTCCGATCTAATTCTTCGGATGTAAAAATAGGCCTATTGAGTGTCGAGCGGTCGAAGCGCGATTTGGCGACCTGATTCAACAGCTCTTCCGGTGTCGGCTTTCCGGTTCTCTGACTTCCTCCATTGGTAAATACCTGCCGCCATACTCCCGTTTCGGCAAGGACGAGTTTCGCAGCAGACAGCCCGCTGTTAATGGCATCGGCAACAGGCCCCGTAATGCCGCCGATAGCTCTCCCCGGTGTGGAAAAGACCTCTTTCGCTGAATTTATAACGCGGTCGATCTTACTCTCGGTACTGGTTTCATTTGCTATCTTTGCCATATTACGTTACACTGGTTGCGTTGTTCAATGCGATCGTCAATCCCCGCACTACTACCTCCTCGATCTTGGGTTCCAGCTTGCGGCCCAGCTCCTCGATGTTCTCCACCGAGGCGATATTTATATCCATATCAACAATCTCCTTGTTGAAGTTGATGAAAACCGACTTCGACCCCTGGGACAAGTTAGAAACGGTTTGCGCATTAGGGTCTGTTGATCTACCTCCCGTTCCTGTGATGCCCCTCAGTCCTGCGGAAAACAAGTCACTAATGGCCTTAATTCCGAGTTTGCTTAATGTAGGTTTCCTTATCTTTTTTGTATCGTCGGTATACCACCAATTAAAATAAGAGGATGTCCCTACAAATGCGTCGATAAACTCGTTGGAGTTAAGTTTGTCATACGCCGCTTGCACAATATCACCGTGTTCAGCTTCTCGAGCGCGTTTCGCCGCGAATTCCGCAATGCGAGAGACCTCGCGGCCATACGCCTTTTTTTTGGCTATATTATTAGCCATTGTCGTAAATAGGGCTGCGTCTTTGTTGGTACTCAAGCCCCAAGTCATTCGCACGCCCCCCGTTTCGGGGTCAAATTCCCCATATTGCTTTTGGCCAAAGCTAATACCATTTGCTATCGAGCCAATAGTGTTTGCTATGGTTTGGATCGCCGACGCAAAAGTGTCGAGTTCCAAAATAAATTGATCTAACTTTGCCCCGACTTTATTAACATCGATATTGCTTATCCAGTTCACGATCTTATCGCTCAGCCAGCTATACAGTTTCTCGTTGGCTTGGGCGATCTTGTCCCAGTAGGGCGAAAGGCCATCGGCAATACGCATCCAGAAGTTTTCTTTGGCCAGCGCGATCTGTCCTCTAGCCTTCATTACCGGATGCGATTCGACAAGCTCGTTAAACTCATCCAACACCGAGCGCAGGTTGCTTTTGTTCTTGAGCCAGTAGCGGTAATCACCCTGAACACCCCGCTCCTCCATCATATTCATCGCCAGCTTGCCGATGTATGGCGCCTGTGTGGTAAGTTCATTCAAATCCCGACTATTCGGTACGGCCATTGCGAGAAGCTGCTGGATATTCCGGTTCACACGCTCGAAGCTCAAACCGCCCACGTGAGCGATCTTGCCGACAACTTCCGCCAGGTGCGACGCCTCCTCCGGGGTCAGCTTCTTGCCGTCCACGTTCAAGCCCATAAACATATTCATCGCATTCAGCATCCCGACACGGCTGAAACCATATTCGGCCGCTAACTGCGTCGCACGGTTCAGCGTCGCCTGGTAGTTGCCGCCCAACCCTTTCTCCGCCATCCGCATCTGCATAAGATTGGAGGCCGCCTCCGCCATATTGTTCGAGTTCAACAATTTGGTGCCGACCAGAAAGGGAATGCCGGAGGACACCAGACGCCAGGCGTGCATACCAATCAATATCTTGGCGGCCCCTATAGCTACTTGCGCAAACTTACCGATGGCCGGAATCGATTTCCCCACGACACCCGTCAGTGAGGTGAAGACTTTCCCCAGATTGACCATATTATACCGCAAGCCGGAGAAAGAGGAAACATTGTTGAAGAAGCTGTCCTGAAAGGTCTTGACCCGCTTTTGGAACACGCCCAGCCCGTTCTGCCAGCCCGCCTGCGAGAAGCGCCACTGTCCGAATTGGCGCAGGCGCCAGCGAGCGCCGATGTTAAGCCGCTCCTCCAGATTGCGCTGTTTCCACTTTCGCGCCGAGCGAGCAATAATTTCCTCGTCTGTTAATTTCTTCTTCTTGGAATAGCCCGCAGTGGCTTTTTCATTGATCTCCTTTGCCGCCTTCTTGAGCGTTCCGAGCTTGGCAATCGTAGCGTCCAACTGCGAATCATCGACCCGCAGCTGGAGCTGAATGCTATATACCATATTACCTGCCATCAGTTTCTCTTAAAAGGTGCAAAAAGGATTGAATCGATGATTACCAGAGCCGCAGTATAATACTTGTCGATGTCATAGGCCGACATCTTATCTTCCAGTCCCATAATCGGTTCATGGAAGATATAGGACACGATCATTTTCTTGTACAAAAATGGATCGTCCTCGGCAATGTATTCTTTTAGTTTGGTAGTTATACCATCGGATTTGAGGACGGCTCCGTTTCTAACAGTCCCCAAGTAGATAAAAAACGGTTGATGTCCTCCTGCACATCCTCATTGTTGAACAATGATATGCATGCTACCAAGTCGTTCTTAAGGTCTTTAACGACCTTTTCGTCGTCGATGGTCATCTTGACGAAACGACAGGCAAGATCGGCCGTTTCGTCGAGGTCACGGCCAGCCTGAATAAGCGACAAGCCAAACTTGGTATGTTCGACGCTCGTCCTGGAAAGACGGCAAACATTAACCGTTGCGGATGTTTCGATCTCGACAAGGCCGCCTTTGCCGTCCGCACCCCGTTTGAAATAGGTGACTTTTACGGGATAGGTAGTGATAGGATTTGTTCTGGACATAATTTAATACATTTTTAGTTGTTAATAAAGGGGCGGCACAACCGTCCGCCCCGATGATTTTTCAGACCAGTGGCACGATGTTGCGCTGCACGCCTGTACCTCGCAGGGACAAGGAGCCGGTCGTTTCGACATCATTGCGGTTCACGCTGCCGCCCTGCTCCTGCACCATCGCATTGAGAAGCGTATAGACAACGGTGCGAGGCGTCGCCAATCCTTTCATCGCATAGCTCCACGAGATGCTGAAAGGTGCAAGCTGATGCATGGCCGCGATCTGCTCCGTTACGGGTAGCGTAGCGTTAATCGCATCGATAAGGGTCTGCTGCTCGCCCTCCTGAAGCGAAAGGTTGGCGGTATAAGTAGCATTCGCTTTCTTGATACCAATGGGATCTACGGAACCGATGGCGAATATCTCCTGAATATTCTGACTGAACGTATAGGACAGCTCAGTGCCGGTATCGATAGACAGGCAGGTGCCGTTCGAGAGCGTGAGGTACATCTGCACCTCACTGCTCGCTACGATTATATCCTGATGATTCATGTTCTGTACTACTCTAAAGATGTTACGAAGAAAGTGGTGATAAACGCCTCCCGCAGCGTGGCATTGGGCAGGATGCGGATCGTGATTGCGAAGGCCCGACTTTTCACGAAGTTACCGTCTTTGGCCTCCAAAGTAACCTCTATCTCGCTCGCATCTCCGCGCGACAAACGCGGCTGAATATAGTTGCTGCGGAACGTAGCCAGAATCGCCGACTTGTACCCGGCATCGATGTCACCTGAAGCTGTAACCGGAACCTGGGTATTGATGAGCTGCTGGAAATAGTACTCCGCATCGTCGCACACTCCGTTTGCAACACGCACGAACTCAATAGCTGACAAGGCGTTAGTCGATTTATTGAGTGTAGCACCGTCATTGTAGTAAACGCCGCTGTTGCCGGGACGGGTGCGGGTGAAAAGGTACTGCTTGGCCCCGATGTCGTCGATAACACTCCGAGATACGACAGCGACATTGGTCGCTGCATCCGCTGTCGTGGCATTGACGAAATAATCAACCGGGCTTACGCTTCCCAAAGTCATCTGACCGATGGACTGCGCCGGATTGATCCCGGCAAGAATACCGAGAGCGCGGCCTACGTCGGCGGTGTATGTCGGATCGGGGGTTGTCAGAGCCAGTGCAACGCCATAGGCATTGTACGTATCGCCACTGGGCAAATTGTTAATATCCTGCCCAATACGTCCAGCATCCAGCACCGCGACCATACGGTAGCTTTCCGCAAACATATCCTGAATCAAGCCTTGTATATTCTGGATTGCTCCCTGACTTTTCGTCAAATCCTCCGCAAGGCCGGAATCCGGGACTGCAGTATTGCTGGGATATACGAACCCGATAAGGCGCGGTCTGTTATCCCACAGCGTAGCGGTGGTTTGTCGGATTGCCTGTTTAATAGCGGGCATCTGTATTGCTGAAATACCTTTTTCTGCCGAATAATCATAACCTACCAGCCACAATTTAGACCCGCTCCCTGCCTTCGAGTAAAACTCCGAAACCTGGAATTTGGCTCCAGCGTCCAAAGTGGAATAACCCTCCAGCTCCTGCGTTTCTTCCAAAGAAGCAACCAGGACGGGGGTGTCTATAAGAGGAGAGGCCGAAGATACGGGAAGCACCAGCATCGCCACCCCTTCATTAGATGAAGAAGTGCCGATCGCAGTGTCCTGCAATTCGACGGTTACACCTGTTCTTGCCATAATATCGAATTTTACTGTTATACTTTAGATGCCGGTTTACGCCCCGGTTTAGCGCCTTCTTGTCCGGAATTGCGCCGACGGGCAAGTTCGGCCCTCGCCTCTTCCAGTGTCATAGAAGGAACTTCGGCTTTTTGCTTCTCAGAATCCGGGGAGGCATTGCGTGCGCTCATGGACTTGGCGAACTGCGCGTCAAACATCTTGTCGAGTTCTTCACAAGTCAAAGGCTCCTTTCCTTTCTCTATTGAGCACCACCGAACCTGCTTATGGACCCGAAGGGCGTCGGTCATACGGGATTCTGCCTGCCACTGCTGACGATACATATTCCCATCATCCGTAATGAAGACCTTTCCGAATTTCGCCGTAACGATCAGAAGGTTTTCAAAAAACTCGTCTTTATAGTTTACCATAGTGGATAATTTTTCTGATTGATTAACATTTCCCGGCCCATTAAAAAGGCCGGGAAACACAAAAATTAGGGTTCGGGCGCTATATATTTCGCCGGTACGATGTTCACGATACCTTTGCCGCCCTTACGAGCGCTACCGGCACCGAAACGCATATCCATCGAGAACTTCCAGCCATACGAGTTCGGATCGGCAACGACATGTACGTTCGTGTTGCCCATCGCCAGAATAACCTGCGAGGGGATAAAGCTAATAGCCAATCCGTATGCAGTAGCGGCCAGTACCGGTGCGGTATATTCCGGAATGGTACCGTTCGCCTGAACCTTGCCGTCGCAGTAAAGTTCTGGATCGACAACCTTCGATGTCGCCGTGTCGTAGGCCGAAGTCGTCGAACGCGACATGAAGTTGAAGGCAGAGTACTTGCCCAACATCGGACGCATCTCACCGGCAGTTTTGGTCAGCAGGCTCGTGAGGTACGGATTCGAAAGAAGTTGCTCCATGTAGGCGGCATCCATCACGCAATCGATGTCGCCATCCTTGATGTCGTAGTTCCAGTTCACGAACTTCGTCTGCGCCTTGATAAGGTCGTTAGGCGAGAGTTCCAACAGATCGCCGGCCGCCGCCGAGTTCACCGGGAAGGCATTGGCTGCGGCGAAATGCTTGACGGTGCCGTCAGCGGCGACACCCGACATCGGGACACTTGCACCAGCACTTTCTGCGATCTTCTGGAGGGCGTAGTTGTGGATGGCGTTCACCATGAAGCGCACGGCTTCGCTCTGCCCCCACGAACGATCGTCGTAGGCGAGGATGTCGGTATTCGCCGCCTGCCAGAGAATAGGCTGAAGGGAGAAAACCTTGGTGACAAGACCAATGGGGTCGTCATCATAGAGGTAGTCAGCCACGTTCAGCGGAGCACGGTCGCCGTAGTAGATTTTCGGACTGATCGCCGATTCTACCCAGATGATACCCTGCTTGTCCGAACCGCTGGTGCGGGCGCAACGAGCCGCCCAGGTGTTGGCCGGGAGCAACTGTTGGTAGAAGAGCGAAAGCCATTCGACGACGGCCAGGTCCGGGGATGTCGTGACGAAATCCGAGGAGTTGGCGCCGGAGGCCAACTTTACGGCAGTGCGTTCCGCGATCGTCGAGAGTTTTTCGTACCGGCCTTCGCCATTGCGAACATTGATATTGCCCATAAAAGCCTTGAAGCCTTCATCTGAGCTTACGATAGCTGCAAGCTCCCGGGCGGCTTCCACTTTCGATGCGTGCTCCGGACGGCAAACGTCCGTAGGCGCGACAGTAAGCAGCCGTGCCGCAGCGTTGAATTTCGTCTTGCCTTCAGTTGTGGCAAGGAATTGATGGAGTGTTTTGTTCGTTTCCATACTTGCTTTCAGGTTGATTTTGTGGGGATCGATGATTTGTGCCTTGCCCGCCTCACTCGTCGCCTCCTTATGCTGCACACTCGCCTCCGCAGCTGATGCCAGGGTCGTGAGTTTAGGCTCGGGTTCCGGCGCTTTCTGCGGTTCAGGCTGCTTCTCGGCCTCTTTTCCAGCCGCTCCGAAAAACGACTTCAACTTGGTTACGATCTTCTCGGCGATACTCTCTGTATCTTCCGCATTAAGCGTTCGAAGCTCTGCCTCGTTTTCTGCCGCAGGGACAGGCTCCGCAGCGGACAAAGTAGTCGCCTCCTTTGCGGGGTCCTCCTTCTGGATCGTCCCGTCTTTAGGGTCTTCTTGCGTCATGTTGCTTTTGTATTTATTGATAAGTGAATGATCTTTAGCCGACAAGGTTGTTATGCGTTCCGTCTGGCTGGGCGCGAACTCCGCAGCGAGCATAACCTTTTCGCCCTTGAAATCCGAAACCGCATCGGAATTGGACTGGAGAGAGCATAACGATACTTCATATACAAGGAAGTAAGTCGCATATTTAACTCCCGTGGATTCGTCTTCTATCTCCCGGCTGACCCCTCCGATGGAAACAGCCCTGTAAAATCCGTTTTCGTACAGGTATTTCGCCGTTTTACCCCGCTCCGTCCCCTCGGCAAATTTCAAAGTACCGATCCAGTCGTTGCCTTCCCGGTGAATATTTACGACATTTCCGATAGGTTGGCTATCCCAATCGTGATTCTCCAACAGCACCGGATTCTTTTCATAACGCGACCAGTCGATACCGTCGGACAAAACGACCATATCATAATCGTTGATCGTTTCGTTACTCAATACCTGCCTTAACTCTGCCATACAAAATGCGTAATTTCCTGCCCAAATATAGGTTTACCTTTGATTGCTAAATAAACCTCCCGCAACGGAAAAAATATTTTTCCGACATACCAGCACAAGAACAGCCAAGACGATCCAAAATCCCTTCATCTGCGTCTGCTGCCACCACGTCAATTTACGTTCAACCTCGACGATATCCGTATTCACCCGATCGCGGTAAATCATACTGTCCCGATATATCACCTCTTTCTCTGTTGGTATGGGCTTTTTCTGCGGCTTATTTGCCAGCGAGTGGAACAACGCCCCGTCGGGAGTTATTAGAGCGTCAGAAACGGCGTATGACGTTTCCAAATGGCTCGTTGTATCTCGGACTGTCTGACGCTCACTTTCAATCGGAACCTTGACAAACACCGTGTCCGGGATATACTCGGTACGAACGACGGTTTCGACCCGCACACTGTCCTGCGTCGAGGTCGTCAAATGACGACAGGGACAACAGGCGACAGCGAGCACCGTCACGATTCCGCAGAGTATGACCTGCCGCAGCTTCATCGGGTCATCGGAATATAGATCGTCTCTCCGGCCGGTTTGGACAACAGTTGTTTTCGCTGCCTCCCCTCCTGGTTCTTATACCCGATATGCACCCAGCGGGGTGTCCCGGTGGCATCCTCGCTCTCCGAAATCATCTGGTCGAACCGCTTGCCCCGAAGCCATTCCCGGCAGAACGCCTTGAACTCCCGGAGCCGTCCGTTATTCGGCACCAGATCGACGGCCCTGCCGACGCAATGCGCCGAGGTCGCCGAGCCGCCGACGGCCTTGTTCAGTCGATAACCTCTATATCCGGACGAAACGGTCAGGGCCGGAGTTCCCCAATGTTCGTTCGCGCACAGCACGGCCCACGCCTCCCGCAGCGGATCGATCAGACGGTCGATCATCTCTTCAAGGTTGCGGCGATGTTCTTCCGTCGGCGCATTGTCCAAATTCATCTTTCGGGCCGTTGCCGAATAAGTGAGTTCCTGTAAAGTAAAATGTTTCATTTCGACTGCTGTTTTTTGGATTCTTCCCGCATACGGTCGAGCGTGCGGAGCAATTCGATAATATCTTTGGGGTCTTTGGCGTGCGCCAATTCAGCCACGATGTCGCCGATCTTCGCTGCCGACGACCGAGCCGCCCGGAGATTCTCCCGCACGCTCCACGCCTCGATACACACGGCGATCACGGCTGACACGGCCGACGCATAGGGCATCGACCAAATCCCGAACAACAGTCCCAATACATCGACGCACATGAACAACGCCGTCACCTTGCCGTAGTCCCCAAATTTGGTAAAGGTGCGGCGAAGCCCGTGAGAATCGATCGGCAGCTTCAATGCCCGCGCCTTGCGAATCCCGGCCCGCATATCGACCATTACGGCGATAAACATAACAATCCAGATGATAATTTCCGCCAGTGCAGCCCGGCGGACCGTCAGTATATCCACGCCGAAAATATCGGCAACCCCGTCAAACATCACAACCACGATTATCCCTCCCAAAAGGTATATTTCTCTTGCATGCGGGCTATATATTCATCTCGCTCCCCGGCCGTGGCATCGCGCCACGTCCCGGATTTCTCCCCGGGGAGTTTTACTCGTCGGGTAAGGTAAAGCCGCTCTTCGTCCGACACCTCGGCGGCCTGGGTGATGTAACCGCCCTCATCGGCGATCTGCTCCGTAAAAGTTGTTTTCTGTTCTTTCATAGCAAATTTTAGTTTATGCCGTAGCGAATGAAATCTGTTTGCCCTGGGCCGCCGTATTGACCGCATACCACTCTGCCTGCTGCGGATCGGTCAGCTTGGCATATACGTCCGCATGGACCGTGACCGTGATGGCCGATGTATTGGTCGCATTCTCCACCAGATACTGAAAAGATTCGAGCGTAAGCAGCGGGCTGTCCTTCAGATCGACATTATATCGTAATTGTTTGAATTTGACATTCTGGAGACTCTTGCAGGCTGTAAATGCAGAGTTGTGGGTTGCATTTTCGAATGTTACGCCTCCGACAATCGTGACCAACTGCTGACATCCGTAAAATAGATAAGTACAATTTGAAAACCGCACAAACGTCGATTCCGGACATAGGTATATAGTCTTGAAGTTGCTCGACGTGAAAGTCGAGCGGGCCGTTACGTTAATTTCACTTGTAAACTGGTTCGGAGCCTTCCGAGGCGGAAGATTCACCGGAATATCAACACTGTAAAGCGCCGAATCCCAGTTCGAATTATTCAATACATTGTGTGACAGACTGTATATTCGGGTCATCACACTGTTGGAAATACCCGTCACGGAACCTACCGTCCAGCTCTTGCTCGATGTATCCCACACCGCACCGGCCGCCACGAACAGATCGTGCAGAGGGCTGCCGGAAGGAGTGGACGGTACCCTTTCGGAAAGTTTAGCGTCGATCTCGGGACCGGTAAAAATACTTTTATATACTGTTGCCATATAATTTACTCTATTTCCGTTACACGATCGTTCCTGTCATCCGTTTTGTCCGTAATCGTCACTCCCAGTAATTCTTCTGAAGGGTGCAGTTCGTCGTATGTCGCATAATCCACGATTCGGGTTTCATACTGCAACTCTACGACTGATACGCTGGTACCTATTTCCCGATCGAAAGCCTGGGTCGTATAGGTCCGAAAGCCCTGATAAAGAGGATAAAAATTATATTTTCGGATCAGCTCGCCAAAGTCCTCTCCCTGTTTCGACTTTTCGATATAACTGCGGACCTGCATAGCCAGGTTGAGCGTCTTTCGTTGCTGTTCGTTGAACGAAGCCGCCGTCTGATCGTTGAAATTGGCGATTATGGAGAAAGAAATTGCCACTTTATCCATGATAAGACCGCCGATATGCACATCCGCCCGGGGGCTGTTGTTCACACTCACGGCAACGCACGGAAGAACCGTATTGATGATTCCCCTTCCGTCGTCCGTTACCGCTCTGACAGCGATTTTCTCCTTCGTAACTACGGGAGCTTTGCGTAAGGACTTAACAAAAGCGTCTATAATATCTCCGAGCATACTCAATGACTATCTACTGCGGACAAATATAGGTTTACCTTACAAATCGCGTCTGTGTTTGGTAAAAAAAGCATCTAACAGGCGGTCGAAACGCGCTTTCGTTACAGAGCCTACACCCAGAAACTGCCTTTTTTTGACCGGACCGTCGTATTTCCACCGGCCCCGATGCACATCGCCCCGCTTTGCCGATCGGTAAGCAGTATGATGAGGAGGCATCCCGCCCTCGTTGTGCGCCCGGGCAAATGGAACGTCCGTCCCTACAAAAATATCGGCATCATTGCGTCCGATACGACGAGAAATCCACTTGAAACTCTTCTTCAGAAAGCCGTTGTAATCCAATTTGGGGTATCTGATGTTGCTTTCCCCGCCGAAAGCCGTACGATCCGGCCATTTACCGCCCGGAGAACCGGCGAAACGCTCTTCTTTGAAACTTTCGTGCGTCTGTTCCAGCATCTCCTGCCCGAGCTGTCGCGGAATATCCCGGACTACCGTCGTCCGAAACTGGCGAAGATTGCGGATGAGATCGTCTATATCCGGCATAATTACTCGTTTTTGTCGTCGGATTCCTTATTTTTACGTCCCTTTTTGAACATATCCGACACTTTAGAGGGCAGGGAACTCACCCAGGAGGAATTATTAACCTTCGTATCTATGTCGTCGGCGCTCATCCCGATTTTGGCATATACCTCCGGCTTGAAACGCATACCCTGTTTGGCTGCGACGCTTCCGGCGCGTTCGAAGGTGTCGATGGAGATCGTCTCATTCGGAATCTCCACGAGTTCCGCCCCCAGAAAACGGTCATCCTTGAATATGCGGGCCAGCTTGGACAGCGTAGCGGGCATATTGAACATCGCCAGACAGCTTTCCGTATCGTCATCCAGAATGTCGTGATACATGTTCATATGGATTTGCGCCAGCTCTTCGGAATTGGTATTCTTCTCGGTAGCACCGAGCAGCGTGCCGCCGGTCACCAACTGCATGATCTCCGACCGGTATTCGCTGATATACTCCTTGAATACCCGGAAGGCATCCGCATACGACTGGGTGTTAATGGGATTGACTTCGACCTGATACAGACTTTTACCCCCGTTGGCATATTCGTTGCGGAAAGGCACGACGGGAATGGTCATCGGATCGAGTTCCTGGGCCAGCGATACGGCAATGTCCTTGGCATCCTCGTTGTTGGCCATATAACCGATTACAGTCAGAGGAAACGAATATCTTTTTGCCAGAGCGCCCCAGTTGTTGTACATATCCACGATCCCGATCATGGCACGAGAAATGGGTTGCAAAAGTCCCAGCCTGAAATCCTGGTCCGTCGTAGGCTCGAAATAGAAGAGGTTATCCCATTTGTCCGCAGTGACAATACTGTAATAATCGTAAGTCATATTCCGCAGCCCCCGGTTGAAAATATCGATGTTCCGCAGCGGAAAATCTACGATCTCCCAATCTTTGGTATCGATGCAGAAAACCCTCACTCCGTAAAACTTCGACAACAACAATTCCCGCATGAATCCCTTGAACCAACGTGTGCCGGTGTATGTTTCCGTCATCGATTTGTCGATTTTACCGTTGATTTTGAAGGCAAAATCTTTCTTTTTCAACGGAGTAAGACGCTTTTCGATCTGGGATTGCAGAAACGGGCTGGACTGAATACACCACGAATAGAGCGTATCAAGATACACCAGATTACTGTAATTCAACGCATTGTTTATGGCATTACGCCAATATGACGGCGTGAACTCCGCATAGTAATTGTTGAACAGGTACTGGGATTTGACAGAACTATTCCCGACCACCTGCGGGACTGTAAACGGATTGATCGCCGGAGTATGAAATTTAGCCATATTATCCTCGATATTGTCTATTTATCGTAACCAGCACGCCTTTCGTGCCGTTTTCCTGCAATTTGGAGGCTCCATTTTCCATCGAAACCTGCCCTCCCTTCAGCTCTTTCAGCGTAATGTTGGCCTGCTCGAAATTCGCTTTCAGCGGCTCGCTGATCTGGACGGAGGGAGCGCATACGTTGTAAGCCGTGAATACCTTGAGAATCCAAAGCAACGTCTGATCTTTCTCCTCCTCGTCGGTAATGGACAACAGATCTTTGATGTCGTAATAGTTGCCGATCTGTGCATACACATTCGCCAATGCCGTATTGTAAGCATTCCGAACAATATCGGGGTATAACTCCTCAAACTCCTGCAACTGAACCGGAGATACCCATTGCAACAGCTCCGATTTTCGGAAATACATATCCGTAATATTGACCTGAACACCCGACACATAAGCCGCAAGGCCGGAAGACGTGTCCGAAGTTCCCGCCACCATCAGAATTACGGTAGTGTAATCGTGCATAAACTCGAAAGGAAGGGCTTGCGTCACGGCCGCCACGTTTACAGGACGGTCGGCAATCTGCTCTATCCCCGAGCCATCAGAAGCGACAAGGAAAATGGAAACTTTGAAATCCCCGCCGTGTTGCGGGAATATGACCCGGCTTCCCTCCTCCAGTACCGCCGTTTCTATACGGCACGACAAACAGGCGGCATCCGGGGCTGAACTTACAGTACCCTCCTCCGAAACGAAGTATCTTTCATTTTGCCAGGCCGACGGGTCCGGCTTGAATATGACAGCCATATATTTTTAACTTAACATGCGTTTTTGGCAACCTCCGCGTCGTATCAGGTAAGTATGCCCGTAAGTCCCTCTCGTAACGACCATATCGCGCGACAACAGGGAAACACCCTTGGCACAAGCATCCGGGATGTCGTCTTTCTTGAGTTTATTGTTGTTCCGGGCGAAACGCAGGAACTGATCTATGGTAATTTCGCATACGCCGCTCTCCTTGACCAAAGGAGAGAAAATAAATTTGCCATTGCGGAACAGAGGTTCCAGCGTCGCCTCGATAAAAGTGAACTTATCCCCGGTATTGCGCGTGTCCCAATTCAAAGGACATACCCATCCCCGTTCTTGCTGGAACATCTCGAAAGTCGTTTCGAAATCCAGCGGCAGCTGTTTTTTCTCCATCAGTATGCGGGGTGCAATCGGCGCTTCTCGGTAAAGCTCATAGATGTTTTCCAGCATCTGGCGGGTAGTACCTTGCACCGCCCGCACGTCGATAAGCCAGATTTTTCCCCGAGCCTGCCCCAACAACACCGAAGCCTTATAGTCATTGACCTCCCGATCTTTGGCCGACGGGTCCGTATAAATGATACAATCCACAAATTCCGACGCAGGAGGCAATTCGCCCCAGTTGATCTTCTTGAATACCTCGCCTTCACCCTCGTCTGCATACTCACCCTCCATGAAGCGCCTTTGCTGCATCAGACTCATAGTCGATAACGTACCCAGATAATCTTCGGAAATATGTTCCAGATTATCATCGACGCTGAAGTGCATTACAAGCGACTTTTTTACTAAATCCGCATCCAGCGGCTCACCATCGGCCCCCTTATGCAGGAAAAATCGCTGGTAGGTCCAATGCAACTTCGTCGTGGGATTGAGGGCAAGCAACATGATATTGGAAACCGGGCTTCCTTCCTTTGTCCTTATCTTCTGCGCCATACGGGTTTTGAGAATGTCGATGGGCTTATGATCCACCTCCGAAACCTCGTCCACGAAAATATGTCCCCACTCCGTCGAAAGAATCTTGTCGAACCCCGAATCATCGTCCCGCGAAGAGCGGATAGATGCAAACTGAATATAAGCGTCATTGTAAAACCGAAGCAGGTTATCTTTCCCGTTGTATTTGGCGAACGGCTTTCCTTGTACGGTGATCTTCTGGTAGGAGGAATACCCGTTATATCTGGCGATCGCATTCAATACCGCAGGCAATGTTTGCAGGATCATACCCGACTGAAGCGACGTAAACGTATTGCGAACAATCAGATTATTGGCCCGGTAAGCTATGCACTGAACGATCATCCAATACAAAATCAGGAACGTCTTGCCCGAACGGGAGGCCCCATAAAACAAAACACTCGTATAATGCCCCGAATTAAGGGCATTGTACATCGCAACCTGTTTGGGGTTTAAGGGTATGTCAAGATTTAATCTTCGCACCTGAATCGTCCGCAGAACGCACTAAATGAATTTCTATGCCTTCAATGTCATTCTCGTCCCGGCTTTCCCCGATCCTCTCATTCGTTTCACTCGCCAGCTTCAACATCGAAACCAGCGTCTTCATCGCCGTAAGTTTGGAGTTCAACACATCGACCGCTGATTTCGTCTTCGCATCACGCAACTGCCGACGTACCATCTCCACATCCTCCAAAAGCCCCAGCGATTCGAAAGACGCTTTGGCCCGGTCCGACATCTCCGGCACAACGACTTCCGAAAAATCATTTTCGACCTTGCGCTGCCGCGAGGGGTAATCCGCGATCAAATCCGCAACCGTCCCTATTTTCGAATCCGAATCCATCATTCGCTATCCGTAAAATCAATGACACGATCAACTCCATCGGAAAGATAAGCTACCAAAAAAGCGTATTTATCAGTCGCCGTATCGCCCCGACTAAAATCAGCCTTGAACAACTTACCATCCCGCGTTTCAATGTCGATATGACCTGATCCATCCTCCGACGAAACAAGCAGGTGTATGCCCCGTATCTCATCCGCCGAAAACTGCAAACAGGCATCTTCTGTCCGAAGTAAAAACATAAATTCCGATTTTTATCCGAAGCAAATATAGGTTTACCTCTCAATACCCCGATTTTTTACCCCCACGCGCAAATCGCGATCCCGTTTTCTGAAAACATTTTCCAAAAATTGCCAAAAAATGCCGGTCCGAAAATATCGAAGACACTACTCTAAGGGAGGGGGTGGGGCTGTTTACCCCGGAATCCGGCAGGGGTACACGGATACACTACGAACACCACACAACAACAAACGCCAGCAAAGGCCTGTTTTCTTTGATTTGGCGACACTTCCTCTACACTGTGGTATAGTTTATCGCTCCGGTGTGCATTGTACAAAATACGGGGTTATTTGTGTGGGTTTCTCGAACAGAGAAACCAGCCCCGAAAATATAGTGTATTTCTCAACAGAACACCAACCAAACACAAACAACTACACAATAAACAGTAATACAGAATATTATATCACCAGCAAACACCCCAAACACCACCCCAAACACAAGAAAGTAACAAAACAAGCAAAACAAGCAACCGCAAAAGGGTAAACGCTCAACAAATAGCCGATGTCCCTATATGAATTAAAATGTAATTTGTTGGAAGTATTAAAAAACTACTACAATTTAATCCATTATTGAGAAGTAATAGAAATATAAATTTTATTGTAGATTATTATAATTTACGGGTAGTATAATATAAGCATTAAAAGGGTGTATTTGGTAGTATTAGTTGTAGTAGTGAGGGGATATTATAAAATAAATTTAGAGGGAAATAAGTATTAAAAATACGCTGTAAATTCGATATAAAGCTATTATTCATTTACAAGTATTTAAGCACTTGAAAATCTTTGCGTTTTATTTTGTTATTGTGTAATTATTTTGTATATTTGTAATACCAAAAAGGAGGTAATAAACGCCTCCGGGGTTCTTTGAGAATTGAAACATAAAAAGCCCCAGCGGGGAAAGCTGGGGCGGGCGGTGCGGATCGGCCTATTTTAATTGATCCGCTTAATAAAAGCCCGGACAAATGAGTTTTCGAATTGTTTGGCGAATCTGGAAAATAAAAATCTCGTTCGAGGTTTCTATTTAACGGGTTCCGGGTTGGCAGTTCTGGAGGAGCTGCCGACCCTCCGGGCTTTATTTTGAAAAAACGGAGTGACTTGTAAGGCTTGCAAGTGTTACAAGTCACTCCAATAAATAACAACGTTTAACCAACTTAGAAACGGTTAGCCATCCGACGTTACAGGGGCAAAGATACGAATTTTCTAAAACAACAAAAAAAACAAATATGGAAAAAACACAGCCACGGCAAAGGTATTTCATTAAAGGCAAGGCAAACAGGAATGTAATAATAACAAACTTTGACCAGGTGAATTTTATTTACCATCGCTACGGCTTTGACCTCTGTAAGGGGTGCGTGCGGGAATATTGCGCAAGCTGCCACGAATCACATATCAAAGAGTGTAACAAACAATATCACAAATACAATTGAACAACCCAAATTCAACCGAGAAACAACCAGCGGAAAGAATGAAAATAGGGTTCCTATTAGGATCCCTTTTCGTACCAGGTACGAATTGGTACGAGGTATTCGTACCAAAGTACGAGCGAAAGTACGAGGGTTTACGAGTGATTTACGAGGGTTAATATATTGATATATAGTGATATATGGGTTAAATTCGTAAAAATCGTAAACCTTACGAATCTTTACGAGTGCACATAAAACGTATTGCAGAAAGTGCTAACCGTAAATAATCCTGGAGTTATGGAAATAAAAAGAGAAACCCCCGGCACTCGAAGCGAGCACGCAGGGGCAAAGACTAATGTCACAGGGGCTAATGACACTACAAATGTAGGGTTTACCTCTGTACCGTCCAAACAAAAAAGCACGCAAAAGGGGTCGCTCCTGAAAAGCACGCAAAAAACATTACTCGGAACGCTTGTTTTTGTTTCTTTTGTGTTATTTTTGTTGCGATTATTTTGTAACAATTTATTCTATAATACAATAGAATTGGTGATTTTGTTTCCGGCAAAAATAGTCTTACATCCTACTCAAACCGACACCTTATTGCCATTATTGCACGATCTATCAATTACTTACTATAAATATACAAATATTATTTCAAATATTTTTTTCTGCAAATATCTCCGGGTAACAATTATTTTATGTATTTTTTGTTACTTATTTGTGGCTTAAATTTGTATATTTACCAAGCGAAACAAACAGTATATTGAAAGATGAAGCAGCCAAAAGTAAAGGAGCCGGTACGCCTCCGGTCGAAACCGCTCAAGGACGGAAGTGAATCGCTGTATCTGGACATTTATTGGAACGGGATCCGGCAATATGAATTTTTGAAATTATACCTTATTCCGGAGACCACGAAGGAAGCGAAAGCCCGAAACAAGGAAGCGATGGCTATTGCCACGACGTTGAAATCCGAGCGGATTGTCGCCATACAGCGTGGAGAATACAACTTCTCGACGGCCGACACAAAAATAACGCTCCTCGATTACATCGAACAGGAGCGGCAAGGATACATAAACAGAGGTTCCACGAGCTACGCCCAAAATTTAGGTTCTTTGTATTCGCATCTCAAAGCCTTTGCAGGTCCTAACAAGAAACTCGCCTCCGTAGATAAAAGATTTATTCAGAATTTTATAGATTATCTCGATCGCTGCGGAATACGCGGGTCAAGTTCTTCCGTTATTCTGGCGCGTTTAGGCAATATCTTAAATCGGGCAGTCAGATCCGGGCTGATCGACAAGAATCCCGCCGCAATGCTGGACAAGGAGGACAGGCCCAGGTTAGACGTAAGAGAACGGGAATACCTTACAATAGACGAGCTGCGGCAATTGGAAGCCGCTGCCATTGCCAATCCCCGTTATGCCGTCGTCGCAAACGCTTTTCTTTTCGCCTGCTTCACGGGGCTGCGGTATTCCGACATTTCCCAGCTATGCTGGTGGCATATCGTCGAATCCCCGGACGGAGGTTATGAAATACATCTCCAACAACAGAAGACACAATCCCGCATTGTGGTCCCGCTGTCCGAAAATGCGATGCGCTTTCTGCCTTCAGGACGAAATACGGCATTCGATAAGGTTTTCAAACGGCTAAACTCCAATGCACAGATGAATGTAAAACTCAAAAAATTGGTTGAAGCTGCCGGGATATGTAAGCCGATTTCCTTTCACTGCGCCCGCCACACTTACGCGACGATGTTGCTGACATACGGGGCAGACCTTTATACCGTTTCCAAATTGCTCGGTCACTCGAATATCGCCACGACCCAGATATACGCCAAACTGGTAGATCAAAAACGCCGGGAAGCAGTAGAATTGATCCCGGCGCTGTAAAAATATTTGGATGTTTCGGAGGTAAACCTATCTTTGCATTGTCTTTCAATGTCTGTAAATTCGTTCCGACCGCCCCCGGCCTGTCATTAGATGATGAGCCGGGGGATTTTTAATTGTTACGGGTCTTTGGATCACGCGGCAGACATTCTCCGGAAAATTTGCCAGCCACATATTTGGCTTTAGCTTCTCTTTCAACATCCAAAATAGTAGTATATCCACCACCATCCCCCTCACGAAAATCATATTTGGATTCCAATACTGCTTTAGACATAAGAGCGTTTTCCGCGATCGTCGCCAGAGCGAAACAAATTCCCGAAAAAATAGCGACTATCGGTAGCCAGATCAATGCGGAAATACCCCAAAGCAAGGAACCGAATCCGCTATCTGCTGCTTGCGATGCCCATAGAGCCAATAGAATCACAAAAATAGCGATACACACCCAGCCTAACGCCCGAAGCGTCCGAATACCGCTGCCGCGATAAGATATTTTAATGGAAGGCTGCTGTTGTGAATTGTTTGACATAACCATTTACTGTTTTTGTTCTTTCTGTTGTTTCAATCGCTTATTGTTGTTTTTTCGCACTTGACGAACAATAATCAAACCGACTATTGCCGCAATAATTATTACAGGAATCAAAGGGAATCCCTCTCCTGCTTTAGGTGCTGGGTAAGAATAAGGTTGTAAAAAATGCATCATACTACTTTGAATTTAATTTAAGGTTATTTTCCTATTGTTTTAGAATACTATTCTAATTTGCTTTTGCAAATATTACAACCGGAATAGGAGAATATCCGTAAGGACCATTTTCTATCACTTGCTCTTCAACAATAATCAGCGTATTCTTTTTATGCCATTTATACGCTTTCCCAGCCCGTTCCGGCGCTCCCCATTCCTTTGCAAAATGATTTACAACAGTTTCCATATTCAACTCCCGATACTGATCCTGATGAAACATCGGCCAAATTGGAATCCGCCAGCTCGCAAGCAAATTATTCTTAAAGGTAGGCGCAAACTTAAATTCGGCATCATAGTCATTCAGCAGCTGATAGACACTATTATCATCCGTAAACAGATACTGATAGTAAGTGGTTTTCGTATATAATTGCCATTTTCCGGAAGCTATCTGTTTCTGTTTTGCCTGTTCATATTCACTTTTAGGCATATTTATGTAGAAACAATCAAAAAACAGGAATTTATCATTTTTCCGCTCCTCCTTTTGTAAGGAACTTACTTCATTATCCTCGGATTTGAGAATAGTTCGTAATACAGGTTCAAAAGTGGTTTGTAATGCCTCTTGTTGTTCCTCCATTTTTTTGAGTTTTTCCTCATAAGCCGTCCGGAGGGAATCATTTTTTTGCACTTCCTTCTCATAGGCTTTTTGGAGGGAAGTAAGTTCTCGTTTTATTTTTGCATCACATGCAACAATATTAAGTCCGATCACGCATAATAAAATAGCTACCACAATCGGATTTGCATTTTTTAATTTAATCATAACACTAAACTATTTTACATTATTTTTATCCCCTGCGATAAGGTAACCGATGAGAGCAAATACCGTAAATAATAAGCCAAGTACAGCCGCAGTAGTAGTGTCCCGTCCTTGGCTTTTGGCTAAAAAATAGCATCCTGCTACACATGCAGCCCAATAAATCAGTGTAAGCATAAAATATAAATATGTTTATTTATAATAAATTATTTTGCATTTCAAAAATATAAAAAATCCCCCCCCCACAAATTTTTTACAATTTTTTTTCATAACGTAATATTTTAATAGCTTTTATATTTGTCTATGACAACAACTTACAGATATGTCCCAGAAAACATATAATCCGTTGAAAAAGTCGGCAAAATATTTGCATATATAGCAAAAACGCTATATATTTGTATCGTCAATAAAGCAATACAGATATATGAAATGGAGTGAACTACGAAAAATCGCCGAGGCGCACGGGTGGAGGTTGCTACGGAACGGAGCGAATCATGACGTTTACCACCACCCCGAAAAGCCCTACCGAATAGAGATAGGGCGGCACGGAAAAGAAGAGATTAAAAACGGCACCTTTTACAAACTGAAAAAGCAAATCGGGTTTTAACCCGGTTTGCTTACAACAAAAGACCACAGACTATGAAGACAACGGCACTTATCGAAAAGGGAAAGGACGGCACTTTCGGGATTTTCACCCCGGACATCCAGGCGACGATAATAGGCGAAGGCAGGACAGTCGCCGAAGCAAAGGCGGATTTCGAGAACTCTGTCCGCGAGATGTTCGCCAGCTATACCGAAAACGGAGAAGAGTTGCCCGCCGAATTACAAGGAATCGAATTTGAGTACAAATATGACGTTGCGTCAGTATTCGACTATTTCGATTTCATCAATGTCACGAAATTTGCAAAATGGGCGGGAATCAATGCCGGGCTGATGCGGCAATACAAATCCTGCAATACCTATATATCCGAAGCGCAAGCGCACAAGATCGGACAGGCGCTGCGCAAAATCGGACGAGAATTATCCGCCATTTCACTGTAATGCTTTATTGACAATCGCATAAGCGAAACGGCAGCCCCCGGAGTGATCCGGGGGTTATTTTTTCTCCTTTGAATCGGGTCGCTTGAATCCGATCGGCTGGGACGACTTGCGGGCCTGCGGTACCTTGACCGACAGCGCCGCGATAGCCTGATAAATGTTGTCAAGCTCTTTGCGCATATCTTCCGAAAGATCGTTTACCGCTTCGGCATTGTCTTCGTCAGCTCGTTCCAACAATGCCAGCTTTGCCCGTATTTCGGCCAGCTCCGCCGTTATCTGCGTCGTCGTGGTAATGTAATTCCGCATCGCCACAAATGCCCGCATAATGGCGATATTTACTTGTATGGCTGTTCCACTACGTAAAACACTCGAAAGCATTGCTACCCCTTGTTCGGTAAAGGCAAACGGCATATAACGTCGGCCGCCCCTTTCATTTGAGATCACAATTTGTGATGTCATACTGTTTTTGAGGTAGTTATATTCAGCTTCGGTGATTTCAAACATAAAATCCTCGGGGAATCTCTCGATATTGCGCCGTACCGCCTGTTTGAGTGTTCGTGTTTCCACTTGATAGAGTTCCGCCAAGTCGAAGTCCAGCATCACCCGCTGGCCTCGTACGGCGATGCAGGCCGGTATTACGGCGACTGACGCAAAGCGCGTAAAACACTGTTTTGCAGCGAATTGTTTATAGGCGAATATTTCTTTGTGGTGTAAAACGCAAAGAAAACTAAAAAATAATTTGGAGGAGAACTATTTTTTTATTTACTTTGTGGTGTAAAACGCAAAGAAAATTAAAAAATAATTTGGAGGAGAATTATTTTTTCGAAAAACGGAATAAAGATATGTTGAACGAAAAGACGACTATTGAAACAGAGGTAATCAAAGCCCAAAACCCGGAAGATTTGATCTCCCAGGTAATAGAATTACAAAAAAAAGGATTTGAATTATTCGGGGGGCGCCAATATAATTTTTATATGGTTGTAATGTTCAGAGAATCAACGCAACAAACGCCCGATTCGGTCTGAAACATCATCTTCCACTGCATTAAAAATTTGCCGCTTAATTTCTGAATTTATGATCGATCTGAGTTCTTCACAGCAACAATTTAAGATTTCGGGATTGTCGCCATTCCAACGAATAGTAACGTGTTGATCGTGAACCGGACATTTGATCGCTTCAATACATTGGCTGATTCGACCTTTAGAAAAACTACTCAACATATAACACTTAATTTTTGGTTGGTAGCTCAAAATTAGTGTTTTCCCGCGAATCCGCAAGGGATTGTCCGGAGCGATACCGGCGCGGGAGCAAACGAATAAACGACAGATAATCATAGTATGGAAACAGCAAAAGAATTGAAATTCGGAGAATACAAGATGCGTAAGGATTACGTAGAAACGCTGACGGCAATAGAGTTGGGCGAAACGCTTATTCTCCCGATTTCGGGGCGTGATTACAATTCACTCCAATCAGCAGCTTGCAGATGCAAGAGGGAAAAAAAAATGAAATTCATGTTTCGCACGAATTGGGATGAGGGGTATGTGGAAATCGAGCGTGTCAAGTGGACGGCTCTGGACGGACAGCCCAGAAATGCACGCCCCGTCGGACGACCGTTGAGCCGTCCCCAATAGCGAATCAATCGAGCACCTATCCGCGCCCAACGTTCTTTCATTCGAGTAAGGTTAAGAGTTGAGATTAGTTGAGTTTGCCATTTCCGGGCGCGGATTTTCAAAGTCCGTATCGGGTTGAATGTCCCGATGCGGGCACCAAAGGACGGCACGGAAGCCGTAGGGGTCCTAAAGCCTGCCATAAACCCCGGCCGCAAGGCAGAAAGGTTTGAACGAATAAGCGGTTCATTGAAATACGAGAACCATCCGAAGGGATGTAAAACCCGGCGAGCGACTTGGCGCAGAAGGGCGGATATTAGGCCGATCAATACCAAAAAGCAGGCGACGATCCGGAGCGATCCGGGGAGCCGGTAGCGATATACCCTGCGATTCGGTCGTGGTCTTCGATGACGACAGGGTGCAAACAGGTCGCGGGTACCTCAATAGCCCGCAGTTTGTTTTTCATGTTTATGTAGCATTTTTTGACTTTCCCGGCGCCCTCCGTGACGGCCCGCGCCGGTTTTTCGATCGCATCAAATCAAATTAACAAATATGGGAACTCAATTTCAGGAATCCACAGTCAAAAGTCTGTGGGTAACGCTTGCGGGCCGCCTCTGGCGTGCGTGGTACCGCCTCAAGAGCAAGGTGCGCCGGACGATCAACAAGTCCCGACACCGGGCGCATAAACTCCAAAACCGGCTCCGTGTTTATCGGGTCGAAATTCGGTAATAGTATGGCACACTTGGTTTATACAAAATTTTATTGAACTAAATTCTTTTACGATGACCTATTCAATTATTCCGGAGTTATACGGTATCGTCGCTCGCAAGCTGTTGGATGAAATCGGGGAGAAGAGTTTATATTCCGGTTCGTTTTCATTCGACTACGGTTCGAAAAAGTGTCGTTTCGAATCCTCGATCGTAGTCTATCGTTCGAAGGAGTGTCTGCCCGAAGGCGACGCCGACCGAATCGACGACCTGGTTCCCGTCTGGTGGGAATTCCATACATCCGACCAAGCGGGGGAACATATCAACGATTTTCAATTCAGCAAACTCAAAGAATATATCTGTTTAACCGAATAAAACACGCGAAACAATGGGCGAAATAAGCGAAGATATGTTGGATGGCAGCTGCTGTGAATTATGCGGGCAGTATTTCCGACATCCGGATTATGATGACAGTATATACGTACATGAATATCCGGTTGTTTGCTGGGATTGCTGGAGGGAGCTATCCAAGCAAGAGCGCAAACTATACCAAAAAGCGAAGGTAGAAACTTTTTAGATTATGAAAACGAGAATCGAGATTTACGAAATCGCTGATCCGAATCATATCGTATCTGACGGGGAATGGTCCCGAAAACTTTCGGCTGCCGACATACGCAACCATATCAATTATATGATGCGGCCTTTCGATCCCCGGAAATACGCCTCTCGCGTAGTATATATCAATCAAAAACAGTAAATATTATGGAACAACAAGCAACGGGATTGACGCTGTTCAACCGTCAAATTACCAGCGAACGCACCCAGAATTATCTGACGAGCGTCTTGGGAGCCAAGAAAGACAGCTTCGTAAGCAACCTCACGGCACTCGTCGCCAACAACAAGGCATTGCAGGAGTGCGAGCCTATGGGCGTGATGTTCGCCGCGATCAAGGCTACGGCCCTCGATCTTCCTCTTGATCCCAATCTGGGTTTCGCCTATGTCATCCCCTACAAGAACAACCGGGAGGGACGCACCGACGCCCAATTCCAGATCGGAGCGAAAGGATTTATCCAACTGGCCATCCGCAGCGGGCAGTTCAAAACACTGAATGTTTCGGAGGTCAAGGAGGGCGAGATCGTGGATGAAAACCTCATCACGGGTGAAATCACGTTCAAAAAGGCCGAGAATCGGGACGCTCTCCGCACGATCGGATATGTGGGTTATTTCAAACTGACCAATGGCTTCGAGAAGATGCTTTATATGAGCTGCGAGAAGCTCGAAGCACACGCGAGCCGGTACAGCCAAACCTATGGATCAAAGAAGGACTACATCCGGGCCGGTAGTAAATGGACTACGGATTTCGATGCGATGGCGCGTAAGACCGTGCTGAAACAGTTACTGTCAAAATTCGCCCCGATGTCCGTAGAGATGCAGGACGCTGCGAAATTCGATCAGGGCGTGCTGGGCGAAAACAACTCGGTACGTTACATCGATAATGAGGAAACGGCGGCAATTCCCGAAAGCGTGGACAAAGCGACGCTTACGAGCCGCGAAGCGATCAGTGAAGCGTTTATCGGCGGTCAGATCACCGAACAGGAGGCCGACGACCTGATGCAGAAGATCGGGATTACGAAAAACGCGGTCGAGGATGCGACGGTCGAGGCCGAAGTTAATCTGTTCGACACCAAAAGCGCGAAGCGATGACCGATTCCCGCTATTTCGAACAAGGAACTCCGGAATGGTATGAAGCGCGTCTGCATCGATTCACTTCCTCCGAAGTGCATAAGCTGATTCCCGGAGCACGGGCACGGCCCGGAGAACTGACCAAGACGGCCATCGCTTATGTGTTCGACAAGATCGCCGATCGCATCACTGCCGGGGGTTGTTTGGAATACCGGGAACTCAACACCAGAGAAATAGAATGGGGACGCGAGCACGAAGAGACGGCACGGCTGGCCTATTCGACGATTATGAGCGTCGATGTCCAGACCTGCGGATTCTTCGTCTGCGAGGATTTGCCCTCTTTCGGCGGAAGTCCTGACGGGTTGGTCGGGGAAGACGGTTTCATCGAAATAAAATGCCCCTACAATTCGTCCGTACACGCCCGGTATCTGGCTATGGCTACCCCGGACGATCTGCGACGCGAGAAGCCCGAATATTACGCCCAGATACAAGGTAACTACCTTGCGACGGGACGACGATGGTGCGACTTCGTAAGCTATGATCCCCGGTGCGCCAACTCGCTGCTGGCCGTCAAGATTCTCCGCATCCCACGAGATGAAGAGTACATCGACCGTATTAGGGAGGCAGTGCTGGCAGCCGTGAAATACAAACAGGAGATAACGTCCAGAATGGCGCTCCTGGCACGGCAACAGCGGGCATCCATTCCCTAAACAATATCCCAAGCATGACGACAAGAAAGACATATCCCCCGTGGTCGGAAAAGGAATTGGAAACATTGAAAGAACTCTATCCTGATAACGACAACGAATATATAGGTTGCTTGTTGAATCGCACTCCGGGGAGCGTAAAGATACGCGCCGTATGGAATGGCTGCCGCAAATCCTATGAGTTTATACAACGCCGAAGAATGACGACGGATAACAAACCCCGCAAAATGGTCGGATGTATTCCGAACCCCTTGCCGGTTATTGAACGGTTATTGAAAAAACACGGTTACAAAAAATAAAAACAAGCATGACAATATGGTATGGCCAGAATCAGAACCATAAAACCCCAGTTTTGGGATGATCTGAAGATCGGCCGCTTATCGCGCGATGCCAGGCTGCTTTACATCGGACTTTGGAATTTTGCCGATGATTTGGGCGTAGTAATAGCCGACCCCGTTTGGCTGAAGTCTAAAATATTCCCTTACGACAAAATACAACTCCAACAATTCGAAGGCTGGTTGAAGATGCTCGAAGAAACCGGATTTATTAGTCTGCTTTCCGTTAAGTCGGAAAGATTCTATTATCTGCCAACCTTTTCCCGTCATCAAGTAATCAACAGACCTAATCTGGAGGATGTAAATATACGTAAAGAATTATTATACAATGCTTTAACTAAAATCACTGAACGATCACTGAATAATCACGGAACGATCACTGAACGATCAGTGACTATAAAAGGAGAGGATAAGGAGTATATTACTACCAGTACTTCTACTGGCGTAGAAGATACTGGAGTATCTGTGAGAGATAATATTATTTCTTACCCGGTAGAAGACAATAACGCAGGTGCGCGCGAGGAAACTGACAGTCCCGAAGCCGATCTTCCTAAATGCAAATCCCGTAAGACGCTCCGCAAGGATGATGCAGGGATTGAAGAAGCTCGGATATTGACGTGGCGTGATGATTTCGAGGTTTACAAAAACGAGTTACGCAAGGCCTATAAGACGCTCCTACAGGATGACGCTTGGATTTCGACGCAACAACGTTTCAACCCGAATCTCAACATTGCCCTCTCGCTCGAAAAGGCTTGCGTAAACTTCTGGGCAACGGAAGCCGGATGGCAGCATAAGCGAAAGCAGCGCACAAAGACTATCAACTGGAGGCAAACGCTCACAAATTCGATCAACAGCCCGCAAAACAAAGTTTACAATGACAACGGAATTAGCAAAAAAACCGCCAACAACGGCGTTAGCGAAGATTTCAAGCGTGGAGTTCTTGAAACGCTACTCAGTGGCGGCAATACAGAGTAGCTGCCGCCGTATGCAGTCGGCCGTGGCTTGTGCCGAATCCCAAATGCCGGTGTTATCTGTATTGCGAGCGACATACGGCGAAAAATGGACGGCTGCATATCTGGTACTTTGGATCGTCAATGTACAGGAGTTTTTCAATATTTCGGCAAAGATGAACGATGCGCAGGTAACGGAAACGGCCTACATGATTTTGGATGACTTCTGGGCGTTGAACCTTGCCGATGTAAACCTGGTATTTACCAATGCCAAACGAGGGCAATACGGACAACTGTACGGACGAATAGACGGATCGATCATATACGGTTGGTTTCAGACATATTTCGAGGATAGATGCAATGCCTGCGAGAACCGTACGATACGGCAAGCCGAGGCTATGGGCAGCGATCACCCGGTAACAGATGCCAAAGCTGCGGAGTTTATCAAATCGCTTATCAACAAAAAAGCGGAAAAGGTTGCAAAATAGACGGAATCATCGAATTGAATTTAACAGATTAACGAAAATGAAAAAATACACACAGGCAGATTTCGACGCCTTCGAGGTGATCGACGGAATCAAACAATGCCCCTCTGGAGATTACAGTGATATACGGGTATTCGGCGAGAGGTGCTCCTTCAGCGAGGAGTGCTCCTTCGGCGAGAGGTGCTCCTTCAGCGAGGAGTGCTCCTTCGGCAAGGAGTGCTCCTTCGGCAAGAGTTGCTCCTTCAGCGAGGAGTGCTCCTTCGGCGAGAGGTGCTCCTTCAGCGAGGAGT
>ERZ506922.175-NODE-175-length-41716-cov-12.121889_pt1 | contig 41716 bp, 46 predicted proteins | sample MGYA00513974_ERZ506922 | MGnify/ENA metagenome assembly ERZ506922 | reverse complement strand
ATCAGATTCATTAATATTTGTCCGAAAAAGTGTCTTAATTTATGAGACCATTATACTTTTCCAATAGACAATATAATACAATCTCCATACTCTGCTGGAAATAACTTAATATGCAACATTCAGTTCTTACCTCGTTTATCACAATTTTATATATGTATCATAAATCCATAAAAGGATTACCATTCTCTGGTAACCCTTTTATAATTTATTTTACATTAAAAATACAATAACTCCTAAAGCGATTTACGCCCCCTCTTGAGTCGCAAGTTTCTGGATCTCTTCGACTGTAAATCCTGTATGCTTTGCAATCTTCTCATAAGATAACTCACCATCTACAAGCAAACTACAAGCAATTTCTTTTCTCTCTTCTAATTTAGCCTCATTCCGCATATCTTCCATTGCCTTACACATAGCAGCCACTCCTTTCTCATCTTCCTTGAAATATCTTACACGTTCTGCCAATGTTCTATACTTCATATCCTTTGCATCTGTACAGGAAAAATCATGCATCAGAATCCCTATGGGCGACTCATCCCGATATGCACCGTTCACATATAAAATATGCGCCTCATCGCCAAAGTTCTCGCCTGTTTCTTTGATTACTCGGTCAATATGATAAAGCGGCTTTCCCTTTCCCAGCACATCATTTTCTGTAATAAAGATCACGTAGGTTTCTACTAAGTTCTCCAGTTTATCCCCTGGCTCAGTCACATTCGCATCAATCAGGCTACTGTGATATCTGGCTCTCTTTGCTCCTGCCCCACGATCCGCTCTCTGGATTTCCACATTGTACCGCTTTCCCGTCTCATCTGTTGCGTAAATATCCAGAATAATCGATCTGCCCTGCAGATTCTTCATAAAATGCTGTGTCTCCACCTTTTTCACTTTCAAGTCATTTCTTCCAAGAACAATATGGAGAACCAACTCTGTACACTCAATATTTTCTTCAAAACATTTCGACATGAAGTCATCATCCATCAGACGAAACCCCCGAAGGCGCTGCAGATCTTCCGTCCTGAACTTTTCTTCCCAATTCTTACTCATATCTGCTCTTCCTTTCTTTGAAGGTTTTTGCCAGAACCGCAAACTACTCCTATCATATCTAAATTTTATCACAGACACACTTTTGTTACAAGGTTCATTCCAATGCGTTTTATGTAAAATCATTATAAATCCACTAATGTTCACACTGCCAACAATAAAACCCTCAGCCCACCGTCTGAGGATTTTATTCTTAGCAGTGTCCCATGTGCCATCCGGCGGGAGCGCTCCCTTCGGATTGGCTCCCTCCTTCCTTAATCTTCAAAATCTATCCGCTGTGTCATCACAATTCCGGACTGAAACTATATCTCTATCTTGCTTTCATTGATAACCCTGACTGCCCGCAGCAATCGTCTTCCCAGCTCATCATCAAACTCCCGTTTCAGGTAATTGGTCTTTCTCATGTAACCTTCCATATCTTGCATCCTCTGGTCATAGGACTCAGCCAGCTGCCACTCCCGGACAACCTTGACCTTTTTCTTCTTCAGTTCTTTGTTCTCATCTGCTATGATGCGATACTCCTTATCGAACACTTCATCTGCTGACTCAACTTTCGCACTTTCCTCGATGAGCTTCATCAGCTTTTTCTGAAGTTCCTCTATCCGGCTATCATATTCCGTAAGTTCTGCAGTCGCAGAGTAACTCCCTATAATCCGTATGACATTCTCCCGGAATGCTTGCACGAATTTGCCCTGTTCTTCTACTGCACTGTTAACTGCTGTCATAATCACTTCATGCAGAGCGGTTTTTTACTGTAATCAGCTTATCAACATATTCGCATTTCCCGAAAATCCACCATTCCTTTGCAGCATTTGATACCCGTTACTCAAACATAGAATCATTCAATACTTGTCCGGTTGGTGTAATGCAACAAAACATCCTCCACAACAAAGTCATTTTCATCTTCTCCATCATCGCTGTTATACCAAATCCACCGCTCTACATACTCCATGAACCAGGACTGATTTCTCAATGCCGTAATTAATTTCCCAAAACATGCATAATCTTTGGTACATCCTCGTCCTACAAAAAGCACTGTTTCATCCGGCTTTTCACTATAATCTATCTGTTCTTTTTGAAATGCTCGAATCAACATCCCATATAAAACTTCCGGAGTATGTTTTCCACCTTCACTGATTTGTTCTGCATTCAGTCTAATTTCCAATTTCAGCATAAATAGTATCGCCCTCTGTTCACTTCCTCTCACAAGCTGCAAACCTTGTATTCATTCTCCTCTGCAAAACAGATAATGATCTGTTTCTCATAAACATCAACTCTTTTTACCTTATTTTTCACAATGTTCTCATCATACACACCACCACACACAGCAACCGCCAGAATTCTTTTCATCTTCTCATCTTGCAAGGTCGGAGAACACCCACATACCATCTTCCCCTTCTCCATTCTTGTACCGCATCTCCATACAATCTTCCCTCTTTCCGTTCTACGTCTGAAACCTGCCCCGCAATTTCCACAAACCAATAGATTACTAAACAAATATTTGCTGCTATACCGATTGCCTATATTCGATTTTTCTCCTTTTTCATCCAGTACTAATCTTGCTCTCAGAAACATTTCCTCCTGTACTCTGTCAAAAATCTCGGGCGAAATAATAGCCGGATGACTGTCTTTCACATAATACTTCGGACGCTGTCCCTCATTTTTCTTACGGATTCCATTTAAATAATCTTCTGTAAAAGTTTTTTGGAACAAACTATCTCCTTTATACTTTTCATTTTTCAACATCTTTTGTATCGTTGTTGTGTCCCACTGGCTTTTCCCCGTTGCTGTTTTAATATTCCGCTTTTCTAATTCTGCTTTAATCTGAGCAAAAGTATATCCTGTTAAATAAAAATCGAATATCATCTTAACAACTTCCGCCTGCTCAGGAACTATTACCAACTCCCCCTCTATACATTGATACCCCATAAATGCTTTATAATTTGTAAAAGTCCCCTGCTCAAATCTTCTTGTAACTGCCCACTGCATGTTTTCACTTATATTTCTGCTCTCCTCCTGCGCTACTGCTCCTGACAATGTTATATACGCTTCTGCTACTGGATTCAATGAATCTAACTTTTCATTTTCAAAATACATACTGATTCCCCTTTCCTTCAAAAATCTGATTATGTTCAATAGTTCAAGCGTGTCTCTTGACACTCTGCTTACTGATTTGGTAAGTATGTAATCTATTTTCCCTTTATCCGCCTGCTTTAGCATCCGTTCCAACCCGGCTCTTCCCTTTTTTCACAAACCGGTTTTTCCAAAATCATAATATACACCTGCAAATTCCCAATTATCATTATCCAATATCCGCTCTGTATAATATAAAATCTGATTCCTTAAACTTTCTTTTTGCGCTTTACTTTTGGTGCTGACACGACAATATGCTGCTACTCTCAGTTTTTTCTGTTCTTTTGGAGGTGGTAAAACCAATCTGATTTTTTTCATCAAATCATATCTCTCGTCAATTAAGAAAAAGACGCAAAGACATCATCGTCCTTGCGCCTAAAATTTTTTCTTTATAACTTCTTTCACTGTCCAACATGCTGCAACAGGACTATGGACTCACAATGCACCGTCCCCGGAAACATATCACAACACCTCCCCCTCTCCACCACATACCCCCCATCTGCCAAATACCTCAAATCCCTGGCCAGCGTAGCCGAGTCGCAGCTGACATAAACCACCCGTTCCGGTCTCATTTTAAGTATGGTATCCAGACAAACCGCATCGCATCCTTTTCTTGGTGGGTCCACCACAATCACGTCCGCATGGACATGATTCTTTTCAAACTGTTCCGGCAGTACTTCCTCGGCCTTTCCCACAAAAAACTCTGCATTATCAATACCGTTTATCTCTGCATTTCTCCTGGCATCCTCTATGGCCTGGGGTACAATCTCCACGCCATATACTTTCTTAGCCTTCTGTGCCAGGAATAATGAAATAGTGCCGATTCCGCAATACAAATCCCAAACAGTCTCATTCCCCGTAAGTCCGGCATACTCCAGCGCTGTCCCATAAAGCCGTTCTGTCTGAACAGGATTCACCTGATAAAATGAAAGTGGCGATATCTGATATTTTACATTTCCAATATAATCTGTTATAAATCCAGGGCCATATAGATTCACAATCTCCTTCCCCATAATCACATTCGTTCTTTCCTGATTCACGCTATAAGAAATACTGGCCATACCTTTAATCCCGTACCTGTTTACATGCCTGTCTGATATATACCCTTTTGCTTCATTCTCACTTGTATCCTGCTCTTTTACTTCCAGCCCCTTTGTTCCCTGCTCACTTACTCCCTGTCCCTTTCCATCCTTCCCATCCCCACCGGTCAGCATCTCAACCAAACGCTCCTTTCCGGGAAGCTTTTTACCATTTATTACTAGACATACCATTATTTCACCTGTCTTAAATCCCTTCCGAATCAGGACATGCCTCACCAATCCCTTATGTGAAATCTCATCATAGGGCTCAATCTTCATTTCCCTCATAAACTGCTTTACAATATCCAGAATCTCCCTGTTTTCCTCAACTCCCAGCAGGCAGTCCTCTGCTTCAACAATGGCATGTGTCCGCCCTGCATAGAATCCGGCAATTACATTTCCGTCCTTATCCTTTCCAAAGGGAAACTGGGCCTTGTTCCTGTATCTCCAGGGCTCCTCCATCCCCATGATAGGAAGCATATGAATCTCATCCTCAGCAAATTTGCCTATACGAATCAGATTATTCATCACCTTCCTCTCTTTAAATTTCAGCTGTTCTTCATAACTCATGGCCTGAAGCTGACAGCCACCACATTGCCTTGCTACCGGACATGACGGAATGACACGGGAGACTGACGGTTCCAGAACTTCCATGAGCCTGGCAAATCCATATGATTTCTTTATCTTCATGGCCTTTGCCCGCACCACATCGCCAATCACCGCATCCTTGACAAACCAGATGTAGCCATCCACTTTTCCCACGCCTGCTCCGTCCTCATTCATATCCTCTATTGTCACAATAAATTCCTGATTCTTTTCCATACAATTCACCTATCCTTTCATTCAATTATTATTATGAGCGATTATTGCTCTCCATTATTTCATCCTGTTATCTTATCCTGTTATTTCATCCCATCCAACCACCAACATACTTCCTCCATCCCCGCCCCATTATCACAAAAGGCCGAAAACACACTGGTCAAGGACACATCCTGCAATCCCCTACCCAAACTAAATGTTTTCAGCCTTATATATTCGGTCCTGTTATTTCTCTTTATTATCCAACCTCAACGCCTATTCCGTTGTCTTCCTGATATTAGACTCCAGCAGCCGGTTGTATCCCAGCCATCCTTTATTATCCCCGCCGGACCGCAGCGCCTCTATCATGGTCTCCATCTTGGCATCTGTGTTATCGGCAAAGTTAAGGGCCAATGCCTCCAAAAGCGCCGGCTTCTTGGGTGAGCCGTACTCTAATTCCCCGTGATGGGCCAAAATACAGTGTTTAAGCTCTGTAGCCAGCTTCTCCGGAAATCCCGGTATAGAGCGGATACTTTCACCCACCATCTCAGTACCGATGATAATATGGCCCAGAAGCTGTCCATCGTCAGTATAATCATTCTCCGGAAAGCGTGAAAGTTCCCTGGTCTTACCAATATCGTGGAAGATAGCAGCTGTCAGCAGCAAATCACGGTTAATCATCGGGTAATATCCGGCATAGTAATCACACAGCCTTGTCACGCTGAGCGTGTGTTCCAACAGGCCGCCCACGAATCCGTGATGCACGGTCTTGGCTGCGGAATGGAACTGGAACGCTTTAGCAAAAGCCGCGTTCTCCACAAAATAGCCGCACAGCAGCTTCTGAAGATAGGGATTCTTCACACTTCTTATGTATCCCAGCAGCTCCTCATACATTTTCTTTATATCCTTCTTTGACACCGGCAGGTAATCCGCCTCCACATACTCTCCCTCCTGGGCCCTGCGAATCCGGCGCACATTCAGCTGGAAGGAGTTCTGGAACAGAGTCACATCCGCCTCCACATGAACGTAATCCATGGTCTCAAATTTCCCGACTCCCGGAGAACCCAAATCCCATATCTTGGCGTCAATGGTACCTGTCTTGTCCTGCATTACCAGATTGCCGTATTCCTTGCCATTCTTCGTGAGGGCAATCTGCTTGTTCTTGCACAGGTACACATCTGCAATGTGCATACCTTCCCTGAAGGTGTCGATATATCTCATGTTCAATTTTCCTCTTCTTTCTATTTTATAAACCTACTTTAAAAACCTAATTATTACCCTATCTATACGCCTGGCAGTCCATACCGCCATCCATACCGCTATCTGTCATCCGTCCAACGCATTCCACTCCCTGACAGCAACGCAGCCAGGCGGTTAACACTGCCTGGCCCCTCTGCCTGACTTCTTACGCTGCCTGACGCAGACTGCCGCCTGTCCACAGCCGCCGCCGGGTACCAAACTCTCCGGCTATCATTTTTCCCCGGTTCCAGTTCCTTCCAAAACCCCAGCCGCTACCTGGCTCCAACCGTCACTGAAAACTCAATTTCCTTATATTCATCCTTACCGTTTCTCAGGACCGCCACCTTTATCTTATCTCCTGCGTGCAAGCTTTCCACCTGGTTCTGGAAATCCTTCAGGCTTCCCACCTTCTCGCCGTTCATCCATGTGATGATATCCCCTGGCTGTATGCCTGTGTTATATGCGGGGCCGTCTGTCACTGCCGCTATCACATAGATACCGGAAGGCATTCCGCTGTCCGCCATGGCCTGGCTTACTTCCTGTCCCTTGATGCCGAAATACGGAGCCGGAATACCGTTGCTCATCATCTCCAATATGCCTTTATAATCAGATATGGCCACCACCGTGGTCATCCTGCACACGCCATCCTCGTCGTACTTGTCCGTGACCCATCCGATGAGCTCACCCGAAGTGTTCAGCAGAAATGTCCCCGCCTCCGCGTCTCCGCTGGCGCTGGTATAGAACACCCTGGAGCTGCCGTCCACCGTATGGACATTGCGCGCCACATAGGATATATTTCCATAATCGCTGGAGTGGACAATACCTGCCGGCGCGCCGATGGCCACCACCATGTCGCCCTGCTTTACCCCGTAAGAGTTGCCCAGCTTGATGGCCTCCACCTTCTTAAACTGCTCGCTGTCCATCTGGGCCGCGTCCACGCTTACCACGGACAGTCCCATAATGGTATCGCTCTGCTTCACTATTCCGGCCATCATGGTTCCGTCCGGAAACGCCACCTCAATGGAATCAGCTGCCTCCACGGCCTTGTCCGGCGTGAGAACCAGAATCTCAGTGCGGGTCCTGGCTATGACCACTCCGGAAAACTGTCCTGATGTCTCGATGGGATTGTCAAACCAGTCTTTTTCATGCTGAATGGAATGGACCACCACCAGACTGTCATCCGCGTCACTGGCAATGGTGCGCAGGTTACTGTACAGTTTATTCAAATCATCGATGGAATAACGGTATTTCTCCATCTCGGAGCGTACCATCTCATCCACTGCCTCGGTCATGACCGGTTCTGTGGGCTCAGTCTCCATCGCCACAGGCGCCGTGGTTTCCGGTTCATCCTTTGGTATGGTAATCTGGCTGCTCTCCTCAGGAGTCTCCTGGCCTAAAATTCTCTCAGCCACAGGTCTGCTCACAACAAAACAAATGGCCGACAACACGCCAAACAGAACGGCACAAAAAATGGTCAACAGGATTTTCCGGGCAATCTGCCGTCTGGTCATGGGCTGCCGGACAATCTTCTCATTAATAAAACGATGAGACTTGTCCGGAGTCTGGTCCTGCCGGTCTAAATCTCTATGCTGGTCAGCACGTTTATCCGCCATAGTACTCCTCCTTGCGAAGACTCTTATCCTCTATTATACGTTTCTTCCCAGTATTATGCAAGATTTTATATATGAAAAGATAGTAAAAAAGATAGTAAATATCGATTTTTATGGTATAATTTAAATGTCGGCTTTTGGGAAAAAGTCCTTTTAAATCCAGCATTTTACGGAAATCACAGGTGAAATCAATGAATCAGAAAGCGTTAAAAACTTTAGAATATGATAAAATCATAAACCAGCTCACAGAATATGCGGCTTCTCCTCTCGGGAAAGCCCTCTGCCAGAGCCTCTCCCCTTCCTCTGATTTGGAAGAGGTGCGCACCTGGCAGGCACAGACTACGGATGCAGTGACACGGATCCGTCTTAAAGGTTCCGTGTCATTTTCAGGTATCAGGGATATCGGAGATTCCCTGAAGCGCCTGGATATCGGCAGTTCCTTAAGCATACCCGAACTGCTCTCCATAAGCTCTCTCCTGACCGTGGCAGCCAGAGCCAAGGCCTACGGACGTCATGACGCAGACGAGGACGGAAGGGAAACCGGCGAATCCCAGGATGACTTCGACTCTCTTGAGCCCCTGTTCGCGGGTCTGGAGCCCCTGACTCCCCTGAACAGCGAAATCAAACGCTGCATCCTCTCTGAGGACGAGGTTGCGGATGATGCCAGTCCGGGATTATCCCATGTGCGCCGTTCCATGAAGGTGACGGCCGACCGCATCCACACCCAGCTGAACTCCATCCTCAACTCCAACCGTTCCTATCTTCAGGACGCGGTTATCACCATGAGGGACGGGCGTTACTGCCTGCCTGTAAAGTCAGAGTACAAAAATCAGGTATCGGGAATGGTTCACGACCAGTCAGCCACGGGTTCCACCCTTTTCATCGAGCCCATGGCCATCATCAGGCTGAACAATGAGATGCGGGAGCTGGAGATTCAGGAGCAAAAGGAAATTGAAGCGGTTTTGGCCTCCCTGAGCAACCAGGCGGCTCCCTATACAGAGGAGCTTCGTATGGACATGGAGCTGCTGGCGCAGCTGGACTTTATTTTTGCCAAGGCCGGCCTGGCCCGCCATTATAAATGCAGCGCGCCTATGTTCAATGACAAAGGCTGTATCCATATCAAGGACGGGCGCCATCCCCTTTTGAACCCCCAGTTCGTTGTCCCTATCAACGTATGGCTGGGCAGGGAGTTCGACCTACTGATTGTAACCGGCCCAAATACGGGCGGCAAAACCGTGTCCTTAAAAACAGTGGGCCTGTTTACCCTTATGGGACAGTCCGGGCTTCACATCCCTGCGTGGGAGGGGTCGGAGCTGGCTGTGTTTGACCAGGTATTCGCGGACATTGGGGATGAACAGAGCATTGAACAGAGCTTAAGTACCTTTTCCGCCCATATGACTAATATTGTGCGTATTTTAAGTGAAGCCGATTCCCGGTCTCTCTGTCTTTTTGACGAGCTGGGCGCGGGTACGGACCCCACAGAGGGAGCGGCCCTGGCCATTGCCATCCTTTCCTTCCTGCACAACATGAAGTGCCGCACCATGGCCACCACCCATTACAGCGAACTGAAGGTATTTGCTCTCAGCACGCCCGGAGTGGAAAACGCATGCTGCGAATTCAATGTGGAAACTCTGCAGCCCACGTATCGGTTACTCATTGGTATTCCCGGCAAGAGCAATGCCTTTGCCATTTCCCAGAAGCTGGGGCTGCCCGGATATATCATTGACGACGCAAAATCCCATCTGGAGGCCAAGGATGAGTCCTTCGAGGACCTGTTAACCAGTCTGGAATCCAGCCGTCTGACCATTGAGAAGGAACAGGCTGAAATCAACGCCTATAAGGATGAGATTGCCTCCTTAAAAACCCGCCTGACCCAGAAGGAAGAGCGTCTGGACGAGCGCAAGGACAAGATTCTAAAAAATGCCACCGAGGAAGCCCAGCGCATCCTTCGGGAAGCCAAGGAAACAGCTGACCAGACCATAAAGCAGATTAACAAGCTGGCCGCCAGCTCAGGCATGGGCAAGGAACTGGAAGCTGAACGTGCCAGACTCAGGGACCAGCTGAAGAAAACAGATGAGAAGCTGGCTGTGAAACCCAAGGGACCCAGCCAGCCCATTTCACCAAAGAAACTGAAAATAGGAGACGGCGTCAAAGTGCTGTCCATGAACCTTAAAGGCACTGTAAGCACGCTTCCCAATGCCAAAGGCGATTTATATGTCCAGATGGGTATTCTCCGCTCCCTGGTGAATATCCGTGACTTGGAGCTTCTGAATGAAAAGGACATAAGCGCCACACTGGGCGACGGAAGCTCCATAAGCTATGGCGGAAAGACTGCCAGGGGCAAGGGAAGCGGCAGCAGCCAGATTAAGATGTCCAAATCCTCCACCGTGTCCGCTGAAGTCAACCTCATAGGTATGACAGTGGACGAGGCAGTGCCTGCCATGGAAAAATATCTGGACGACGCCTATCTGGCCCATCTCCAGACAGTGCGCGTGGTCCATGGCCGGGGAACCGGAGCCCTTAAGAACGCGGTGCACAAGCGCCTGCGTCAGCTCAAATATGTAAAGGAATTCCGTCTGGGCCAGTTTGGTGAAGGCGATTCAGGCGTAACCGTTGTGACATTTAAATAGAAATCAGCAGCAAGGAGGAACTATAGCATGGCAGAGAAGCAGAGGATTCTGATCGTGGATGATGATGCAAATATTGCAGAATTAATCTCCCTCTACCTGATGAAAGAGTGTTATGAGACAATGATTGTGGGGGACGGCGAGGAAGCCCTTAAGGTATTTCCGGAATTCAAGCCCAACCTGGTACTGCTGGACCTGATGCTTCCCGGTATAGACGGTTATCAGGTCTGCAGGGAGCTGCGCGCTTCCTCCCAGGTACCGGTCATAATGTTGTCCGCTAAGGGAGAGATTTTCGACAAGGTACTGGGACTGGAGCTGGGGGCTGATGATTATATGATAAAACCCTTTGATTCCAAGGAACTGGTTGCCCGCGTCAAGGCAGTGCTGCGCCGTTACCAGGCAGCCCCGGCCCCGGCTCCTTCGTCCACCGAACAGCAGGGCGAATACGTGGAGTACCCGGACCTGATTGTGAACCTTACCAATTATTCCGTAATCTATATGGGCCACTCCGTGGAAATGCCGCCAAAGGAGCTGGAGCTTCTGTATTTTCTGGCGGCTTCCCCCAACCAGGTATTTACCAGGGAACAGCTTCTGGACCATATCTGGGGCTATGAATACATTGGGGATACCCGTACCGTGGATGTACATATAAAGCGTCTGCGTGAAAAGATAAAGGACCACAACAGCTGGGCCATCACCACGGTCTGGGGAATCGGCTATAAATTCGAGGTGAAACGATGACCCGTTCTCTTTATTCCAAATTCATACTGGGATATCTGATTTTCGGTCTGATGGGCTTTATCGCCATTGCCACATTTTCATCAAAAATGACCCGTGACTATCTGGTCCAGAGTAAGGCAGACGCGCTGTATGACGAGGCAAATAGCATCGCCTCGTCATGCAGCACCATGTATCAGGGAAAACGGCTGGATTCCGAGGAGGTTTCCACCCAGATACGGGCCTTGTCCCACTACCTGAAGGCCGAGATATGGGTGGTCAACCGTCAGGGCACCGTAGTTATGGACAGCCTGGGCGGTTCGCGGGTCCAGTCCTCCATAGACGGTTTTGACCCGGCATCCATCGGGAACCGGTCCTATACCATAGGGGATTACTATGGGATGTTTAACGGGAACGTGCTCAGTGTGTCAGCTCCCATCACAGGGAATTACAACACCTACGGCTACGTGCTGATTCACCTTCCCATCAGCGAAATCAACCAGTCCCAGAACGGCATCTTAAGCATACTTTACATCACATCCGCTGTCCTGTTCGGCCTGTCCCTTATTATCCTTCTGGTATTCACGCAGACCGTGTATCTGCCCCTTCGCAAGATTACAGTGGGCGCCAATGAATACGCGGCCGGTAACCTGGATTACCGAATCAATGTCAAGACCCACGATGAGATGGGTTATCTCTCCGACACCCTGAATTATATGTCCGACGAGCTGAATAAGATGGAGGAATACCAGAAGAATTTCATAGCCAATGTATCCCATGATTTCCGCTCTCCCCTGACTTCCATCAAGGGCTATCTGGAAGCCATTCTGGACGGCACCATACCGGCTGAGATGTATGAAAAATACCTGTCCAGGGTCATATCCGAGACAGAGCGCCTTCACAAGCTGACAGAAAGCATGCTTACCCTGAACTCTCTGGATGCCAAGGGCTATCTCTCCAGGACCAATTTTGATATCAACCGTGTTATAAAGGATACGGCGGCCTCCTTTGAGGGCACCTGCGAGTCTAAGAACGTAAGCTTCGATCTTACCTTTTCGGATGACATCCAGATGGTTTTTGCCGACCTTGGAAAAATACAGCAGGTCATGTACAATCTCATTGACAATGCCATCAAGTTCAGCCACCACGATTCCACCATCTACATCCAGGCATCGGGACGGTATGAAAAGATATTTGTATCGGTCAAGGACACAGGCATCGGCATACCCAAGGACAGCTTAAAGAAAATCTGGGAACGTTTTTACAAGACCGACCTGTCCCGGGGCAAGGACAAGAAGGGCACCGGCCTGGGCCTGTCCATTGTAAAGGAAATCATACAGGCACACGGCGAAAACATTGACGTGGTCAGCACAGAAGGCGTGGGAACCGAGTTCATTTTTTCACTGCCCCGTTCCACCAGCCTTTAGATAATGCCTGCACGACCGGATTATCCGCACTGCTGGGAATGTTTACCAATATAAAAATGTTTTATAATATCGTAAGATATTTACCAGAAAATTGTGATATAGTTATATTGTGGAGAGATGTACGATTCATTCCAATATGATTAGAAAAAGAAAGGACAGGCAGACATGATTACATGGAAAAAAGCGGGCACCGCATTGTTAGTTGCCTCTCTTATTTCTTCCGTCCTGGCTCCTGCAGCCATGGCGGCAAGCAAGAAGAAGGTGGGCAAGATTTACCTTACCATTGACTCTGACATACGTACCGGACGTGATGGGGGAGACGTGGAGGTCACTGCTACCGGAGACAATACCAGTCTTTATTATGTAGACTCCTGGGAGGTCACCAATGATGACGGAGACACCTGGAGCAGCTCCAAGCCGCCTCAGGTAGACATCATCCTGGGTGTGGAGGATGAGGAAGAATACTATTTTTCCAACACCTCTTCCAGCAACTTCAAGCTGACCTTAGGTTCCTCCAGCAAATACCGTTTTGATAAGATTAAATTTGTAAACGCCAAGCGCAAGGCCAGCAACGCCACCCTTATCCTTACGGTCCAGCTGGTATTTGATAAGGATGCGGATACCAGCGCGGCAGCTGCTCCGTCCAACCTTCAGTGGGATTCCGCTCACAACGGAAACGGTTCCTGGAACGAGGTTTCAAGCGCCAAATATTATCAGACCCAGCTGATTAAAAACGGAGCTGCCATCGGTGAAATCAAGGATATCTATAACACCTCCTATAATTTCAAGGACCAGATTACGGAGCCTGGCTCATATCAGTTCAAGGTCCGCTCCGTAAAGTCCAGCAACAGCGCCAAGAGCAGCTGGAACACATCCGGCTCATGGACAGTAAGCGAAGCAGATATCGCTGCCCTGGGCAATACTGTCACGGACAATTCCCAGCCGGCGGCAGGCACCTGGCAGACAGCAGCGGATGGCCGCTGGTGGTACAGCAATGCGGACGGTTCCTACCCGGTTTCCAGCTGGCAGCAGATCGACGGCCAGTGGTACTATTTTGACGCGGAGGGATATATGGCCACAGGATGGATTGAACTGGATGGTAAGAGTTATTACCTGGATCCTTCCACCGGAGCCATGTATGCCAATACACGCACGCCTGATAACTGCTGGGTCGATGAATCCGGCGTATGGATTCCCGGAATGTAGCTGACCGGGTATTTACAGGGGAAAGATACGTTACAGTTAAAAAATTCCTTTATCAGACGAACAGGGAGCAGGCACATCAAGACAAACGTGCCTGCTCCTTATTAATTTACTAATCACCCCTGCAGTATCAGTCCTACAGTACCAGCCTTGCGGCCCCGTATATACCTGCGTCATTTCCCAGGGTGGCAAGTCCCAGCTTCCCCTTGTATTTGGATATGGGGGTAAAATAATCATAATGCTTCTGGACAACATCAATCAGGAACTGTCCTGCCTTGGATACGCCTCCGCCTATAACGAAAATTTCCGGGTCAACTATCATGACGGCCATGGATAAAGCCAGTCCCAGGTAGCGTCCCACCACATCCATCACTTCATTGGCCAGCTCATCCCCTGCCTTGGCCGCGTCCAGCACATCCTTGGCCGTGACATTCCCGCCATGCTCCCGCAGAACCGAGGGCTTATCGCTGGCTTCCATCTTCCTTCTGGCCTCCCTGGCAATGCCTGTGGCCGAACAAATCTGCTCCACGCAGCCCACTCCGCCGCAGTTGCAGTGCTCCCATTCCTCATCCCTTACGTGGATGTGGCCAATCTCACCTCCAAGGCCGTGACGGCCGGCAATGATTTTCTCATCAATAATGACACCGCCACCCACCCCGGTTCCCAGGGTAATCATGACCAAATCCTTATATCCCTTGCCTCCGCCCTGCCACATCTCTCCCAGGGCGGCCACGTTGGCGTCATTTCCGCTCTTTACAGTGACTCCGTCCAGCAGACTGCTGAGCTCCTCCTGGGGATTCATCCGGCGCCACCCCAGGTTCACACATACCTCCACGAATCCATCCGGCATAACCGGCCCGGGAACTCCCAGCCCGATTCCGGCCAGGTCCGTCTTAAGGCTCAGGCCCATTTCCTCCATCTTATCACGGATGGACCGGGCCACATCAGGAAGGATATACCTTCCGCCCTCCTCTTTACGGGTCCTTACTTCCCACTTGTCCAAAAGCTCTCCCGTAATCTCAAAAAGTCCGATTTTTACCGAAGTTCCTCCGACATCTACTCCGATACATTTCATCCCCATGGTATCTATACTTCCTTTCGCTTTTATTCCTGCATCACTGCAGCTTAATTTCCGTCATTTTCTGCGGTCCCATGACAAGAAGGGTTCCCGGGAACCTTCCTGCGGATACCTTGCTGACCGTAAAATCAAATGTTCCGTTGTATTTCTCCGTACCTGTCATGTTGTAAACCTTGCAGGAACTGTCATTATACAAAAGAATCAAATCACCGTCAATATCAAAACCGGTATACTGGTAGTTAAAGGACTTTTCAAAAACAGGGCTTCCCTCTCTGTCATAAATCCTCAGTCTGTACGGATCTCCGCCTTCCATATTATCCGTAACAATGCCAACCTTGTCCTGAGCATAGCTGATGCTTCGTATATTCTCCTCTATGGGAATCTGGCTCACCAGCTCCGGCGATGTTTCCACCCTGGTTGAAAAGAACTGTATTCCCTTATCCGAGAATATGACGGAATGGCTCTCATCCAGAAACCTGACCCTGCCCGCCATGGCATCTCCCAGGTCTTTGGGAAAGAATATACCCACAACACGGTTGGGATCATTCTTGCCCAGGCCGAAATTGTAAAACACAATCTTGCATTTTATCATACCCTGGTCCAGATACATATAGGATGTGATAAGCTGCGTACCATTGGGCGAAAGACTTAAGTCCACCGGATACCCGTCACCTGACAGCAGAGACTTCACCATGATGTCCAGAGGGCTTCCATCCCTTTTATATAAATAGATATAGCTCGCCTTGGAATCCTCCTGAAGGGCGGCCACCACGCCCTTGGCGGACACCGTGACCCTCAATATGGGCAGCAGCGTGGTAGCCTGCCCCTGGGTCCCGTTTTGGTCGCATATGTAGATGCTGTTGCCCTGCTGGTCGCCAATAGCCACAAAATCGCCGTTGACCGATACAACGGGGGACCTCATTTCATAGCTCTGTACCCATACCACCTTGCCCTTGGCGTCCAGATAGGTAGCCCCGTCCTTTGTATATTTGAGAACTCCGTCCCCAAAATCTCTGTACCCGCAGAAGCTTCCTTCCCCCTGGGCAGCGGCTTCCTGGGCCTCAGCCACCAGATCCCGCTCCCAAACCGTCTGATAATCCGTAAAGGTGTGGTAGCGTTCATAGCGGGACAGCACCAGGGCTGCTGTGGCTGCCAGAGCAGCAAGCACTGCCAGAATAATCAGGCGCTTCCTGACTACGCGCCGATGCGCCTTATGCACGATTTCCCGGCTGTCCTCCTCTTCCTGGAAGGGACTGCCGGAAGGTACGATTTGACGTTTCAGCTGCTTTTTTTTATTTTCACGGCTCATTGAATTGGTACTGCCCATCCTGCGTTCTCCCAAAATTCGTCTTTTGCGTATATGCATTAGTATACAACAATTTTGGATAAAACGCATTATCTTTTTCCGCCAGAAGTTTCCAGGCATATGCTTACGGAACCAGAAGCTTTTGTCCCGCAAATATGCTGTTTTCATCTGTCAGGGAATTGACCCGGCAGATTTCATCTATATGCTGCAGATTATGATACAGCTTAAAGCAGATGCCATACAATGTCTCTCCGTCCGCCACGGTGTACACCTTGTAGCTGGCAGCGGACACAGTCTGGTCATCAGCTTCCCCTCTGCCCCCGGTTGGCGGAAGTGCGGAATCATCGGCAGGAGCTTTTGTCTCCGCTGCCGCCTGGCTATGGCCGGATTCCGTCTGTTCATTTCCCTTTTGGGCTGAGTCAGTCTTGGACGCGTCCTGGCTGGATGCCTGGCCATTTCCCTGGCCTGATGCCGCCGCCTGGCCATTTTCCTGGCCTGATGCCGCCGCCTGGCCGCTTCCCTGGCCTGTCCCTGCCGTCTGACCGCTTCCCTGACCTGATGCCGTCTGACCACTTCCCTGGCCTGTCCCGCCCGCCTGGCCGCTATTTGACGGCTCCAGGGTTTCCGGAGTCACCCTGGAAGGCTTCTCATCTCCATTCTCCGGTGACGGAGCCGTGGTGGGATATACCTTTCCCGATGCCTCCTCAATCACATAATCAGGCTGGTCCGCAGCGGACCAGCCCTTTCCGGAAGGATTTTCTGTACCGCCCCTTCCGGCAAACGCCATCAGACCGTCCTTTATGTTTCCTTCCGGTATCACGGATGCAATCACGCTTTCCATCTGGTGCATTTTCTGATAGTTGTTGAACATAGCCACGCCGCCTGCCAGTACTGTGACAGCCAGTACACTGCAAAGGCCTGACAAAACTCCCACCGTGCTCCGGTGACGTCCTGCCTCCACCCTGCGCTCGTCCATTTTTTGCTTAAAATTCTGGATGACCTTATCATCCACTCCTGTTTCTGCTCTTGGCACATCCTTGCGCAGTATCATGTAATCCTGCATCATCTGATTCCGCTCATAATATATGCTGTATCCTCTTAATTTGTAAAATCCATCGGAGGATGTTATGTAAACAGCTTCCTCGCCCTCCAGGCCGCAGTTCAGATACATGAGCTGGTTCTTTCCGGTAAAATACTGGCTGTGCTGCTTCCAATAGGTCAGGGGGCTTAAGGTACAGCCGGGTCCCGCGCAGAGGAACCATCCCTGGACCGTGCGCTTGGGAAACATCTGCTCCACATCCTGGTAGGCCTTTTTCCAGGCGTCCTCGGTGAATGCCACCTTTCCGCCTTCCTCGGTGACCGAATCCATTTCCAGGGCTCCATCCACAAAAACAAAAGGTATGTCTTCATGGGTCTCCCTGCTTCCCAAAAGCAGACCCACACGCAAATCAGCCCCCTTTGCCGGCTGGAGGCGTTTTAAATAAGTATTTACATAATCTTCCAGATATAACTTTAAGACCTGGTCCCTCTCACCTATCTGCCGGAAATTCTTCGGCAGCTTAGGGAAGGGTTCATATAATTCTCCCATAGAATCACCCCGCTGTTTTTAATCCAAACAAGCATAGCAGATTCCCGGCGCAGAATTTGTCATATTATGGCAGCATTTTCCCATAATCGTTCGACAATCGGACTACACTTTCTTTTACGTATCTTTCATATTTATAGCACTAATTCATATTGCCACCATTTATTTTTAATGCTGTTTATTTTCGCTATCAAAAATTCTAGTATCATTTGAGTATCAAAAAGACGGGCCCGGTCACATCCGGTACCCGCCTTTCACTTACTTCTCTTTCTCCTTCCCTTCCTGAATCCGTTTCCATATGGTCTCAAATTCATCCGGCTTCGGGTCCGGGATGGGTAAGGGGACGGTCATGCGTTTGACTGCTTCAAATTCTTTTAGCAGTTCTTCATCCGAGTTCTTTTCCGCCGATTCTGGCGGTTCATCGTTTCGCTTCCCATCCATCTTTTATGCGCCTCCTTTCAAGGCCATTGTACTCCTTTCAATGCAGGGGTTGTCCTGGTAAATTATGGTAGATTAGATGCTAAAAACATACATCATAAATAGAATAGAAAACATCTTGATTGCACATCATATATATAATATAATGAGTACGTAAACACAAAGGAGGTGGTATGGTGAGATATGTTAAGGGTAAGCTGTTTCGTAAGATTGACACATTCCCCCAAAAAATAACTTGTTTAGCAATGGATGATTCTGTAGAATATTACGACTTTTTAAAGAAATGCCACATCAATGGCTTTAGACAAATTATTATAACCTCAGAAATAATGATTAAATTTATAGATTATTTTGTTCTTGATTTTAATTATGAAATTTATTCCATTGAGTTCATGGAAGATGACAAGGATTTAAGTGAAGAAATCAACGCTTTACTTAATATGACATCCATCAGGGCCGCCTACTTAAGTAAGCTAAAAGAACAACTACTTTTTTTATCTGAAAAATCATCTATAGAAATTCAGCGTATTTATTTTAAAGGACGTGATGCTCAAGGAAGGGCTTTAAACTTCTATCTTCAATCGAACGGGATTTTCGGCATAAATGATGCACACTATCCGATTATTTCTGAAAAGATAGCCGAATTAATGGAGGGGTACTTATTTTAATGATTGGTAAAATCTTGAAGATTACAAAGCCGATATTAATCACACTTGTTGGTATTCTATTGGCAAATAATTTTAATATTTTTTCATATTTTACATTCATTCCAAGTGAGTATTCCTTTGAAATTTGCATTACTGCATATTTTACTATTCTAGAAATTGTATGTGAAAATATTTTTGAAATATTTAACGCAAACTTCCGTTCAGAATTGTCCGTTGTTTTTTCATTGCCAGGAACTGCTAATTCTTTGTCAACTATTCCAGTGGTTATTTTTAATGATTTAGATCTGGCTGAATTGAATATTACAATAAACCTCAACGGAAAAAAGAAACACTTTGAGCAGTCTAAAATTGTAATACCTAATATAACTTTTGCCACATTGCAGGCTAATGTAAAAAGCCACGAAACAAGCACTGACAGAGAAGGGAATTACATCATACATCTATCAGAGCTTTTTGGAAATATCAATCAAAGGGTTTCCCTTTCATTTACCTATAGAGTAACATTAGTGCAAGAACAGGTAGATGTGAATAAGGAGATTGAGCTACATCCGGATTTTGTAAATTCATCCTTTTTTAAAATCAATCCCTTTGTTACATACAAATGCAACTATACTAAAATACAAGCGAAAGGATAGATTATGTCTACTACAAGATGGACCGATACTGCAACAGATGATTTAAATACTGCAGTGGATTTATTAATTGATACTGTAGCTAATGATGAAAGGGTCTCCACGCTTACATGGGATAATTGGCAATTATCAAAAGCCTATGACAAAACCCAAACGATGATACTGAATGGTAGAAATATTAAGTATAACTTTATAAACTATTCTTACGACCAAATTTCATCAGGAACACGGCCAGTAGAGGATAGAACAGTAAAAAAATCCGGATTCATCATTGCTTATCACAACGGTATCTCTATAAACTATATTATAGACCGTAACTCAAATGCTCAGAAAATGTTGAGAAAGTTACTATCCTATACTGGAAAGAATGAAGTAGAAAAAAATACTTATGATTTTTCAACAGACTTTTTTGTTTGGTTGATAAGTAAAGTTTTTAATTCTGATAATATAATTGAATCAGACAATGATAACCTATCTAATCTACAATTGGAGTCCATAAAGGGTTTTCGTGGTAATACAGAAGATTCCCAAACTAAGGTATCTGCAGATGGCGAATCAGTAATAAATATCATTAGCACCTTGTCATTTTTGTTAGAAAGCAGTCGCTTAAATCAAATAAAGCTAGATTTAAGCTATGCAGACCATGAAAACATTAGCCTTCTTTTAAATAAAGGTGTTGTTGCTGTTGATTCAAAATCATATCAAGGCTCTTTTGAATCGGAAGATGAAACTACAAGAATTGCCAAACTCTACTTGTTAATATACCTTGAGTTATTACCGATTTTAGAACAAGCATATCAAAGCGATATCATCAATGATATGTGGGGCCAGCAAGAATACATAAACTTCATGAATAATGTAGCCACAAAACTCACGGATAAGATACAAAAGAAAATATCTTCTATAAATGAACCCTAAACAATTCCGTTTTCCTTTAAAGCTGCGAGAACCAATGATTCCCGCAGCTTTTTATTAATCTGCCAGCCCCTGGCACCGCAGCGCCCCATCCTTATCCGGTTAAAACTCCCCTATGTACTGTTCTCCCTCCGGCGCTACATACATGGCGCATTCCAGCGGATGCCCGGCCCGGGGCTCAAAATAGTAGTCCTTACTATCAATTACATGCCAGTTGGTCAAAGCGTATCCATCCGGGTTAAAATAATACTTGTGATGGTTTATAATCTGCCAGCACTCCTTGTAGTACTCTGTGGTGCTGTATGCATACCACCATCCATTACTATCATGGTGCCATCCTACCTCATATTCCGGCTGCTCCACCAGTGACCAGTCAGGACGTCCATAACCATCAATACGGCTGTTATCCAAACTGTACTCCTTACAGCATACCGCTCCGCCGTTGGCAACCACCTCGCCGCCAGCACTGGTGTTACCTTCGATGGTTCTAACCTTGGTCCTGGTGACCTCATAGACGATACCTGTATGGCAGATGCGCTGGGAGTTTTTAAAAAATATCTGGTCACCCGGTTGCGGGTTGTTCTTATGGTACTGGCCTCTGTCCTTATAATACTGGGCGGACGTAGGCGTATAGGCCGAAAAACCTCCTCCCAGGAGCTGTCTGGCCGCCACCTGTCCAAAGGCCTGGACGAAGCACCAGTCCACAAACATATCACACCACGGCTGCCCCTGAAGGGATGGATACAGGTCTCTGGCATACTTGGTGTAGTTGCTGCTGCCTGCATTCGCTGTCTTATTGTCAAGCTGGCTGTTACTGCGCTTCTCCAGATATCCAATCTCATTCTTTGCAGCATTCAGTAATTTATCTATTGATTTCATAAAGCCTCCTATCAAAAAATAAGGCCCAGGGATATCCCCAGGGCCATTGTTGTACCGGTGCAACTTACTCTTCTTTGCCATCCACGCCGTTCTGGTTACGGTCACTTGGGCCGCCTACCCCGCTCTGGTGCTTACCCGGATGCGGCGTGTCTGTTGGTGCATCATAAAGGTATGGGGTAGGCTGCTTTTCCTGCAGGTCTGGCCCTTCTGCCAGATATCCTCCGTTTCCCGGAATATGCGCTGCATGTTTTCCTGTCGTTTCTGCCATAATATGTACCTCTCTTTCTGCTGTTTCAGGGACAGCTCATTTATTATTCAAAATAGTAATCAGTCCACTATTTCCCACTCTTCGGAGAACAGTTCAATCATTGTCTCTTTCCACGGCACACGCCCGAAGCGGCTCTCCACATAAAGATATGGGGCTGTCATTTGCTCGCCAATTCGATTTCTTACCGCCGCGCGAATCGTGCTTTCCTGCGCCTCTGTTAATTCCTTATTAAGTGCTAAACACACATCCGTACAAATGGCATGGGCGATTCCCGCTCTAGTATCCTTCATATCTGGAGGAAACGCACAGCGGATAACCACATCCTCTTTCCACTGTGGCAGCCTCATCCCCTTTCCATACTTCTTAACCATGCGCAGTGCTGTTCCGAAGTCCAATTTCTGCTTACCGCCAAGCACAGGACAATTTTCACGGTCTGCTGGCATCCACTCATCAGACAGAATATTCCGCAATGTATACTCAACCCGTTGTGTTTCCCTGATATCCAGTACCGGTCCCTGTCCATGGTCTACATCCTGTGGCCTGCAATGCATCATAATAGTTTCCTTATCGGCATCCCAACTCCAATATCCACCCCAGGACGGAAGTTTCATTGGGATACCATTTTTCATATGATTTAATGCTTCTAAAAATCTCATATTTCCTCTCTTTCTTTTCTGGATCGATAAGTTCTGCCGTTATTACCCTAACGGCCGGGAGATAGCGGACCATCTCCTTCTATTTCTGTTTGCTTTTTTCTGACTGCGTGCCAAAGTAAAACCCTACAATCATTGTAAAAATAGTCAAAAATTGTTCCCCGGTAATCTCACCGGCGCAAGTAAGGGCAATAAACCCACCTGTTAAAGCTAATGTCATAATGGATTTAACATCAATCAGTTTTGCAACCTTATCTTTCATGCCTTATTCCACTCCTTCCGGCTCTGTTGGAAGAGCCATTATTTCTTCGTATAATTTTGTTCCAACACCATTGCCATGGAGGGCGTGGTACTGCTTATACACATCCTCAATCGACTGTTTTACATATATCGGGCAGTAATGCAAATCATCATGATACTTATTATATACTCTGATGATTTCTGCCCGGAGCAGAGCACGCACTCCATTCCTGCTGGCCATAACTTGACTATACAGATATGCTATGACCGGGACAAATGCACTGCACACCCATCCCGGCCATGAACTTTTAACGTATTCAAATAGCTCCATCTCTTATCCTCTTAAAATAATTTATAATACGGCCGCTCCTCGCCCCACCACCAATACCGTAACCAGTCATCCAGCACGATTCCGGCCAGGCTTACCGGCATCCAAAGCAGGCAGTACTGGGGATATACCTGACCCAGGATATTGCCCGGCAGGCCGCTGTAATCCCACACGTTCCATCCCAGCCACAGGTTGACCACACAGCCAGTCGCAAACTCCAACACTGTCACAATGCAGGCTCCAATAATCACCTGCTGGCATAGGGGCATATCCCAGGGCAATACCTCGTTAATCAGCCCCAGAGCGACAAAACAGATGCCACCCAGGATAAACATAGTCCAGTGGCTATGTCCCCGCCAAATGGCTTCCAGGCTTATGTATATCAGTCCTCCAACGGCCCACAATATGACATACTTATCGTTCCGCCTGCGCCCCATCCGTGCTCACTCCCATCTGCCCGGCTATCTGTGTCAGATACGTCTTAAGCACCTCGCTCTGGTACTCTTCCGGTACATCCGCACCATAAAAGATTTCCTGGACCTCCTCAGCGGTCTGGCAGCCAGCAATCCACATGTTAAGTGCATTGCAGTACGTGGTGTGATAGGATACATGCCACATGGCCGCCTGGATGATTGCCTGCATGTCTGCCGACGTATAATATCGGCAGGGCTGCCCATCGGCGTGGTACTCCAGCTGCGTTGCCCCGGCAGTTATCTGGCTCAGCCTGCCAAACAGGTTAAGCTGGTCCTCGATGGTCAGCGCATAGTGTTCCACGCTGCCATCAGCCAGCGTTACATTGATTCCGACATAAATAAGCCTCTCGCACTCCGCTGCCACCTCCCGGCGCTTGCCTGCCTGCAGTTCCTCCAGGGTCGGGATGTATGGCTCCGGAGGTTCCCCTGGGCCTTCCGGCGTTTCAGGCGCCTGATACACGCTGCCATCGTTTGAGAGATACACGGTCTGGCCATCGTCCCGATATACCGTATCATATCCGGTCAGGGTGGTTGCCTCCGTGCCATCCTCGGTGTAGATGGTGATGTCGCCATATGTGACCGGGATTGTGCCGGCAAAGACGATTTCCATGACGTTGGCTGAGGTCGGTCGGATGCTGCTGATTTCATACAGCCGTTCTTCCTTTCCGATTCTGATTTTTTCCATAGATTTACCTTCTTTCTGCGTTTTATGTATTATACCTTGAATCTATAACTAACAGGCTATACCAAAGGATATAATGAATTAATAGAAAAAACCTCTATTTTGCTATTATGCAATAGAGGTTCTTTGAAAATCCGGGCCCACCTAAGGACCCTCGCTTTATATTTAAATACGCATTACTTTCATTATATTAAAATGAAATCTCCACGGGTAAATAGATACTTGATTATCTATGTTTACACCCCTACCCCAAGCAAGACACTGAAAATTTTTTTAATATATGGTACTTTACACAATAAAAGAGTAATAAAATAACCCACAGCCATAACGACTACTATAAAAATCAGACAACATACTAACGGTTGTAAGTACGGAAATAACCTGTAATACACAAAGCACATTTTTTCTCGTATAAACTGTTCCAACAAATATATCCCAAATGTACACTTACTAACAGATACGATAATCTTGTACACTATGGCTGGTAGGTCAGCGTCCACCAGAAGTCGCTTAGCTAAGCAATATATTGTTATAGCAGGTAATGCTATAAAGCTATTATGAAATATTTGGGTTGACGCTTCATCAGATATTCCTGTAATTCGTATTTTGTACCATGTCATAATACAAGAAAGTGAAATTCCTATTAACGATAAAATAATCATATAAACAAAATATTTTGTAGATACTTTTTTAATGTCAAATTGTTCAACAAAATATCCCATTGACATATAAAAAATAGAACTGGTAGTGACTAAAGGTATTGATAGATTAATTCTTACAGTGTCATCAAATAGAAAAAACTGTAATATCGGAAGCACTCCCGTAAAAACAACAAATAACACAAGCATATAAATAAATTCAGTTTTATACAATCCTTGAACCATCTTTCTTATAAATGGTAGCATTAATAAAGCTGCTAAATAGCTATACAAAAACCAATATGGAATAGTTATACTACTTGAATAGACAATAGTTAAAAAGGTTGTGATAGAAAAATTGGTAAGGTCCTCTGAATTTAATACAATATACCAAAAAAAAGAAAATACCAGTATTATGACAATATATTTTAAAACTCTTTTATAATAAAGTTTATACAATGGTTCGTTCTTCGATAGCAGTAACGCCCCTGAAATCATGAAAAAAAGGGGAACTGCAATTTTGCAAAGAATAGACAAAAATAAATAAAGCCAATATTCAAATGGATTATCGGTTACTGAAAACAAAAAAAATCCCTTATCTCCAGTATGATTAAAAATCACAAAAAATGCGGCCACAATCCTTAATACATCCATATATATCTTCCTGTTGTTTTTGCTTAATTCATTCATGTTATACTATCCCCCTCAGTATATAACAATATTATATTGGATATATCAAAACGCGTCAAATATATTTTTTAGATAATCTCAATCAACAATAAGATGATTACCTAGTCCACTTGCGAACCCACTTTGCTCCATCGTAATAATCGTAAAATATTTCTGTCTCACTAATACCCAACGACAATATGACACCATCGGGAAACTGCTGCTGGAACGCCCATTTATTTTTGTCGCTTCCATAGGCAATAATTTTTAATGGACCATTTAATTCTGTTTTAGCATTAGCTGCGTTCGCCGCTCTGGATGTATCCGTTATCTTGGTATTGAGCACAGTATAAAGGTCCATTAGCACCTTGCCCTGGGCAGCCGACAGCGGCAATTTTGCGTTGTTAGTCACGCAGTTATTCACTATCTGGCCAATCAAACAAACACCGGTCATCCAGTTTTTTGTGTCCTCAAAGAATTTCTTAACTTTTCCCAGGAATGTCTTCGGCTTCTCCCCGGCCACTGGAACCGGGAACTCTGTGGTTATGGCGTCCAGTGTTTTTACTGTCATCTCGGATATATCCCCGCCTGAGGATTCTGCCTTCTTCTTCAGCGCCGTGTCTATCAAATCTGCATTGTCATTGAAATCCTGTATATCAACCGGGTCCGTACCTTCCGGCTTTTTCAGATTATAGTTAGGTGTTAACTGCATATTCTATGCCTCCTTTAATGTCCTTACGTCATCCCAGGTCATGTCCCCAAGACGGTTCCATATGTATGGTTTCAGTTCGTTCCATGTGGTATACCGGTACTCAAACCGGTACGCCAGATGCGCCGGCTTAATGTCCTCCAGCATTGTGATAAAGGCCTGCATATTCCTGGGTATTCCCTTAATCCCCACAAACTGGATAATAAAAAGGTGTCGGGGGTTATCCTCAATCACCTTCACCTCGCCGCCGCTGAATGCCGCAGCCGTATCCTCTATCATCTTTCTGGTTGTGGTCCCCTGGCCCCGAAGCTTTGCCATCAGTATCTCCCGGCGCTGCTCGTATGTAAGGGACATATTAGTGGCCACGCCAAGCATCTGCTCCCATCTTGATAGTCCCCAGGTGGCCGTCACAATGTAACACTGGTCAATCAGCTCTTCCAGGTCATGCTGCAGCTGCCCCACCTCATAGCCCTGCGTCCGATATATCTCCGCCATCTCGCGTATCTCCGCCAGAAAGGGCGGCGCATACCTCGCCAGGTCCACAAAGTACTTTTCCGGGACAATGCAGCTTGAGCCTTCCTGGGAATACTGGCTACGGCCATACAATGTCTTTCCATACATGCCTTACACCCCCTTCAAGTCATTCCAGGTGACGGCACCCTTTTTAAGGTAGGTGATGTCATGGTTATGGTTTTTGGCAGCCGCATCCGTGATGCCATATCCGGCCAGGGTGGTTGGATTTGTGCCAGCCGTCACATGGCCTTGGGCATTGACAGTGACACTCCGGTAGGTTCCAGCTGATACACCGCTGCTTGGATGCGTATAACTTGCGCTCGGCGGAGCTGCCCAAACCCCATCCCCGCGCAGGAACTGTTCCTGTTTTCCCGCAGCCGGTGCCGGGACCAGACCGTGTACACCAGCTGCGGAGGCCGTTGCCCCTTTCATGTCACTGTAGATCGTGTTATTGTCCGCTCCCCAGGCCGCAGTCCCATCAGCACTCCATCTTAGTATCTGTCCACTAGTACCGCCGGACGGGATATGCTTATTTCCTGATGCGGTGGGATGTACATACTTATTTGCTCCCTCCGCAATCCCTGCAAGCTTATCCAGCATAGCCTGGGTAACCGTATCAAGAATGCTCTTGTTGCTGTGGGAGTGCTTCTTGCTATTGGCATCATTCCAGTTGGTCCGTTCCGTTGCCGTGATGTGTTGGACCGCATCTGCCTTGTGAGTGATAAAATCCTCGATTGCCTTCGCAATTTTTCCCAACATAACAGTCAGCTTTTCTCCGCTGGTAAGATTGTCAAGAGTGGTTGCCTGCGTAAAGGTCGGTACCTGGTCATTGGTTGCCACGTTGGGTACGCTTCCCAGTCCCACCTGGGACTTTGTCACCCCATGGGGATTACTTTTATTACTGATGTGCGTATACGCCGCGTTCCAGTTATCCAGCAGGGTCTGGGTAATCTTATCCAGGACGGTCTTATTTCCGTGCTCATGCCGCTTATTATAAGCATCCGTCCAGTTGGACAGAAGAGTCTCTGTCAGCTTGTCCAGTGTTGATTTATTGGTATGGGTATGGCGCTTACTATACGCGTCATCATATCTAGTCTTGTCTTCCTTGCTGAGCAGTCCATCCACACTCTGGGTTGCCTTGGGGATTGCATTGGCGGATATAGCTATCCAGGCAGTGCCACTCCAGCGGTACGTATAATTCGTATCCTTGACATTGACAGTCCAGCCGTCATCAGGATGGGGGTAAGTTGTCGCAAGGTCAGCATAGGTGCTGACAGCCTCCTTCCAATCAATGGCGGTCTCCAGGGCAGAAAGCTTATTGTCAACCTCATTCCTGGTATACTTATCATCCCAGTTAGGCTTATTGATACCGATAGTGTTCCGTATAGCCTCCTCCGCAGCCGTAGCCCTGGTTTTTTCCGTATTAACGGCGTCACCAATTGACTTCTCGGCAGCCTTCGCCCTCGTAATCTCACTGGCCAGGTTATTTGTAAGGGTCTTTTCCGCTGCCTTGGCCCTGGTCGATTCTGTGACCAGGTTATCCGCATTGGTCTTTTCGGCAGCCTTCGCCCGCGTCACCTCAGCTGTCAGGTCATTCCTTAAAGTCAGTTCTGCATCCTCTGCCCGTTTGACCTCTGTATCAATCCGCCCATTCAGTTCCATCTCAGCAGACAAAGCACGCGCTTCTTCCGTATTCAGCGCCTTCTGCGTTTCCACAACGGTTGCCTGGACTCGGTTGATATCGTCTCCCTCAACAGTGTCCCCATCCGTCTCATAACTGATGTAGGCCACCGGTACGTCTGCATACACCCGAACAATCCGTTTCCATGGCGCCAGGCTGGGTGTAGACAGGGTATATGTTTCCAAGCGGGTTCCTGTAAGCTTCGGGCCGGTGAATACCGCAAACGTAGCCTCGTTAATATTATCATGCTGCAGCTCCGCCTCATACACGCCATTGGTAAGGTGGATTTCCTCCTCCACGACATAAATGTTCCCATCAACCTTGTTCAGCTTCTCGTAGAACGTACTCACCTGCATCACATCACCTCCAATGCAACCGTTCCAGTCACTGCAATCTCATCCTCTGTTAAGGCTACGTTACCGGATACGCCGTTAAGCAACAGATTTGAGTAATCCTCCACGCCCTCAGTCCCCAGCAGCAGGTTCCCGACCCTTGCCAGGCTCACATAGGACAGGTCCAGGGCCTCCTTGTGAAGGTAGTCTGTCAGTGCAGCCTGGAATGCATTCTGGACGACACCCAGGTTCATGCCTGCCTGTAGCTTGATTCCAGCTGATACATTGACCGCCTTTTCCACGACAGATGCCACGGTCACATCCGCGCCGATGGGGCGTAGCTCCTCGATATGCTCCCGTACCATCTTCAGTATGCCGGTACCTGCAGACGACATGTTGGCATCCGCTATGATGACCTTGACTGTCCCCGGTCCGTTGGCCAGTGGAAAGACTTTGGCCGCGCCTACGCCATCGCACTCCATGGCCCAGTTATAATAATCATACCGGTTGCCACTGGTGGACGGTTTCTGTATCACATTCAACAGGCGCGCCTTCAAAGCGTTGTCGCTCTCTTCTTCGCTACCTGCTATAAGAATTGAAGTGAGCATTGCGGAGGTCAACCCTTGAACATGGTCAATTGGGAGCAGCTGTCCAGTATATCCATTCCCTATCTCTCCCTGCTTTTCACACTCCATGTCATACGTGTGTGAGCCCTCCAGGACTCCTATATATCCAACTGCCCGATATATGATGTGTTCTTCCTGAATTGCAGATACCCTGAACCCAATTGGGACCTGGACATTGAAAACACCCTGCTTATGTGCATAGGTAGCGGGTTTTCGTGCAATTCCATATGCTTCAGCAATCCGGTCAAGGCTTTCTCCACCCGCTGTTCCTGCATAGACATTGTCCTGTAACCGCTGCATGTCCATATATACCCCTTCAAGATACCAGCTTACCGGTCCAAGGGCTGTCTGGATAATAGAGCCTTCCCTCTTGTCCAAATCATCAGGCACCCTGGACAGCTGGTCTGATAATATATTTGCATACGTTTTTCCACTAAAATCTATCATACCGTTACCTCTGCCTGCACCGGGCCAAAAATTGTACTTACATCAAATACGCACTTTAGGACACCCTGTCCCTGGTCTGTAAAAACGAAATTCCCTACGGACAGCACTCTGCTGTCTGTAGAAAATGCGTCCTCCACCCGCCTCGCAATCTCACTGGTTACATAATCATATTCTTCGCCAATCAGTTCCTCTAACTCAACCCCAAAATTAGGGCTGTATATCTGCCACCGGAACCGCTCCGTATTCAGGATGATGTCCACCGCCTGCCGCATGGCAGCAAGCCCGGAACCCATCCCACTAATCTGTCTGGATGACCAGTCAATCATGAATGTATTTGTAGGTCTGTCTACATACGTCAACGAAGTGTCCAGCCCTACCCCCTCCGGCAATGTTGCCATATCATGCCTCCTTATACCCTCGATAGAATGATGTATCTGTTCCCGTGTGAAACCCTAAGCATGACCACCTTATCGCCTACGGCCAGTCCCTCATTAATCACAACAGTACCACCGCCTCCCCCCTGTACCTTGGCTGACCTGGATTTTACGTTTTCCGTCAGGACCAGTGCCACATCCGGAACCGGAAGCATTGTGTCATCCAGCTTGACGGTTAGTGGGGCAATGGATGAGACCGTACCATACACTATGTCGGTTTGCTTATTTGCCTTAGTATTATCCTGTACAATCATATTCAACACGTCAATCAATTCAGACAATATTTATCCCTCCCAGCTGTTGGAAATCCTTAAACTCGATACTCATGACATGGTCATCTGCCTCAAAGCTGTGTACAACCTTTTCGGTAAGCACCAGCCTGGACATGGATAAATCTTGAATCCTACTTATCCGGACTGGCACTATGGTCCCCGCCCTGATTCCCGGGACCCCAATAACATTATCCATGGTCAATGTCTGCACTACCCGGTTATAATACTGGAGATACTGTTTGCACATCTGGTCAATCTGTGCCTCATTCAGGTTTTCATCCACCTCATCGTAATACTGGAGTAGTCCCCATTTGGATATGGTTTCCGTATCCTCGTAGATGTAGGTATCCGCCTTCCCGGTCTCACTATTGGGCCGTACCAGCTTCACTCGGTTATATGTGTCGGAATCAATATCCCGGCTGTAAGTATATTCCGTTGCCAGGCTCCTGTCCCCCACTACAGTTGTGACAAACATGTCCTTCGCTTCAACCAAGGTCAATGCTCCGGCATTATCGTAAAAATTATATATCTTTCCTGTTTGGATGATTGTCTCAGACAATGCACCAAAAATGATATCCAGACAGGATTCATTTTCCTTGATAAGACATGGAAAAACATATCCTGTATCTTCCATTTTCCCAACTGTCAATCCGAAATCAGCCGCAATCTGTTGGATAATCTGCGCCAAGGTCATATTAATGAAAGTATAACTTGCATTCGCTTTCAGGTATCGCAGCTGGTCATATGCGGTGTACTCTGATTCCCCCAATTGATTCTCTGTAATTGTAAATACATATCCCTTGAACATCCTTATCCCATCTACCGTAAGTTCCACCGAACTTCCTTCCGAAATCAAAGGAGCATCAACACACGAAAACACCAGCTTGGCAGGAGAATCAAAACGGTTTGTAGTAAGTTCGGCTGATTCAATAATGTTTGCATATTCAGTAATTGTGGTCTGTGTGGCCCCACCAGGGGCAGGACCAACGGTCTGGACCCGCAAAGAAAAACTATCCATCGTATCACCCCGTTATCTGCAGCTGGTCTGCGGACAGCCAGCCATATGAGCCAATATGTACTGGATAGGGATTCCCTTCTACTATCCGGGTCACGGTTGTACTTAAGTTATTTGCCGTGCCATAAGGCTTTGCCCCATAACTGTCACTCCAAAACTTTCCATTGGCAATACAGGGGGCACCTACCCGCAACACTGGTGTTTCCACCTCCCGCGCTACCTCAGTAGTGGCTTCCGGGGCATCAGCAAGTGGCGTGGCAGACGTGGTGATGATTGACACCACCTCCGGCTCATAGTTCTTATATTCGGTCAATTCCACCTCATAATAGATGTCATTCGGTTCACCGCCCTTATCCTTTGTCTTAAAATCGCTGATGATGCATCGGATATTGGTGTCATAGAGCCCTGAACGGGATATGATTAGACGGCATTTCTGATTCTTGTTTAATGCTTTCTCAAAATATTCGACATAGTCTTCTGGGGCCTTTGCATTGCCATTGACATAAGGGTCGTCCGCGGATGAAGGAAAAAAGCTTTCCCAGGAAACCACCTTTAATGATGGTTTCCTGGGAACCACTATCTCACCAATACCGATTACAGAATATGTCTTGTGGTCAGTTGGGTACTTGATTTCTATCTCTTCTGGATTTACAGGCAGTTTTACCTTCCTGCTTCCAAATTTTATATATATGGAGCAGCCATTTTTGATTTTTGCCATGGTACGTATACTCCTATCTATCCATGTGATACCGATGTGTGCGCTGCAGCCTGCTGGATGAGCAATACCTTAAGCTTATCCGCGATATCCTTTGAGGTCAGGTTTTTCGCAGCGGATTCCGGAATGGATACCGAAATCTGCGGAGCCAGTGTCTGAAGCTCCACGTTGTTCATATATCTCCGTTCAGCCAGGTCACGATATAGCTTTATATCCTCATCCGACAGGTTGACATCCCCATCTATTTTTTTTACCCGGTCTACATCCCCCACATCCAAGTCACCGGCCGCTGGGATGGAAGATGCATCAAACCCTCCGAACGTATCCTTCAGGGAATCAAGACTGATATCCATATTATCCAGCTTAGAGCCTAAATCAGCGCCGTATTTGCCCCATTCAGCTGCAGTTGCACCTACATCCAAGTTTGCCATACGCTTAATTTGGATGGCATTTTCCCCGAATGTATTATCCACCCAGCTACTAAGGTTATCCCGGAATCCCGAAACAGCTCCCTGCAGGTTACTTCCAGTAAGTGCATCAATGGCACCTGCAACAGTTTCCACCATGCTTAGAATGGCATCCAAGGCATCTGCAAACAGATGCGCAATTGCAGCTACTGGGTCATTAAATACATTGGCAAAAAACTCCGCAAAGGATGCAATGACATTCCAAAGTGTAGCAAATATATTGTATCCAACCGCGTAAATCATGCCGAATACCTGCCCTACCCATCCGCCTACTTCCTGCATTCCAAAACCAAACTGTTGGGCTGCTATAAGAGCCCCGGCCAGTACCGCAATCAGCAATAGAATCGGCCAGTTAGCAACTGCCCAGGCTGCAGCTGCCGCAAGTGCCCCTCCTATGTTGGCTGCCGCCGTTGCAATGGCCTGTGCCTGTAGTATCACGAAGGCAATCCCAATGGCTGCCAGAACTGGAATAATAAAATCCAGGTTGTTCGATACCCAAAGTGCACCTTTCCCAATAATGCTTAAGGCTCCAACACCAACTTTAGCTGCCAGAGAAAAGAGATTAATTAATCTTGTCATTGCCTGCTGTGCCTCATCTGTCTGAAGATACTTGTTCCACCCCTCAAAGCTATCCTGTAGGCTCTTCTGGATTTCATTCTTTCCCATCGTAAAAGCCTGGCTTAATGTCATGGGCATATCCCTGAAATTTTTTTCAATATCATCGGTAGCCTTAAGCATTGCATTTTTTACAATCTCAGCAGTGATGGCCCCATCCGAAGCCAACCCCCTTATCTCTCCCACGCTTACCCCCAGATAGTCAGCAATGGTGCGGATTATATTGGGGGCTGACTCAAATACTGCATTCAGTTCTTCTCCTCTGAGGACCCCGGACCCTAATGCCTGTGTGAGCTGTAGGGAGGCGGAAGCAATTTCCTGCTGGCTCGCCCCTGCAATGATGAACTGTTTATTCAGGTTTTCGGCAAACTGAATCAGTTCCGCATTGCTGGAAAATGCACCCTTGGCATTCTGACCTATTTTTGTAATAACATTTGCGGTATCCAGATAGGAGGTCCGTGTTCTCTGAGCTGATGCGAAAATCATGTCCTGGAGTGTTTCCGTGGATTGGAGTCCATCGTTTATCAGGTTCAGCTTCGCGTTTACCTGGGACAGTGAATCAGCTGTTCCCAAAAACATTTCGGTAAGTTTGACTGCACCGGTGACCGCTAATATTCGTCTGAATGTGGACAGTAGTTTCCCTGCCTCGTTGTTGGTTTCCTTGACACTCTGGGTGTGCGCCTGCTGATTGGAGACGACCTGATGCTGGTTGGAAGTAATCTGCAGCAACGTCTGATTCGTCTGCTGCATCTGGCTGCCCAGCTGACGGATTGCCCCTATGATGGCCCCCGCAGATTGCCCCATGGCATGTGTAAGGTTCTTCCCTAACATGAATGATGCGTTATTCGCCTGTTGGAGGAGCTGGTTAGTTGTGGAAAGAGATGTATTTATATCTTGTATTGCCGTAACGGTTTCCCCAGAATTTTTATTGAATAAATCCGACACGCTCTTGTCCAACGTGACAATCTGGTTCAGGGTGCGGTTCCCGGCTGCCTCAAATGTTTTAAAAGTAGAGGAAAAATTATCCGTCAGGACAAAAGTCTCATTTATTACACCCATTATTTATGCTTCACCTCCTTCGCCTCCTTCTTAATCAGCTCCCACATCAGAAGTTTTTCTTTAAGGCCCCTGTTAATAACATCCGTGGGGAACACACCATGTTGGCAAAGCATATACTGACACAGCCTTGAATCCAGTGTGTCCCCAGCAATTAGTTTTTTGCTTCTTCCTCTACTTCATTAAGTTCATTATCCGTTGATATGAAACCATTGAAGTTATTAATTTCCCTGACGAGTTTTCCATATTCCCCCGAAGATAACATCCTACCCGGCACATCCAGTGGGTCAGCTGTCTTGTAATAATCACACAGTTCCGAATCCTTAAAATTAGGGGATACGACACAGGCGTCCACCAGAAGCTTCCCGTATTTCACGTTATCCAATTCCCGGACAATCTGTCCGTTAATTTTCTCCCTCTTGGTTGCTTTTGTGGTCAGCTTATTATTGGTTTCCTGATCAATAATCCTGATTACAAAAGGTACAACGTTCCCTTCCTCATCCTTAAACCGTTCGGAAATAATCACCTCTTTAGTCTCATTCATGATTGGTGGCTGTAAAAAAGCCTTAATATTTGACATGCTATCATCCTCCTAATTGTGTTGGGTCATTAAACCAGTTCAGGACCTCAATTCCGGTATATGAAAATCCCACTTCCATCTCCAGGAAATCCGAATCTGCATCCAACATGGCCACAGGAAGCTTCTGAAGCTTCACATTGTAGAATACTACGGTCTGGGTCCCAACACTGGTTGTTGGGTCGTCATTGGTTATCTGGATAGTAAAATATGGCAACTTCCCGGTCCTTAAGTACTCCTGCAGGAGCCTTAAAAAATACGGACTCCCATAATAAATCGTCATGGACCCACTTAGGGAAACCCCGGTTGTTTTCTTCTGTACCAGAGTCGTCCCCACTACCTTAAAATCGCTCTCTTGAAATTCTGCATTTGACTGGAATTTCTTCAGGCCAAACATTTCATGGTTTTCCCCATCGATGGTCATGAATCCACTCCCGGATTTACCATTAAGGGCATCACGTTCTAACAGAAACATTTTCTACCTCCTTATTGCGCGGCAGTGTTAACGGATACCGTCACTGTCATGTAAATCTTCTCTATGCTGTCCACCGGCTGGATGGCAACATCAATCAGTACGGAATCAACACTGCTTCCTGCCCTCACCTGTACATCATCTGCGACAAAGTTCTGGATACCGTTGCCGGCCTGTATCTCGTTCAGATAGCCTACAATCCATCCCTTCATAAGATTGCGCCCGGTTTCAGTATTATCAGTCTTTCCGATGTAGTATAGGCTGAACTGTTTATATACATCGTTGCAGAACTGGTTAAGCACCCGCATTACCCGGTTCTTGGAAAATTCCTGTCCTTTGTCCACACTGTAAGATGTCAGTGTGTTGATATCTGTGCATACCTTGACGGAACCAAATGTGTCAATGAACACAATCTCGCCAGATTGTATGGCTGCTGTTATCTGCCCATCAGTCAGTTTCGGGTTAGCCTCAATCGCATCCGGATATTGTGCATACGTCAACGACTGGTTATATCTTGCACCTGCCTCCGCACCCCCCAGCCACCATGTGACCTGCTGTGCAGTCAACGCCGTACCATCTGACAGCTTGACCCCATTTTTTGCGGATATCACCCACTCGCTGTTTACCGTATGTGCATTGGCCATTACAGCCTGGCATTTCTGACCAATGCTGTTTGATACACGTCTCACAAATGCTGCAATCGCCTGTATAGTCGTATTATCAGTGCCATCATAGACCAATGTATCAAATTGGTAAGGTTCAATGGCTGTCAGGAATGCTGCATAATCAGATGCTGATATAGTTGGGTCGGTTCCCCCTGCCAATGTGACCCCAGCTGTTTCAGTTATATCAGTTCCTGTTCCATCAAACGTTACCCATGTATTTGCTTTCAGGTCATCCAGCTTTTTAATAGCCTGTTCATCAACTATGGTCCCATCAATTACAGTACTGACATCAAATGCCCCAGCTTGGTCGGCCTGTTCCTGCACGATAACAGAGATGTCATTTCCCCTGATACCTTCATACAGAGCCGTGATGGTCAGGGCTCCCGATGTAACCGTTGCCTTCTTTCCGCCACTTCCCTTAGGCCTGTACAACAGGATTTTACTAGGCCCTGCACTGACATCGCTTCCTTTCATCATTTCTCGCAAAAATAAGGCCTTGGGACTCGTGATATCATAACCGATATATGGTCTTAAATCTTCACCAGGCAATATTTCCTTAATGGTTTCCACAGGTCCCCAGGAAAGGGGTTCTGCGATTGCCACAATGCCTTTATTCCCAACATTGGTATTGATGTTGCCTTTGGATTTGACATTGATATACACACCGGGCTGCATTTTGTTCTGATTTGTCCATGTACCTCCTGCCATGTCTACTTACCTCCTTTCAAAACTTTGTCGAGGGCCGCCTTCGCGTCCTCTATGGTGTATTCCGGCTCCTGCAGGATTGCCCTGGCAAAATCCGGCTGATATCCTGACAGGACCTTACTATGCAGTAATTTGTCGGTCGGATATTTCTTCAGCTTCTTCTGTTGCGATATCGCAATAGGGCCTTTAATTTTATTTGATGCTGGCATTGTTTTCCTCCATTATCTGCATCAGTTCATTGTTTCTTGGGGCGCTTACCCGTTGCCGGATATGGAATTGATAGTGCATTTCATCATCCTCTGTCTGCCATTGCCGCTCAAAGGTACGTATCTTGGCTGTCCCTCCACTACTGTCTGCATAATCAAACAGTTCCAACATCCCATCCAGGTACTCTGCTATGGCCTGTATTTCCGCATTTCCATTTACGATATTACGCTGCTGCACAAACACGATATCAACACCCAGGTCACGCAGGAACCTATTATTCATATGCTTTTCAATTTTGGAAGGCATGAAAAAAATAAAAAAGCAAGGGTAGTCTGTCCCCTGCTGGTTTGGGCTGGCATATACCGGATAATCCGGATACTGTGCTGTAAGTACTCCGGCCAGGCTATTTATAATGTTCTCTAATGTGAATATCATCTGAACGCCTCCCTCACACGTTTTCCCAGTTCCATACGGACCACATCGCGGTACTTTCCAATGGCCGCCTCTTTCATGTATTTTCCCTCCACATACTTTGTCCTGGTTCCAACGGTAATCCCACCCATGGATGGATTTACCTTTTCCAGCATATTCCCGTTGATTATCAATCCCGGTACAAAATGCTGGTCCATCCGATGCCCATCATTGACATAGGATGCATATAGTATGTTATTAGCCAGTGTTGTCCTCACACTGGCACCCGAGATGACTGGTTTCGTCACACTGTCTGTTGACCAATGCTGCGCCAATTCACCAGACCGGGTCCCGGTACCAGAAATAGGGGCGCCTCCGTTTGGAGGGGTCCTTTCCGTAGCCTTTTCCACTGCTGCGATCATAGCGCCTTCGGCCACATCGGCCATAATCCTCGGCACATCCTGCCCTGCCTTATGAAGTTCTTCCAGTCGCTTGCGCATCTGGCTTCCAAAACTTGACATGCATTCACCTCACAATCTCATCTTTCAGCAGGCCTACCTTCTGATGCTCCAGACCAGTAAGAGCACCGCCCACCGGGTCATAGTATCTTTGCGGCTCACCAGCGAAATACCGATCTGCCTGGTTTGAGTGCCCCAGGTTCCCGCCACGGACAATCCTTAACTCATCACCAGCCATGATATCCACTGACAGGTCACACGCCATCTTTTCCATGGACCGTTCCTTTGCGGCTGTCACTCCCATAATAGGACCGTCTCGCTTAGAACTGTATACCCTGCACGGGATGGGGGCCGTGTTCTGCTTCTGTCGCTTCTGTTTCGTCAGGTTTCCTTCTTTGTCTGGGACTACGCGGTATATGTCAACCGTATCCGTATACCATCCTTTAAAGATTGGATTATCAAATAACATACATTCCTCCCATCCCGATCATGCGGGCCATAGTGGCCAGCTGCTGCCCGTACTGCGTGGAGTTCCAGGCTCCCCATTTTGCCATTGCCACCGTAACCGCCTCATTATCATAGCTGATGGAGGTATCTCCCATGGATGCCTCTTTAATCAACTCGGCCTGCTGGCCTTTGGCTGCCGCAGCCGCAGCCGATGGGGAGCCCTCCGAATAGGTCTTAAGATACAGCGTGCTGTAGTGAGCCACAAACAGCCCGGCGGCGTATCTCCACATGTCATGGTACCGGCTGGGAAGGATGGTGGAATTTGCACTATCCACATACAGCTGCAGTATGGGGTCCGGTACCAGGCTTTTGCCCTCAGACTCTCCGGACCTTTTAAACTGTGGGAAATCTGCCAGGAACATCACAGATGTGTATGTACCCTTTTCACCCAGCGCTGGCATATTGGCCGCTGCAGCTATCACTCCATTAAATTGTGCTCCATCCATTCCCGTCCCTCCTTAACCTTTCACTTTCCTTCCGGTCTGCTTTGCCTGCTCTCCAGCGTCCGTGTCCGCTACCTCTGGTCTGATATCGTACTCTTTTGCTTTTTCTCCAGCGTCCGTGTCCGCTGCTTCCAGCGCCTTATCCGCTGTATTATCCGGCGTGGCAATGGATCCGTCATGGATGGCTGCCTGTACCATCCAGTGCTTTGATGCCCAATCAGGAATAGTACCGATAAAATTGCGGGGGATAAGCAATTTCTGGTCTCCCTCGCGGATTTCAAAACATTTTTTACTGTTTATGAACATATGGCTACCCTCCCTTAGATTCCGTCCACATAGCGCATGATGTCCTCATAATACATCTGCACCTCAGATATATTTGCCATGTATGCTGTGTCATAGCACACATTCTCCGCGTTCGGCTGTGTCATGGCACGGCTTAATGGGGCCAGTTCATCGCTAGCCACATACCGTTCTTTGTTAATGTATACCACCATGCGGTCATTCCCACCCGTGCCGGCACCCTTACACCAGGAACATCCCCCGATATACAGGTCACTACCGTTAGTCTTGGCCACATTGTTATCCAGCAGGAACTGCAGGATTGTCTTCTCGGCCAGTTCCGTCACCTTCGTGGTTGCCAGGTAATTAATCTGTTCGTATGGCATGATGATATGGTTCGGGACCGCATCCCTGTCATACTCCGCAGTTTCCCAAACAGCCAGAATGGCATCGTTGATATCCTGGAGTATCTGATCCGGTGTCTTATCCTTAAATTTCGTGGAGCTACCTGTTCCGGTTGCCGCAGCATTTGCCGTGGTGACTTCCGGATTATTGATAAGGCCAGTAGAACCATAGCGTTTGATGCCCACGTATACATTAGCGTCCATATGCTTATCATAGGCCATACGGATTCCATCCCGCAGGATGCTTTCCAAGCTACGTCCAGTCAGTTTCTCGCGCTGCATATCCACCCACATGATTCTCATTCCGATAGAAAAAATATGGGTTTTGAATAATCCCTTATCAAAATTAGCCTGTACCATCGGGATACCGTTGGCCCCGCCTGCATGTACCAGGCCATCCTCGCTTCCTCCGGTCACTCCATACCCCACATTCATGGCGCTTACAAACTCGGCCCAGCCGCCGCCCACTCTCATTGGAATATCACGGCTGTACGTGAAACTGGTAAGGGGCTGCCTTATGACGTTATCCTTCTTTTCAAGTTCGGACTGCAGGAGCGCACCTCCATTGGCAATTGCCGCCGAATCCATTGTCTGGAACCGCTGTGGAGCGGCCGCACCAGTTGGTGAGGATGATATCACGCCACCGTCAAAGGTCCCCATGCTCTGAAATTTGCTCATTGTGTTTTTCCTCCTTATGCTCTGTTGCAGGACATAATCCTGATTTCTGCTACATTATTGGCATCCTTACCACCATGCCACTCACAGTTCGTAAGTTCTACGGTCTTACCAGAATCCTCAGACGCTTCAAAACCTCCTATAACGCCTGTAGGGATTGACTCATTGGCAACAGTGCGAATATATACCTTTCCGCCTAATTTTGGTGTTCCTACGTTACACAACACGTTGATACATCCGCGCTTGAACACACTCACCGCTTCATCCGGCCTATACTCTCCAGCGGACTGTGAAAGATAGGATGTAGCGCTCTTAAACTCGCGGGAAGCAATTCCCACAAAATCAGCAGCCGTTCCAGAAGCCCCGAAGGCCACTACCTTTTCATTACTGTCATAAACAAGAGGAGTGCCAAACACTACCGCTTCACTCCCTCCCAGTGGATGGGTATCCACTATCATATCTGGCTGTCTGGCATAATCACCTGCATATCCATGTGTCATGTTCTTTCCGATAACCTGTCCTTTCATTACTTCATACCTCCATTCTTTTTGTGTGGATTCATGGCATCATAGGCAGCCTGATACGCATCTAAATCCATCTGTGGCTTCTGGTCAGCCATCTTTGCCGCATTCTTTTGGGCCGCCTGGGCAATCTTCGTAATATCGCTTACCGCATCCTTATCGGTCAGACAGGATACCAGGGAATCGGTAACGGCCTTCCTTGTATCTTCATCCTTAATCCCTGCAATAACCGGCCTGAGCTGCTTTACGACAGCTGCCATGACTGCCTTATCTGCTGCACATGCTGATTTATCCAGTTCTTCTGCCGGAACCACTTTCGCCTCAGTTGTTGGAGCCGATGGCTCCCCGCCTTCCCCCGTCAGTTCCTTTACCAGGCTGTCCAGTGGGTCTTCGGCCGGCTTCTCAATAGGCACTCCAGGTTTTTCACCTGCCAGTCCCTTTATCATATCCATCAGCATATCCAGTTTCCCGTCAAGGCTGGATGAATCCTGCGCGCCTTCTTTCGGCGGCTCCTCTTTGTGTACAGGCACTGCAGGAGGTTCCTGTGGCGCCGCACCCTCATCCATTGCCGCTGCCGCATCTGCCGCCATCGTTTCCAGCTCTTCCGGTGATGCATCCTTAGCCGCCTGGGCAAACCACTTGAAAAATAAACTGTTCTTCTTCATCTTCCCATTCCTTTCCGGCCTTTTCACGGCCTCTACCTTTTTCTTTGAATCTAAAATCGCAACATGCTTCCCGGCCCTTCCCCGTGTCACCACGGCGATATGGTTCCCCCGGATATCATGCTGCGAATAGGTCCCATCCTCATTTTCCGTGTAGCTGCACTCATATCCGCAGCTTATTTCCCGCTTACCGCCCTGAACCGCCCGGATTAATTCCTCATCCTGGATGTGCAGGTCCGCTATCACATGTCCCTCCCATTCCCCTTCTCCCTTCCGGATGTTCTGGGCGTGCCCTCTGGCATACTGGGTACAGTTGTCCGGTGTGAGAAGTTCAGGCGGATGTTCATCCGTGATTGGCTTACCCTCAAAACTGGATAAGGCCGCTTCTGAAAAGACCTCATCCGGTGAACGGTATACCTTCACCATCTTGGAAATATCCCCGTCCTGTTTCAACTCGCTTTCCAGGTACTCCATCTCGCCAGTTCTGGCTATAGGCACATTGCGGCAAATTAAAAAGCC
>ERZ506922.161-NODE-161-length-43418-cov-7.488296_pt1 | contig 43418 bp, 40 predicted proteins | sample MGYA00513974_ERZ506922 | MGnify/ENA metagenome assembly ERZ506922 | reverse complement strand
TCTGCTCCATTAGACTACTTGTGTCCATGCGTTCTTTCCTTTCCGTCTCGCTTGAATCGACCACCTTTTTCCCGATTGGGTACGGCAGATGTTGTCTTTTCTGCAATACGAGACATACTCAAACTTATTGATTGTTCACCCCTTCGCTCCATTTCCATTACAGATACTTCTTCACTACTATGGGTTCTGCTGACTTCTCACAGTTCGTTGTTACTAGGCTAATGAAACCTCTATGAGACCTCCACGCTTAAGGTGCACGCTCTTTCCCTTCATCTATCCGCCACATTTACTCCTACTTCCGGCAACTTTCGGACTTTATCTTCTTTTGCAGACTTATCCGTATTTCAGAGCCTTATATGTGATTCCTGTTCGTCGGACCAAAGGTTTGCCTACAGCTTCCTTCCGATTCCACCTCACGATGGACACCCTTGCTGTTCAGCTATACACTTCCTCGTTGCCTAGGCGTGTTCGGGACTTTCACCCGTTAGAGCGCGCCCATGGCGCGCAAACAAAAAGAGCACCTCCCCGCCTCAGGAAGGTGCTCTTTCCTATCCAAAATAAATCCGTCTATCCAAAATCCGTCTGTCCTATATCATCTTTCAGCCTACTTCTCCTCAGCCGACGCCGCGTCGTCCGCAAACCGTGAATCCACCACAGGATAAAATTCATCGGGCCGCGAAACGAACACGGCCGCGCTGTAAGGCGGCATGTTCAGCTTCAAATTCCCGTCCTTTACACGGTAGAGCATAACCCCCGCATTGTACCCTGTCTCAGTGGTCAGAATGGGCCTGCCTAACACCATGTCGTCGGTAACGCCCAGCTGCCATACCGGAATGTCCATAGTCTGGCTGTCCGGACTGTTGGATATGACCGCCACGGCCTGATACTTACCGTACATACGCCCGTAGGCAATCTTCTGGTATCCGGCCAGAAGGGGCTTTACCGCACCCTTTCTGAACACCGGTATCTTGCGGTGGATACCGGTCATATAGCGGTGGAACTCTATGAGCTCTAAGTCCTCTTTCCCCCATGGATAGGTACGCCTGCTGTCCGGATCCGTCCATCCGCAGACTCCGGCCTCATCGCCATAATAAAGCGTGGGAGCTCCCGGCCATGTCATCTGAATCACCACTGCCTCCCTAAACACACAGGGCTTTATGTTATGTCCCGCCTTTTCCGGCCCCGCAGTCTGGATACGTCCTACCATCTGATTGGTCCTGGTAAGGAAACGGGAATGGTCATGGTTGGACAACTGGTTCATGGCCGTCATCACCGTGTTGGTCTGCATGCGGCTCATATGGTATCCCATGGCGTTAAAGAAAGCCTCACCATCTCCCCATATGCCTCCGTTATAACTGTCGCTGTGCTTCTCCATACCGGTCAGAAACCATGTGACCGGTTCCATGAACGCGTCGTAATTCATGATGGAATCCCACTGATCCCCCTCCAGCCAGGAAGCCGGATCCCCGTAGTGCTCCGCCAAAATCAGCGCCTCCGGATTGGCCTCTTTTACGGCCTGGCGGAACCTGCGCCAGAATTCGTGATTATATTCCGCCGTGTGTCCTAAATCGGCAGCCACGTCCAGGCGCCAGCCATCAATGGAATAGGGCGGCGATACCCACTTCCTGGCCACGTTCAGTATATATTCCACCAATTTTTCAGAATTCTCATAATTTAACTTAGGCAGGGTATCGTGCCCCCACCAGCCGTCGTACGTCCTGTTGTAAGGCCACGCCTGGTCGCTGTCGTCATGGAACTGGAAAAAGCTGTGGTATGGGCTGCTCTTGCTCTCATAGGCGCCTGCCTCATAGTCGCCGGAATGCTCATATATTCCCTCTGCGTCCAGCCACTTGTTAAAGGAACCGCAGTGGTTGAACACCCCGTCAAGAATCACCCGCATCCCCCGCTTATGGACTTCCTCCACAAACCGGGCAAAGAACGCATCGCTGGCTTCCAGATTCTCCTTGCCCGCGCTGCGCTGCACATAGCGGTCAGCCTCCCTGTTATCCGTGGCATCAGGCCTGACCAGGCCGCCTCCGTCCTTCTCGATTCTGGTAAAATGGGGATCGATGTGCTCGTAATCCTGGCAGTCGTACTTATGGTTGGAGGGGGATACAAATATCGGATTCAGGTATATGGCCTCCACTCCCAGCCTCTTGATGTAGTCCAGCTTATCCCATATTCCCTGCAGATCCCCTCCGTAAAAGTAGCCCACATCCATGGCGGCCGGGTACCGGTCCCATTCCGTGACCTTCTGAACCGGACGGCCGATGTAGACATACTCATATGATTCCACATCATTGCTCTCATCTCCATTGCAGAAACGGTCCACAAAAATCTGGTACATTACCGCGCCCTTTGCCCATTCCGGCGTGTGAAATCCCGGGGTAATCTTGAAATCAAAACATGGCTGGCCATCCTGTGTAGGGCCCAGACGGTTATAAAGACAGACATCCTGTTCAGATACCACTTTAAAGTGATAAAGCACCTGATCGGTGCCTACTGTGATTTCGTATTCGTAATAATCAAACAGTTCATCGGACCTGGCCTTGGTCATCTCCACCTCGGCTTTATCCTCCACATAATATACATGATCCACATTGCCCTTCGCTGTCCGCATGCGAAGCAGCACATCATCATCTGCGTCCGGTTCCATTGGCATGCGGTAATCCTCTGTCTCAGAGGAAAAAAGGGCATCCCTGTTGATACATCCCTTTATATTATCTTCCACGTTTTATATCCTTTTCCTAATTTGCTCATACTTACAATCCTGTTTCTTTATTGTATCTGAATTTTCTCAAATATACAAGAAAAATTATACCAGAAAAATCTTGATAACATTACACCTTTTCCATGGCTTTCTCACAAAGTGAAAAGCCTGGCGGGGTGGCCAGGCTTCTCAGGAGAAGGTATTTCGTTTCTTATGGGGTGTAGCAAAAACTATATAATGTATTGGGGGGGTTACGTCTATTATAATAGCATAGGAACGAAAAAAAGTGTGCACAAAGATGCAATATTTTCCAGGCCATTTATGAGCAATATAAACAAGGGAGGGGGCCTTTTAGCCTCCCTCCCCTTCCTGATGCTATTTTCCATCATTTCCGGCCCTAAAAACAGGACCTGAATGCTACTGTGCCGGTGTAAACAGCGTCTCAAACTCAGACTGGCTGATTTTCTCTTTCTCAATCAGCAGGGCGGCGCAGGCATGAAGAACGTAGTCATACTGTTTGATGATGTCCTTTGCCTTCTGATAACACTCGTCAATGATTCGCTTGACCTCGCTGTCAATGGTGTCAGCCACCTCATTGCCGTAGGACTTGGTATGGGCCAGATCCCGTCCGATGAATACCTCGTTCTCGTCACCGCCGTACTGAATCATTCCCACCTTCTCAGACATGCCGTACTGGGTCACCATGGCCCTGGCAATCTGGGTGGCCTGCTTGATATCCTGGGAAGCGCCGGTGGTGATATCGTCAAATATCAGCTCTTCCGCAATCCGGCCGCCTAAATCCACCATGATATTCTGCATCATGCGGCCCTTGGTATTGAACATCTCATCCTTTTCAGGCAGGGGCATGGTGTAGCCGGCTGCCCCGATTCCCGTGGGGATGATGGACACGGTATGCACTGGTCCCACATCCGGAAGCACATGGAACAGGATGGCGTGGCCCGCCTCATGGTAAGCCGTTATCTTCTTATCCTTCTCGGATATTACCTTGCTTTTCTTCTCCGCGCCGATTCCCACCTTTACAAAGGCCCGGTCGATATCGCTCTGCTTGATGAACCTGCGGTTATCCCTGGCGGATATGATGGCAGCCTCATTCATCAGGTTCTCCAGGTCGGCTCCCGTAAAGCCTGAGGTGGTTTGGGCTACCCTGTGCAGATCCACATCCTCGCTGAGGGGCTTTTCCTTGGAATGGACCTTAAGGATTTCCTCGCGTCCCTTCACGTCGGGACGTCCCACTGCTACCTTCCTGTCAAAACGGCCCGGACGAAGGATAGCCGGGTCCAGGATATCCACGCGGTTGGTGGCCGCCATGACGATAATGCCTTCATTGACGCCAAAGCCGTCCATCTCAACCAACAGCTGGTTCAGCGTCTGCTCCCTCTCATCGTGGCCGCCGCCCATACCTGTACCTCTGCGGCGGGCAACCGCGTCAATCTCATCAATAAACACGATACAGGGAGAGTTCTTCTTGGCCTCCTCGAACAAATCACGGACACGGGAAGCGCCCACGCCCACGAACATCTCCACAAAATCAGAACCTGATATGGAGAAAAACGGAACTCCCGCCTCGCCGGCCACCGCCTTGGCAAGCAGGGTTTTACCGGTTCCCGGAGGGCCTACCAGAAGAAGGCCCTTTGGTATCCTGGCCCCCACGCTGGTATACTTCTGCGGATTCTTAAGGAAATCCACCACCTCTTCCAGTTCTTCCTTTTCTTCCACAAGACCGGCTACATTGGAGAAATTAACCTTGCTGTCCCGGCTCATCCTGGCCCGGCTCTTGCCAAAATTCATCATTCTGGCGTTGGCGCCTCCGCCGCCCGCGCTCCGGTTCATGACCATGATGATGATGACCACCACCACAATGGACAGCATGAAGGGCAGGATGATGGTCACCAGATAGTTCTCCTGGGGCACATCCATGGTCGTATAAGCCATGTCATGGGCATCCAGAAGCCTTTGGGCGTCCTTAACATCCGAAACATAAAGCCGCTTCACCTGACCGTCCAAAAGGGTCAGTACCACTTCTCCCGTGGGAGTCTGCGGATTCTGGTGGATGTTCACGTCTGCCGCCTGGCCATCCTCCAGTATCTTGATAAAATCCTGATTTGTAACCTTATCCGCCTGCCTTGCGTAAGGGAATCTCACTGCGGTGGCGATTAAGATCAGCATCAGGAGTATGAATATAAATCCTCTAAATGTCTGCTGCTGTCTCACCGAATTGCCTCCTTAGACCTTCTTATTCTGCATCCAATTCTACTACTCCGATGTAAGGCAGGTTACGGTATTTCTGGTCATAATCCAGTCCATATCCCACTACAAATTCATCCGGTATCGTAAAGCAGGTATAGTCCACCTTCACCTGCTTCTTTACCCTGCGCTCCGGCTTATCAAGAAGTGTACACAGATGGATGCTCTTTGGACCTCTCTGTTTCAACACCTCAATCAGATATGCCAGTGTGCGGCCAGAGTCTATGATGTCCTCCACAATCAGCACATCCTTGCCTTCCAAGGACTCATCCAGGTCCTTCACAATCCTGACCACGCCGCTGGACACAGTGCCGCCGCCGTAGCTGGACACGGACATGAAGTCCAGGGATACCGGAACCGTCATCCTCTTAGCCAGTTCGCAGGTAAAGAATACTCCGCCCTTTAATATGCATATCATGTGGACCTGCTTTCCTGCATAATCCTCGCTGATTTTTGCCGCTACTTCGTTGATCCTTTTATCGACTTCCTCTTCCGTCAATAAAACACGAATTCTGTCAGCCATTGCCTTATCCTCCGTTTCACCTATTCTTTTCTCTCTCGAGTCTGGCCTGCCTCTGCCTGCAGCACCCGGACCGTATCCGGTCCTATCTTGTAATACTCGCTCATGCGGTAGCCTATAATCCACATCACATGGCTGCCATCTGCCAGAAGGGGTATCTTATCCCTCATCTGTCTGGGTATCTTCTCATCAATCATAAAACGATTAAGCGCCTTGTGGTTATGGTCCGCCAGGACGATATAATCCCCCGGACGCCTGGTTCTTACCACGGGCGTACCCTTTATTTTATCACAGTCAAACCATTTCGTATACACATTTTTAGGAAATTCCATCCCTTTTTTCCAGGAAAAAACCTCCATATCCACAATAGGCAGGTCACCCCATCCTTCTTCTGCCGCCGGGTCTCCTCTGCCCATCCAGATTCCCTCATACTCCCTTATGGCTGCCAGCCCGTAGGGCAAATCCACCTGTTTTCCAACGGACCGCCCGGCCAGTTCCATGACCTGGCTCACATGAACCAGCCCCAGGTCCCTGGAAGCTCCTCCCAGCTCCTTAAGGAGCGACATCACCACATAGGACCTCAGTATCTCCGGTTCCCCCAGAAGCGCCTCTGCCGGAATGTATGCCCCGGAGTTTTTCCTCACATGGGCCTTAATCCAGGCAGCCGCCTGGTTTTCCAGGTACTCGTCTGCCTGTGCCGCCAAATGCCCCAGACGCAATATATTGCCGGCCGCCCCCCTGTTTACATACTGCTCAATCTCCGGCAGCAGCTGATTGCGTATCCTGTTCCGTGTGTAGTGAAGGGTATCGTTGGTGGAATCCTGCACATAGGACAGGCCATGGTCCGCCAGCCACTTAAGGATGCAGTCCCGGTCCACGTCCAGTAACGGCCGGATAATCCTGCCTCTCCGGTAGACGATACCCTTCATCCCGGAAAGACCGCTTCCCCGGAACAGATTGTGAAGTATGGTTTCCACCTGGTCCCCGCTGTGGTGGGCCACCGCGATTTTCACAGGGCGGACGCTGCTGTCAGCCGAACCGCCATCCGGTCCTGTCCGGTCCTCATCTTCCCAATCCGCAGCCTCCCTCTCCAATGCCTCATAGCGCAGGAAACGGCCCGCCTCCTCCTCAGACATGCCCTTTTCAGCCGCCAAGCCGCGCACATCTACCTTTAGGATATGACAGGGGACATGAAACCCTTCACACAATGACCTGACAAAATCCGCGTCCCGGTCAGCTTCCTCCCCCCTGAGCCCGTGATGGACATGGAGTGCCCTGAGCCTGACTCCCCACGGTTCCCTAAACGTGCATAACAACGCTAAGAGGCAGACGGAATCTGCCCCTCCTGAAACTGCTGCGACGACCCGGTCACCCGGATCCAGCATATGATATTGTTCCACGGTCTCTCTGACCCTGCGCTCCAGTCCTTCCACCTGTCTCTCCTGTGTCCAATCATGTTTCTCTCTGTCTATTTCTTATAATATACCCGCAAACGTCCCTCCTTGCAAGCCTGTCCTTTTAAATTATGAGCGTCTTTTCCAGATCCCGGCTGCCAGGACCGTCATATCATCCCTTGGAGCCGATATAAAGGACACCGCAAAATCCAGCACCTGGTCCGCCAGTTCCTGGGGTCCCATCTCCTCCACGCTCTCCAGATACTGCTGCATGGCCTGTTCCTTGTCATCTCCCGGCAGAGCATCCAATACCCCGTCGCTGACCATGACAATCCGGTCCCCTTCCCACAGCTTCCTTGACATGAGCACCGGCTCCACCCCATTGAGAACTCCCATGGGGACCTCCCCGGCTTCCATGATTTCCACTCCCTCTTCCCCGATAATGAAGGTTGGCACCGCCCCCAGCTTCATTGCCTCCAGCACGCCGGTATGCAAATCAATGCAGCTAAGGTCCAGGGTGGCCGGATGCTGTTCCGGTCCTGCCAGCAAAAGCACTGTGTTCACCAGCTTAAGGGCCGCCCTTGGGGAAAATCCGGTCTCCAGCAGCTGCTCCGTCAGTTCCACCACCTGTTTGCTCTCCCTGGCTGCCGCCTCCCCGCTTCCCATTCCGTCGGAAAGACTCATGACCACCTGGTTTCCGGGACTCTCGCAAAAGGTATAATTATCCCCGGAATACTTCTCGCCCTTTTTTGGAATCCTGGAAGCGCCATAGAGCATACGGTAGCCTCCCTCCTCCAGAAAACGCACGGTTTCATACTGTTTGGTGATAATGCTGCGGCTGTCCTTGGCCGGACTCCACCTCGTCCCATCCATGACCTCCCCCATGATCAGCGCCGCATCCTTGGAGGTGATGCAGCGGCCGTTGGTGGTCCTGACCGTAAGGAAGGCTTCCTTCTGCCCGTTCTCGTACTCCAGAAGCAAAAGGTTTCCCAGGGCAACATGGTAACGCCTGAAATGTTTTTTCAGTATGTATTCATACTCGTCCGTAATATCCCTTGCGCGGTCAATCTGGCGGGAAAATTCCTCCAGTATCACCGACAGCTCCCTGAACTGGGATATAACCGCGTCCCTGCTCTCCAGGAAACGGTTCTTCCATGACAGGTTCATGGTAGCCCTTCCCAGGCTCCGGTTCAGTTGGGCAAGATAATCCTCCTTCTTCCGGCAGCCGCTCTGGAACATCTGGGGCATGTCCTCAAAATCAATATGACCCTTCTGCTCAAATGCCCGCAGAAGATAATAGAGGTAATAGCTGTCCTCCTTCTCGCTGTCCGCATACAGATTACACCTGCTGCAGTTCTCGCACACCAGGGCAGCGCTGGCCTGCATGGCAGCCAGTCCATCATCCTTTGTCAGCTGCCCGTTCTTCTCTATACCGTCGTCAAAGGCCCTGGCCAGCTGGTTTAAGGACTCTGCCATATCCCCCAGTCTCCTGGCCGTATAATAATTTACATCTGTTCTTCCCTTTACTTCCCTTTCTCTGATAAACACAAAAATCCCTCCTAATCCGCGTAACTTTCAGTATACGCGCCCAGGAGGGAAATATATGTCAATTCATGCATGGATTTTTAAAAATTATTCGCCCGTTTTCGCCATCACTCCGTAGGCTTCAGCAGAATCTCATCAGGATTCACAAGCCCTAGCTTTTCTTTGGCCACTTCCTCCGCATACTGTTTGGTCTTGACGTAAATCTTGTATTCCTGCAGCTGGGCGGTCCGCTTTTCTTCCTCTTCCTTCTGCTGCTCCAGGTTCTGTTCGCGGATGCTGTATTCCAGGTCCGATTTCTTAAGGTCGGCGCCCTTTATATTGATTGCCACAGCCAAAAACATGACTACCAGGGTAATACCCATGATGGCCATGCGGTTGGTCCATTTGTCACGCCTTACGCGTCTTGATTTACCATAGGATTTCATCTGCTCAATCACCAGCTCCGTCTTTTTCCGGGCTGCAGACAGCTTTCTGTCTGTGCCTGCTGATAATCATTCTAAGGCATTTGCCGGCCTTTTTCAAGCACTTAAAGAAAATTCTGCTGATAAACCTGTCGTACAGAATCATCCCGGCAAATACCCCTCCTATGACATAGGCCCTGAATACGCCGTCATTCTGCTCATAGAGCAGAATAAAGGTCACAAGCCCCGCATAGAGCCAATACAAAAAATCCTCCGCCCCCGTCAAGAAAGGGCCGTGGCGGATAATCAGGCGGAACACCCTGAGGGTGTCATAGGCCAGCATGAGCCAACCGCCTGTGACCAGGCTGAGCACCATCAGCCAGGCTTCATACTGAATCCTGCTGCTCATAGCCTGCCTACTTAAACAGCCGGGTGAACAGGGATTCCCCCGACTTTCTGAGGGCTTCATTGGAACTGTAGACCATGCTGTCTATGGTTCCCTCTATGTCCACCTCTCCCTTTTCCAGGGTAAGGCGGCTTACATGAAGCTCCTTCCCCTTGATGGTAAGCAGCCCCATATCCGTATCCAGGACAACTGCGTTTTCATCAAAGGACACCACATCGCATATGCCGGTGATATTTCCCTTGCTCCGGTTCTGCAGTATAAGCTTATGCTGACGATTGCTTCCAATCTTTTCTTCCATGCAAAAAACCTCCCCGTATATCTAACCTATGTTAAATATATGGGGAGGTTGGCCATTCTATGCCACTTATCTTAAATATAACGGTAAAGTTCCTTAGCCTCATCCTTCTTCACAGTTTCCTGTACGTCCAGAACCTCCACCTTAACAGCCTTGGCTCCGAACTGAATCTCGATGATATCACCTGTTTTCACGCTGACGGACGCCTTTGCCGGCTTATCATTCACCAACACGCGTCCTGCGTCGCATGCCTCATTGGCTACGGTTCTGCGCTTGATAAGGCGGGAAACTTTCAGAAACTTGTCCAATCTCATGGATTATTTATTAACCTCATCCTTTAATGCCTTGCCAGCTTTGAACTTTGGAGTCTTGGAAGCCTCGATGGTCATCGTCTTACCAGTCTTGGGATTTCTTCCCTCTCTTGCAGCTCTCTCAGATACTTCAAAGGTTCCAAAGCCCACTAACTGTACCTTTCCGCCCTTTACCAGCTCCTCAGATACAGCGTCAGTGAAAGCCTTAACTGCCTTCTCCGCGTCTTTCTTGGAAAGCTCTGCCTTCTCGGCAACTGCTGCAATTAATTCTGTCTTGTTCATCAATTTTTCCTCCTAGATATTGTCCGGGAAAGGCCCCGGAATCGTTACTTTTTAATGTCATAGTGTACTTAATCATTTATATCTGTTTTACTATGATTTGTCAAGGTTTTTTGGCTTTTTCCTGCATTTTTATCTGATTCCAGAGGGCGGTCCCTTCCTCCACGGAATTCACCTTTACACCGCCAAATACGTGGGGGTGCCTTCGGACCATTTTCCGGCATAAACCGTCAATTACATCGTTGATAGTAAACCTGCCTTCCTCCTTCGCAATCTGGCTGTTCAGGATAACCTGGAGCAGCACGTCCCCCAGTTCCTCGCACAGGTTTTCCATATCATCGTTGTCTATGGCCTGGAATACCTCCTGGGTTTCGTCAGACAGACACTTTTTCAGGCTCTCAAAGGTCTGCTCCCTGTCCCAGGGGCAGCCCTCAGGCGACCGCAGCTTTGCTATTATTCCCACAAGGTCGTCAAATGTATACATAAAAACCTCCTACACCTTCTCTTTATTGCGCTTGATTACCTTGAGGCGGGTAAATTCCTCCCTCTCCTTTTCCTCCAGCGCATTGGAGATGGACTTGCTCAGGTCCTCATAATGAGGTATGGTGATGTTCTTAAGTGCATTGGCCCGTTTCTGGGTCTTTTTAATGGAATTGGCCAGCCGGTAGGCGGAGTTTTCCACCATGGAAAGCTTGATAGTCAGCTCCTTTACCTTCTCAAAATGGTATCTGGCCTCATCCAGGGACTCCGTGGTGTTATAAAAACCATAGGTCAGGGCTAAAGGCCTCGATTCATGCTGGACCAGGGGAATCTCAGTTCCCATGATGCTTCTGGCCTTAATCTTCACCCGGTCATCCACAGGCACAGACGCTCCTATCTCCTGGACATAGTTGATGCCCAGTTCGATATTTGCCTCCTGGAGGGCCGCATACGCCGCCCGGAAGGTGCTGTCGATCTCAGACTGGATTCCCTTTGCCTCGTCAATCAGCTCCATCAGCTCCCGAATCAGTATATTCCGCTTTTTATCCATGAGTCCGTAGCCCATATAGGCCAGTCCCAGTGAATTCTTTGCAGCTATCAGGTTGCCTTTGGTGGGAAATGTATTTGGATCCATTTACATCACTCCTTCACGGTGTCCACAGGTTTATAATACTGGTCAAGCACCTTGGTGTCGATACGGTCCAGTTCCTCCCTAGGCAGCATCCCCAGAAGCTTCCAGCCAATATCCAGAGTGTCCAGGATAGTGCGGTTCTCATGGGGGGCCTGGCCTATGAAACGTTCCTCAAAGGCCTTGCCGAACTCCAGGTATTTCTTGTCAATGGGTGAAAGTTCATCCTCACCTATAACCGATGCCAGGGCCCTGGCATCCCCCACCTTTGCATAGCAGGAGAAAAGCTGGTTGGCCACATCCTGATGGTCCGCCCTGGTGTAGCCTTCTCCGATGCCGTCCTTCATAAGCCTGGACAGGGACGGCAGCACATTGATGGGCGGATAGATGTTCTGCCCGTTCAGCTGCCGGTCCAGAACAATCTGCCCCTCTGTGATGTAGCCTGTCAGGTCAGGAATGGGATGGGTAATATCGTCGTTGGGCATGGTGAGAATGGGTATCTGGGTCACGGAACCAGGCCGTCCCGCCACGATGCCGGCTCTCTCGTAGAGGGAAGCCAGGTCGCTGTAGAGATAGCCCGGGAATCCCTTTCTGGACGGAATCTCACCCTTGGAGGAGGAGACTTCACGCATGGCCTCGGCATAAGATGTCATGTCCGTCAGTATAACCAGTATGTGCATTCCCTTTTCAAAGGCCAGATACTCGGCCAGGGTAAGAGCGATTTTAGGGGTGATAAGCCTTTCCACCACAGGGTCATTGGCCAGGTTGATAAACATGGCCACATGCTCGGATACCCCGCTCTCCTCAAAGGTGCGGCGGAAGAAATCAGCCACATCGTATTTGACACCCATGGCGCCGAACACAATGGCAAACTCCTCATCCGAATTCTCTCCCAGGGATGCCTGCTGCACAATCTGGGCAGCCAGCTGGTCATGAGGAAGACCGTTTCCTGAAAAGATGGGCAGCTTCTGTCCGCGAATCAGGGTGGTCAGCCCGTCAATGGCTGAAATTCCCGTACGGATATAGTTTCTGGGGTACTCACGGGTCACAGGATTTAAGGGTTTTCCGTTAATATCCAGCTTCACATCGGATATAATGTCGCCCAGCCCGTCGATGGGCTGGCCGATGCCGTTAAAGGTACGTCCCAGCATCTCCTCGGAAACCTCTATCTCCATGGGATGGCCCGTAAGCCTTGTGTGGGTATTGCGCAGGGCCATGCCGTCCGTGCCCTCAAACACCTGTATGATGGCCCTGTCCCCGTATATCTCAATGATGCGTCCTATCTTGTGGAGATTCCCGGCCACGGTCATTTCCACGATTTCATCGTAAGCCGCATTCTGAACGCCCTCCAGGACCACCAGAGGGCCATTAATTTCACTTAAACCTAAATATTCAATCGCCATATGGACCTCCTTCCTTTATGCGTTCCGTTCCACAACCCTGTCGTAAAAATCGTCAATCATCTTCATATAATCATCAAACATATCCAGGCGGTCATTGGGCACATCGTATTTGATGGATATAATTTTGTCGAATATGTTCTCCTCCTTCAGCACGGACACAGGCATGCCCATGGATACAAGGGAACGTGATTTCTTATACAGGTAAAGAATGACTTCCATCATCTTAAACTGCTTAATCAATGGCACAGACGTGTCGTCCTTGTGGAATGCGTTCTGCTGCAGGAATCCCAGACGGATGACCTTTGCGATTTCAAGCACCAGCTTCTGGTCGTCCGGCAGTACGTCGGCTCCAATCAGCTTCACAATTTCCATCAGACTGCTCTCCTGTACCAGAAGGGCCATCAGGCGGTTCCGGTCGTCCACAAACCGCTTATCCACATTGTCCATGTACCAGGAGGACAGGTCGTTTATATATTCCGAATAGCTGGTAAGCCAGTGGATGGCAGGGAAGTGCCTGGCGTAAGCCAGGGATTTATCCAACCCCCAGAAGCAGCGCACGAAACGCTTGGTGTTCATGGTCACAGGCTCGGAGAAGTCGCCTCCCTGGGGTGACACTGCGCCGATGATGGTCACGGAGCCTTCGGTCCCATTGAGGTTCTGCATCATGCCCGCCCTCTCGTAGAACGCGGAAAGGCGGGATGCCAGGTAAGCCGGGAATCCCTCTTCGGCGGGCATTTCCTCCAGGCGGCCTGACAGCTCCCTGAGGGCCTCTGCCCATCTGGAGGTGGAGTCAGCCATAATAGCCACATGGTAGCCCATATCCCTGTAATACTCTGCCAGGGTAAGACCGGAATACAGGCTGGCCTCACGGGCAGCCACCGGCATGTTGGATGTATTGGCAATCAGGGTCGTTCTGTCCATCAGCGGATTTCCTGTCTTTGGGTCTATCAGCTCTGAAAACTCCTCCAGAACCTGGGTCATCTCGTTGCCGCGCTCCCCGCAGCCAATGTAGATAATGACATCCGCATCCGACCACTTTGCCACCTGATGCTGGGTCATGGTCTTGCCTGTGCCGAAACCGCCTGGAATGGCAGCCGTGCCGCCCTTTGCCAGCGGGAACATGGTGTCCAGAATACGCTGGCCTGTGATCAGGGGCTTTACTGCCGGGAAACGCTTGGCAGACGGCCTGGCCACGCGGATGGGCCATTTCTGGGTCATGGTAAGGGTTCTCTCAGTGCCGTCCATGAGCTGAAGGGTCAGAAGCGGCTCCTCTATGGTGTACCGGCCATCCGGCACCACCGTAAGGACATAACCTTCCGCATCCGGCGGAGCCATGACCTTATGGGTGATGGCCCTTGTCTCGGGCACCTCCGCGATGATGGTGCCGGGCATGATTCTGTCCCCCTCCTTCACCACCATGTGGGTATCCCACTTTTTATCCGTGTCCAGACTGTTCACGGATATGCCGCGGCTGATATAATATCCGCTTCCCCTGGCAATCTCGCTTAAGGGACGCTCGATTCCGTCAAATATATTGCTCAGGATTCCCGGCGCCAGCGTAACGGACACCGGGGCGCCTGTACCAGTCACGGTTTCTCCCGGCTTAATTCCGCTGGTTTCCTCATAAACCTGGATGGTTGTTTTCTCTGAGTTAAGTCCGATGACCTCGCCCACCAGCTTCTCCTGGCCCACATGCACCATCTCATTCATCTGGAACCCTGAGTCGCCCAGCAGGGAAACGACAGGACCATTTATACCGTAAATCACACCTGTCTTAGCCACTTTGCCTACCTCCTGTCAAGTCAAATTTAAACTCATGGCGGGCCTCGTCCAGCTTAGTCTGGAATGAGTTGTCTATGAGTATATGCTTGCCCGGAAGCACAGCTCTTGTGCCTCCGTTAAAGGAATATTCGCTGACCTTGATGGTAGCGTTGTGATGCATGGCAATGCGCTGCAGCTTATCCACATCCGATGGGTCCATGTAGATAATCAGCTCCTCGTCCCCTGCAAATTCCTTGGCAGCCTTTACCTGGCGGTCCAGAAGCCGCTGGTAATCCTGTGTCTCCATAAAGTTGGCCAGTTTATCGCGCAGTTCCACGAACAGCTTATCCTTAAGCTCCTCCTGCTTGTGGCTGGCCTCCCTCTTTAAATCCAGCTGGCCGATGGACAGCCTTTTATTGATCTCACGTCCCAGCTTCTCTGTCTCTGCCTCCACCTGCATGTCGGCCCGCCTTCCGGCGTCAGCCGCATGCTCCTCAAAGGCAGCTTCCAGGGCGTTCATATAGTCATCCAGCATCCTGGCGCTGCGCTCTCTGGCGTCCGTCATGCAGATATCCTGAAAATGCTTTAGCTTTTCCTCTGTTGTCAAGCTGATTCACCCTCTTTCTATCATTACTACAGTTTCAGTCCGATTGCCTCGTTCACATAAGAGGTGATAAAGTCCGGCTTGCGGCCGGTTCCATGGCGGTCCGGAATCTCCACAATCAGCGGAAGCTTGCGCTCCAGCTTTACGTTGTCGATGATTTCCGGAAATTCCCTGCCAAACTTTTCTGTCAGCAGAATGATTCCGATGGATTTGTCGGCCAGGGCCTTATCCAGTTCTTCCTTCAGTTCTTCCCTCTTATGGACCACAGCCCCCTCGACTCCTGCCAGACGCATGCCGGTCAGGGTGTCGATGTTGTCGCTGATAAGGTACATCTTCATGGGATTACAGCTTTCCTAAGATCATAAAGGATATGATCAGACCATAAAGACACACACCTTCGGCAAGACCTACGAAGATTAATGATTTACCAAGGATGGAGCTGTCCTCGCTGATAGCTCCCAGTGCTGCGCTGGCTGCTGCGGAAACAGCGATGCCGCCGCCCAGACAGGAAAGCCCTGTGGCCAGGGCCGCTGACAGATACCCCATGCCTGCCGCGGATGAACCGGCTGCCTGGGCGCCCGCCTCGGCTGCCGCTGCATTGCCGGAGAACATGACCACTGCCGCAAATATCATGGTGCCGAAGAACAGGAACACATTGGCCGCCAGGGCTGTCTTATAGCGTCCCTTTGTCCTTTCCCCTGCCGCAAATGCTCCGAAAGGTACTGCAATGCTTAAAATAAGTGCTGCGCTCAGTGTAATCTTAACTAATAAACTCATATCTCATATCTCCTTTTTGTATTATATATGCTTACTGCTCTCCGGCAGCCTTTCCATACGGTTCAAATGCCCTGCCGCTGCCGCGGTAGAATCGGCTGAACAGCTCATAGTATTCCAGACGCAGTACCTGGATGCCCACAATCAGGCCCTCCATACCGCATACAAACAGGTTGCCGCCAACCACCACGGCCCAGTTGGTATTTCCTCCCGCCTCTGCCCCTGCCAGCATCAGGACCACCTGCATCATGGCTGCGTGGCTCACCGCAAACGCGCCCACACGGACAAAGGAAAGGGTATTGGAAAAATAGCTTAACAGTACCTCAAAGAGTTCAAATATACCCTGGGTGACAAACATTCCCAGTCCGGTTTCCATCCGCTCCGCCTTCTTCTCCACTATGGCTGCCAGCGGCTCCTTAAAGAATATCACCAGAAGCGGAATCAGGAACATGATTACCAGAATCACGGTGGCGGGAAGGAGATTACCGGTCATATACAGTACAATCACGGATGCCAGGGCAAAGTAAAATACCAATCCGGCCACGCCGTTTGTGTCAAAATACGCCTTCTCCACATCATGGGAGCGCAGGCTGTTGATGACGTTGAGAATCATACATAAAAGGATGATTACCATTCCGATGGCAACCGCCGCCACGAATACCGTGTTCAGCCTTCCTATGAAGGGCAGATTTGTCATGGCCTCCTGGGGTCTGAGCCACACCGCATCCATAATATCCTCAAATCCAAATACGCTTCCGAAGAGCAGTCCGAATATGGTGGAGAACACGCCGCAGCAGGAAATGATTCCGGCCAGACGTATCTTCTTAAACCGGTACAGCAGGAATCCTCCTATCAGCAGGCACAGCCCCTGCCCGGCGTCCCCGAACATGAATCCAAACAAAATGGAGTACGTTATACCAATCAGTATGGTGGGGTCCAGTTCATTATAGGATGGCAGTCCGTACATCTCCACATACATCTCAAAGGGCCTAAACAGTCCCGGATTCTTCATCTTGGTGGGAGGCGTGCTCATGATGTTGTTGTGGTCGTCCTCAATGATGCAGAAGGTATCGCTGTCCCGTTCAATTTCCTTCTGGAACGTTTCCGCGTCCTTCTCCGTCATCCATCCGCACAGGATATAGAAGTTATGGGTGTCATGCTTGGTGACGGCAGCCATCTTCCTCACATCAAAGTTGGTGGAAAATGTCCTGATGCGTCTTAAGGCAGCGGCAAACTCCTCCTTCCTGCTGCTCATGGCCTCCACGATTTTTCTGTCCGCCTCGTCTATCTCCTTCTGAAGGCTTCCTATTCTGTCATCCAGCACATGTCCGGCCTCCACAGGAGTGCCCTCATACTCGTCCGGAAGGAAACACCTTTCAAAATGCATGGATGCATATATGGCGTCAATCTTGTCGGCCAGGCTCTCCGGCACGAAGTAGACCACCCATACATAATCCCCCTCCTCCTCGCATTTGAACATGACCGTGTCTATGGTCTCATACACATAGGATGAGAATTTTTCGTAATATTCCCTGGAAATACGGCCGAAACGGAACTTAATGAAACGGAACTTAAGTATCTCCTTCACATTGTAGTTAAGCCCCGCAAAGGGTACCACTCTGTCCCTGGACGCCTTTAACTCGTCCCGCTGGCGCACCAGAGCGTTCTTCCGCTCCGTCAGTTCCTTAAGCTGGGTGTCCAGGCTGTTAATGACCTCAACGGCTTCCTCCAGCTTCATCTTTCGGTCCGTCTGGTCCGTTATCAGGTCATGATAGCTTTCCAGCAGCTCCGAGGCCCTTTCCAGCACATCCTTATATGGATTTGTTTCAATATAAGGCCTCAGGTCTTTTACTGTCTTAAGCTCCGACAGGGCATTTTCCAGGTGTATCTCATATCTGGACAGATAGGTGTCCACCACCCGGTCGATATCCTCCTTTGGACCGGTAATACTTAAGAACTTCATCTTCTCAATCACGTCTTAACCCCCTTTAGTCAACTTGCTCCCAGTCCATAACGTATCTTCTCAATGGTAGTGATGATACGCTCGACTTCCCTCTCCTTGAAGTAGAGATAGGAATTCAGTATGGCGATAGAGTATGGGTCTTTTCTGCTTGCCTTCTGGTATATCCTGTCTATTATATCGTGAGCCAGATGGTCCAGGTCCTGATTTTCGTCCAGATGGACCAGACCCGTCCTGCCGTACCAGCTTGCCCTTATGAGTCCGTACAGTATATCCAGGTTCTCCGCCTCCACCATCCGGTTAATCTCTTTCCTGGTCAGATGGAGCTGTATGGGAATCAGCATGGCGTATATCTCCCCCGGCTCCAGCTGGTAAAACCTTTTGGAACGGCAAATCCACTGGAGGTTCAGCATATCCATCCTGGCGCCGAAGCACTTGGCGATTATCCTCTGCTCGTTCCTGGACAGGTACTTGTCCTTAATCTTCCACATGGACCTGAAATACAGCATATCCAGCGCTGTCTCACAGGCCGGAAGGGTTACTCTGCCGTTCTGCAGCATCTGATACAATGGCCCGTAATACGCGGACCCCTTCAGATTCCCTATGAACTCTTCCATGCTCTGGGACTGGGAAAGCGTGATTAGATCAAGGGCAGAATGCCTCCCAAAGAAATCACGGAACATGGACAGGTCCCGCCTCTGTTCCCTGTGGCCTGCCGCATTTCTCAGACAGGTCTTCAGAATGGTAATCTCATAGTGCATGAAGTACAGGTCCAGGAAACGCCTCTGCTTTATATTGGCAAACTGGTAAAGCTTTGCAAAATCCCTGTACTGGGACAGATTCAGATGCTGCTCAATGTTTCCCCTGTGCAGATCCTTATCCTCCACCTGGCCGAATATCTCCCTGTAGGGCAGAAAGGCACGCAGGTACTGCACTGCATCCGCTACGGTTTCCAGGGCCGCCATCTCAAGGAACTGCTCATCTTTTATACGCCAGCGTTCCATTGCCTTCACCTTGGTGGCAATGCCGCTGTAAGCAATCAGGCTGCCCATAATCTCACCCCTTTATCATCTTCTGGAACAGAGCCTCTGCATATTCTTCATGGCGCCGGTTATAATTATCTTCCAGCTCCTTAAGCAGGGCCTCTGATTCCGCCTTCTGCTTTGCCAGGAGCCCATTCATGTCCGCCTCCATTTTCTCCTGAATCTCTGCAATTCTGCGGGCCGTTTCCTGTTCCACGCTCTTATCAAAAGCAGCCGTCTTTGCATCCATCTCCTCAGCAAATGCCTTCTTGCGCGCGTTCGCTTCTTCCACAATGGCTCTGGCCGCTGTCTCGATTTCCGATAACCGGTTAATCACAGTATCCATAGCTCTCCTCCTTATATATTTTCATATCATTTCATGATACTACTTTTTTAGAAAAAAACCAGAGGTATTTTAGTATTAAAATTAATTTTTCACAATTTCTTCACAGCAAAACGCCAAAAAGAGGAAGAACTTTTTAAATTCTTCCTCTTTTTGCATCCAAAATTACTAATTTTTTCTATATAATTTTCACAAATACACCGGCCTAATTGTCTGTCTGGGCCTCGCTGCCCCCAGTCTCCCCCCCGGTTGACGCCACGGGTTCAACCTTTTCGATAAACTTGCTGGATACATATGCCTCCTGGCCGTCGTAGTTAATAACCGCCCAGTCGTTGTCATACCGCTTCACATACACCACCTCGGTGCCGTTGCTCAGCTGCACCAGAATCCGGCCGCTGGTGGAAGGCTCGCTGCGGACATTGACGCTGTTTCCCTTAATCCTGTAGGTCTCTGCGGGCGGCTCTGTCTCAGGCTCTGTCTCAGGTTCCGGGGGCAGCGTGGGCGCGGTCTCCACAGGCGCCGTGGTCACGGCAGGCGCCGTGGTGGTCTTATCTGCTTCCCTGTCCTTGCCCGGCATGAAAACACGGATAACCACAATCAGAAGTATAACAAGCAGCACCGGAATCAGCAGTCTCAGTATGTATGCTGCCGGCGATACGCGCCTGCGCTTCTTCCTGGGACCGCCCTGGCGGGACGGGCCGCTGCGGGTATTCCTGGCAGGTACCCTCTGGCCGTTTCTGCCGGAAGCGCTTCTGCCCCCGCCCGAACCCTGCCTGGGAGCCGGACGGCCTGATGTATTCCTTGCAGCCGGGGACGGCCTGGCCGCACGGCCCCCAGCACCTCCTGCAAATTCGTTGGCAAACACATACACTTCCTGGGTCAGCAGCTGGAAGGCCTGATTGGCATCATATGCCGTGTCATCCCCCTCATGTACCGCCTTATTTCCCAGTATACGGATGGTATGGTAATTATCCTTGGTGGCCTTGTTAATCCACTGGCCTTCGTACAGCTGGTCTATGGTATCGGACAAATCCCCTTCCACCACACACGCTCTCTCAGCCATGCACCTTACCATATATTCCAGGACCTGTCTGGCCCTGACCATCACAAGATTATATTCTTTGCGCGCAATCAATCGCTCTGCTTCCTTAACGCCCTGCTGAATCTGCTGCCAGCTGGTCGTCCGCTCCACATTCGACATAAGCCTTCCTCCTTAGTATCGCAGATATCCGCCTATTACGTATAGTATACTAGATTTTTGCTAATTTTGCACTATTAATTATAAAAAATCAGAAAAATAAGAAAAAAGTAAATTTTGTTGCAAATGCATCTTTTGAATGTTAAAATAAGGCCTGCAGCAACTACATCACGAAAGGATGAAACATATGCGATTACGCCACATCCAGGGTGCCGAGGAAACCATTGCCTCCAGCCCATTTGTCATTCAGGAACCAAAACAGCACCGCGGCACATGGAACCAGGTATTCGGCAACAGCCGCCCCCTTGAAATCGAGGTGGGAATGGGGAAAGGCCGTTTCATCATGGAAAAAGCATCCGCTAACCCGGATATCAATTATATAGGAATCGAACGCTATTCCAGCGTCCTGCTGCGGGGACTACAGAAACGCAGCGAAATGGACCTTGAAAACATTTACTTTATGTGCATAGACGCCAAGGACATGACGGAAATCTTTGCCCCCGGCGAAGTGGACCGGATTTATCTGAACTTTTCAGACCCATGGCCAAAGGACCGTCATGCCAAGCGCAGGCTTACATCTCCTGTCTTTATGTCTGTGTACGACAAAATTCTGGCTCCCCGGGGAGTCGTTGAATTCAAGACCGATAACCGCGGACTCTTTGAATATTCCATGGAATCCATACCCTCTGCCGGCTGGGAGATTACAGAGCATACCTCTGATCTTCACAACAGCACCATGGCAGAAGGCAATGTGATGACAGAGTATGAGATGAAGTTCGCCTCCGAGGGCAAGCCTATCTGCAAGCTCATTGCCCGGCGAACAGGCACCTGCGGCCAGGACCCTGCATAGAATACAGGTAAAGGATACCATCAGGAGGCGGACAACATGGCACTCCCTCCGGGAATCACCAAAAAGCTCCTCCAGGCCACCAGCGATAAGACGGATTTAAACAAACAGGCCCTCCGGTTCAACCGTTCCTTCAAGGAAGTGGGCAAACTCCTGGGCTCCGGTTCAGCCAAGGCCAAAAAGGATAAGGACAAAAAATGACATCCCAAAGAGGACATATCCGTCCAGCCGCCTGTTCCCAAGGGTACAGGCGGCTGCGGACACAGGGATTCCGAAAGGGGCTCCCATCAAAAAAGCCATGAAACTCCCAACGAAAAATTTTTCCACAGAATTTTTTCTCGAAAAGTGTTGACATTTTGCTTTTTAGGCGATATAATGGCGAACGTGCTGTTGAGACAGCCGCACAACAAAATAAGGAAATGCGCCTTTAGCTCAGTTGGTAGAGCAGTAGACTCTTAATCTATTTGTCCAGGGTTCGAGTCCCTGAAGGCGCACTAAAGGGTCTGATTTTGCAGATATTGGAAGCTGCGGGGTCGGACTTTTTTGTTGTCCGCTTTTATGTGTGAATACAGTTGTTCCACCTTAATCTGTCCTATGCCCCATCCCGGCGGTATTCCTGTATCTTCCGGTATAACGCGGCCTTGCTGATACCCAGGGCTTCTGCCGCGGCCTGCCTGCCGTAAGGGCCTTGGAGCTGCAGGCAACGCGGATCACTGCGATGTGTGCGGGCAGACCATGAAGCCAGAAGCCGCTGTGGGTGGCTCTGGGAGGACTGGTGTACGGATTTGCCCAAAGCCTCCAGTTCGGGCTGCAGGGTGTCAACATTCCGCCTCAGCTGGTACAGATGCTGCCCTATATCCTGACCCTTACCTTCCTGTTTTATCCCGAACCGAAGGAGGCTGCCTATGAAATCTCCCGCATCATGGGTGAAAGCATCACATCAGACCAAATCAGGGGAACTTTTTTCGAAAAAATTATTGACATTTTTCTTAAAACGCATTATAATAGTGGACGTGTCACTTAAAGAAACAAATGAATCGCATGCGCCTTTAGCTCAGTTGGTAGAGCAGTAGACTCTTAATCTATTTGTCCAGGGTTCGAGTCCCTGAAGGCGCACTAAAAGGTCTGACTTTGCAGATACGGAAAGCTGCGGGGTCGGGCTTTTCTTTGTTATATAAAACTTATCCCACACTATCATGCAGGAGGAATCATGAAATATTTACACCGAACCGCCGGAATCGTAACCGCATTTTGCCTGATGATTATTCTTTTTATCACGTCCGTGGAGGCAGTGGTATACTGGACGCCCGGTTATTTTGAAAAGGAATACGCCAAATACAACGTGCTGGACAGCCTGCCGTCCATGACCATGGACAGCCTTCTCCATGTGACGGATGAGATGATGGATTATCTCAGAGGAGACAGGGATGACCTTCACGTCACCACGACCATGGGCGGGGAACAGAGGGAATTCTTCAATGAACGTGAGATTGCCCACATGGAGGACGTGCAGGTCCTTTTCCTGAAGGCTCTGTCCATCCGCAGAGCATGTCTGGTCCTTGGCGCCGGTCTCCTCATCCTCATGGCTGCCACCAGAGCCAGGATGGGGCGGGTCCTTCCGCCTTCCCTGTGCATGGGGACAGGACTGTTCTTTGGGCTGATTACTGTCCTCGGGCTCATCATATCCACTGATTTCACCAAATACTTCATTCTGTTCCACCACATCTTCTTCACCAACGACCTGTGGATTCTGGACCCTGCCACGGACATGCTCATCAACATTGTTCCGGAAGGCTTCTTTATGGATACGGCTGCCCGCATTGCCCTGCTGTTTGGTTCCCTGTCCCTGGTCCTCTTTGGAGTCTGCCTGCTCCTCACCGTGAGAAACCGCAGGAAAGAAGGTTGAGTGGACACAGCTTCAAAAATAACGCCCCTCTCCAGCCTTTACTTGAAGCCGTAAATCCTTTATACTGTATCTTAGCAAAGAAGTGAATGGAGAATATTTGGATGAAGCGATTCCTTATGTTGTTTATAAGTCTATGCCTGTGCGCCGGACTTTTCCCCATGACAGCAGCGGCAGCCCCCCAATGGCCCTCCGATGTGTCCATCCAGGCCGACGCAGGCATTGTCATGGACTCCGACACCGGGACAGTGCTCTATGGAAAGAACATGGACCAGCCCTATTATCCTGCCAGTATCACCAAGATACTGACAGCCCTGATCGTGCTGGAACAGTGCGACCTGAATGAGATGGTCACATTTTCCCATGACGATGTATACAATGTGGAGGCCGGAAGCAGCAGCGCCGGCATTGACGAGGGAGATGTCCTGACAGTGCGGGACTGTCTCTACGCCCTGATGCTGGCCTCTGCCAATGAGAGCGCCAACGCCCTGGCCTGTCATGTAAGCGGCTCCAGGGAGGCATTTGCCCAGCTGATGAACGAGAAGGCGCAAAGCTTGGGCTGCACGGGAAGCCATTTTAACAATCCCAGCGGCCTGAATGACGAGAACCACTACACCACGGCCCACGACATGGCCCTGATTGCCAGTGCCGCCATCCAGAACCCGGAATTCCTTACCATCAACGGCACCCGCAGCTACCAGCTGGCCCCCACCAAACGCACCCCGGAAGGCGGCTATGTGGCCAACCATCACAAGATGTTAAATAAAAACGAAGCCGTATACTATCCCGGCGCCTTTGCGGGCAAAACAGGCTACACCTCCCTGGCAGGCAACACCCTGGTTACCTGTGCCAAAAAAAATGACATGACCCTGATTGCAGTGGTGCTCAACGGCCACCAGTCTCATTATTCAGACACCAAGACTCTCTTTGACTTTGGATTCCGCAATTTCCAGTCCCTGCGGACTGTTGATTACGAGACCAGGTACAAGTCCCTGGAAAATGACATGACCATTGCGGGCATGACCTCAGGCGACAGCATATCCCTGGAGCTGGACCGGGGCGGCCGCGTGGTGATACCCAGGGACGCCGACTTCACGGACACCCAGTCCGCTCTTACCTATGATTTGGACGGCAGCCATCCCCAGACAGCCATTGCCTGTATCCGCTATACGTACAATGACAGGCCGGTGGGTTCCGTGTACCTGTGTTCTCCCGGATTGAAGGGAAGCGCTGTCTCCCTGACGTCCCAGGATGCCTCCGGGGCTTCTGCTGTTTCCATGGACCAGAACGGGGAGACAGATGTTCCTGTCCCTTTGGATTCCTCAGGTCCCGGAGACGCTTCCGGTCTCCAGGATGGGCCGGAAGCACCGTCTCACGCAGAAGCTCCCCACGGGCAGCAGCAGCCCCCGGACCCTGCCCCCCGCCAGGATATCACCTCAAAGGAAGGAACCGCCGCCAGCATCCGGATTCCCGCCAACACCCTGGCCATTCTGGGGATTGCATCTTCTCTGGCTGTCATCATTGCTGTTGTGGCGGCTGTGAAGATTCATGTGTGCAGGAAGGAAGAAGAGGATTTATACCTCAGACGCCAGCGCAGGCTGGAACGCCTGGAAGACATCGGCTTTTCCTCCACCGATTTTGAAAAGCTGGTGGCCCAGCGCCGCATCTCCTCCCCTTCGCTGGGAGAAAAAGGAAAAAATGGCAGGGGACGGAGGCGCAAAAAATCCTTTTTCCGTTGAACTTCCCCCTGGCATACGCTATAATGAAAATTGTTAATTTATCTATGCAGCCGGAATGCATCCAATGCCAACAGGGGAATATGTAATGAAATCATTCCATATAAACAAAACCGACCTTAAGGCTGCTGCCATAAATCTGGTAAGGAATCTGCCCATTACCATCGAATATATGGCTGCGGCCACTTTAATTTCCACCATATTTTTTCACTTCAGCAACAATGTGACAAATATATCCATCATATACACCCTGGCCATCATCATGATTGCCCGTGCTACCAGCTGCTACGGCGCCGGCATCCTGGCCTCTCTTTTTGGTGTGTTCTGGGTAAATTTTGCCTTTACCTACCCTTACCTGACACTGAATTTCACCATGTCCGGTTACCCCATCACCTTCCTGGGCATGGCCCTCATATCCAGCCTGTCCAGCAGCATCTGCATCATGATTACCAAGCAGAATGTCCAGCTTCAGGAAAAAGACCGCATGCTGCTCAATGCGGAAAAGGAAACCATTAGGGCCAACCTGATGCGGGCCATGTCCCACGACCTGCGCACTCCCCTGACCAGCATCATTGGTTCCAGCTCCACGTACCTGAGTCAGGAGGAATATATGTCCCCTGGAGAAAAACGGAAGCTGGTCAGGAACATAGAAGAAGATGCCCAATGGCTTCTCAACATGGTGGAAAACCTGCTTTCAGTCACCAGGATCCAGGACGAAAAAGGCATAGCCTCAGTAGTCAAGGCAGATGAATCCCTGGAAGAGGTCATATCAGATTCCGTGCGGCGGTTCAGGAAACGGTTCCCGGATGTCCAGGTGCGGGTCAGCATTCCCGATTCCGTCATCATAATACCCATGGATGCGACCCTGATAGAACAGGTAATCAATAACCTTCTGGAAAACGCCCTGTTCCATTCCGGCACCAATGAACCCATTGAGCTGGTGGCCGCCACCGAAAAAAGCGGACTCTCCGTCTCCATTAAAGATTTCGGCAAGGGGATTGCCCCCGATCTGCTGGATACGATTTTTGACGGCGGAGGCACGTCGGAAAACCACACAGGAGACGGACACAAAGGAATGGGAATCGGTCTTAGCATCTGCAAAACCATCATCAATGCCCACGGAGGCGAAATCCACGCCGGTAATCACCCGCGGGGCGCCCAGTTTACATTTACCTTACCAGATTGGAGGGAATACTAAAACATGAATACCAAAGCCAACATCATCATCATCGAAGACGAGAAGAACATCTGCAACTTCATAGAGACCGTCCTGTCCCCCCAGGGCTACCAGGTTACCAGCGCCTATACCGGAACAGACGGGCTGAAGCTCATCGAGTCCCTTAAGCCAGATGTGGTACTCCTGGATCTGGGTCTGCCGGACATGGACGGCCTGGAACTCATACAAGAGGTCAGGTCCACCAGTACCCTGCCCATTATCGTGATTTCCGCCAGGACTCTGGAGCGCAGCAAGGTGGCTGCCCTGGACCTGGGAGCAGATGACTACCTCACCAAGCCCTTTGGCACGGCTGAATTGCTGGCCCGCATCCGCACAGCGCTGCGGCACAGCCAGAGAGCGGCCGGCACACAGAGCCTTAAATATGAAGCAGGGGATCTTCTCATTGACTTTGAACGCCGCCTGGTAAAGGTAAAGGGGCAGGATGTCCATTTGACCCAGATTGAATATAAGCTGGTTTCCCTGCTGGCCCAGAACGCAGGAAGGGTCATGACCTATGAGAGCATAATTTCCAAAATATGGGGACCGTTCGCGGACAGCGACAACCAGATTCTGCGTGTAAACATGGCCCATATCAGAAGGAAGCTGGAGGAAAATCCGGCTGAGCCCCAGTACATATTTACAGAAATCGGGGTCGGCTACCGGATGCGCGAGGAATAGCGCCGAATAAAAAGACGTTCAAAAAAGGACCGCCGGAGCGGTCCTTTTTCTATTTCAGATTCCCCAGAAAATATCTGCCCAATCCTTCCAGAAAATACTGTCCCGCCACAGCGCCCTGATCCGGAACGCCCTTGGCTTTGGCTGAAAACACAGCTGCCTTTCCATACTTAGGAAGCATATCCTCGGTTGCTTTTACTCCTTCCTTTGCGCCCTCTGCCGCCCTTCGGAGCATGGCCCCCATATCAGCACCCTCTGCGCAGGCTTCCTGGGCCTTTTTTGCCCCGGCATCCACCGCATCCAGGATGGTACGGTCCCCCAGCTGGCATTTTCCGCGGTGTGCAATCCCTCTGGCAAAACCAGCGAGGAATTCCGCCAGCTCTTTTGGCCCCATTTCTCCTTTTTTGCCAATGGCCTTTCCGCCTTCCATGATTCCGCTGGACATCAGGGTCCCCATGGTGGACGGAACCAGACCAGCCATTTTCATGCCTGCCTTCATGAGCGTTTTTCCAATATCTCCTTCCGCCTCATTATCCCGTATCAGCTGGGGCAGGGCCCCAAAACCTTTCTGCATGGTCAGGCCCAGGTCCCCGTCCCCCATTCTGGCATCCATCTCGCAGAGCTCCTCCTTTTTCTCCTCAAAGATATCCGCCGCGCCCTGAAAGAGCTCCGGAAGTTCATGGCATGTAATCCGATCCATTCTTTTTCCTCCTTAACCAAACAGTTAAATATTCCCGGTTAAACCTGGGTATAAAACGGCGTATGGACAGGCATGTCAATCCACTGCTTCATCTCCTGGTCCGCCATGCGGCAGATGGATATGGAGGCTCCGGCCATCTCCATACTGGTGGCATACTCCCCTACAAAGGTTCGGTACACCCTGATTCCCTTTTCTTCCAGAAGGCGGTGCACGCTTCCCGACAGAATGTAGAGTTCCTCCTGGCTGGTGGCTCCCAGGCCGTTAATCAGCACGCAGACCTCCTCACCCGGATTCAGGGGCATATCTGCCAGGATCTCTCCCACTGATTCCTCTGCCAGCTCATCCGCTGTCTTAACCGGTCCGTTCCACACGCCGGGCTCACCGTGGATTCCCATGCCAAAGGCCATCTCGTCCTCTGCCAGGGTAAAGTTGGAATGGCCGATTTCCGGGATAACGCAGGGCGTCAGGGCAAAGCCCGCGGTTCTGGTATTTTCCTTTGCCTTTTCTGCCGCGGCCAGCACCTCCTCCAGCGTTCCCATCCGGGCTGCCCTGGCTCCGGCGCACTTATACATAAAGAAGATTCCGGCTACTCCGCGGCGCACCTGGGCGTCCTTATTGGAGAGCACATCGTCCGCCCCCACAATGCTGGCAGTCCTGATATCATCCATGTCCAGCATCTCTGCCGCCATATCAAAGTTCATAATGTCCCCTGTATAATTCCCATAGAGGAACAGGACTCCCGCACCGGCTTCCGCTTCCTTGGCCACATTGTAAATCTGCTCCGAGGACGGCGACTGGAACACACCGCCAACGCCACAGCCGTCCAGCAGGTTCTCCCCCACATATCCAAGAAACAGCGGCAGATGCCCGGTGCCTCCGCCGGTAATGATAGCCACCTTTCCCTGTTTCTTCTTTGCCGTACAGTAGCAGCGGAGGTCATCCTCCACATATTTCACCATGTCCGGGTGGGCAGCGTAGATTCCGCGCAGCATGTCGTCTGTATAGTGTTCCGGGGTATTGATAATTTTTTTCATTTTTCTGTCCTCCTAAAGAATGATTTCTTTTGGATAAGCCCACTTCTGCAGCTCCTCCACAGGCAGGGCATGTGGTTCGGCCCCGTTTCCGGCGGCCAGGGTGATGTAATACATCTCCGCAATTTCCTCCACGTACTGGGCCTTTAAAAATGCCGCGTCCATGTCCTTGTCTGCCGCAATGGCTCCATGGCTCTCCATGAGGCAGCAGTCATACTCCTTCATCACCTCAGCCACCTTCCGGGCCAGGTCCACGGTTCCTGCCCTTCCATAAGGAGCCACGGGGACCGTTCCCGTCTTACCCAGGTAGGCGCACTCATAAACAATGGGCATAATAGGCTTGTTCATGATGGAAAACGCCGTTGAATAACGGGCGTGGGTGTGTACGATTGCCCGGATATCCTTTCTTTCCTTATAAATATACAGGTGCATCATGGCCTCGCTGGACGGCTTGACCTCCGCCGCCCTCTCGATTACCTTACCCCAAAGGTCCATGACACAGACATGTTCCGTTCCCAGTACATCCCTGGCCACGCCGCTGGGCGTAATCACCACATACCCTGTCTCCGGGTCAAATATGCTGAAATTGCCTGATTTGTGCCTGCACATGCCGAGGCGCTCCGCCTCCTTTGCCACTGCAACCACCTGCTCCTTTAATGTCTCAAGCATGTAAAATCCCTCCGCTCTGCCTCTACAGGCAGCCTTTTTGTATCATGATGCAGGCGTAAAATGCCGTCTCTGAGGTGGATACCACCGCATAGGCATCCTTTGCCGCGTCATAGAACGCGAACCGGTCCAAAAAACCAACCGCATCAGAGCCGCGTTCGTCATGTTTTGCCACAATATCCGTAAACTCGTCCCAAACCGGGCACTCCAGGTCACGGTGCATTTCCATTTTATCCATGATTGTGACGGGTTTCTCCACAAAGCTGTCCAGGGGCATCAATTGCAGGATGGCGTCCAGCATATCTGTGGCCCGGTGCCCGTCGCACCGGATGTTAATATGATTCTTCTCTGCCGCGATGGATGCAGCCGGAAAATTAGCATCCCCGATAACCAGGGTGTCTCCGTGTCCCATCTCATGCAGGACCTTCAACAGCTCAGGCGAAATGCCTGCAGGTACTCCACTCAGCATATGCTTACCTCCCTATTCCCAAGGACTCAAACGCCTTGTCATATGGCGCGTGGCACATTCCCTTCTCCGTGATGATGCCTGTAATCAGGGAGTGGTCGGTCACATCAAAGGCCGGATTATATACATTGATTCCTTCCGGAGCCATGCGCTCCTTATACCACATCTCTGTCACCTCATCAGGGCTTCGCATCTCAATGGGAATCTGATCGCCTGTCAATGTATCCATATCAATGGTGGAGGTGGGCGCGCACACATAGAAGGGGATTCCATAGTGCTTTGCCAGAATGGCCACGCCGCTGGTTCCTATTTTATTGGCGGCATCGCCGTTTCTGGCCACCCGGTCGCAGCCCACAAAGATAATGTCAATCTTTCCTGATTTCATCAGTATGGACGCCATATTGTCGCACTGCAGGGTGGTGGTGATACCCGCATTATAGAGTTCAAAGGAGGTGAGGCGGGCGCCCTGGAGAAGGGGCCTTGTCTCATCACAGTAAACATGCATGGCTGTTCCGGGCCATCCCTTTTCCAGGGCAATATACATGGGAGCCGTAGCTGTCCCATACTTGGCCGTGGCCAGTGTGCCTGCATTGCAGTGGGTCAGGATACCTATTTCCCTGCCCTCCTTTTTGAGCTCCTTCAGCAGTCCAAAGCCAATTTCTCCGATTCCGCGGCTGATTTGGATATCCTCCTCCCGAATCTTATCCGCCTCCTCAAAGAGCAGCTCCTTGATTGCGGCCACGTCCCTTTCCTTATTGGCCGTAACAGCCGCCTCCATACGGTTCAGCGCCCAAAACAGATTGACAGCCGTTGGCCTGGACGATGCCAGATAATCCTTCAATTCCTTAAACCGGCCGTAAAACGCGTCGTACTGGTCCCCGGCAATGCCGGATGCCAGCAGGGCTATTCCATAGGCAGCCGCAGCGCCGATAGCAGGGGCTCCGCGGACTCTCAGCTTCTTGATTGCCTCCCATATTTCCTCTTTTGTATTCAGATTGATACGCTTAATGGTGCCCGGAAGAAGCGTCTGGTCTATGATGTCCAGCGAGCTTCTGTCCTCTCTCATTCTGACCGTAATCACCTGGTCAAAAAATTCCTCAACCGTCATGGTTTTTATGCCTCCTTCTCTACTTAACCTGTGTAATCCCTCATGTCCCAACCGGCCTTAAAGCGTCTTTTGGGCTGCTTCCTTTGCCCTTAACACTGCCGCAGCGTAATCAGCCCCGGTCCTAAAGGAGCCCTGGTTCATGATATAATCCTTGCCTGCCAGTATATTGATGCGCTCCGCAAGGAGGCGTTTCGTTTTATCCTGAATGGCGGTCACATCCACTACATTGGCCATGCCCACGGTCCTGCGGTGCAGCTCCGTGCCTGCATAACCGGCGGTATCCTTAAGGATTCCGCCAAAATACCACTCCTTAAAGCCCTTTACCTTAGCCATTGGCTCTGTCACTGCCTCGTCATACTTCCTGCTGAACTTTTCAATAAAGAGATCCACTGTCTCCTCAATGGTCTTAAGGCACCAGTCGCAGAATGGTCCGTCGTCCGTGGAAAGGCCGTTGTCGTATGCGAATATCAGGTTGGCCACCACATTGCCCACATCATAGCCCATAGGCGCATAGGTTCCGAATTCACAGTCAAATATCTTTGTTGAATCCTGGCGGATAAAGATAGATCCCGTGTGAAGATCGCCGTGCAGAAGCGCCTGGGCATCTGTCATAAACCGGAATTTAAGCTTGCTCACCTCCAGGCGGAGCGCCTCGTCCTCATAGAGCTCCTTCTTCACAAAATCCCGGTTGGGCGCATACACATTGTTCCTGTCATACAAATCCATATATGGCTCCATGAGCACAAGTTTTTCCGTGATATCACAGAGGTCCGGAGAAATGAACTTTTTTACCAGCTCTTTCTTCTCCTTGTGGTCCATAACCACATCGCTGCTCAAAAGAAGGGTGTTCACCATAAAGGTGGATACGTCCTCAGCGAATCTTGGGAAGGTCTCATGCTTTAACATGGCGTCGCGCATGACCGCATAATCAGAGCAGTCCTCCATGCCGCAGGCGCACATGACGGTGTCAAAGAAATACACATGAGGTACCATTCCCGGCGCATACTGGTCCTCCAGCATGAGTATTTCGGACTCCAGGCGGTTTCTGTCCCTGGATGGTTTTATGTCCTTGGATATCCTGGCCTCGGAGCCGGCCTGTTTGATGTAGATGGAATGTCCCTTGCCGTCCCATACACGATACACATAGTTCAGGTTGCCATGGGAAGGAGGAACCACTGCCTCCATAGAATCGCGGTCCCATGGAATTTCCGTGGCTTTCTCCAGCGTATACTCAATGACATCCCCCACGTCCATCTGAAAATAATGATCAAATCTTGACATATGTAGTAACCTCCTGATTAATCTTCTTTCTTAGATGCATAAGCTGCAATAAGCGCAAGTGCCAGGACAGAACCCTTCACTGCCGGCAGAACATAGAACGGAACCGCGCAGATGGTAAGGCCGTTCTCCAGTGTGGAAACCAGCATGGCTCCTATCATGGTTCCCAGTGCATTAGGCTTCTCAGCGCCGCCCACGGTACGTCCGACGAAAACAGCTGCCAGTGACGGCATCAAATAGTTATCACAGCACATAACCTGTGCAGAGCTTCCCCTGGATGCCACCAGGATACCGCCGATGGCGATGAACACAGCTGTAATCATACCGGCCAGATAGCGGTATTTCTTTACATCGATACCGGACAGCTTTGCAGCCTCCTTATTGCCGCCCATAGCGTAGAGATACCGGCCGTGCTTGGTAAAGTTGAGGAAAAGATAGGCCACAAGCACACAGCCCAGCATGATGATAATGATCCACGGAGCGCGTCCAATGGCTGAAAATGATTCTGAAAGCGCGGTACGTGCAGGTGCCGCTCCCCAGGAAGTCTTCATGCCGGTGGAAACAGCGCCTCCGCCTATATACCACTGGCCGATTCCCTGATGGACAAACATCAGGGCGCAGGTGGCAAGCATATCCGGAATCTTGCAGACAAGAATCAGGAACATGGTCAGCTGGTACATAACCAGAGTAGCCAGAATACAGATAAGAATTGACATTCCCAACGACTGTCCCAGCCAGAGATACGCAGACACAAACACATAAGCAGAACAGCTGGCCAGTGTTCCGGCTGACATATCAAAACCATCCGGCGCCATGGTGATGGTGGCCGCTATACCAAACACCGTATTAATAGCCATTGCCCTGAGAATATTTACCATGTTGCTTGTTGACATAAAGGAATTGCCCTTATAGACTGTAAACGCAATAAAGCAAACAAGCAATGCCAGGACCGCAGCCCAATCCACTAAAAACCTCTTAATATTTGTACGACTTTTCATCGCTACCGTATCCCTCCTGTCTATTATTTCCCGTTCTTATTGTCTTTCCCGCCAACTGAGTAGAACATGATTTCGTCCTCCGTGGTCTTAGCGGTTTCCAGCTCTGTCATGACCGTACCGTTGTACATGACATACATGCGGTCCGTCAGAGACAGCAGCTCCGAGTTTTCACAGGAAGCATAGATAACACAGTTTCCCTGTTTCGCAATTTCATTGATCAAATGGAAAATGTCCTGCTTTGCCCCCACATCCACTCCCTTTGTGGGCTCGTCAAATATGTATACATCGCAGTCCGCCGCAAGCCATTTTCCCACCGCCACCTTCTGCTGGTTGCCGCCGGAAAGATTCTTGACCTGCTGCCTCACGCTGGGCGTGGAAATCCCAAGGTCCTTTACAAACCGCTTCGCATTGTCGTCCACTTTCCGCCTGCGGATAAAGGGACCTGTACAGAACCTGGAAAGACATGCCGCCGATAAATTAAAGCTTACATTCTCATTTACCAGGACCCCCTCCTTACGCCGTTCCTCCGGCACCAGGGCCATCCGGTTCTTTACTGCCCCGGAAGGATTTGCTATCTTTAACTCCTGGTTTTTCAGGAGAACCTTCCCGCCTGTCTTTTTATATGCGCCGAAGACGGTCTTGCAAAGCTCGGATTTCCCGGCTCCCACCAGGCCGGCGATTCCTACCACCTCGCCCTTTTTCACCTGTATGGACACGTCCTTTACCTTGCCGCCTGCGCCGGACAGGTTTTCTGTCCGAAACAGCACCTCGCCAATCTGGCAGGCTTCCTTTGGGAAGTTCTCCTCGAACTTGCGTCCCAGCATCTTCTCCACGATTTCTTTTGTGGTAGTCTCCCCTGTAACCGGAGTGGTGTCAATCATCCTGCCGTTTCGCATTACCGTGTAATTCTCGCAGACCTCCAGGATTTCATTTAACCGGTGGGAAATAAAAAGAATCGCAATATTTTCCGTTTCATGTAAATGCTTGACAATCCGGAACAGCTCCTCTGTCTCGGTATTGCTTAAAGGCGCGGTCGGCTCGTCAAGAATCAGGAAATTACATTCCGACCGAATGGCCTTGGCTATGAGCACCATCTGCTTCTGGGCCAGGGACAGGTTCTGCACCAGTTCATGCTCATCCACCTGATCGCGGCCGATATGCAGCCGGTCCAGGGCCTCGCGCCCCTGCTTATATACTTTTTTCCAATTTACGATATAGCCGCTCTTTCCCATGACCATATCGTTCTGTACAATGTTCTCCGCAACTGATAAGGTAGGATACAGAGCCATATCCACTTCCTGATACACAATCTGGATTCCCAGTTTCTTGGCATCCACCGGCGTCCTTACCTCCACCTTTTTTCCATTCAGCAAAACTTCTCCGGAATACGTGGAGTTTGCCCCTGCCAGCACCTTCATCAAAGTTGATTTTCCTGCGCCGTTGGCACCCACGACTGCCCGGATTTCACCGGTGGACACTTCAAAGTTAATGTCGTCAAGTGCTTTGACGCCTGGAAATTCAATGGAAACATGTTTCGTTTCTAATCTAATCCTATCCATGGAGTCCCTCTTTTCAGCGATACAATCTTCTTAAAAAAGAGAAACGCAGGCCAAAACCCGCGCTTCCCCAAAAAACGATTGCCTGTGGTTTTGTGTTCAAAAGAAAACCTCGTTTTTTACTGGCCGCTTATTTGTGAATCAAATCCTTTGGCATCCAGTCTGCGGCAGACAGATAATCCAGATTTCCGTAAGTTTCGCCGGCAATATTGCCCAGGTTCTCAACGGTGGAATCTGGCTTAAGTGCATCCGCCTTGATTGCGGTGCCGGGAACCTCAACTACATCCACGCCGCTCTCGCCGGTTGCAGGGTCAAAAATCTTATCATACTGGTCTGCCAGCTCCAGCATCAGGATACGCATGCCAATCTCGCCGTTCATGGTCCAGTCGGTTGTTCCTGCTGCGGTCCAGATGTCAGGACGGGTCTGCATGTTGGTTACGTCAACCGGGTCAATATCAACAGATGCCATGGGAAGAGCGTCGCCGTTCTTGCCGTTAAAGTTGTCATTCTCAGCAATTGCATTGTAAACGCCCTGGCCGTACAGGTCATAGTATGCGATGATGCCGTCCACATCCGCCCTGTTTACACCCTGCAGATATGCAGCAGTCACTGTGTTTGCCGAGTCAACGGAATCCTGAAGAGGCTGTACCTCGCCTACGGTAACAATCTTACCGGCAGCCTCATACTCCTGCCAGCCAACCTCGCGACGGTCAAACGGGCTGTTGTAGTTAGGACCTCTCCAAACCTTAATCAGGCGGACGCCCTCGCCGTACTTTTCAATCATCTGGTCCAGAAGAACGGTTACCAGGGACTTATCCTGCTGGAACATCTGGGTAACGCCCGGAAGCTTCTGATACGCTCCGTCGGAGTAGAATTGTGTGTCAAAGGTAACAATCTTCATATCCGGATACTGCTCTGTGATTTCCTTAAGGAATACATAAGAGCCGTCCTGGTTGCCGTGGCTGACCAGCAGTCCGTCATAACCTGCGGATGCGCAGGTACGGATGGTATCCTGCCACTTGTTGAAGTCACCGTCGCAGAAGAAGAAATCAAACTTTACATCCAGGGCATCGCAAAGAGATGCACAGGAATCTTTCCACATCTGGAAGATGGTTGCGGATGGCAGAAGCATGATATAGGCCACTTTCTTACCTGCCACCGGGTTCTCTGCTGCAGCCGGCGCCGCCGTGGTGTCTGCCGCTGCCTCTGTTGCCGTGGTCTCCGCAGCCGCCGCAGCGGTGGTTTCTGCCGCCTCAGTCTCTGCCGCCGTGGTGGATGAACCTCCCGAGCCGCCGCAGCCTGCCAGCAAGGATGCTGCCATAGCTGCCGCCGCAATTACACTGACCACTTTTTTCATTTTTTTCATTGTACTCTTTCCTCCTTTTTTGTTATTAATATTGTTTACTAAACAATATGTGTGCCTCGTTTTTTGTGTTAACTAAATAGTACAACGTTTTTTCTTCAATGTCAATATATTATTGGTATTTTTGTTATTATTTCCCGTTTAATATTGTTTTTATTGTGCATTTTAATTGTTCAAATCAATAAACAGTCATTTTTTATTCTTCTTGTATTTGTTTTTTGTTTAGTAAACATTCATTTTTTATATTGAATTGACCCGGTTTCAACCCTGTGTTATAATTCAAACTATAGTATGATTAGTAAATCACATGGATTGTTCAATGATGTTTAATTTGACCTCTGCAATCCGGAAAGAGAGATTTCATATGACCGTCAGAGAGCTGGCCAAGCAGATTGGCGTTTCGCCCGCAACCATTTCTATTGTGTTAAATGGGAAAAAGGGAGTCAGTGAGGATACGCGAAAGAAGGTGTTGGACGCAGTAAAAGCCTGCCAGTACACGCCTCCTGCCCGCAAGCCCAAAAGCGGCAAGAACGTACTCCTGGTAAAATACTATAAAAGCGGTATGCTGGTGGAGGAAAATCAGGGATTCATTTCCATGATCATTGATTCCATCGAGGAACAGCTCCGCGCGGAGCAGCTGGGCATGACCATGACCGTGGTCAAAACCGGCTTAAAGTCAGCCCTTGATTCCATTGATTACAGCAAATACTGCGGGATGTTCCTCATTGCAACCGAGGTGATGCGGGATGAATTCTCAGCCCTTGATTCCATTCCCATCCCTTTTGTGGTGGTGGACAACACCGTCCCCAACCATTACTGTAGCAGTGTATGCATGAACAATGCCGAAAATGTCTACATTGCCCTCCAGTACTGTAAAGAATGCGGACATACCGAACTGGGCTACCTGGGCAGTACCACAGGAGCAGAAAACTTTAATGAACGGCACGTAGCCTTTCTCAGATATGTAAAAGAATTGAATTTTCAGTTTAACCCTAAAAATGAGTTTCGTGTAAAACCCACCATGTTGGGGGCCCATGACGATTTTTTCAGAATACTGGATCAGAACCCGGTGCTTCCCTCCTGCTTTTTTGCGGAAAACGATACCATTGCCCTGGGCGCCATGAAGGCCCTGAAGGAAAAAGGGTATAAAATTCCCAATAACGTATCCCTGATTGGCTTTGACGATATCCCCTATTCCTCTATCAGCTCCCCTACACTGACCACCATCCATGTGCAGAGGAAGATAATGGGAAAGCAGTCAGTCACCCAGCTGATGCAGCTGATAGAGGATCCCCGGTTCATGCCCATGAAAACCCAGATTACGGGAAAGCTGGTGGAACGCTCCAGTGTGAAACATCTGGCATAATCAAAAAAACCCGGTCTCTCAAACCAGAGGGACCGGGAGACTGTGGTTAATCACCTGCTCCGTTTCTTCTTATGAAACCTTATCCGATTGATTCTGTTTGCTTCTCCCCTTCAGGGGCTTTAAAGCCTCCTTGTGATGGGCCTTGGCACTGCGCTTTTTCTGGCCGTCCTCCTTCCTCTGGACCAAAAGCTCCACATCCTGGGCATCCGCCATTTTTGCCGTCTTCACAGCATAAAAGCGGTCATCCTCTGACTTTTTTACCCTGATTTTCCCTTTCACAACCCCATGCTCCGGGCATACGGCCAGGCAGAAATAAAATCTCTGTCCGTAAGGAAACCATCTGAGCTTCTTGCGCAGCATCCTGTTGCATTTCACGCATTTCATATCTGTTATATCCTTATCTTTAAGGATGTCTTCCCTGGAGTCAAATTCTCTGGACACATACTTGGAGTATTCCGGAAAATACAGCCGGTATTCCTCGGCCTTATTCCTGGGAAGTCCGTAATAATCCACCGACACGTAGGTACCATAAGTCTCCATGTCCAGAGCCGAAAGGATACGGCCGGTATAATAGGCATCATCCAGCGCCCGGTGAAACGGCCTCTCCTCTTCCATTTCCTGAAGCTGTATCGCCATATCAAGGGATACCTTGTTTTTTCCGTCCCCGTACTGGAGGCAGTAAAGCTTCTGAATATCCAGATAAAGAAGGGGCCTGGGAAACGGGTTGGGAAGCTTATGATAAGCCATATTCCTCTGAAGCTCCGTCAAATCCATGGAGCCCCAGGTACAGAAGCAATACTCCTCCTCACCGCACCATGCAAGGAAACGGTTCATAACCACATCAAAGGGCTCTCCCTCCTGGCGCAGCTTTGCCATATCCATGTGTGTCACTTCCGATATCTTAAAATGCATCTTTTTATAAACCTTAGGCCGGATCAGCTTGTGAAACGCTCCTGTCTCTTCAAAATTCCCGTTCAGCTTTACTGCTCCGATTTCTATGATTTCAAAAGGAAGATGCTCCACCGAATCTTCCTTTCCATTGGGACTCTGGTTCCATTCCAAATCAAAAACAATGTAATTCATCTCTTCATCCTGTCACTATACAATCTCAATTTACCTACCTATCTTACCATAACGGAAAGAATATGGAAAGGGGCTTTCTATGTCATTGATTCCCAGTATTGCCAATTCTGCATCTGTATCCTACGCTCTATTTTCACCTCATGCCGCCGACGTAATATATGACGGTTAGCGCCTTCCGGTTGCTGCCTTCCCATTGCATTTTTAAATGTTAACCAAAACTTTATTTTATGTTGACAATTTGCCGCCCGCTATCTATAATAAGTAAAATGTAATGGTAAATTTCAGAGAGGAGCCCAATATGATAAAACTCATACAAGCCGCCTGCCAATGGGGACAGAAGGATTTTGACGGGTGGGTGATTGGAAGGGCCCGGTACTGTCTCCACAGCCGGTCGGAGCCCGCATCCTGTGAATCCATCCCGAAAAAGGCTGCTCCCGGATATGTCCTGTTGGAAACCACTGCATATGATGCAGGCCGTCTGCCCTGTCAGTCTCTTGAAATCTGCCTGGTGGACATTAATGTTCTCAGGAATACCGGAAATATCAAGGAGGCCAGGTGTATGCCGGGACAACTGACCATGACCTTTCTTCCGGAAGACCTTAAGAGCTTCCTGTCTGCTTCCGGGGATACCAACCCGATTCACTATGGACCAAATGCAGTCGTTCCCGGCCTGTGGATGCTCAGCCGGCTGGAGGAATTGTACGGCTCCCACAGACCTGTCGAGACCCTTTCCATACGGTTCCTGCACCCCGTCCATGCAGGAGGCTCTGTCCGCCTGATACATAAAAACAACATGGTAACAGGAACCGTGGGCAGTACCACCTGTTTTACCATGACCATCCACTCACCAGATCAAACTTAAAAACGGAGGTAATCATGAATCAGAAATTTAATACTGTAGAACTCACCAAAATGGCCCTGCTGACCGCATTAATATGTGTTTCCGCTTACATTGTCATCCCTCTTCCATTCACACCGGCCAGTCTTACGGCCCAGACCCTGGTTGTCAATCTCATTGCACTGCTCCTGACTCCCAGGCAGGCAGCATTTACCATGGTCGTGTATATTCTTCTGGGTCTGACCGGTCTGCCTGTATTCTCCGGCGGCATGGGCGGGCCCGGAAAGCTGTTCGGCCCAACAGGCGGCTATATCATGTCATGGATTCCGGCTGTCATGCTCATGTCATGGTTAAAGGGAAAATATTACAGCTTTAAGCGGTATTGTCTGGTGACCATTCTGGTTGGAATGCCTGTGATTTATCTGATAGGAAGTGCCTATATGAAATTCATAACCGGAATGGACTGGGCAGCCACCTTCACAGCCGCCGTAATCCCATTCATTCCCCTTGATATTTTTAAATGCTTTGCCGCCGCCCTGATTGCGAAGCCGGTGCAGATAAGTCTGTCAAACGCCCAGCGGGCCCGTTAGGAGGCTTTCATGGACAAGGTATTCATACTTGGAGGGCTGCGCAGCTATATCGGCGTAAGAAACAGCGCATACCGCCATGTACCCGCCGAGCATCTGGGCGCCGCCGTGTTAAAGGAGCTGACCGCCCGGTATCAGCCGTCAAAGATTGATATGATTATCTGCGGCAACTGTGTGGGAGGAGGGGGCAACATTACCCGTCTCATGGCCCTGGAGGCAGGACTTTCGGAATCCATTCCTTCCGTTACAGTGGACCTTCAGTGCGCTTCCTCCCTGGAAGCAGTTATAACAGCCGCGGCCAGGATACAGAGCGGTCTGGCTGATCTGGTGATTGCCGGAGGTTTTGAAAGCAGTTCCACTCAGCCCCTGCGCAGCTATAACCCTAACCATCCATATGTCTCCTCCCATACTGATAATCCTTCCGGCAATCCGGCTTACATACATGACGGCAGTCCGGCTGACAATAGCGATGTCCGCAGAACGGGGCTTTCCCTGACGTACAGCACCGCCAAATTTATTCCCGGCCCGCACCGTGAGGACGTAATGCTGCAGGGTGCGGAAAAGACAATATGCCATTACCATATAAGCCCCGGAGAAATGGACGCCTGGGTGCTGGAAAGCCACAGGCGGGCGTACAAAGCTGCCCGGGAAGGCCTTCTTGACAGCATAACTGTCCCTGTATACGGACTTGACCATGATGAGGGAATCCGGCCCCGCCTGAACCAGCGCCTCCTGGACCGGCTGCCCTGTGTCCTGAGGGATGGCCGGTATCTCAATGCCGCCAATGCCTGTACCATGAATGACGGGGCTGCCTTTCTTCTTCTCTGTTCAGAACCGTATCTGAAAAAGCACAAACTCTCTGCCCGTTTCCGCCTTGCAAATGCCTGTACGGTTGGGGCTGACCCACTTATGAGCCCTGCCTCCGTGCTTCCTGCTGTCAAAGGTCTTTTGGAACGCAGCGGACTCTCCATGAATGACATAGGAGCCATTGAGTGCAATGAGGCGTTTGCCGCTATTGATGTTCTAATAAACCGGGCTTATCCGGATCAAGCCTCCCGTTACAATCAGCTGGGCGGCGCCCTGGCCTACGGACATCCCTATGGGGCTTCCGGCGCCATTATTCTTCTCCATCTGATGAAGTCCATGGAACTGTCAGAAAGCAGCCGTGGCATCTGCTGCGCGGCTGCCGCAGGCGGTATCGGAAGCGCCATTCTTCTGGAACAGTAAACAGCATCATCTCCCCAAATATCATACGCCAAAAGGAGTCACCCATGAAACATTCTATGGATTATCTCTCTCTGATTCAGTCCATTCCGGCTCACAGGACAGCCCTGATTGAGGATGGCCGGTTTTATACATACGGCACGCTTGTCATGGAAGCCTGCCGCATCCGTTCCCTGTCCCCGGAACCGGCTGCGCCTTCCGTGGCATGGATCAAGGCGGCCTCTGTGCACGGCCAGCTGGTACGGTTTCTGGCATTTAGCGGTACATCCCGTGTTCCCGTCATTGTGCCCGCAGACATGAAATATGTTCCTGAATCCCTTATAACAGAGGAAATTCCTGCCGGGGCCTGTATGGGTGTGCTTACCTCCGGTTCTACGGGACAGCCAAAACTATGGTTCCGTACCCTGGATAGCTGGGCCTCCTTCTTTCCTATCCAAAATACAATCTTTGGAATGACTGCCCAAACACGGCTCTTTGCTCAGGGCAGCCTGGCATTTACCGGCAATCTGAATCTGTATCTGTCCCTTCTGTCACTAGGAGCATCCATCATCACCGCTTCCCATGTAAATCCTTCTGTCTGGTGCAGGGAAATAGAGCTTCATCATGTGGATGCCCTCTATCTCATCCCCTCCAAGCTCCGGCTCCTGGCAAAATACGCTTCCCATCCCAGCCCTGATATCAAGACCATCCTGGCCGGTTCCCAGAGCCTTGGCCGCGGAGATACGGTCCTTTTGAAAGCAGCTTATCCGGACAGCTGCTGTTTCCTCTATTATGGGGCCAGTGAATTGAGCTATGTCACCTGGCTGACAGACCAAGAAATGAATGATAATCCGGCCTGTATCGGCAAACCCTTCCCAGGCGTAGACGTAACCCTTTGTAACGGTGAAATCTATGTGGATACTCCCTATTCCGCCATAGGAATCACAGGGCCTTACAGCGTTGGCGATACCGGCTATATGGACCGTGACGGTTATCTGTACTTTAATGGACGCAAAGACAATGTATACAATATTCACGGCAATAAAGTTTCAGCCGTAAAAATAGAAAATGCACTGAACTCCCTGCCTCAGGTACAGGAGGCCGCTGTCATTTTTGAAAACAATGCTCTGCGGGCCCATGTTGTCCTCCCGGTGCCCACTCCCTCAGGCCAGGACGCAGCTGCCCTGCGCCGCATCATTAAAAAAGAACTGAAAGATTATCTTGAATCCTGGGAAATTCCCAGGGATATTGTATTCCATGAAAACCTTCCGAAAAACAACAGCGGAAAGACAGTCAGGGGACTGCTCTCCGCTAAAGAATCAATTACTATATAAGCCTGAATTCATGGGCAGGCTTGTCATACTGCCTCCCGGTAATCACACTGGCTGTAAGGTCCGTGCAATTTCTCATAACGGTCCTGTCCGTTTCCAAAATTAAATTTCTTCTCTGACAGCAGAAAATTCGTTGCTGCCTGGTAGTCTCCGTTTCTCCCTATGACTTCAAACTCATTATCAACATACTCTGCCACCGCACTGTTGCCCCGGGGGCTGACCAATGGTCCCACAGAAGGATTTAACAACAAAATAAAGGTATTAAAACGGAGAAGCTACGGTATCCGCAACTTCAAGCGTTTTCGGACCCGGATACTCCACTGTACATCATAGGATAAAATGGCTGGTCATGCGTAGGCTCATTTGGCATACCCAAAATCAGGAAAACTTGGAACCATATATAAAAAGTGCCCTTGCCATAGAACTGGAGCGGGATTTTAACAAATCCCACCCCAACTATTGACAAAGAGCCGATAAAAGAAAAAGAACCACGTATCCGTGATTCTCTTTGAGAGGCGACGACCGGAATCGGACCGGTGATGAGGGTGTTGCAGACCCGTGCCTTACCGCTTGGCTACGTCGCCATATTAACTTATAAATGACCCCAAGGGGATTCGGACCCCTGTTACCGCCGTGAAAGGGCGATGTCTTAACCGCTTGACCATGGGGCCTTGCATATATAAATTAAAAAACTCCCCGAGTAGGACTTGAACCTACGACAGCGCGGTTAACAGCCGCGTGCTCTACCGACTGAGCTATCGAGGAATAAAGGGGAATGTCTGGCTCTCTGAACAAGGCTCCCTACCGGTTATCTTGCCCAGATTTCCATTACATATACCTTCAAAACCACATATTGAAATTCATCCGTTTAAATCATAAGGAATCGCTTCCTCTATCCTATCCTTAACCTAACCTTTTGGTTAAGCCCTCGACCGATTAGTAACAGTCAGCTACACATGTTGCCATGCTTCCACCTCTGCCCTATCTACCTCGTCGTCTTCAAGGGGTCTTACTCTTGCGATGGGATATCTCATCTTGAGGGGGGCTTCACGCTTAGATGCCTTCAGCGTTTATCCCGTCCCGGCTTGGCTACTCTGCCATGCATTTGGTATGCAACAGATACACCAGCGGCCAGTCCATCCCGGTCCTCTCGTACTAAGGACAGCTC